>Ga0310810_10006578_pt1 | contig 13150 bp, 15 predicted proteins | sample NCmetagenome_FD_207641 | JGI IMG/M metagenome (GOLD analysis project Ga0310810, IMG submission 207641) | Soil microbial communities from experimental microcosm in Duke University, North Carolina, United States - NC | ecosystem: Engineered > Artificial ecosystem > Soil microcosm > Unclassified ... | reverse complement strand
AGGCCCCGCCCAGCAGTGCGCCCACCGCGAAGGCCACCAGCAGCGGAACGACCCGGCGGAGCCGGTCGGCTCGGGCCCGCGCGAGGACCAGGCCGGTCAAGGGAATCGCGCTCACCAGCCCCACGCTAACCAAAGTCTGAGTCCAGACGGAACCAGACACGGCCTCACCGCGGCTCAGCCGGGCACTGCCGACGACTGGCGGGATGTGAGGTGTCGCGCGAACCAGCCGGCGGCGAGCTCGGCGGCGCGTTCCAGCGTGCCCGGCTCCTCGAACAGGTGTGTCGCGCCGGTCACCACCGCGAGCTCCTTCTCCCGGCTGCCGAGCGAGGCCAGCGCCGTCCGATTGAGTCGGAGCACGGTGGTATCCGCCGCGCCGACGATGAGGAGCGTCGGCGCGGCGACCTCCCGAAGCAGCGGTCCGGCCAGGTCCGGCCGACCGCCGCGGGAGACGATCGCGGCGACCAGGCCAGGATGCCGGGCGCTCGCGACCAGGGCCGCGGCCGCGCCGGTGCTGGCCCCGAAGTAGCCCAGAGCCAGAGGCTGGGCGAACGTCTGCGCGGCGACCCACTCCGTTACCGCTTCGAGCCGGCCGGCCAGGAAGAGAATGTCGAACCGGAGCTGGCCGCTGACGGCGTCCACCGCCTCCTCCTGCGGCGTCAGCAGGTCGAAGAGCAGGGTGCCGAACCCGGCGTCCTGCAGCGTCCGGGCGACCATGCGGTTTCTCGGGCTCAGCCGGCTGCTGCCGCTGCCGTGCGCGAAGATCACCAGACCGCGGGCGGCCCGGGGCAGGGTGAGATCGCCCGCCAGACCCGCCGCGCGGGCGGGGAGCGGGATCGTGAGACTGTAGGATTGCGCCTGTGCACCTGTGACGCTCATGGGTACGCTCCCCCGACTCAGAGTGCCGTCGGGTAGGTTTCGGGAACCTCCGCCTCGCCGCGCTCCCACACCGGCGTCCGCTCCAGCGGCTCGACTGCGCGGGTCCGGTCGTAGTGCAGCACGGCATCGAACTGGCGCGGAAGCTCGGCCGAGAAGTAGTGGCTCTGGCGCTCGGTGTCGGGTCGGTAGACCACGCCGATGGCTCGCTCGAGCCGCCGGTCGCGCAGGGCCTCAGCGACGGGCCCATGCAGGCCCAGGTAGAAGTTGCCCAGCGAAGTCTGGTGAAACAGCGCCTCGTAGCTGCCCGCGAGCGCGGGCCGGACCTGCTTCCGCTCGGCCGGCGAGTCCCAGTCGGACGCGGCGGTGACGCTCCCGGCATAGGTCGTGAATCCCACCAGCAGCGCGCGGCGCCCGACTCGCTGACGGATCAGCTGGCCCAGGTTGAGCTCGCCGCGCTGTCCCATCTCGGTGGCCCTGGCATCGCCGAGGTGTGAGTTATGGGCCCAGACCACTATCCGGGGCGCGTCGCCGCTGCGCCCGAGATAGCCGGCGAGCGCATCGAGCGTCTCCGCCATGTGCGTGTCCCGCAGGTTCCAGGAGCTCACCCGGCCGAGAAACATCTCGCGGTAGTAGCGCTCCGCGCTGGCGACGACCTTGGCGTTCTGCGCGGCCACGAAGAGAGCGTCCGAGGCGACCCGGCCGTTGCGCTTCGCGTACTCCCCCGCCGAGGTCACCAGCTCGACCAGCTGGCGGATCACCTCCGTCTCGCAGCTAGGCGCCAGGCCGGCCGCGGCGGCGTAGCCGTAGGTCTGCGGGTCGGGGCCGAACTGGTCGAAGCAGGCGTAGCGCGCGGCGGCCCGGCGGGCGGCCGCGGGGTCCACCACCCGGAGGTAGTCGAGCACCGCCGCCATCGAGGCGCGCAGGCTGTAGATGTCGAGTCCGTAGAACCCGACCCTGGCGCGCTCCTCTCTTGCCTCGTTGTAGGCCCGGAGCCAGCCCACGAAGTCGAGCACGTCCGCGTTCCGCCACATCCACTGGGGGAACCGGACGAAGCCGTCCAGTGCCTCGGTCGCGTCGTCGGCACCGGGCACGCCCCGGACGAAGCGGTTCACCCGGTAGGCATCGGGCCAGTCGGCCTCGACCGCGATCGCGTTGAACCCGTGCTCGACGATCAGTCGCTTGGTGATCTCCGCCCGGATCCGGTAGAACTCGTGGGTGCCGTGCGAGGCTTCGCCCAGCAGGACGTATTGCACCCCGCCGATCCGAGCGAGGAGGGGCGCGAAGTCGCCCGGCGCTCCGGTGAGCGGCTGGGCCGCGGCCCGGACCGCGTCCAAGGCGTGGCGGTCAGCGCTGAGCGGCATGCAGCACACTCCCGTCGTCGGCGGAGTCGCCTCGCTGCAGCACGGCGCGCACCTCCTCGTCCGACGTCTGCTCGAAATCCTGGTAGTGCATGCCGACGCCGTAGAACGGCTCCGGCATGCCGACACACACGCACTGGTCCGCCGCCCCGGCCAGGATCCGGTAGGCCTGCCGGGACATCACCGGCGCCGCAGCGATCACGGCGGCGGGACCGAGCTGGCGGAGCGCGTAGACGCCCGCCAGCATCGTGGCCCCGGTCGCCACCCCGTCGTCCACCAGGATGACGGTCGCGTCCTTGAGGTCGGGCAGCGGCCGGCCGTCCCGGTAGGCGCGCTCCCGGCGCTCGACCTCGCGCAGCTCCCGTTCGGTCGCCTGGTCGAACATTTGCCGGCTGACGTGCAGCTCGCGCACCACGTCCTGCTCGATCACGCGCACACCGCCCGACGCCACGGCGCCCATCGCGAGCTCCGCATGGCCGGGCGCCCCCAGCTTCCGCACCACGAAGACATCGAGCGCGGCGCCCAGGGCGTTCGCCACCTCGGCGGCCACCGGCACGCCCCCTCTGGGCAAGCCGAGGACGATCAGATTCGGCCGACTGGCGAGCGGCCGCAATCGGGCCGCAAGCTGGCGGCCGGCGTCATATCGGTCGTTGAAGAGCGCTGTCATGGCACACCTCCCGATGGGCTCTCACTTGGAAGGATGCGTTCCCGGCCATGAAGAAATGGTGAGGGGACGGCGAAGCGGCGTTAACTCGGCCCCGGAGCGGGGATCGGCGTCAGGTTCCCGCCGCCCCAGCAGTATGCGGCACCGGCGGGCGTCCGGCCGCAGGCCCACGAGCTGCCGGCACTCAACTGGCTGAAGAACAGACCGCCCACGACTGCCACGGGTGTGGCGCGATCGATCTGTGTGCCGTCGCCGAGCTGACCGTACCAATTCCATCCCCAGCAGTAGCCGCGGTTGGTCGTACTCTCGGCGCATGTGAAGAAGGAGCCCGCGGTCACCCGCTCGAGCCTGAGCCCGCCGGAGACCGGGGTGGGCCAACGACTCATGTGCATCGTGCCATTGCCCAGCTCGCCAACCACCCCGCGCCCCCAGCAGAAGGCTCGGTAACCGGTCGTCGCGGCACAGGTGTGGTCGTAACCCGCATCGATCTGGCGATACTGCTGCCCGCCCGCGACCCGGGCCGGCCTGAACTTGAACCATCCCCCGGAGCTGTCACCCACCTGGCCATATCGGTTATAGCCCCAGCAGAAGGCCCGGTTGTCGGTGGTCACGCCGCAGTTGTGCGTATCCCCCGCGGTGACCTGGCGGAACGTCAATCCACCGAGGACGGCCAGCGGTTTGCTGCTGAAGGGACCTTCGCCGAAAGGGCCGAATTCCGGCCCGGTGTTCGTGCCGATGCCCAACTGGCCGTAGCGATTGTACCCCCAGCAGTAAGCCCGGTTGCCCTGGTAGGTGACCCCACACGCGTGCTCGAATCCGATTTCTACCTGGCGGAACTGACGTCCGCCCGTCACGACGACGGGTCTCAGGCGGGTAACGGTCGTGCCGTCCCCCAGTTGGCCCATTTCATTGAAGCCCCAACAGTACAGCCGGTAATCCGTGGTCACGGCGCAGGTGCTGAGGGCGCCGGCGCTGATCTGGCGGAATCGCAGCGTGGTGGCGACCGGCACCGGGCCGTCACGAGAGTTCGTGGTGCCGTCGCCGAGCTCGCCGTCCGCGTTCCCGCCCCAGCAGTAGGCCCGATTGTCGAACGTCACGCCGCAGGTGTGGCCTCGGCCGAGGCTCACCTGATAGAAGGCCAGTGTGGACGCAGTCGTCGCAGCCGCGGCTGGGGACTCCGGGGCGGTGAGGGAGTCGGCGCGGCAGCCGAAGCTGACGGCGCCGACGACGGACACGAGCAGGACGCGTGATCGCATTGCCGGCACCTCTTTGGTCGAGAGCTCAACCCAGACTGCAGTCGCGCTGGCGAAGCAGTGAGGAATCCGGCGTGAGACCTCCTTCACGCCACCTTCACGTCCCGATCACCCCCGCCGCGACATCTTCGGACACCACTGGAAGGAGGCCGTCATGTCCCTTCGTACCCTGCGCATCGGCCTGGCGCTCGCCGCCCTCACCGGTTGCGCGTCGGCGCGGGTCGTGCCCACGCCGGCGCCCGTCCCATCCCCCGGAAGTCCGATCCGAGTCGCCACGCGGGCGGACCCGTCTCGCCTGATCGCCGCGCGACTGGTCTCGCTCGACGCCGATACGCTCGCCTTCGAGCGGTTTGTGCCGGGAGACCGCGGCGCCACGTGGGTGCCGGCCCGGATCGCGACCGATTCGATCGCGCAGGTGCAGACCCGAATCGCCCGCCATGGCAACGGAGGAAGTGGCGCGGTGATCGGGGCGGGCCTGGGCCTCGGCCTCGGCATCATCTGCGCCGGGGGGTACGACGAGGATGAGTGGTTCGCCCCGACGGCGGGCGAGTGCCTGGCGTCCGGCGTGGTCACCGGCGCCGCGACCGGCTTTCTTATCGGCCTGCTCGTCAAGACCGACGTCTGGGCGCCGGTGCCGCTCCCGAAGCATGGGGCGATCGAGCCCGCCGCGACGGTCACGGCGGAGCTCCGATGAAGGTCTCCTCGCCGGCCCTTCATCCCTCCTTCACGGACCCACCCGTAGCGTGATCCCAGCCTTTCAGCCAGGAGTCACGCCATGCGTCACCTACTCGTCCCCCTCGACGGCTCGGGTTTCGGCGAGTCCGCCCTGTGGCTCGCGGGCGCGATCGCCGCCCGGACCGGCCGCGACCTCGAGCTGGTCACCGTCATCACCCCCGCAGCGCATCCCGACATCACCGCCGCGTTGGCCGCCGAGATCGAAGCCACCTGTGGAACCCATGCACGGGCCTATCTGGAGAGCCAGGCCGAAAAGGTCCACCGTCGCTTCGGCATCGCCGTGCACACGGCGGTGCTCGAGGGTGAGGTGCCGAACGCGGTGTCGATCCATGTGCGCGCCAGCCCACCCGAGCTCATCGTGATGAGCACCCACGGTCGCTCGGGTCCGAGCCGATTCTTCCTGGGAAGCGTCGCCGACCGGCTGCTCCGGGAGCTGCACTGCCCGTTCGTCCTGGTGCGTCCCACGACCGGGCTCGCTCGGGGTGAGCTCCCCGACGCAGCCCGGGTACTGGTGCCGCTGGACGGATCGCCGCTCGCCGAATCGGTGATCGACCAGGTGGCGGGCCTCTGCCGGTCCGACTCCGCCGAGCTGCGCCTCGTGCGCATCGTCGCCCCGGCCGAGGTGTTCCCCATCGGCGCGCCGATGCCGCTCCCGTCGCCAAACCCCAATCTGATGGAGGCGAGGATCGCGATGGCCAGGAGCTATCTCGAGCGCAGGGCGTCGAGGCTCCGCGACGCGGGGTGGCGGGTCGAGTGCGAAGTCGTCGTCGCCTGGAGTGCGGCCGCCGAGGTGCTGCGCCTGGCGGAGGAGCATCGCTGTGACCTGATCGCAATCGCGACGCGGGGGCACGACGGAGTGCAGCGAATGCTTCTGGGCAGTGTAGCCGACAAGGTCATCCGCGGAGCGACCATGCCGGTGCTGGCCGTGAACCCGTCGCCAGGCGCCTTCAGTCTCCTGCTCGGGGCCGAGGCGGAGACCGAGACCGCCGTCTCGGCGTGAAGCCTGGCCGGCCAGCCGTTACGGCGTGGCCGGGGCGGGCATTGCCTGGAGAAGAACGGGCGCTTCGGCGGGTATGGGCAGCTGCCCCGGGTTCCAGAGCAGCAGGGGAATCCCGGCCTGCCGGAGCACCCGGTCCGCCACGCTGCCGAGCAGGAGGCGCTCGAGGCCACCGCGGCTGCGGGTGGCCATCGCGATCAACGTGGCGTCGTGCTCAGCGGCGTAGCGCAGGATGCCGTCGGCCGGATCGTCGCTCACCACTACCTGTGACTTCACCCAGACCCCGCGCGCCCGGAGCCGCTCCGCGCTGAGATCGAGGGTCGTCTGCACGGTGGCGCGCTGGGTGCGGGAGCCGCCGTCCGCTCCCCGGCGAGGCAGCGCGGGGCCGGCTGAGAGGGCGCCCTCCGAAACGACTCGGAGGAGGGTGTACTCGACGTCCGGGACTCCCGCGACACCGATCGCATGCTCCACCATGCGCTCCTCGGCCGGCCCCCCGTCCACCGGAAGGAGGACACGCCGGAACGCCGGCGACCCGCCGGACGTAGGCGGGCTTGGCCGCCCTGGCCGGAGCAGGAGGATCGGCACGGTCGCCTGTCGGACCAATCCGTCGGCCACGCTGCCCAGCCACACTCGGCTCAACCCACCCCGCGCGTGCGTCGTCATCACCACCAGATCGATCGCATGGTCGCGGAGGTATTCGGTGAGCGACTGGAGCACCGGCCCGCGGAGGTGAGCGGTGGCGGAGCGCGCCCGCTCGTGGGCCTCGATCCGGCCGAGCAGGACGTCGAGGTACCAGCGTCCCTCGCGTTCGACCTCCAGGTCGAAGGCTGGGTCGTGCACGGAAGCGCCACCAGATCGGACTTCCGGAAATAATGGCTGGTGCACCCGCACCAGGTGCACGCCGGCACCGTGCCGGCGAGCGAGGTCGTACGCCAGCGGCAACGCCTTCTCCGCGTAGGCCGAGCCGTCCAGGGGGACCATGATGCGATTTGGCATCGACGCTCCAGGAAACACCGGCTCAGTGATGATGGCCCATCGCCCCGCGGCTCACCAGCGTGCGATAGCCGGAGATCGCGTGCTGGAACCCCCTCCCGGCCGATGCGGCGGCGGACTCGCGGAGCCGGGCCACGGCGCGAGCGGCAGCCTGGACCAGCTCTCCTCGGTACTGCCAGGCCTTCACTGGAGCAGGCTCCACGGCCTGGGTCGCCGCCAGTGCGGCCGACCCTGCGAGGAGTCCTTGCAGGCGGCGCTCCGGCAAGAAGGGTGAGCCGGCCGGCACCGTCGAAATGACCCTCGACTCGTCCGCCGAGTCGAACCGCACCCGGCGGCCCGGCAGCACCGTTTCGCGGAGCAAGCGCCACCGGCGCACCGGCGGCGTGGCCTCCACGTAGGCCAGCCAGGCTGTCCGGCCGGAGTCCGTGAATTCCATCAACGGGGTCAGCGGCGTTCCGCGGGGCAACAGAGGCGAGATGGACATAGGACACCGCACTTCCGAACAGGTTGATAGCGCGCGCACCCGGATCGCTCACTGCCTGGGGCTGCGATGGCAAGGTGCGGCCCGCGGCATGAAGGCGCCGTGAAGGGAGCGCGAAGGTGCCTTTCCCGGCCGCTGCCGCCCTGCCTGGTGAAGTAGGGTTCAGAGGGGCTTCACGACCGGTTCAGGGCGACGGCGCCATTATGTGTCGTGCCGCAGCATTTCCGTCAGGTCACGAAAGGAGCCGACAATGTTGTACACCGACAGCAACATCCAGCGAGACATTACCCAGGAGCTGCAGTGGGAGCCGAGCCTCCGGGACGACGACATCGCGGTCGGCGTCCGGGACGGTGTGGTGACCCTGGGCGGCTTCGTGGACAGCTGGTCCGAAAAAGTCCGCGCCGAACGAGTCGCCGCCCGGGTGAAGGGCGTGAAAGCCATCGCCAACGAGCTGGAGGTGAAGATCCCGGGGCCGTTCGTCCGCACCGATGCCGAGATCGCCCACGCGGTGATCCGGGCGCTCGAGTGGGATATCACGGTCCCCCATGATCGGATCCGGGCGAAGGTGGAGCGGGGATGGATCACGCTCGAAGGCGAGGTGGAGTGGCATGCCCAGAAGGAAGCCGCGGAGCGCGCCATCCGGTACCTGACCGGCGTGCGCGGGGTGTTCAACGCGATCACACTGGCCGTGCAGGCCACGCCGCGTGACGTGAAGAAGCGCATCAAGGAAGCGCTCCACCGGGCCGTCGAGTTCGATGCGGACCGTGTCGCCGTCGAGGTCGCCGGCCACAAGGCGATCCTGACCGGGACCGTGCGCTCCTACGCCGAGTTCAAGGACGCGGCGCGCGCGGCGCGGAACGCGCCCGGCATCACCGACGTGGACAACCGCCTCGAGATCGCCGCCGAGCTCGCCGCAGTGTGATTGCCGGCGTCCGGGACGGCTGCATCGCCGTCCCGGCGTCTTCCGTTCGATGAGCAGATCGGGAGACCACGATGAAGACCATGCGACTCACCCTGCAGCAGACCGTCGGCGAGGTCATGAACGGCACGCCGGTTACCCTGCCGCCCGGCGCCAGGATCCGGGAGGCCGTTCGCCGATTCACCGACGAGGGGCCGGCGGCCATCGCCATCGTGGACGCCACCGGCGCGCTGTGCGGCCTCCTGACCATGCTGGATCTCCTCCGCGCTGTACCGCGCGAAGAAGCCCGCGGGGGCTTGCCCTCCTCACCGGAATCGCGGACGGTCGAGACCGTCATGCGGCCCGGCGTGATCACGGTCGAGCCAAGCGACCCCCTCGCGGCGGCGCTGGATCTGCTGCTCGAGACCCGGTTTCACGCCCTGCCGGTCGTCCGTCGTTACGGCCACGGCCCGGAGCTGGTCGGCATGCTGGAGCAGCGGCACCTGCTCCCGCTGCTCGCGAGCGGCGGGTGAGGTCGGGCTGGCCACGCCCATGCGGCCCCCGGGAGGGGTCACCGACCGACCTGTCCATGCTGACGGGCACAGCAGGAAGTTGAAGAAGGGTGCGAGCATCGCCTACCATCTCGTAAGCCCTTTTCCCCACGTCTTCATATTCTCTTCATCCGCGCGAATCTAGCCTTCGCGTATCGCTCTCCGGCTTTCCATTTGGCGCAAGGATATTCCCATGGCCAACACTCCGTCTCCCTATCGGTCCATTCTCGTCCCGCTGGACGGGTCGAAGCTGGCGGCCGAGGCGCTGCCGCTGGCGGCCAGGATTGCCCGCAGCTCCGGGGCGAAGCTTCGGCTGGCCCTGGTCCACCAGCATCCATCGATCGCGGTCGACATCACCGTCGGCAAGACCATGACGAATGTCGATCTGGCCGCGCGGAAGGCCGAGCGGGCATACCTCCGTGGGATCCAGTCCCGCCTCCGCGAGGAGGGCACCCGGGTCGCCTCGGCGGTGACGCTGACGGGGCCGGTCTGCCCGGCACTCGTCACGTACGTCCGCGAGCTGGGCATCGATCTCGTCGTGATGGCGACTCACGGACACGGCGGACTTCGCCGCGCCTGGCTCGGGAGCGTCGCCGATTACTTGGTTCACCACCTGCGGGTCCCGATCCTGCTGGTGCGCCCCGCCTCGGCCCACCGGGCGGGGGTGCCACCCACTGAGGTGCTGGTGCCGCTCGACGGGTCGCCCCTGGCGGAAGAAGCGCTCGGTCCGGCAGTGGACCTGGCAAGGGCTTGGGACGCGGGAGTGAGCCTGCTCCAGATCGTGGGGCCGGTCCTGCTCTCGACCGAGCCGGCCTTTCCCGTGCCCTCCGCCTATGACGGTGAACTCACCAACATGGCTCGCGACGCGGCGCAGGACTACCTCGACGACGTCGTGGAGCGCCTGCGGGAAGAGGGAGTGCGGGCAACGGGGGCGGCGGTGATCGGCTGGAACACCGCCGATGCTATCCTCGAGGCGGCCCGTCCGGAGCGCGTCGTCATGCTAGCCGTCGCCACCCACGGGCGCGGCGGATTGCAGCGCCTGATGCTCGGCAGCGTGGCCGACAAGCTGATCCGCGGCGCGGACGTGCCGGTCCTGGTGCACCGGCCTGCGGGGCCCGTCGAGCACAAGGCTCGGCGCGCGCGGCCGCGTCGGGTGCCTCGCGCCAAGGCCAGGAGCTGAGCCGAGGCGCGCCGAGCCATGCCCGCCACACTCTAGGTCATGACCTCGACCGTCGCCATCGCCGAGGCGACGCCCCCGACCGGGCTCAGCGCCGACGTGGCGGCCCGGCGTCGCGGCCGAAGGACCCAACACGGTCGGCATTGAGCGCGGTCGGCACTGGGCCGGAATCCTCGCCGCCCAATTCCACAGCCCCCTCGTCCTGGTGCTCGTCGCCGCGGCTGCCATCTCGCACCTGCTCGGCGAGCGGGTCGAGACCGGAGTGATCTTGGCTCTCGTAGCCGTCAACGTTGCGGCAGCGCCCGCGGCGCTGGCGGGGTCGGGGTGATCGCACGCTTCATGGTCGACTTCGGAGAGCCGAGCGCCCTTTTCGATCTGCTGCTCATCGGCCTGCTGCTGGTCCAGAGATCGATGCCGGGCGACGTGTTCCGCACTGCCTGGTTCTGGAGTCTGTCCTGTCGGAGCTGATGGTGACCTTCGCGCTGCGGAGCCGGCTACCGCTGGTGCGCAGCCGCCCCGGCGGGTGGCTGCCCTGGAGCTCGGTGGCCGCCGGGGTGGCGAGGATCGCGGTGGTGGGAAGCCAGATCCCGCGGCACTGGGCCTCCGGGCACGGGCCGCTGAACTGCCGGTGAGGTCCGGTTCATGGAGATTTCACGACCAGTTCAGCATGGCCCTCGCATTATCGGGGGACCACCGAAGGCGGGCAGGTGAATCATCTCCGATCCGCGCCCCGCCGACCATGCACCATGGAGGTTTCGATGAAGCTCACCAAGGCAGTTCCCACGACGATCGCGACCGTACGCGACGAGTTCGACCGGCTGTTCGACCAGCTGACGAGCTCCGGCATCTTCCCGACTCCGAAGGTCTTCCACGCCATGTGGACCCCGTCGGTGGATTTCTCCGAGAACGAGAAGGAGTACATCGTGCGCCTCGAGGCGCCGGGCATCCCCAAGGAGGACCTGGAGGTGAATCTCGAAGGCCAGACCCTGACCCTCTCAGGCCGGCGTGAGTTCGCCAAGGAGGAGAAGACGGAGGAGTACTTCTGGCAGGAGCGGGAGCAGGGCCGGTTCGTGCGCGCCATTCAGCTGCCCGGCGCTGTGGATCAGGCCAAGGTGGCGGCGAGCTATCAGGACGGGGTCATGACGATCCGTCTCCCCAAGACCGAGCCGAGCGCCAAGACCCGGGTCGCCATCAAGTAACGAAAGGAGCCCAACGATGTTGTACACCGACAGCAACATCCAGCGAGACATTACCCAGGAGCTGCAGTGGGAGCCGAGCCTCCGGGACGACGACATCGCGGTCGGCGTCCGGGGCGGCGTGGTGACCCTGGGCGGCTTCGTGGACAGCTGGTCCGAAAAGGGCCGCGCGGAGCGGATCGCCGCCCGCGTAAAGGGCGTGAAAGCCATCGCCAACGAGCTGGAGGTGAAGGTCCCGGGGCCGTTCGTCCGCACGGATGCGGAGATCGCCCATGCGGCCACCTGGGCCCTCGAGTGGGATATCACGGTCCCCCACGATCGGATCCGGGTCAAAGTGGAGAAGGGGTGGATCACCTTGGAGGGCGAGGTGGAGTGGTACTCCCAGAAGGAAGCCGCGGAGCGCGCCATCCGCGACCTGACCGGCGTGCGCGGGGTGTTCAACGCGATCACGCTGGCCGCGCACATTACGCCCCGTGACGTGAAGAAGCGCATCAAGGACGCGCTCCATCGCGCGGTCGAAACCGACGCGGAGCGCATCGCGATCGAAATCACCGGGCACAAGGCGATCCTGACTGGTGCGGTGCGCTCCTACGCCGAGTTCAAGGATTCGGAACGGGCCGCACGCAACGCGCCCGGCGTCACCGAGGTGGACAACCGCCTGGCGATCGCCGCCGAGCTGGCGACGGTGTGATTCCCACACGCCGGGGTGGCCTGGTCGCCGCCCCGGCAGCTCAGCGCTGGGCGACGCCCGCCGGCGATGGCGATGACGAGGAGGATGCTATGCGACGCTCGAGAGTCGCGGAATCCGCGGGCATTGACCGTGAGCACCTGACCCGCGTACTGCTGGAGCAGATGGAGCAGGCCTACGGAACCGAGGGGACGCCGGGGCTCAGCCGGTTGCTCGGCGAGCTGTTGCGGCGGCTGGACGATCGGGTCCTGCGGGACTACGCGCTGGCGGTCGGTCTCATCAGCGAGCTGGAGACCCAGGCCAGCGAGGCCGGCTCGCCGGGCCGCTGACGTCGGATCCACGGAGGGAGACGATGACCCGCGAGGCATGTCTCAGGACGCGGTACGCATCTCTCTACCACTGTCTGCGACCAGAAGTCTGGGAGCCCGCCGCGGTGGTGGCTGACCGGCTTCTGGCGTGGTCCCTGGAGCATCCGGGTACCGCAGGCCTGGTTCGTTCCGGTCGCGTGCTCGACGAGCAGCACTTCAGCTTCCGCGGGCGCTCCCCCCGGGCGGAGCGCTGCTGTACTCGGGCGGGGGAACGGTGAGATGACAGCTCTAGGAGGAGATCAGGAGCAGGCGATGAAGACCATGCGACTCACCCTGCGGCAAACCGTCGGCGAGGTCATGAACGGCACGCCGGTTACCCTGCCGCCCGGCGCCAGGATCCGGGAGGCCGTTCGCCGATTCACCGACGAGGGGCCGGCGGCCATCGCCATCGTGGACGCCGGCGCAGGCTGACGATCAGAGGGCGCTTCCGGCAAGAGGTGCAGCCGAGCCGGGCGCCCGCTCCCGTGCCGGCTCCGGCAGCTCGATGGTCACCCGCAGTCCCCGCCGCTCCCCCAGTTCGGCAAACACGCGTCCCTGGTGCTCGCGGACGATCGTCGCGACCGTGGTGAGGCCGAGGCCGGCCAGGCCCCTTCGGCCCCGGGCAGGATCTCCCCGGTAGAACGGCTCGAAGAGATGCGCCAGCACTTCGGGCGGCACGCCGTCTCCGTCATCCTCGACCACGATGCCAGGACCGGCCGGCCCCGCCACCAGCCGGGCCTCGATGTGCGTCCCCGGGGCGGTATGCCGTATGGCGTTGTCCAGTACCTGGTCCAGGGCGCACGCGATCAGGGTGGCATCGGCCTGTGCCTCGACCGGGTCGGCCGGTGGCCGGTAGGCGACGACGTGACCGCCGCTCCGCTCCCGGGCCCGCCCGACCGCCGCGCCGACCACGTCCCTCAAGTCCACCGGCACCCG
>Ga0310810_10006577_pt1 | contig 13151 bp, 10 predicted proteins | sample NCmetagenome_FD_207641 | JGI IMG/M metagenome (GOLD analysis project Ga0310810, IMG submission 207641) | Soil microbial communities from experimental microcosm in Duke University, North Carolina, United States - NC | ecosystem: Engineered > Artificial ecosystem > Soil microcosm > Unclassified ... | reverse complement strand
GCGGGTGTGGTGGGGCTGCCGACCCCCGGCGCCGAGGTGAAGCTCGTCCCCTCGGGTGGCAAGCTCGAGGCGCGCGTGAAAGGACCCAACGTCACGCCCGGCTATTTCCGCAGCCCCGAGATCACCAGAGCCGCGTTCGACGAGGAGGGCTTCTACCGCATCGGCGATGCGCTCAAGTTCGCCGATCCCGCCGCGCCGGACAAGGGGCTCGTTTTCGACGGCCGCGTCGCCGAGGATTTCAAGCTGACCACCGGCACCTGGGTGCACGTCGGCGCGATCCGCGTGAAGCTGATCGCCGCCTGCAATCCCCTCCTGCAGGACGCGGTGATCACAGGCCACGACCGGGACGACGTGGGGGCTTTGGTGTTCCTGAGTCCTGCGATCAAGGATCTTTCAAGGGAAGAGATCGCGCAGAAAATCAAGGCTGCCCTGAAAGTCCTGTCGGCGGAGGGCGGCAGCTCCACGCATCCGCGGCGCGTCCTGATTCTGGAGGAGCCGCCCTCGATCGACGCGGGCGAGATCACCGACAAGGGCTACGTCAACCAGCGCGCCGTGCTCGAGCGCCGCGCGGCGCTGGTAGAGAAACTGTACGCGAATCCGCTGCCCTCGGAAGTGATTACCTAAGCTGCGGCGACGGCGGCCGCGCAAACACCGCGACGACGGCAGCAAGCGCCGACAGCACCGCGAACAGCACCATCCCGGTCCCGTAGTCGCCGGTCACATCGCGAAGCGCGCCGGCGAGCAGCGGCCCCAGCGCCTGCCCCACGACCTGCACGGGCAGCGTGATGCCCCGGATCGCGCCAAAATGCGCGCGCCCGAAGTAGTTGGCCCAGACGACGGGCAGCATGGTCAGCAGCGCGCCAATGCCGGCGCCGAACGCGGCAGCGGCGGCAAACGCAAGCGCAGCGCCATGCACGGCGTGCATCAGCAGCGCACCGAGGGCCATGAGAAGCGCGCCTCCGCAAAGGGAGAGCCGGGCCGGGAGCCGCAGCGCGCCAAATGCGAGACTCGAGGCGGCGGCCATCACCGAAAACGTGCTCACGACGGCAGCGGCCATACCCGGCGACAGGCCGCGCTCGAGCAGGTGCGGCGCCTGATGCAGGCTGAGCCCGGCCTGAACGGGAAAGACGAGCACCGTGTAGGCCATGAGAAGCCACAGCGCGGGCGTGGCGAGGGCTTGGGCGGGCGTATAGACGGCCTCCTTCGCGCCGGCCGCGAAATCCTCGCGCGCACCCGGAATACCGTCGGGCGCAAGGCCGGCGTCCTCGGGCTGGCGCACCAGCAACAGCCATTGCGGAATCACACCGATGACGAGCACGACCGCCGCGAGCGAAAGCCAGCCGGCGCGCCAGCCATAAGTCGAAATCGCGAGCTGCGCGAGCGGCGGCAGCAGGGCGAGGCCGACCCCCGCCGACATCGACAGCAGCGCCATCGCGCGCGCGCGGCTGCGCACAAACCACTTCGCCACCGCAGCCGTCGTGCCGACGTCGAACGGCGCCGAGAACATCATGCGCGAGATTCCGAAAGCGGCGTAAAAGCCGACGAGCGACCACGTGGCCGCAAGCGCAAGCGAGCAGGCGGCGACGACGAGGGCGCTCGCGGCGAGCAGCACCCGGGAGCCGTGGCGATCGAAGAGCGGACCGGTGAGCGGCGCGGCGAGCGCTCCCAGGAACGATCCGAGCGAAACCGCGCCCGAGAACCCCGTGCGTGACCAGCCGAAGTGGTCGCACATCGGGACGATGAACATCGAGAGCGTGGCTACCGCCGCCGCCTGCCGCGCCACGTTGGACAGGGAAGCGCAGCCCAGAACCACCCAGCCGTAGAAGAACGGCAGCCGGCGGACGAGCGCGGCGGCGGCGCGCGGGATCAGCCGAATTCAGAGCGCAGGATCTGCGCCGCTTCGACCATCGCCTTCATCTTGCCGAATGCGACCGCGCGCGGCAGGTACTTCATGCCGCAGTCGGGCGCAAGGATGACGTTTTCCTTTGCGACATAGGGAAGCGCGCGCTTGACGCGCTCGACGACCTTCTGCGGCGTCTCGATGCTCATGTCGCTGAGGTCGATGCAGCCAAGCAGGATCTTTTTATTGCCGAGCGGCGTCAACGCGGAGCAATCCAGGTTCGGTTGCGCCGCCTCGATCGAGACCTGGTGGCAGGCGCAGCCGGCGAACTCGGGCAGGAACGAGTAGCCCGAGGGCTTCTCGTGGATGACCGCGGCGTAGCCGAAGCAGATGTGGACCGCGGTGGTGCCGGTGACGCCCTCGAGCGCGCGGTTCAGCGCCTTCAATCCGTACTGGCGCGCCTTCTCCGGCCGCGCCTGCATCCAGGGCTCGTCGATCTGCACGATGTCGGCGCCGGCGGTGAAGAGATCCTTGATCTCCTCGTTCACCGCGACCGCGTAGTCCATCGCGGCCTCCTCGCCCGAGCCGTAGAACTCGTTCTTCGCCTGCTCGCTCATCGTGAACGGGCCCGGCACGGTGATCTTGATTCTTTTTTTCGTGTGCTTTCTCAGAAAACGCACATCGTCGACCTCGACCGGGCCTTTGCGCCTCACCTTGCCGGCGATGCGCGGCAGCAGGATCGGGTGCCCCGAGCGGTCCTTTCCTTCCCCTGGATTGTCGATGTCGACGCCCTCGAGCGCGGTGGCGAAACGGTTCGAGTAGCTCTCGCGCCGGATCTCCCCGTCGGTGATGATGTCCAGGCCCGCCTCTTCCTGCGCGCGGATCGCCAGGATCGTCGCGTCGTCCTGCGCCTGCGCGAGCAAGGGCTCGGGCACGCGCCAGAGCTCTTTTGCGCGCAGCCGCGGCGGAAAGCGCTTGCCGAGCTTGTCGCGGTCGATCAGCCACTCGGGCTGCGGGTAGCTGCCGACGAGCGTCGTGGGGAAGAGCATGACGCTCATTCCACCACGCGCAGGGTGCGCGCGGCCGGGTCGATCTCGACGGTGGCGCCGTGGGGGACCTGTGAGGTGATGTCGCCGTCGAAGCCCGCGACAAGCGTGATGTCCCCGAACGCCGCACCCTGCGCGATGATGGGGTTCGCGCTGTTGAATACGAGCGCGAGCGGCACCACGCCGCGCGACGCCATCTCGCGCAGCATCCACGCGCTCGCCACGCCGCCTTTCACCGTGTCGAGGACGAGGATTCGATCGCGGTAGGACTCGCCCGCGAGCTTGTGCGTCGGGCGCGAGAACGTGCCCGCAATGCGATCCAGATCGTAGCGGGCCGAAAAGCCGTCCCTGGCGACAAGCGCCTGGCCGCGCACCTTGCGCCCCATCGCCTGGCGGGCGAGAAACTGCTTCATGGGAGCCTCCCCTTCTCCGCCGCCTCTACGCAACGCTCCATCGTCGCAAGCAGCGGCACGTAGCCGTAGCCGCCGAGGATGTTTACGAGCTTCGTGCTGTTGGTGGCGAGCCGCTTCCAGCCATTCGCCTCGGCGATCTCGCGGGCGTAGGACTGGTAGAAGCACATGCCGGAGAGCACGTGGCCGCCTGCGCGCTCGATTCTTTCGGTCAGCCCGAAACGGTCGGCATCGGGCTTCACCTGCGGGCTCGTGATCGCGAGCAGCGGCTTCACGAACCGGCGGCCCTCGCACAGGCCGGCGAGCATGCGCAACTCGTAGAGGCTGAGCTGCGGGGCCGAGAACACCACCACGTCGATCTCTTTTTCGCCCGCATAGTCGGATTGCAGCGCCCTTATGTCCTGTTCCTTTATCACTTTGAGAACAGAAAGCTTTTCGCCGCCGACGTCCTCGAGTCGCGCGGCCTCGGGAGTGATTCCTACGAGGTGAAAAAGCGCGATGGACCCGAAGCTCGCCATCGCCGCGCCGAAGTGCTTGAGCTCGTCGGAGCCCGGCGCGCGCGCGAGTCCCTCGACCACCGGCACCGCCCAGTAGTTTCCGGCGAGCCGGCCGACGACCGCGCCGAGCGCGCCCCAGTCGTTCAGCGTCACAGGTGTCCAGTCCGCCCGGATGCGCACGCTCGCGCGGCGCGCTTCGTCGAGATGGAAGCCGTAGCGCGGCGTGCGACCGGTGAGCCCCGCGGCGAGCGCAGAAGGCCCGCCCTCGAAATTCGAGCGCGCTCCGCACGCCGAGTTGCTGTAGATGACGACCCCCGTATCGCCGAACGCGACGCTTTCGCCGCGCGCCGGCGCCTGGATGGTCTGGTAGTTGATGCAGGTGTCCGTCATTAGGATGCCGAGGCGGCTGAACGCGCCGACCGCGCGGCGCTCGAGGTCCACCGCCCAGCCCGGCTGCTTCAGCACCGCGGTTTTCGCGAAATCGGTGCCGCGCGGATCCATGATGGTCGGCACGCGCACGCGCGCGCCCGGATCGTTCTTTGCAAGCGACTCGACCCACGCGACGCCCGCTTCGCCCAGGCTCTCGGTGTCCGCCATGATGTGCGCCTGCGTAACCGGAACGAAGTCGGCCGCGCCGAAGAACTCGCCCACCCGTACCTGGTGCTCGATCGCGCTTTTCACGGCCGCGCCGTGATCGCCGGCGAGCATTGCTCGTTCCAGGTCGCTAAGTCTCATCGGGCTCCCGCCCGCAAGCATGTCATAGAGTGCTCACCTCGGGAAAGCGCCTACAGCCCGGCGACAAAGCGCGGCGCGACCGCGCGCAGGCGCTCCGGATCGACGCGGCCGCTCCTCTGGATATAGCTCCAGGCGAACTCGCGCGGGGCGAGCTGCATGTGCTCGGCAAAGCGCTCGTACCACGCCCCGCTCGAGTCCGCCGCGGCCACCAGCTTTTCGACGGTCGGGCGCCGTTCGGCTTCGAAAGAGTCAAGAGGTTTTTCTTGCAGCAAAACCCTGGAAAGGCTGATCGCATCCTCCATGGCGAGACGCGTGCCCGAGCCGATGGAGAAGTGCGCCGTGCGTTGTGCGTCGCCGATGAGGACCGTGTTGCCCACGCGCCAGCGGCGGTTGCGCACGTTCGGAAAATTGCGCCAGATCGAGCGGTTCGAAATGAGCGCATGCCCCTCGAGCGCATCGGCGAACACGCGCTCGCAATAGCGCAGCGTGTCGGCCTCGCCCATCGTCGCGAAACCGGCTTTTTGCCAGGTCGGCGCGTCGCATTCGACCACGAAGGTGCTCATGCCGGCCGAGTGGCGGTAGTGATGCGCGTTGAAGAAGCCGTGCGCGTTCTGCACGAAGGTCTGGGTCAGGGTCGCAAACGGCTTCGCGGTCCCGAACCAGGCGAATTTGTTCGTGAGCGGCGTGATGTGCGTCCCGAAATCGGCGGTGCTGCGGACGAACGAATTGGCGCCGTCCGCGGCCACCACGAGATCGTAGGCTTCCAGCCCGCCTTTTTCGTTCAGGGAGCTTTCGAATTCAACCGAAAGCGAAACCCGGGCCAGGCGCTCATTCAGCAGCTGCAGCAGCCGCAGGCGCCCGATCGCCGCGAAGCCGATGCCGTCGATCACCACGCGCTCGCCCCGGTGCACCACCGTGAGGTCGGTCCAGCTCTCCATCTGCGGCGTGATCAGGTCGAAGGTTTCCCGGTCGTCGGCGCGCAGGAAGTCGAGCGCGCGGTCGGAAAATACGACGCCGAAGCCGAAGGTCGAGTCGCGCGCGTTCTGCTCGAGCACGCGGATGCGCCAGTCCGGGCGGGCGCGCCCGAGCAAGTAGGCGAGATACAAGCCCGCGGGGCCCGCGCCGGCGATGAGGATCTTCACGCGCGCATTCCCGGCGTCATTCCCTGAATAGGGCCGCCACGTGCGAGCGCAGCCAACGCCCGCCCGGATCCGCCTCGAAGCGCTCGTGCCAGTGCGCGGCGACCTCCGCGGGCGGTATGGGGAGCGGGACCGGGAGCGATTTCAGGCCTGCGCGCCGCTCGAACACGCGCGCGACGCGCGCGGGCAGCGTGAGGATGAGGTCGGAGCGCTCGAGCACCATCGGCACGACGGTGAAGTGAGGCACGCGCAGCGCGATGCGGCGCGTGAGGCCCGCGCGCTCGAATGCCTCCTCGATGACGCGGTGGCCCCCGCGATAGGAAACGAGCGCGTGCGCGCCGGCGAGGAAGGCCTTGCGGGTGAGCTTCTTCTGCGCGAGCGGGTGGCCGGCACGCATCAGGCAGACATAGGGATCGCGAAACAGCGGCTGGCGCCGCACCGGCGGGCCGAGTCCGGGCAGGAAGCCGACCGCGAGATCGAGGGTGCCCGCCCCGAGCGCCTCGGCGATGTCGTCGACTTCCAGCGCCACCGCTTCCAGCCGCACCGAGGGCGCGAGCTTGAGCGCGCGCTCGACCAGCGGCGGCAGAAACTCGATCTGGCCCAGGTCGGACATGTAGAAGCGGAAAGCGCGCGTGGAGGTGGCCGGGTCGAACCCGGGCCCGTGCGCGAGCGCCGATTCGAGCAGCGCGAGCGCCTGGCGCACCGGCCCGGCGAGCTCGCGCGCAAAAGGCGTCGCGTCCATGCCGGTCGAGGTGCGCACGAAAAGCGCGTCGCCGAACAGGGCGCGCATCCGCGCGAGCGCATTCGACACGGCGGGCTGGGTCAGATCGAGGCGGCGCGCGGCCGCCGTCACGCCGCGGTCGCGCAGCACCGCGTCGAACACCCGCAGCAGGTTGAGGTCGACCTCCTGCACATTCATGAACGTGATTAATACCATGTATTTCATTGATTTGACACATATCCGGCCGCACCCTAGTCTGCGCTCTGACGTTCTTTCCAAGGAGGAGGAAACCATGAAGACCCGCCACTGGCTGATGCTCGCCCTCGCGCTGGCGCCCGCCGCCGCGACCGCGCAGGAAGTGACGCTGCGCCTGGTGAGCGCGTTTCCCGAGAGCGTGTTCTACGTCAAGCGCACCACCGACTGGATCGCCGACGTGAACAAGGACGGCAAGGGCGTGCTGCAGATCAACTTCATCGGCGGCCCGAAGGCGATCCCGACCTTCGAGGTCGGCAACGCGGTCAAGACCGGCGTGGTCGACATCGCCATGACCACCGGCGCCTATTACACCAACGTCATGCCCGAAGCCGATGCGCTGAAGCTCGCGGAGGTGACCGCCGCGGAGCAGCGCAAGAACGGCGCCTTCGACCTCATCAACAAGATCTGGCGCGAGAAGGGCAACATGGAGTACCTCGCCCGCGTGGTCGAGTTCACGCCCTTCCATCTGTACGTCAACAAGAAAATCGACAAGCCCGATCTCACCGGCTTGAAGATCCGCATCACGCCCGTCTACCGCGATTTCTTCCAGGCGCTCCATGCGCAGGTGATGACGACCGCGCCCGGCGAGGTCTACACGGCGCTCGAGCGCGGGGTGATCGACGGCTACGGCTGGCCGATCCACCTGCTGTTCGACCTCAACTGGCAGGAGAAGACGAAATACCGCGTCGATCCCGGCTTCTACAACGCGGAAGTCTCGCTCATCATGAACGAGAACAAGTGGAAGTCGCTGACTCAGGCGCAGCGCGACTACCTCGCGCGCAAGGCGCAGGCCTATGAGGAGCAAAACGACTTCTGGAAGAAATACAACCAGGAAGAGGCGGAGAAGCAGAAGAAGGCCGGCATCGAGACCATTACGTTCGACGCAGCGACCAGCCGCGAATACGTTCGGCTCGCGAACGAGGTGGGCTGGGCCAGCATCATCAAGGCGTCGCCCCAGTACGGCCCGCAGCTGAAGAAGGTGCTCAGCCGCTGATGGAGCGCGCCTCCTCCGAATCCGCCGCGACGGCCGTGGAACGCGCGGCCGTCGCCTACGGGCGGGTGCTCGAGGCGCTTGCGCTCGCCGGCTGCGCGGTCATCTTCGTGATGACGCTGATGATCTGCGCCGACGTCCTGCTGAGAAACGTGCACCTGGTCCCCGGCGTGTACGGCCTGGAGTGGAGCACCGAGGTGTCCGAGGCGATGCTGTACGTCGTGACGATCCTCGTCGCACCCTGGCTGCTGCGGCAGGGCCAGCACATCCGCGTCGACATCGTGCTGCGCGCCGTGCCCGCGCGGCTTGGCTGGTATTTCGAGTGGATCGCGGACCTGCTCGCCCTGGCCTGCTGCCTGGTCGTGTTCTGGTTCGGCGCGCAGGCGACGCTCGCGAGCTATCGCGCGGGCGCCATGACGATCAAGACGCTCGTCACGCCGGAGTGGTGGCTGCTGTCGCTTCTTCCGGCCGGATTCCTGCTGCTCTCAGCCGAAATGGTGTTCCGGATGCGGCGCCTGTACCTCGGCGCGCGCGCGCCCCGCGAAGACGCGGTGTCGACCGGCTAGCGCGATGTCCTGGCAATCTGCCGCCTGGCTGATGCTCGGAGGCTCGACGGTGCTCCTTTTCCTCGGGTTGCCGGTTGCGTTTTCCTTTCTCGTCATCAATCTCGCCGGCGCCGTGCTTTTTCTCGGAGGCGACGCGGGGCTCATCCAGTTCGTGCGTAACGCGGTGGTTTCGGTCGCGAGCTTCTCGCTCACGCCGATCCCGCTTTTCGTGCTGATGGGCGAGGTGCTCTTTCACACCGGGCTTGCCGTCAAGGTGATCGACGGCGTGGAGCGCTTGATCCGCCAGGTGCCCGGGCGCCTTGCCGTCGTCGCCGTGGTCGCGGGCACGGTGTTCTCGGCGATTTCCGGCTCCACCATCGCGACCACCGCGATGCTCGGCAGCCTGATGCTGCCGGTGATGCTCTCGCGCGGCTATCACCCGACGATGGCCACCGGGCCGCTCATGGCGATCGGCGCCGTGGACATGCTGATTCCGCCCTCCGCGCTCACCGTGCTGCTGGGCAGCCTGTCGGGCATCTCGATCTCCAAGCTCCTCATCGGCGGCGTGCTGCCGGGGCTCATTCTCAGTGCCGCCTTCATCCTTTATATCGTCGCGCGCGTGAAGCTCAATCCGACGCTCGCGCCGGCGACGGCGTTCACCGAATACCATGGCTGGGAGAAGCTGCGGCCGTTCTTCCAGTACGTTCTGCCGCTGGTCTCGATCTTCGTGGTGGTGGTCGCCTCGATGTCGGCGGGCTGGGCAACACCGACCGAATCGGCGGCGATCGGCGCGCTCTTCACCATGGTGCTCGCGCTGGCGTACCGCGCGCTCACGCTGAAGAACCTGCTGCAGGCGCTGCGCGGCACGGCGGCGATCTCGGGCATGATCCTTTTCATCATCGTCGGCGCGACGACGTTCTCCCAGATCCTGTCGTTCTCGGGGGCGAGCAACGGCCTCGTCGAGATCATCGCCGGCCTCGGCCTCTCGCCGGGCGCGGTGATCATCGCCATGATGCTGCTGCTGGTTTTCCTCGGCCTCTTCGTCGAGCAGGTCAGCATGATGATGATCACGCTGCCGATCTACATGCCGCTCGTCCAGAAGTACGGCGTGGACCCGGTCTGGTTCGGGGTCATGTTCCTCATCTGCATGCAGCTGGGACTTCTCCTGCCGCCGCACGGTCTATTGCTCATGACCATGAAGGGCGTCGCGCCGCCGGAGGTGCGCATGGGCCACATCTTCCAGGCGGTGGCACCCTACATCGCCATGAGCCTCCTGCTGCTGCTGCTCGTCTTCTTCGTCCCCGCGGTCGCAGTCTGGCTGCCAAAGGTGCTCGTCTAGCCCATGGAACGCTCGTTCAAGCAGGAAGTGGAGCTGCTCAAGCTCGGCGAAGGCGAGGCCTTCCACGGCGAGGGCATCCTCGCGGTCACGAAGGCGCTCCTGCAGTCGGGCGTTTCCTACGTCGGCGGCTACCAGGGCGCGCCGGTCTCGCACGTGATGGACGTGCTGAACGACGCGCGCGACATCATGGATGAGCTCGGCGTGCACGTGGAGTCGAACGCGAACGAGGCGGGCGCCGCGGCGATGCTCGGCGCCTCGATCAACTATCCCCTGCGCGGCGCGGTGGCGTTCAAGTCCACGGTCGGCACGAACGTCGCCTCCGACGCGCTTTCGAATCTGGCCTCGGCGGGCGTGCGCGGCGGAGCGCTGCTCGTGCTGGGCGAGGACTACGGCGAGGGCTCCTCGATCATCCAGGAGCGCACGCAGGCCTTCGCGATGAAATCGCAGATCTGGCTGCTCGACCCGCGGCCCAACCTGCCGAAGATCGTCGAGGCCGTCGAGCGCGGCTTCGAGCTCTCGGAGGCCTCCAGCACGCCCGTGATGCTGCAGCTTCGCATCCGCGCGTGCCACGTGCACGGGACCTTCACCGCGAAGAAGAATCGCGCGCCCGCGGTTTCCAGAAAGGCCGTGCTGGAAAACCCCAACTTCGACTTCGGCAGCGTCTGCCTGCCCCCGTCCACGTATGCGCAGGAAAAGCACAAGATCGACGTGCGCTGGCCGGCCGCGGTCGAGTTCGTCAAGCGGCACAAGCTGAACGAGGTCTTCGCCGGCGACATGACGGAGACCGGTATCCTCTGCCAGGGCGGCCTCTACAACGCGGTGATCCGCGCCCTGCAGCTGCTCGGGCTCGCCGACGCCTTTGGCGCGACCCGCGTGCCGATCTACTGCATGAACGTCGCCTATCCGGCGATCCCCGAAGAAATCATCGCCTTCTGCTCGGGCAAGCAGCGCGTGCTCGTGGTCGAGGAAGGCCAGCCCGCCTACATCGAGGACACGGTGCGCGCCGAGCTGCAGCGCCACGACGTGCGGGACGTGAAGGTTCTCGGCAAGGGCGTTCTGCCGATGGCGGGCGAGTACACCGGCGAGGTGGTCCTGACGGGCGTGGCGGCCTTCCTGAATCGATCCGCGGAAGTCGAGGCGGTCAAAAAGCTGAAGGGCAAGGCCTCCGAGCTTCTCGGGACTGTTCCCGCCCGGCCGCCGGGCTTCTGCGTGGGCTGCCCGGAGCGGCCTGTGTTCTCCGCGATGAAGGTGGTCGAAAAGGTCACCGGCGCGGTGCACGTCTCAGCCGACATCGGCTGCCACCTCTTCTCGTCGCTGCCGCCCTTCAATATCGGCAATACCGTGCTCGGCTACGGCCTCGGGCTCGCCTCGAACTCGGCGGTGAACAGCCTGTTCGGCCGGCGCACCGTGAGCATCATGGGCGACGGCGGCTTCTGGCACAACGGCCTCACCACGAGCATCGCCAACGCCGTCTTCAACAAGGACGACGGCATCCTCATCATCATGAAGAACGGCTACAGCTCGGCGACCGGCACGCAGGAGCTGCCCTCGAGCCCGCAGCACAGCGCGTCCAAGTCCGGCGACATGGCGATCGAGAGCGCGCTCGCGGGCGTGGGCGTGGGCTGGGTGAAGACGGTGGACAACTACCGCGTCAGCGAGGTGGCCCGGACCCTGAAGGAAGCGATGACGACCGACTACAAGGGTCTCAAGGTCATCGTCGCCGAGGGCGAGTGCCAGCTCGAGCGCCAGAGGAAGCTGAGGCCGCTCGTCGCGCGGAATTTGTCCGAGGGCAAAAGAACGGTGAGAGTGAAGTACGGGGTCGATGAGGACACCTGCACGGGCGATCACTCCTGCATCCGCCTCTCGGGCTGTCCCACGCTCACGGTCAAGGACAACCCGGATCCGCTGCGCCGCGACCCGGTCGCGACAGTCATCGAAGGCTGCGTCGGCTGCGGCCTGTGCGGCGAGAACGCGCACGCCGCGGTGCTGTGCCCCTCTTTTTATCGCGCCGAGGTCGTTCAGAACCCCGGCATTCTGGACAAAGCCCTCGAGAAACTGAGAAGCATTTTCCGTGGAACGACAGTTCACTAGGGAAATCGAGTCGCTTCGCCTCGGCGAGGGCGAGACCTTCCACGGCGAGGGCATCCTCGCGGTGACGAAGGCGCTGCTGCAGTCGGGCGTCTCGTACGTCGGCGGCTACCAGGGCGCACCGGTGTCGCACCTGCTCGACGTCATGGTGCAGGCGCGCGAGTACATGGACGAGCTCGGCGTGCACGTGGAAGCCTGCACGAGCGAGGCGTCGGCGGCGGCGATGCTCGGCGCATCGATCAACTACCCCGCGCGCGGCGCGGTGACCTGGAAGTCGATCGTAGGTACGAACGTCGCGGCCGACGCCCTTTCCTACCTCGCGAGCGCGGGCGTGATGGGCGGGACTCTGATCGTGCTCGGCGAGGACTACGGCGAGGGCGGCGTGGTCGCGCAGGAGCGCAGCCATTCCTTCGCCATGAAGTCGCTCATGTGGCTGCTCGATCCGCGGCCCGACCTCGCCACCATCGTCAGGATGGTCGAGCGCGGCTTCGAGCTCTCGGAAGCCTCCAGCACGCCCGTCATGATGGAGCTGCGTATCCGCGCCTGCCACGTGCACGGGTCGTTCGCGGCGAAGCAAAACCTCGCTCCCGCCGTTTCGACGCGGCACAAGCTGCCCGGACCGCCCGAAGAATTCATCTACGACCGGCTCGCGCACCCGCCCGCCACGTTCCGCCAGGAGAAGCTCAAGTCCGACGTGCGCCTGCCGGCCGCCCGGCGCTTCATTCTCGAAAAAAAATTGAATGAAACATTCCCGGGAGCGGAAGCCCGGCTCGGACTGATCGTCCAGGGCGGGCTCTACAACGGCCTCATCCGCGCGCTGCGCGAGCTCGGCCTCGCGGACGTTTTCGGCAACTCGAAGATCCCGCTCCTGGCCCTCAACGTCGTCTATCCGCTCGTTCCCGAGGAGATCGCGGAATTCGCCCGCGGCAAGGATGCGATCTTCGTGCTGGAAGAGGGCCAGCCCGAGTACATCGAGCAGGAGATCGCGACGATCCTGCGGCGCGTCGACCTGCAGACCAAGCTGCACGGCAAGGATTTCCTGCAGATGGCGGGCGAGTACACCACCGAAGTGATGGTGGCCGGGTTGTCGAGGTTCCTGGGGAAACACGCCCCGCATCTCGACACCGGTTCGGGCACATCCTGGCTGGAGGAAAACCGCAAGACAAGGACAAAGGCCGCCGAGCTCCTCGGCACGCTGCCGCAGCGTCCGCCGCAGTTCTGCGTCGGCTGCCCGGAGCGGCCCGTGTTTTCGGCCATGAAGCTGGTCGCGCGCGAGGTCGGCCGGCCGCATGTGTCGATGGACGTCGGTTGCCACGCCTTCGCCTCGTTCGAGCCCTTCTCGCAGGGCAATACGCTGCTCGGCTACGGCATGAGCCTCGCGAGCGCCGCCGGCGTTTCACCGATGCAGGCCAGGCGCTCGGTCTCGGTGATGGGCGACGGCGGCTTCTGGCACAACGGCCTGCTCTCCGGCGTGGCCTCCAACCTCATGAACAAGGGCGACGGCGTGCTCGTCATCATGAAAAACGGCTACGCCTCCGCCACCGG
>Ga0310810_10006576_pt1 | contig 13152 bp, 13 predicted proteins | sample NCmetagenome_FD_207641 | JGI IMG/M metagenome (GOLD analysis project Ga0310810, IMG submission 207641) | Soil microbial communities from experimental microcosm in Duke University, North Carolina, United States - NC | ecosystem: Engineered > Artificial ecosystem > Soil microcosm > Unclassified ... | reverse complement strand
CGTCTGGGTTGCCGCGACTGGAATTGTTACGCCCGCCGAGCTGAAATATTGCGGCGGCCAGTTTACGCTGCAGTAGGCGCGAGCGTTTCGATAAACCCCAACGGGCGGCCCGAGGGCGCATCGGATACGGCGCCTTCGCGCGCAACAACCGATCCCCGCACGATGGTCGCCACGGGCCAACCGGTGGTTTCCATGCCGTCATAGGGCGTCCAACCGCAGCGTGACGCGATCATGCGGTTTTCGATGCGTCGTCTGGCGCCGAGGTCGACAATCGTGAAATCCCCGTCATAGCCTCGCGCGACCCGCCCCTTTCCTGCGATGCCAAACACGCGCGCCGGCCCAGCGCTGGTCATATCGACGAAGCGTTCCAGGCTGAGCCGGCCCGCATGGACGTGGTCGAGCATGATCGTCACCAGAGTTTGCACACCGGTGAGTCCCGATGCCGTTTGCGGATAGAGACCGTCCTTGTCGGCGCGTGTGTGCGGCGCGTGATCGGATCCGACGACGTCAATCAGACCTTGTGAAACGGCGGCCCACAGTGCCTCGCGGTGCGTGCCGTCGCGTAAAGGAGGATTGATCTGCGCATACGTGCCCAGCCGCTCGTAGCATTCCGGCGCCGCGAGCGTCAGATGCGGTACGGCTGCTTCGACCGTCGCGATGTCGCGGGCGCACGCGAGCAGCGGCAGTTCTTCCGCAGCAGTCACATGCAGGATATGCAGCCGCCGTCCGGCCTGGCGCGCCAGTCTAAGCACACGCTCGGTCGAGAGCCGGGCTGTTTCCGAATCGCGCCACACCGGATGGGTGCGTGGATCGCCCGGCATCGCCAGCTTCGCGCGCGCCTGCAAACGGACTTCGTCTTCGGAGTGAACCGCCATGCGGCGGCGTCCGCTCTTCAACGCCGCCAAAATCGCGTCCTCCTTGTCCAGGAGCAGCGACCCGGTGGACGAACCGAGGAAGGCTTTTATTCCCGCCACGCCGGGAAGTTTTTCGAGCTCGGAAAGCGCGCCGATGTTCGACGGCGATGCCCCCACGTAGAACGCGTGATCGCAATGCATGCGGCTCGCCGCACGCTTGAGTTTGTCCCCGACGAGCAGACGCGTCGTGGTGGGCGGGTTCGTGTTGGGCATTTCGAAGACCGCCGTGACGCCGCCGAGCACGGCCGCGCGGCTGCCCGTCTCCATGTCTTCCTTTTCAAGATGACCGGGCTCCCGGAAATGAACATGGGTGTCGATGACCCCGGGAAGGACATGAAGACCACGCGCCTCGAAAATCTCGCGTGCCGGCGCATGCGGAAAAATACCGATATCGTCGATATGCCCGTCGCGGACGCCGATGTCGGCTTCTCCCGTGCCGTTCGGCGTCACGGCGATGCCGCCGCGGATCAGCAAATCGAAGGACGCGCTCACCTTTGCTCCAATACGCTGAAGATGTCGCCGGACGAGGTTTTGCCCTCGAGATGCACGGCATGCCAGAGCGCATAAAACAGAAGCTGCCAGCAGGCCGCGCCCTCATGTTTGCCGCCACGAGCTTCGAACGCGCTGAACAGGCGATCAACTTTATCCGGATAGCAGATTTGCGCAATTCCCGGTGAGCGCGCGATCAGCGGCGCCAGCGAGACCGCGCGGAGGCGGATCCATTCCGCAACCGGCACAGTGAAGCCGCGCTTTTCCGCAAACGGCTCGGAAGCCGGCAGCGCCTGTTCGAGCCAGCGCCGCAACAGATATTTCCCCTTGCCTTTCGCTATCTTCAACGCATCTGGCAGACGAAAGGCGAAGTCGGCGACCACCGGATCGAGAAACGGCGTTCGTCCCTCCACGCCGTGCGCCATCAGGCAGCGATCGACTTTCAGCAAGAGATCGTTCGGCAACCAGTCTGCGCAATCCACGGCTTGCGCCTGCTGCAACCGCGTGTAGTCGCTAAGCGCGAGCCGGCGCTCGGCACTGGCAATTCCGCTGCGCCAATGGCGTGATGTATCGCGCAATACGCCAAGACGCTCGAGGAATCCGCGCGGGCGCATGCCTCGCCCACCCAGCAGCGTGGCGCGCAACACGCTGCGGTAGCGTCCATAGCCGGCGAACAGTTCGTCACCGCCCTCGCCGGTGAGCACGACTTTCAACTCCTTCGCGGCTTCCGCGGCAAGCAGATAGGTCGGCAGCGTGGCGTAATCGGCGGCGGGATCATCCATTGCTGCGGCGATCGCAGGAAGGCGTTGCCAGAAATCGGCTTCTGTCACGCGCACTTCGATATGCTCGGCCCCGACCGATTTCGCGACGCGTTTGGCCTGCTCGCGCTCATCGTGAACGCCGGTACCGGGAAAGCTCGCCGTGAAGGCGCGCACGGGCTTCGCGTTAAGGCGCGCCATGCAGGCAAGGATTGCCGCGGAGTCGATGCCGCCTGAAAGAAACATCCCGTAGGGCACGTCGGAACGCTGATGCACGGCGACGCTGTCCATCAGGACTGCGTCCAGTTCCTTCAGCGCTTCTGTTTCAGCGAGCGGCAATGGCGCGCCTTCGGGGAGCGCCGGGTGATGACTGCGGCCCACGATGTGGCCGCCGCGCAAGGTCAGAGTCTCGCCAGGCGCGACCCGCAGGACGTTTTCGAAGATGGTGTGGCGCCCCGTGGTGAATTGCAGCTGGACCAATTCCGTTGCCGCTTCGGGGCGGATCTTGCGCTCGTGAAAGGGCAGCTTCAAAAGTGCCTGCAGCTCCGAGGCAAACGCGATGCCTCCGGAAAATTCCATATAGTAAAGCGGTTTGATCCCGAAGGGATCGCGCGCCAGATAGAGTGCGTGGTCGCGCGCATCGTGCAGCGCGATGGCATACATGCCCCGCAACGTTTTGGCGAAATCGGCGCCGTCGCGGGCATAAACGGCGAGCGGGACTTCACTATCGGATTGCGTGCGGAACGACGCGGGGGCGAATTCGCCCCTCAGCTCGATGTAGTTGTAGATTTCGCCGTTGGCGACCAGGGCGGTGCCATTGGCGCCGTAAAGCGGCTGGTCTCCGGTCGAGAGGTCGATGATCGCCAGCCGCGTCTGCACCATGCCCACGCCCGGCGCCTGGTAGCGGCCTTCGCCGTCCGGACCGCGATGCGCGAGCGCGCGCAAGAACCCATCCAGTGGCGCGGATGCGGGCGCGGCGCCCTCATAGGTCATGATGCCTGCGATGCCGCACATTCAGGGCCGAACTTTCTCGAACAGATCAATATAGCTCTGGACGATTCGCGCCTCGGAAAATTCCCTCTCCACGCGCCTGCGGCCGGCCGCCGCAAGATTTTCGCCAAGCGTCTTGGAGGCGAGCACCGCGCGGATCCCTTCGGCAAACGCGTTCACGTCATCGACCGGCGTGAGGATCGCATCCTCGCCGTTGCGGGCGAGCCAGGCCGGGCCGGTGCTGGCGGCCGCGACGATAGGCACGCCGCAAGACCACGCCTCGACAACGACGTTGCCGAACGGCTCTTCGCGCGAGGGATAAACGCAAACATCGGCGCACTTGTAGAGGGCGGCGCGGTCGCTGCGCCAGCCCAGGAATTTGATGCGGTCGGCCACGCCCGTCTGGCGCGCGAGTTTTTCCAGGCTTTCGCGCTCCGGCCCCTCGCCCGCGATCCAGACATACAGCTCCGGCAACCGCGTGACGGCGCCGATCAGAACGTCGAGCCCCTTGTTGCGATGGAGGCGGCCGAGGGCAACGGCGATGGTCACGCCCGGCGGCGTGCCGAAACTGGTCCGGTCGAGTGCGGGCGCATCGGGCACGGAGGGAAAGTTCGGAATGAGGAAAGTTCTGTCGTCCGGCCAGCCGCCCTCGCGCACATAGCCGATGAGGTCGGGCGCGTTGCACACGAGATAATCGCACTGGCGGAAATTCTTGAGATTGTAGTAGCCGCCAAGCCTGCCGATGACGCGCGCCCGCCCCTTCGACACAAAGGATGCGGCACGCCCCGCGAAGGCGAGCAGAATGTCGGCGTCGAACGCGGCAGCGGCGCGGCGCAACGCGGCCCGTGTGGTCAGGTCGACCGGCGCTGCGAACGCCGCGGTCTCGTAAGCGATGCCTGCTTCCCGAAGGGCCGCTTCGCGGCTCGTATTGGGTTTCAGCACGCTGCGCACGTCGAGCCCGGCGCGGGCAAGCGCGGTGGTTAGCGTGACAAAGAAGGTTTCGGCGCCGCCGACTGCCGCCCCGGCCATCGTTGTCAGGATTTTCAGCGCCATGAACCCTATCGCGTGAGCCGAAGGACACGTACGACAGCTCTTTCGCGCTTGGCAACCACTTGCCTCAGGGGAGCGGGCGCTCTACCTCAAAGCGTATGATCCAAGCGTCGATCCTGGAAGACCGCGCCGTCGTCGCGCTCGGCGGGCCCGAAGTCCGTGACTTCCTGCAGGGCCTGATCACGAACGACGTGAGCGCGTGCCAGGAAGGCCAAGCGCTTTATGCTGCGCTGCTCACTCCGCAGGGAAAAATCCTGTTCGATTTTTTTGTCGTAGCGCACGGCAGCGGCTTCCTGATCGATTGTGCGGCGGCCCGGGCCGACGATCTCATCAAGCGCCTGACCAAATATCGCCTGCGCAGCAAGGTAGAGATTGCTTTGCGCACCGATCTTGCCGTGGCCGCCTTCTGGGGTGAAGAAGCTGAAAAGGTTGTGCTGCGTGACGTCGTCGTCTTTCGCGATCCGCGCCTGGAGGTGATGGGCGTACGCGTCATCGGCCCGCGCGAGCCAATCGCTGCTGCGATCCGCAAGGCGCAGGTGGGCGACTATCCGGCGTATCGCATCGCGCTCGGCGTGCCCGACAGCGCCGATCTGCCGCCGGACACGGTGTTCGCGCTGGACGCGGGACTGGAGGAGTTGGAGGGAGTCAGCTTCAAAAAGGGCTGCTACGTCGGACAGGAAGTGACCTCGCGCATGAAGCACCGCGCAAGCGCGCGGCGGCGGTTCCTGATCGGCGAAGTCGCGGGTGAGGCGCCGGCGTTTGGGACGGCAATCGAGGCGCAGGGACGCGTACTCGGCGAGTGGGCAAGCGGGCATGGGCCGCGGGGTCTCGCGCTGGTGCGGCTGGACCGGCTGGCGGAGGCGGAAGAGGCGCGCGCCGAAATTGTATCGGAGGGGCGCGCGGTGGGGCTGACCAAGCCGGATTGGCTGGACGCCTAGGCCGGCAAGGTCTCTGCTGATTTTCGGTGAAGAGCGATCAACCGCTGGACGGACGGGACCGCGCTTTGGCGGACGACCTGTTCGGCGATCGGCTCGAACTTATGGAGCCGCGGCCGGCATGAACGCGCGCTGTGGCGGCGTTCACATCCGGCCAACGGCGTCCCCCCCCGACCATCAGGCAACGGCGAGCTGGAGCAGGTAATTCTTGTTTTCCTCCTCGACGGCCCGACGCAGCACATCGTGTGCCTGGCGGTAGCCGATGAGATCGCCCAGACAGTCCAGCGTTTCCGGATAGGTCTTTTCGCCGGAAAGATAGAGCTCCACAACCTGCCCGACCCGCTCAATTGCGTTCGTCATTTCGCTCGACTCCAGAAACCGCGTAGGGGTGAGTCTAAGCAGGGGAGCTGCTGAAAATCACGTTGGGAAAGGTACGTAATATCCGGCCCGCTTGCCTACGGTCCTGAGATCGGGCCCTTACGTGGAACCCGCAATGTTATTAATTCACGGTCACCGTGACGCGTAGGAACGTGGCGGGGATCGAAGTCGCGTTTTTGTTCGGGCTCTTGTTCTCTCTCTCGAACAGCGCGTCAAATTCCTTGCGCAGATCGGCCTCGCGGCCGTTCTTTTCGGCCGCCTCGAACGCATTCATCGTGGGGCCGTAGAAGCGCCGGAATTGGTCCACAAGTTCGGATGGCGGTTTGGAGAAATTGAACGTGTAGGTGTCGCGCACGCAGGAGACGTTTTCTTTCGGCACACCGGCGGCGCCGAAACGGTCGACGACATTGGCCTCCACGCCCCATGTCATCGGGCTGATGAAGTTTTCCGGCGGCGGCGGCGTGTAGGCGGCGCTGATCTTCAGAATCTGCGCGACCAGAGTCGGATCGTTGGGAATCCAATTGCCCATCACGATCCGCCCGCCGGGTCGCGTCACGCGCACCATTTCCTTGGCGACGTCGAAGGGTTTCGGCGCAAACATAGCACCGAAAATGCTGACGACCAGGTCGAAGGATTTGTCGGCGATGCCGGCGAGATGGGTCGCGTCGCCTTCTTGGAAGCGAAGATTATTAAGACCGGCTTCTTGTGCGCGTTGGTTGCCCGCATCTACGAGATTGCGCGCGATGTCGACACCGAGAACATCGGCGCCGCGTTGGGCCGATGGCAGCGCCGTGGTGCCGTCGCCGCAGCCGAGGTCGAGCACCCTCATGCCCTTCCCTACGCCAAGCTTGGCGACGAGCGCTTCGCCGCTCTCGCGCATGCTCGCGGCGATGCGCGTAAAATCACCTTTTTCCCAAAGCGCCTGGTTCGGATTCATCGGGCTTCGTGCTCCGTAACTGATTAATGAAAATGGAATGCTTGAAGTCAGCGGATCAAGCGCTATCGCGCTTACCCGGAATGACAACCCGGAAATATTTTAGAAATCCGGCGTTTTGGCGATCGGGAGATCGGTGTCTCTGTTGTGGTAATATTCGCGCGGGTTTTCGGCGCACACGCCTTCGGGAATCGGATCGGGCGACGGTCCATAGGTGATAGTCGCTGTCCATGGCGTGGTGAAGACATCCTCGTCCTCGATCGTTACATGCAGCTGCAAATATTTGCCGCGGTAGTTGGCGAATGTATCCCCGTTGAACAGCCAGTTCTCTTTGCGGTTGCGCTCGAGCGCGTCTTTAACGTTCTCATAGTCGCGTAAGCGATAGCGCTCCACCACATGCAGCTTCTTGCTGAAGGGCGTGCCGAACAGATCGAGCATCGCATAAGGGCGATTCGTCCTGACGCCGACTGTGTCGATGACCAGCGTGTCGCCTTCGTAGTGGCCGACCGAGTCGCCGTACCACGAGGGCGTCAGTGACTTGGGATGTTTGGCATTGAGGCGCACGCGGCGTACCTCGTGATCGCCGCTGTATAGCATTGTGATCCGGTCCTTCTGCTGGAGCAGCTGGACCGTGAACTGCTTGAAAATGAAGGGCACTCCAAATGGCCAGCACTGGTTCGAGGGGTTGCCATAGGTGATCCCGGCAAGTGACATCTTGCCGAAGGCCTTCACCACATCGGCCGCCCAGGGCTGTAGGATCGGGTTCTTGTAGTCGCCGACCAGCTGGTCGTAGTCGCTGATGCCTTCCTTGCTCGGGGGTAGGGCCGCCGAACCGGTGAGACCGGCGGGGATCTGCTGTGCCCAGCGTGATAGGTTGGTCACAGGGCCTGGACCCGAAACTGGCGGCTCGAACCAGGGGAAGGCTGGATGCATCCACACGCCGGCGAAGTCGGGAATGGCTGGTGACGCCGGTTGTCCGGCGGCAGGCATGGCCGCCGCCACCACAAGTGCCGCGAAGAGAAGAAGCGTCCGCCGCATGTGCATTTTGTCATGTCCCGTTCAGGAGCGCGGTCCCTTGCCCATACGGGCCGCCGGCCGCCACTTTACGGCAAAGCAACAGCCTGCGCGACGCCGGGGAGAGATGACGGACGCGGCAGAGGCGATTATAACTTTGCCGTCGGGGTTTTCCGGACAATCCGGTCTTTTGCGGCTCGTCTTCGAACCCGTGCCTGAAGGAAACAGGATTCCGGCGCGTAATTGAGGAGAACCGGAGGCGGGCCGGACTACCCCGCTCTTATGGCCTGTCAGCCCCGACGTGTTCGCTTCGGGCATCAGAGCCGGCAAAGGGGAGGAATCATGCAGGGAAATCGACCGATGGCGGGAAAAGGGAAGCGCACCCGCCAGGCGCGGACGCTGCTCGCGGGTTTGCTGGTCTGCGGTATGACCGCAGGCCTCTATGCCTGCAATCAGTCGCCCACGACGCAGACGGCGAGCAACCAACCGGCAGCAGCCGGCGGCGAAGAAAAGAAACAAACGCCGCCCGGCGGGCACCCGCTCTCCGAAGGCGTCACGGAAGAGGACTACGGCGAATTCCTGGCCAAGTCGGAAGAGCTGATCCCGGTGCCGAGCAACGACATCGTCAGATCCATCCGGTTGAACGCGCAGGCGATGCTCCTGGGCAAAGCGGTCTATGACAAGAACTGCGCCGCCTGCCACGGCGAGGACCTGAAAGGTAAAGCCGAGGCCCACGCGCCCGATTTGACCGACGACGATTGGCGGTACTCGGGCGACGATCTCGAGTCGGGCGGCATCACCAAACATCCGAGCGACATCGAATGGACGGTGCGCTACGGCATACGCTCGGGCAATCCGTATGCGCGCGGCGTCGAGGCCGACATGCTGGCCTTCGACCCGCAATTTCGCAACGAGCACGACCTCGGGGATTACGGAAAGATCAAGACCGTGACGGCCGAAGAGATCGATGATCTCGCCGAATACGTGCTGCAGCTGACGGGACAACAGAACGATGCCGCCAAGGCGTCGCGCGGCATGACGCTGTTCCTGGACAACGCCAAGGGCAATTGTTTCGACTGCCACACTGAAGAGGCGACCGGGAATCCGGCGCTGGGTTCGACCAACCTGACGAGGAAGGAGGCATTCCTCTACGGCTCGGACAAGGCTTCGATCGTCGAGTCGATCACCAAGGGCCGGCGCGGCGTGATGCCCGAATTCGGCAAGACGCTGAAGCCTGAGGAACTGAAAGCGGTCTCAGTCTATGTGTTCTCGTTTGCGAGGAAAGAACCGCCGCCGCCGGCTCAAGCCGCGCTTGCATCGGGTCCGCAGGCGCCCGCGGCCCGGTGACGCGGGACGTCGTCTCGCGCTGTCCATGGCCGGGTGAGGACCCGCTCTACGTCGCCTATCACGACGACGAATGGGGCGTACCTGAATACGATGACCGGGCGCTTTATGAGAAACTCGTGCTCGACGGATTCCAGGCGGGATTGTCGTGGATCACGATCCTCCGCAAGCGCGAGGCATTCCGGCGCGCGTTCGATAAGTTCGCGCCCGAGCAGGTCGCGCGCTACGGGGCCAAAGACATCGCGCGACTGATGGACGACGCGGGAATCATTCGCAGCCACGCCAAGATCGACGCGGCGATCACCGGTGCGCGGCTATGGCTCGACGTCATGGAAAAAGAACCCGGCGGATTTTCGGAGCTGATCTGGAAGCATGTCCATAACCGCCAACGCGTCAACCGCGTGCGACGCATGGGCGACATCCCCGCGAAGACCGAAATGAGCGAGAAGCTCTCCAAAGAGCTGAAGGCACGCGGCTTCAAATTCTGCGGGCCGGTGATCGTCTATGCCTTCGCGCAAGCGATCGGCATGGTTAACGATCATTTGGTCAGTTGTCCGCGGCATGCGGCCTGCGCCGAGCTCGCCAAGGCAGGCAGGCCACGCGCCTAGGCAAGCTCAGGGTGAGGACAAATTAGGGTCAGGCCCAGACGAGATTGGGACTCGCTCTAGCGACCATCGCCGAACGTCCGCAGGCGTCGCATCGTGCGCGATAGCGGCTCATCTGGGGATCGCTGCCGGTTCCGAGCTGCGCCGCGGCACGCGCGATGGCCGAGTGCTCTTCTCCTGGGAGTTCGCGCGCCAGGCAATCATCGCACCAGCATTCGCCGGAGTGGGCGCGCAGTACCTGTTCGATTTTCCTGGCAAGCGTACGGGTATTCATTTCCGTCCTCGATTCCGCCCCGGTTCCCTCCTCCCCAAGCGAAACGTATTTTGCGCGATACCGTTCCATATCGCGGCGGCCCGGTCGCAGAATAACGGGGCGCGGCGGTTCGGTTGCGCGGCTCCTCGGGCTGACCTAGAAGGGAGCTCGTGGGCCTTTCGCAGGAGCAGCATTTGAGGACGATTTGGGCGGCGTTTTGCGTCATTGGTTACGCGGGATTTCTGGCAGGTTGCTCGGCGACCGTGATGGGGACTGAAACCATTGCGCTGAGCGTGATACCCGAAACGGCGCAATGCGACGCCCGCGAGCACGGCGAGACGGTGGGGACCTACGATCGTGCCCAGCACAGCCTGACGGTGCCGAAAAGCATGGGCAGTCTCGACATTTACTGCACGGCCCCCGGCTACAAGGACAAGCGCGTTTCTTTGGTTCCCGACAACAGTGCGGCGGGGCGATGGGCCGGCGCTTTGATCGACTACGGCCCCTACACCAGCCGCTACGGTTATCCCGCAACTCTGCTGGTCACCATGGAAACCTCCGAGCGCCAGGGCGCACCGCTCTGACTTAGCCGCGATATTGTCCTGCTACTGATGATGCGATTGCGCGGGCGAGCGAAGGCTTGTCCGTACACGGAAACCGTAGCCTTTTCTGGTCACACGGTTTCCGGAACCAATGTTGGGCGCGAGAATTAGTTGAAATCAAGAAGCGGGCACCGGCACGCGGGCCCGCGGCCAGAAAGGAGTGACTCCATGCGCATTCGAATCTTGACCGGAGCCGCTGTGCTTGCTCTCGCCCTGCCGATTGCGGCCTACGCCCAAGGCGGGGCTGCTGCCGGAGCTGGTGCCGGGGCAGTGGGAGGTGCGGTCGTTGGCGGACCAGTAGGCGCGGCAGTCGGCGCGGTCGGCGGCGCCATTGTCGGCGGAATCGCCGATGCGAATCAGCCCAAGTTCCGCGAATACGTCGTGCGCGAACATCATCCGTCCTATAGATATTCGGGCGAAGTCGTGATCGGCACGACGCTGCCTGAGACGGGCGTGACGTACTGGGAAGTGCCGCGCGAATATGGCGTGACCGAATATCGCTACACGATCGTGAACGACCGCACCGTGCTCGTCGACCCGCGCACGCATAAGATCATCCAAATCATCGGGGGGTGAAGGCGCATCGTCTGAACGCCCCGCTCCGGCACCGGCCGGGGCGGGGTAATTTTTTTGACGTAAGAACCTGAGTTAGCGAGAAAAAACGAAGGCGAACACGAGCACGCACACCCCTTATCGGAGTGTTCGGGCTGAGGTGGCGACGGGGGCGGAAGCGACGGCGACAATGAAGGGCACGCGCCCGATCACAAGGCCATCGGGCGTTTCGATGTTGACGCGCCAGCGTCCGGCGCGCGGGCTCGATTTGATGGAATAGCCGCGATAGCCGCCCTCGCGCCCGCCGGTGATCGGATACGCGACTGTGGATTCGGTGTGCCATTCGCGTGACGCCGGATCGTAGCGCTGCCAGATGTGCAGAATTTTTGTTTTCAATTGGATCGGCGCGAACACGGCGCTGTAGAGCGAAATGGGTTCGCCGCTTGCGACATGCAAAGTGGGCACGGTACCGGGCGCACGAAACCAGGCCTGAGGCTCCGCGGTCGCCTGATATGTGTCTCCGGTCTTGGTGACGGTGTGGAACACATCGGCGGTTGCCAGCGCCAAAGGCAGTGGCGGCAGGATGTTCGTGAAATAGAACACATTGATCGTCAGGTAGACACCGAGCGCGCCGGCGGCGATGTAGCGCCAAGCTTTCCGAATCCGCTTCGGCCCTAGCGCCGACAGAAGCACCAGAACCACCGCGAAGACTGCCACGGCGAAGAGGCCGCTTTCCAGAAACGTTTCCCGTCCCATCGTTCCGGTGAAGACCGGCAGCGCAAAGATCGCGTAAGAGAACAGCGCGAAAAACAACAGCACGCAAGCGAACGCGAGCCGCGAATGATATTTGCGGAACACCTCGTTGCCGATGAGCATAGCGACGAGCACAAACAGAAACGGCCATGAGGCCGCCACCACAGCGCTGCGCCCATAGAAGATCACGAACGCGCTCCAAAGACCGCCGAAGGCGAATTGGGTCGCCACGATCGAGAGCGGCTCCATCCGCTTGAACCACCCCCCGGTTTCGGGGCGCGATTCGACGTAATGCAGAAACAAAATCGAAAGGATCGCGATCACGACATAGACGAACAGCACAATCTGCGTGGCGGGGTGATCGACGCGGCCGAAATAGTAGTTGTCGAAGGCGAAGCCGGAGATCATCGACACGGCGGAAAGCGGCCGCTCGTAGCGCTTTATGGTTGTGAGCGGGAGGGAGAGGAGCGTTTCTGGTTTTGCGGGGGTTGGAGGGAGCGGCCTGCCGCGCAAATCTAACGGCCCGCGCCCCTGCACAGGCGATGGCGCATCGGCGGCCGGCGGATTAGAATCCGTCTCCCGTGGGGCGGGGTTATCCATGAATTCGCGAAAAGCCATCATCTTGGCAACGCTTGTCGTCCTCTTCCTTGTGCTGGGGGCGGCGAGCGCGATCCTGTTCTGGCCCCCTGATCCCGCCAAACAAGGTCTCCTAGCCTACCAAAATGGCGATTATGCGACCGCGTATCGCGTGTGGCTGAGCCTGGCCGAGGGCGACCAGCCGGTTGTGCAGAACAATTTGGCGCTTCTTTACCGTGATGGACGCGGTGTTCGTGCCGATCCTGCCGAGGCGGCGCGGTGGTTCACGCGCGCGGCCGAAAAAGGATTGGCGCGCGCGCAAGTTAACCTGGGCGCGATGTATGCGGTGGGGCAAGGGGTTACCCAGGATGACGTCGAAGCGGCGAAGTGGTTCCGCCTCGCCGCGGCGCAGGGGGATTCGTTCGCGCGGTACGATCTCGTCGCTCTTTATCGCCGCGGCCGCGTGAAAGCGGAGAATTTGCAGGAAGTTGCCGAATGGTACCGCGCCGCGGCGCTCGACGGCGACGCCGATGCCGAGTTCAATCTCGGCACCATGTATCTCAACGGCCAGGGCGTGCCGCAGAACGACTCGGAAGCCGCCAAATGGTACCTGCAGGCGTCCGACAAGGGGCTGGCCGCGGCGCAGAACAATATTAGCTTCCTGTATCTGGTCGGGCGCGGTGTTGCGAAAAGCGAAACCGAAGCGGCGAAATGGTTCCGGCGCGCCGCGGATTCGGGTCACGCACAGGCGCAATACAATCTCGGGAATCTGTATCTCGACGGGCGCGGCGTGCCGCGCGACGAAAAGGAAGCGGTGCGCTGGTGGCAGCTCGCGGCCGATCAGGGCTATCCGGATGCGCAATTCAACCTCGGCGTCGCGTACGACAACGGCATCGCGCTGCCCAACGACCACCGGCAAGCGGCGCGATGGTACCGGCTTGCGGCGGATCAGGGCAGCGCGCTGGCGCAGCTCAGTCTCGGCAACATGACGGCGGCCGGCGACGG
>Ga0310810_10006575_pt1 | contig 13154 bp, 10 predicted proteins | sample NCmetagenome_FD_207641 | JGI IMG/M metagenome (GOLD analysis project Ga0310810, IMG submission 207641) | Soil microbial communities from experimental microcosm in Duke University, North Carolina, United States - NC | ecosystem: Engineered > Artificial ecosystem > Soil microcosm > Unclassified ... | reverse complement strand
ACCGACCCCGATGCGCCTTCGCTCACCGCGCGCGCGCGAAGGTTCGCGGTGAGAATGTCGGTGTCCGTATCCCACCGATATTCCACTTCGCTTGGCATTCCATGTAATGGCTCGACCCGGACGGCGATGCTCACGGTGTTTCTCCACTACGGGAGCGTCAATCTGCACGTGGTTGGCGCCAGCCGCACACCCGATCCATTGCAGCGTGATCCCGGGCAACGCAGCGCCGGAACCCGGTGGCGCAAAGATAGTGACGCTCTCGATCCGCTGACCAGACCAGCCGACCGGACTATACTTCGGGCTCCCAAGATGATTCTTCGCGCCGCGATCGCGGCCTGTGACCGGAAAGGAGCACACGTGGTAGAACGAGAAGCGAGCGTAGGACGCAGCGCCCAACATGCCGTGCACGTTATGCCGCATACACCCGCGGCCATGCGTGGGATTCTGACTGCCGCGCTCGATCGTGTCGCGTCGGATGCCGACGCGACCCAACTGTTGGTGCTCACACCGGACACGGAGACCGCCGTCGCGCTCGCCGAGGTCGCGCGGACGATCAGCGATCAGTCGGCCGCTCCCCTCGTCGCGATCACGTCAGCGCCCCGCGGGAGTCGCATCCTCACCTCGCGCACCGTCACTGCGATCGCCGCGACACCGAGTGCTGTCGTCGCCCTCATGCGGGCGTCCGCGGTGAAGCTCGACGGTCTCCGCACCGTCGTGCTCGCGTGGGCAGACGAGATGGTCGAGGCGCGCGAAAACGAGGCGCTCGAGGTCGTGCTCGCCGAGATTCCCAAAGAGGCGAGCCGCGTCGTCGTCGCCGATCGTGTCACCTCGGAGATCGAGGCGCTCGTCGAGCGACACCTCCGCCGCGCGACTCGTCAGATCTCGGCCGACAGTGACGCCGAACCAGCGGCATTGGCTATTCGTTACGTGACCACCACGCCGCTTGCGAGGCCGGCGGCGTTTCGCCGACTGCTCGACGACCTCGATCCGCCCTCGGTCGTGGTCGTCGCGAGTGAAGCGACCGGCAATGAGGCGAGAGCCACAGTCGCATCACTCGGATACCACGGCGACGCGATGATTCGCGTCGAGACCGCGCCTGTCGAGGACACTACAGCGCTCGTGGTGTTCTACGATCTCCCGTCCGCGGCAAACGTCGCGAAGGTCGCGGCGAATGCGCCGGCGCAGGTCGTAGCGCTCGTCACGCCGAGGGAGATACCGGCCCTCCGCCGCCTGACGAGTGAGCCCGTCGAAGTGCTCGATGTGTCGCGCGCCGCAATGAAGGCGCGCGCAAAGGACGAGCGACTTCGCGCCGCGCTGCGTGCCGAGTTGCAGAGTGGATTTCCGACGCGCGAGGTGATGGCGCTGGAGCCCTTGCTCACCGAGTTCGACGCGCTCGAGATCGCCGCTGCCGCGCTTCGGCTCATGGAGCGACAACGCGCGGCTGAGCAATCCCGGCCGAGCGAGCCGGAACGAGCGGTCGAGCGTCGGCCGGAGCGATCCAGTGCACCGACCGGCGCGGAACGCGGTGGTGATCGTCCGCCGAGGGCAGAACGTGAACAGGCGCCCCGCCCGACCGGCGCATTTACGCGCGTGTTCCTCACCATCGGTGAGCGTGACGGCGTGCGCGCCGGAGACCTCGTCGGCGCTATCTCGGGCGAGACGGGAATCTCGAGCGACCGGATCGGCAAGCTCGAAATTCGCGATGGTCACACGGTCGCCGAGATTGCATCGGCCGATGCGGATGCCGTGATTGAAAAGTTGAACGGTGTGACGATCAAGGGTCGGCGCATTGCGGCCCGCATCGACGACCGGCCGGCTCCGCGCTCAAGGGAGGCTGGGCGGCCCGCGGGCGGTCCGCGTCGCTCGGGTCCCGGCGACGCACGGCGCGGCAGCTTCCGCGATGCCGGGCGCAGTGGGCCTCGCGAAGGCGGCCGTAGTGGGCCTCGCGAAGGTGGCCGTAGCGGACCTCGCGAAGGTGGACGAGCGGGCTTCGGCGATCGGCCTCGCGATCGCGGACCACGAAGCGGCGGTCGGGATCGCGATGCCGGTGCGGAGCGCCGCCCGCGACGCGAGGGACGTGACGAGGGCCCACGCGGCCGCGGTGGTTTTCGGGACCGTCCCGACGAAGGTCGCGTTCCGCGCGCGGCACACGAACGAGAGGAGTGGACCGATCGCGCTGACCGCGTGCGCAACGCCCGTCGACCCCGCCGCGACGAGACGTGAGCGCGTTCCAGCTCTCCGGTGGATGGATCGAGGTCATCGCCGGAGTGATGTTCAGCGGGAAGAGCGAGGAGCTCATTCGCCGCGTTAGGCGCGCGATCATCGCGCGCAAGCGCGTCCAGGTGTTCAAGTCGCATCTGGATGCGCGATACGCCGGCATCTACGCGATCTCGAGTCACGATGGCCGAACCGTCGAGGCGGTGCCCGTCGATTCGGCCCTGCAGATCGCGCAGAGCCTCGATCCGATGGCGCACGTCGTGGCGATCGACGAAGCTCAGTTTCTCGATGACACCATCGTCGATCTGGTCACGACGCTCGCGGCCCGCGGCCGCCGCGTGATAGTAGCAGGCACCGACACGGATTTTCGCGGCGAGCCGTTTGGGCCGATGCCCGCACTCATGGCCGTCGCCGAAGTGGTGGACAAGCTGCACGCGATCTGTGTCCTCTGCGGCGCCCCGGCGAGCCGCAACCAGCGGCTGGTCGAGGGCAAGCCTGCCCGCTACGACTCGCCCGTGATCCAGGTCGGCGGTCGTGAATCGTACGAAGCACGGTGCCGGGCCTGTCACCAGGTGCCCCGACGCGATGAGGACCAGGGCCGGCTGCTCTAGCCCGCGTACGCGGCCTCCAAGCGGCGCGAAACCGCAAAATCGGCGTGGCTGACGGTTTTGCCGAGTGACCCCTCCCGATCCGAAGCCGTCTCTTGTGGTAGGGTTTCTCCCACTCGGCACTATTCCATGGGCATCGTCGCGGCGCTTCTCAAAAGCCCCGAACAACTTCATCGCCTCCGCGCTGCCATCCGAGGGCGTTATCCGGTCTCCCCGTGCGACGGGTGGGACGCGGTTCGCCGTCTGTGCGATGCCGAGGCGGTGTCGCTGGCCGTGCTCGATCTGTACGCGGATGGCGCGATGGACCTCGACCCGGTTCGGCAACTGAGGCGCCTGTATCCCCGTCTCGTGACGGTCGCGTACGTCTCGGTCCGACCGGACCGAATTCGCGACGTGTTCGACGCCGGACGCGCGGGCCTGGACGGCCTCATCATCGCTGACCGCGACGATGCCCCCGCCGATCTGTGGACGATTCTGGAGCAGGCCGAAACGCGATCCGTCGCGAGCGGCTTACGGGCGGCGCTCTCCCAGTGCGATCCGACGGTCCGCGACGCGGTGCTCGTGGCGGTGACGCGGGCGCACGAAAATCTCACGGGTGACAGCCTGGCCCGACTGTTGTCGATACCGCGCCGCTCGTTGACGAAGCGTCTGACGCACGCCGGCTTCCCCGCACCGCCACGGCTCCTGACGTGGGGGCGCCTGATCGTTGCCGCGCAGATGCTGGACGATCTCAACCGAAGCGCAGACGCGGTGTCGGCCGCACTCAAGTTCCCGTCCGGGAGCGCGTTCCGAAACACCTGTCAGCGCTACGTCCACGCAACTCCCACCGAGCTCCGGCAGCGCGGCGGGGCCGAGTACGTCGTCAGTCTCCTGCTAGCAGAATCAGACCGGAGACCGCGGCGAACCGCCGCGTAGCGTTCGAACCGCTACTCGCGCGCGTGCGCGAGTCGCAGGAATTCATCCCGCGTTTTCGCGTCGTCCCGAAACGAGCCGAGTAACGCGCTGGTTATGGTCTTCGAGTTCTGCTTCTCGACGCCGCGCATCATCATGCACAGGTGCATCGCCTCGATGACGACACCCACACCACGCGGATTGAGGACCTCTTCGATCGCCTCGGCGATCTGCGCTGTGAGTCGCTCCTGCACCTGAAGCCTGCGCGCAAACACGTCGACCAGCCGCGGGAGCTTCGATAGTCCGACGATCTTGCCGGATGGGATGTAGGCGATGTGCGCCTTGCCGAAGAACGGCAGCAGATGATGCTCGCAGAGCGAGTAAAGCTCGATGTCGCGGACCATGACCATGTGGTCGTGCGCCTCCTCGAACACCCCTTCGCCGACGGCGGACCACGCGTCCTGCCGATACCCTCGCGTGAGCCACGCCATCGACCGCGCGACACGTTTGGGGGTGCGCAGCAGCCCCTCCCTTTCCGGGTCCTCGCCGAGCAGCTCGAGCTGACGCCGTACCGTCATCTCGAACTCCGCTTCGGCCTCTTCAGAGAGCAGACGTGGTGTGCTACCCTCCTGCGCGCGCGATCCCGGCACCCCCGCGAGCGCCAGGTCGCGCTCGATCGGTTCGGTGGTTCCCCGTCTCGCGACGGCTGTCTCCACCCCGCCGCGCGTTCGACTCGTTCGCGCCCCGTTCCGACGATTCGACTTCGCCACTCCGGGCCTCCCCAAGATCGTTTTCGAGAACTCTATCGCCGCGGCTGTCGCGACGTGAGCATGTCCTGTCAACATAGTGACCTCTTCGGCCGGGTCGTACGTTGACATTCGATCCGGCCGGTTCCTACCTTGCAACGCCTCAGCCACGACGTCGACTTTCTTCGCTCTCGCACCATGCTTCTCGTCGGTCTCACCGGAAACATCGCCAGCGGGAAGTCGACCGTGGCGCGACTCCTCTCGGAGCGCGGTGCGACCATCATCGATGCCGACGTGCTCGCTCGTCGCGTCGTCGAGCCGGGGATGCGCGCGTTCGACGAGATCGTCCGTCGGTGGGGTTCCGTCGTAGTCGCACCGGACGGAAGTCTCGACCGTGACGTGCTCCGCCGCCTGGTGTTCTCGCAGCACGAACAACTGGAGGAGCTCAACGGCATAGTCCATCCGGAGGTCGCCGCGTATCGCGACCGTCTCGTCGATGAAGCGCGACAGCGCGGAGACCGCCTGGTCGTGCAGGACATTCCGCTCCTCTTCGAGCGCGGGCTCGTCGACCAGTTCGATCGCATCGTGCTCGTGGATGCGCCGCGTCCCGTGCGCCTCGAGCGGTTGATGCGTCAGCGCGGGCTGAGCGAAACGGAGTCGATGGACATGATCACGGCGCAGATGCCCGCGGAGCTCAAGCGCGCGCGCGCCGACTACATCATCGAGAACACCGGCACCGTTCGTGAGCTCGAGGAGCGCGTGAGCGAGATGTGGCAGGCGCTCGAGCGCGAGGCAGCTTCTCAGGCTGCGGCATCCGCCGTTTCTTGACGCTCCCGGAGGGCGCGCCTAGACTTCGCGCTCGCCCCTCACGTTCCCATACATCATCGAGAGCGCTTCGTGTCGTCGATCCCGGCCGATCTTCGCTATACCGCAGAGCACGAGTATCTGAAGTCCACTGGTGACGGCAACGTGGTACAGGTCGGTATCACCGACTATGCGCAGGGGGAGCTCGGAGACGTCGTGTTCGTCGAGCTACCAAAGGTCGGCGACAAGTTCAAGGCGCACGATGTGTTCGGAACGATCGAGGCCGTGAAGGCGGTGTCCGAGCTCTATGCGCCAGTGGCCGGCGAGGTCGTCGAAGTGAACTCGCGACTCGATGGCGAGCCGGCGCTCGTGAACTCGGACCCGTACGGCGACGGGTGGATGATCAAGATGCGCCTGGCGAATGCGGCGGATCGCGATGGGCTCATGGATGCCGGAGCGTACAAGGGACACGTCGGCGAGTAGCGCCGTCGCTCGTTAGGCGCCAGCACCACGGGCGCCGCGACGCCGACAGGCAAAAACGGGATGCTTCTCGCCGAGAAGCGTCCCGTTCGCCTATCCACCCCGAGGCAGTAGCGTTAGGCGTACTCCTCCACGGGCGGACACGAGCACACCAGGTTGCGATCGCCGTACGCCGACTCCACTCGCCCGACCGCCGGCCAGAACTTGCGCACGCGGGTCGCCGGCAGCGGGAATGCCGCACGCTCACGCGAATAGCCGTGCGACCAGCTGTCGCTCACGACCGCCTCCATGGTATGCGGCGAGTTCTTGAGCGGGTTGTCCTTCTTGTCGAGCACTCCGGCCTCGACATCACGAATCTCGTCGCGGATCGCGATCATCGCGTCGCAGAACCGGTCGAGCTCCACCTTCGACTCGCTCTCCGTCGGCTCGATCATGAGCGTGCCGGCGACCGGGAACGAGACCGTCGGGGCGTGGAATCCGTAGTCCATGAGCCGCTTCGCGATGTCCTCCACCTCGACGCCGCTCGCCTGCTTGACGCCGCGCGGGTCGACGATGCACTCGTGCGCGATGAGACCGTTCTTCCCCTTGTAGAGCACCGGGAAGTGCGGCTCGAGCCGCTTCGCGATGTAGTTGGCGTTGAGGATCGCCACTTTCGTGGCGTCGGTGAGTCCCGATCCGCCCATCATGCGAATGTAGACCCACGAGATGGGAAGGATGCTGGCGCTGCCCCACGGCGCAGCGGATACGGCGCCTAACGTGTCGCGCCCGTCGAGGTGGACCACGGCGTGCCCCGGCAGGAATGACGCGAGATGCTTCGCCACACCGATCGGACCCATACCCGGCCCCCCACCGCCGTGCGGAATGCAGAACGTCTTGTGCAGGTTGATATGGCACACGTCCGCGCCGATGTCAGCCGGCCGCGCGACCCCGACGAGCGCATTCATGTTCGCGCCGTCCATGTAGACCTGCCCGCCGTTCGCGTGCACGATCGCGCAGACGTCGGTGATGGTCTCCTCGAACACGCCGTGCGTGGACGGGTACGTCACCATCAGCGCGGCGAGGTTCGCTTTGTGCTCCTGCGCCTTCGCCTCGAGGTCGGCGAGGTCGATGTTCCCGTTCGGATCAGTCTTCACGACGACGACGCTGAGTCCCGCCATCACCGCGCTTGCCGGATTCGTGCCGTGTGCGGATTGCGGGATGAGACACACGTTGCGATGGCCCTCGCCGCGCGACTCGTGATACCGGCGAATGACCAGCAGGCCGGCGAACTCGCCCTGCGACCCCGCGTTAGGCTGGAGCGACACCGCGTCAAAGCCGGTAATGTCGGCGAGGTCCGATTCGAGCTGCGTGAACATCTGCCCGTAGCCGGGCGCCTGATCGCGCGGCGCGAACGGGTGCAGCTTCCCGATCTCCGTCCACGTCACCGGAATCATCTCGGCCGTCGCATTCAGCTTCATCGTGCACGAGCCGAGCGGAATCATGCCGTGCGTCAGCGAGAAATCGCGAGCCTCGAGCATACGCATGTACCGCAGCATCTCGGTCTCGGAGTGATGCCGATGAAAGACCGGATGCGTGAGGAACGTGCTCGTGCGCGCGAATCGCTCGTCGTACCGATCGTCGGTCTCGGCGGCGATGTCCTCGACGTTGGCCTTCTCGACCCCGAAGGCGGCCAACACGTCGGCCACATCGGACGGGCCGACGGTCTCGTCGAATGCGATGCACACCGCGTTGCCGTCCGCGCGAAGATTGATCTGCCGATCACGCGCCGCCGCGACAACCTGCTCGACGCTTTTCCCGTTAGGCTCGACGCACACCGTGTCGAAGAACACATCGTGACGTACTCGGTGGCCAGCGCGCTCCAGACCCGACGCGAGCGCCGATGCCAGCTTGTGCACGCGCTTCGCGATCCGTGTCAGCCCTTCCGGCCCATGCCATACGGCGTACATCCCCGCAATGACCGCGAGCAGTACTTGCGCCGTACACACGTTGCTCGTCGCTTTCTCGCGTCGGATGTGCTGCTCGCGCGTCTGCAGCGCCATGCGAAGCGCCGGCTTGCCCGCGGAGTCGCGAGAGACGCCGATGATGCGGCCCGGCATCACGCGCTTGAACTCGTCCTTCGTCGCGAAGAACGCGGCATGGGGCCCGCCGTACCCGAGCGGAACGCCGAAGCGCTGCGAGTTGCCGACGACAACGTCCGCACCCCACTCGCCTGGCGGCGAGAGCAGTGTGAGCGCGAGCAGATCGGTCGCGACGATGAGCAGCGCGTCACCTGCGTGCGTCGCTTCGGCAAGCTCGCGATAATCATTCACGCCACCTGTCGTGGTCGGGTACTGCACGACCACAGCGAAGACCTCGGAGCTGATGTCGAGCTTCGCTTCATCCGCGACAACGACCTTCCAACCACGCGCCGTTGCGCGCGTCCGCACGACGTCGATCGTCTGCGGGTGACACGACGCTGACAGGACCACGGTTTCCTTCCCTTCCTTGCCGCGGAGCGCATGCGCCATCGCGACCCCCTCGGCCGCCGCGGTGCCCTCGTCGAGCAAGGACGCGTTCGCGATCTCCATCCCCGTCAGGTCCATCACCATCGTCTGATAGTTCAGCAGCGCCTCGAGACGCCCCTGCGCGATCTCGGCCTGATACGGCGTATACGCCGTGTACCAACCCGGGTTCTCGAGCACGTTCCGCTGGATGACCGGCGGCGTCAGCGTGTCGTGATAGCCAAGCCCGAGGAACGATCGGAAGACCTTGTTGGTAGCAGCCATCGATCGCAGCTGCGCGAGCACGTCGTGCTCGGTTCGGGGCTGACCCGTGCGCAGCTTCCCGCGAAAGCGGATCTTCGCAGGAATCACCGCATCGATGAAGTCATCGAGGCTCGTGTAGCCGAGTGCCTCGAGCATCGCCTGCTGTTCCTGGCTGCTGGGGCCGATGTGTCGGCTGACGAACGTGTCGACTTCGGTGAGCGGCATGGGCTTGCTCGTAGTCGTCATGCTATCCTCGCTCGACGCGGTGAGCGTCTGGCAAAGTGCGAGTCTCGAGTGATCGTGAGGGGGCCCGCCGAACGCGGACGCGAGGACGGCATTGTGCCGTATGCAGCCGCATCGGCGAACCGTCGATAAACGTACCTTGGCGCGGAAGGCGGCGCGATGCGAGGCCGACGCGCGAACGGACGAAGCGCACCTGGCAATGCGGATCTCGAGGTGCGGTTTCGCTCACCGTCCGCGGAGACTAGAGTTTTCTCAGCCTGCCTGGACGTGCGCGCCTCGTTAGCTCCATCTCATGCATTGGAATCTGCTGCACAGCCCACCACTCCCGAGCGCCGAGAACATGGCGCTCGATGAGGCACTGCTGGTGCGTGCTCGGCGCACTGGCGAAGCGGTGTTTCGGATCTACACGTGGGCGCAGGCGACGATGTCGTTCGGTCGCAATCAGACCGCGGCCGGCGTCTACGATCCCGACCGCGCGCGAGCGCATGGTGTCGCGGTGGTGCGCCGTCTGACCGGAGGACGCGCGTTGCTGCACCATCGCGAGATCACATACAGTGTGACCGCGCCACTCGCGCTCGGCGACTCGCTTCGCGAATCGTACGCCCGCATCAATCGTCTTCTCGTCGACGGACTGCAGCGACTGGGCGTGCACGTCGAGATCGCCGTTCCAGGAGAGCGATCGATCGCTCCGAGCGCGGCGCCGTGCTTCGAGCGACCTGCGGCTGGCGAGCTCGTGGTGGGTGGGCGGAAGCTCGTTGGCAGCGCTCAATGGCGAGACGACGGCGCGATGCTTCAGCACGGATCGATTCTGGTGGAGGACGATCAACCGATGCTCTCTAGGCTCGCAACTGAGTCGGTGTCCCCGCCGCTGCCGGCGGCGACGCTGAGCGCCGCGCTTGGCCGGTCGCCCGACGCGAGCGAAGTAGCCAGCGTTCTCTTCGAGTCGGTGCGAAGCCTGGAGTGCCGAAATGCCAGCATGCTCGCGCTCGACGCCGACCTCGACGAGGCAGCGCGTCACGCGCTCCATCGATATGAGGATGACCAGTGGACATGGCGGCGGTAGCCGCCGTACGCGTTATTGGTTGAACTCGCACCGAATGCACTCTCTCGACCGAGCCATGCGCCAGACGTTAGCCAGTACCTTGAGTGTGCTCCTCGTCGCTACGGCGTGCGATCGAGCACCGTCCGCTGCGACCGACACCAGCTCCGTCGGTGGGTCGCTGATCGCCGCGATTCACACCGAAGTCGGGCAGGTCCTGCCGCCGGCGATTCAGCAGGTCGAGCAGAAGCTCGTCGCCGACCAGATCTTCGAGCCGCTTGCGTGGCTCGGCGACGAGAGTCGAACGGACACCGGGTTCCGGCCAGCGCTCGCCGATTCCTGGACCTGGGAGCACGATTCCCTCGCGATCGCGTTTCATCTCAACCCGAACGCGCGTTTCCACGACGGCGTTCCGGTCAGAGCGTCGGACGTTCGCTTCACGCACTCGCTCTACACGGACCCGGCACTTGGCGCACAGGAGCGACCATCGCTCCTGCGAATCGATTCGGTCGTGGTTCGCGATTCGCTCACGCCGGTGTTCTGGTTCCGGCGGCGCTATCTCGATCAGATGCTCGACGCAGCGACTCGGATGCTGATCGTGCCCGAACATTTGCTGGCGAACGAGCCGCGAGCGACGCTCCGCACATCGGCGTTCGGACGGAACCCGATCGGTTCGGGGCGGTTTCGATTGTCGAAGTGGACTCCGACCGGGATCGAGCTCGTCGCCGATACCGCGCACTATCGAGGCCGCGCCAAGCTCGATCGCGTCATCTTCACACCCGCTGGCGACGGCAACACGCTCGTGCCGCGCATGACTAACGGGGAGATCGACGCGGCCGAGGTGCAGAATTCGGATCAGCTGCGCGCCCTGGCCGCGCGGCCTGAGATGAGGACTCGGGTCCTGCCGGCGTTCGATTATGCGTTCCTGCTGTTCAATCTCAAGGACCCGAAGCAGCGCACCAGACCTAACGCGCTGTTTGCGGACGCCGCCCTGCGCCGCGCGCTGACGATGGCGATCGACCGCGAGAAGCTGATCCACAGTCAGTTCGACACGTTAGGCGCCGTGTCGCTCGGCCCGATGACGCACGGGCAGGTCCTGGCCGATACCACTGTTGCACAGATCCCCTACGATTCCGCCGGGGCCGCGCGCCTCCTCGACTCGCTCGGCTGGAAGTTGCCGGCCGGGAAGACGGTGCGTGAGCGAAACGGTACACCGCTCCGCTTCACAGCGATCGTCCCGAACGTGTCGATGGGTCGCATGAAGATGGTCGTGCGGATGCAGGAAGCGTATCGCGCGCTCGGCGTGCAGCTGGAGATCGGCGCGCTCGATCCGGGCACGTTCATGGCACGGGTGCAGCAGCGGGACTTCGACGCGGCCTTCAACGGCTCGCATGCCGACGTGAGCATAGCCGGGTTGTCGCCCAACTGGACGACCGCCGCTGCGCGCGATGCCTCGATGCAGAACTATGGCAACTACCAGAGCGCGCAATTCGATTCCCAACTCGACACCGCGCTGGCCACGACGGACGTCGCCGCCGCGCGCGCCCACGCGAGCAAGGCGTTCGCCACGATCGTCGCCGACGCTCCGGCGGTGTGGATGTACGAGATGCGCTCGGCTCCGGTCATCCACAAGCGGTTTCGGACCGCCCACGTGATCCCGAGCGCCTGGTGGCTGGGCATCGCCGACTGGACGATCCCGCCCGCCGAGCGCCTCCCTCGAGACCGGGCCGGATTGAAGGTTGCTGCGCGTTAGGCACGGCCGGCGGAGCCGTTAGGCGGTGCGTCGCTTTCTCGCGCGCCGCCTCGGCCACGGCATCGTGGTCGTGTTCGTGGCCGCGACGGTCGCGTTCGTGCTCGTCCACCTCGCGCCGGGCGACCCATTCTCATCGATCCTCGGCAGCGAGCGGCTGTCCCCCGAAACACTCGCGGCCTGGCGCACCGCCTATGGCCTCGACCGGCCGCTGGCCGAGCAATACCTCCGGTTCCTCGCTCAGGCCGCGCGCGGCAACCTCGGGCCGTCGGTATCGGCGGGAAGGCCGGCGGCGGACGTGTTAGGCGATGCGCTGCCGTACACGCTGATGCTCATGGGGACGGCGCTTGTCCTCAGCTTTGCGGGGGGCATCGTGCTCGGCGCGTGGCAGGCGTCGCGCCATGGTACGGCGACGGATCGCGTGCTGAGCACCGTCTCGCTCATCGTCGCGTCGCTCCCGGAGTTCTGGCTCGGCCTCATGCTCATCCTCGTGCTGGCCTACCGGCTTCCCATCTTCCCGAGCGGCGGCGCGATCGACGTCGGCATGCACGACTACCTGACGCCTCTCGGTCGATTGGGCGATCGCCTCCGCCATCTGACGCTGCCGGCGCTGACGCTCGGCTTGTTAGGCACGGCATCGATCGCGCGATACCAGCGAACCGCGGTGCTCGAGGTCTTGCCGCTCGATTTCGTCAGGACAGCACGAGCCAAAGGACTGAGCGAGCGGCTCGTCCTATGGCGCCACGCACTTCGCAACGCGCTCGTGCCGACGATCGTGCTGCTCGGTCTCTCGCTGCCGACGCTGTTCGGTGGCGCAGTGTTCGTCGAGCAGGTGTTCGCGTGGCCAGGTATGGGCAACGTCGCAGCGTCCGCCTTTGCCGCTCGCGACTATCAGATCGTCGTCGGCGCCACGATACTTGGCGCCGTGCTCGTGGTCATCGGCAGCATCATTGCCGATGTCCTGCACGCCGCCGTCGACCCGCGCATTCGTGCGCGGTAGCCGAGAGCACGGCCTACTGTGGCGACTGCGATCATGATCACGCCTGACGTGGTGACCGACGATCCGATGCTTCAGCCCTCGCCATGGCGCACGGCGCTGCGACGTATCGTCCGAGATCGGTCGGCAATGACGGGGCTCGCCGTGCTTGTCATGCTCGCCGTCATCGCGCTCGCTGCGCCCGTCATCGCGCCGTACGACCCGAAGGCGCAACCCGACATCGTCGCACTCAAGAACAACGCGCCGTCGATGGCACACCCATTCGGCACGGACGAATACAGCCGCGACGTGCTCACCCGCATCATGTACGGCGGACGCGTGTCGCTCAGCATTGCGTTCCTGTCGGTGCTGGTGGCCGCGACGTTGGGCACTGCGTACGGCGCGGTCGCGGGCTACGTCGGTGGGCTCGTCGATGCCACGATGATGCGGATCGTCGATTCGCTGCTCGCGATTCCACGCGTGCTGCTACTCATTGCCATCGCGACGTTGTGGAACGGACTCGGCATCCTCGGACTCGTTCTCATTCTCGGTCTCACGGGTTGGTTCGGCGTGAGCCGACTCGTTCGCTCGCTCGTGCTCAGCGCGCGCGAAGATGAGTTCGTAACGGCGGCTCGTGCGCTCGGCGCGAGTCACAC
>Ga0310810_10006574_pt1 | contig 13154 bp, 13 predicted proteins | sample NCmetagenome_FD_207641 | JGI IMG/M metagenome (GOLD analysis project Ga0310810, IMG submission 207641) | Soil microbial communities from experimental microcosm in Duke University, North Carolina, United States - NC | ecosystem: Engineered > Artificial ecosystem > Soil microcosm > Unclassified ... | reverse complement strand
GAGTGGATGATATCGAAGCTATCGGCCTCGCCTCCAAACGCCTGCTCCTGCATAAGAATGAGTGGCGCATCTCGATTCACCAAGCCCTTGTTGAGCCGAAGCGCATGAGGACAGGCCGGTTTCAACCGGGCCGCGGTCTGCGAATCTCCGCTGGCAAAGAGCGTCACTTCATGGCCCTGACGGACCAGCTCCTCTGTGAGGTATGAGACCACGCGTTCAGTTCCCCCATAGAGCTGTGGGGGCACGCTTTCCCAAAGCGGGGCGATTTGCGCGATTTTCATGTGAACCGTCCTTTCAGATCAGTGTGACCGTATCGAAAAATCCTGAAGTCATATTTCACCAACGAGGCCAGCTGCTCTAGACAAAGTGCACGCGACATGCCACTGGATTCCCCCTTCAACCTATTGATGTGACATCAGTTTTGGCAGGCCTAGAGGTTATACTAGCTGTCCCGGCCTTCGATTTGAGAAGAAAAACCCCACATCGCGAGACTGTGGGATTTTCAAGTAATCCTTTTGTTCCTTCTTGGGGGCGTTCCTAGGACGGAGCCATCGCCCTTCCCGTTAGAGTTAATAGAGAAAAGGAGGTGGGCCATGCATATTTCAACAGTTGCGATGCTGACGGCGGTGATCGCCCTACAAATGACAGCGGTGGGTTGTGCGAAAAATGCGTCTGAACGGCGTTCTGCCTCGCCGACGATGAGCGAGAGAATCTCAAAGGAATCGGTCAAGGGCCGAGTCAATGAGCTTGGCAAGAACTATGTGTCGATCAGAAACGACAACGGCGAGTCCAGGCGGGTCCGGGTGGACGATCACACAAAAATGGATCAAGTGGCGGTCGGTGACCAGGTGAAAGCCTTCGTGTCAGATGATGGTTACGCCTCGACGATCCAGCGAGTCGTCGACTGAGGACATGCGCAGTCACTTCCTGCAATGCTCTCTGGCCTGTGTCCTGTGTCTCGCGGCGGCAGCCGGTTGCTCGAAGACCGGATTCATTCCCGAGGTTTCACTGCCTGAGGCTCGCCCCATTATCGACGCAACAGCGGAGTTCCACGATTTGTACGCTGCTCCGGCGTTGGTTTCCGGCAAAGAGAGCTTTGGATTGACGGGCCCGGACGCCAAACAGGTGCCCCCGCGCGAACTTGCCCGTCAGGTCGGGGACGAATTACTCGACGCCATCAAGCAGGCCGGGATCTTCTCGAAGGTAACGACCTTCGATCGGGACCCGGATCTCATTCTTACGGGCCGAATCCATTCGCTCTATGAGCATTATCGACCGCGGGTCTGGACGAGACTGCCTATACCATATGCCGGCAGGATCGCTGCCGACATGTTGGATTGGAAGACGCACGCCACAAACGGAGAAGCCGATCTCACGCTGTTCCTCCTCACAAAGGACGGCAAGCTGATCGGCACCTACCGAGGGTCATCGTCATTCGATGAAAACTTCAATCCGACCGGCGAGGTCGGCCCCGGCGATCGTCTGAACCGCGCTCTCACGGAGGCGGTCCAACAGATCCAGGAGAAGATGCTCCATGACGCCCGCCTGAGAAGGGTGGCCGCTCGGTAGTTAATCCAAGCCTTTGTCCGCACATCCTTTGGATCAAAACAACACGGGCGACCATATCAAATACGGTCGCCCGTGTTTGGCGCTTGTGACGCCGAGGATGCTATGTCGTTGTGCTCTGCAGCAGACCCGTGAAAGTGCAGACGGCCTGGTCACATCATCGGAGGAAAGTCGCGTCTCTCCCGGACGCTGTGTCCTTCACGCGGCCTACTTTACACCGGCTGTTCTCGTATGAGGTTTCCCTTGGAGGGAATGGCGGTGGCTTGCAGGCTAGCGAGACTGACGATGTGTCCGCCCGCGCTTCCGCGGGCCTTCGTGGTCCGGTGGATTCAGGTCCTTCATGGCGACCTCCTCTTGGTGTGAATGATTGGAGGGAATCAGCGAACCATTCTCCCTGTCTACACTTCCCAAACCAGAGTGTCAACCGAGGAATATCCCCGGTCTTCGGCCGCATTGTCAGGCATAACGTGTGCCATTCAAATATGCCATGAGCCAAGGCGGCGTCATCGTGACTACATGGGAGGTAACACAATGAATGAAGATTTCATCGCGAAGGTGTCGACTGCCATTAAAGCCTCTCGTCAGGCCGTGTGGGAGGCGTTAACAAGCCCCGAGGCGATCAAAGAATATATGTTCGGCGCACGCGTGGATACAAACTGGCACGAAGGCGGCCCGATTTCGTGGAAAGGACAGTGGCAGGGAAAACCCTATGAAGACAAAGGCACGATTCTCCAGTTCAAGCCAGCGCAGAGACTACAGTACAGCCACTACAGCCCTCTTTCAGGTCTTGCAGACAAGCCAGAGCATTACCATACGGTGACCATCGATCTCTCGGGGAACGGCACGCAGACAGAGGTGATGCTTACTCAGAATCACAACGCCACCGAAGCGGCGCGGACTCACTCAGAGAAGAATTGGAATCTGATGCTTGAAGGATTGAAGAAATTCGTGGAAAAATAAGAAGACGATCCGGGCGCCGGAACGAATTCCGGCGCCCGGTCCGACTGGCAGCTTACCGCTCTGGACGGTCCATCGCTGATCGTTCCTGAGTCTGGCCCGTACCCTTCTCTCCCACTCCCGTTGGCATCTCTGATCCACTCTTCGCCGTACCGCTCTGGCCGAGGCCCGACCGTTCCATCGTACTCTGGGTCTGTCCGGTGCCCTTCTCTCCGATACCGAACGGTTCGGACGTCATTCCCTTTTGTCCCCCTCCGCCGGATCGCTCAAGGGTACTCTGGGTTTGCCCAGTCCCTCGTTCGCCGATTCCGGCAGGTTCGGAAGATAGGCCTTGAGAGGTCATGCCGCTCGAACCACCGGATCCGGATCCTTGCGAACCTCCTCCGGATCCCGACTGCGCAAACACCGTACCCATCATTAGCAGGCATGCGCCCGCGATCACTAGTGCGCCGCACGTCGAAGTTTTCATGGCCCTTCCCTCCCTTGGGTTGTGATTGATAGAGGCACCCCGCTCTCAAAAATCATACGGGGCGAGTTCAATGGCCACATACTAGGTATACACCTAAGTTCGACGCTCTAAGGTTCCCAGCGCATTCGGCACACGGTCACCGTCCGGCTCATTTCATCGTATGGGTGCCATGGGTTACCGAGCTACCAGCGCGTAACGCCGCGGCTGCTAGGACGGCTTCAGCGATTTCCGCGTCAGAGGCATCAAGCTTTCTTGCGCGATCGACATGAAGCTCGATGCAATAGGGACATTGAGTGGTCAGGGCCACCGCCACGGCGATCAGTTCCTTATACTTCTTCGGAATAGCTCCATCGCTCCAGGCTGCCCTGTCGAAAACCATAAAGGCTTTCATCGCCTCCGGCGCGTGCACTTCCAGCAGCTTGAACTGCTCGAGATTCTTCATGTCGTACATGACGGCCTCCTTGTGGTGAAAGAGATTGGTTCGCTCACGCTCGGGTCCCGATGACTTCCAAGTATTCTGCGTACACGGTCGTGCGGTCTTGTCCGGCTCGGTTGTGACGCGCCCAGAGCGCTTCGAGTTCGCGTCGAAGGCTGTTGCGCCCGTCGGAGTCAAGCGCCGCAAAAGCTTGATGGATAGGTCCATAGTAGAGCCGAAAGACTTCAACCACGTCCGCCGGCGGAAACGGGTACGTGAACGTGTAGTGACGCCTCACGAGACGAAGATCGGCAAGTCCCTGTCCCAACCGTTCACGCACCGTCGTTTCGTCGCCCCACAAGACGGGTGAGGGCATCCCGGACGGCGCGATGAAGTTCGAGACGGTCTTGAACATCTGTCCGACGAACCCCTTCGGCGTCCAATTCGCCATCGCAATCAGTCCGCCTGGCTTGCAAACTCGCAACAACTCCGTGGCGACGAGGTTCGGCCGAGGGGCGAACATCGCGCCTATGAGGCTTGCCACGACGTCGAACTCTGCGTCGGCAAATGGAAGGGCTTCTGCATCGCCCTCTTCAAATCGGACCTGTAGCTCCTGTGCTTGTGCACGGGCACGGGCACACTCCACAAGATTTTTCGCGATATCCACTCCGGTGACCTTGAAGCCGTCCTTTGCGGCCATCAAGGCCAGTTGGCCGGAGCCGCACCCGACGTCGAGCAATTCGCTGCCGGGAACCAAAGGCAGGCGTTCGTAAAACTCGCGTGCGCCTCTCTCGAGGTATCGGGAGAATCGATCATAGTCGCCGGCCATCCAGGTGGCTTTGAGACGCTCCTTCAACTGATTGACATTTGGTGCGGTTGCCGCGATCGTCATAAGTCCCTCCTTTGTGGGTTGCCGCCAATGGCGCACACGCAGACTCTAAGGCATGTGCTGTCGGATAGCCTTAGCCGGGAGTCTGGTTCTCTTAACACGGGCGTGCTAGGCTGCGGGGCGATTGCTCGGGCGTCCGGCGTCCTTTGCCGGTCGTCCGAGCAAGAGGGAGCCTTCGATGGATGTCTTGTCTGAAGTCCTTGAAACCGTCCGGCTGGACGGCGCGATGTACTACAACGGTGAATTTTCCGCACCGTGGTGCGTCCGCACTCCGCGCTCGAGCGTGCTGGCACCGTATCTTTCGGACGGAAGGCGCCACGTCATCATTTTTCATTTGTTGACGGAAGGGCAAGGCTACGCGCGCCTCGAAGGCGATGGCCAGGCGGTTTCTCTCAGTGCCGGAGATATCGTCATCGTCCCGCATGGAGATCCCCATTTCCTCGGAAACGGCCCGTCGGTCACACCGATGGACAACTCCCGCGAATTGGAACGAGTGTTATCGCTCGGGTTGAAGCTCTGCCGCATGGGCGGAGGCGGAGAACTCACCAAGTTCATCTGCGGCTACATGGCCTGCGAACCGCAACTGAGCAGCGTATTCCTTGGCGCTCTCCCGCCGCTGATCAAGATCAATATTCGCAACGGGCCCGCAGGGCAATGGCTGGAAAACTCACTTCGCTATTCAGTGGACAATTCGGACGCGTCGGGTCCCGGCGGGAAGGCCGTGCTCGCTAAATTGTCTGAAGTCCTGTTTGTTGAAACTCTCCGGCGATACATCGAACTTCTGCCGCGCGAAGAGACGGGATGGCTGGCGGGTGTGCGCGATCCCGACATCGGGAAGGCACTCGCGCTCCTGCACCAAAAACCCGCACATCCCTGGACGATCGCATCGCTGGGAAGTGAAATCGGCGTCTCGCGCTCGGTACTGGCCGAACGGTTCCGCCGTTATCTCGCCGAAAGTCCCATGGCCTACCTTGCACACTGGCGCCTCCAACTCGGCGCGCAGTTGCTCAAAACTACGAGCCGCAGCGTGGCGGACATCGCCGCCGAAGTCGGCTACGAATCTGAACCTTCCTTCAATCGTGCGTTCAAACGGCAATTCAGCCTCCCGCCGGCCCGCTTCAGAAGCGAAATGCGGGCGGCCCGCCGCACCGCCGTCCCGCAGAAACCGTCGAAGCGCCGCCTCGCCGTCACAAGCCGCTGAACGCATGTCCGTTGCCAGGCCCTCCGTTCCTTGACAGCGTAGAAGACGGCCCGTATGCTCCAACCTGCCTGTTCCGTCTCCACGGCTCCTAGCCTGCGGGAGGGACGTTGATGCCGTTGTCCGGTGGACGTCCGCATTCGGTGCAGTCCTACGCCTTCCCTCTACTTATTGCCCTCCTCCTCATCGTGATTTGGCCGACGCGTTCCACCTGTTCCGCTGAAACGCTCGTGACCGTCGCGACCTATGACGGCGTCATCAATCCGGTGGCCGCCGAATACCTGCATGACGCATTGGCGTCCGCCGAAGTGAACAAGGCGCAGGCGGTGGTGATCGCGCTCAATACGCCGGGTGGCTTGGATAGCTCCATGCGGCTGATCATTAAGGACATCATGGCGGCGGCGGTTCCGGTGGTCGTCTATGTGTGGCCGTCCAGCGGGCGGGCCGCGTCCGCAGGCGTCTTTCTCGTCATGGCCGCGCATGTGGCCGCGATGTCTCCGGGGACGAACATCGGCGCCGCGCATCCGGTTAGCCTGGGCGGCGGTGACATGGATAAGACGATGAAGGACAAGGTCGAAAACGATTCCGTTGCCTATATCAAATCCCTTGCCCAGCAACGAGGCCGAAACGCCGCTTGGGCGGAGGACGCGGTGCGCAAGAGTGTCTCGATCACGGAGCGGGAGGCGCTCAAACTGAACGTGGTCGATCTCGTCGCCGAGGATGTTCAAGCGCTGTTGAAGCAATTGGACGGACGCAAAGTCCGTCTGCCCTCCGGTCCGACGGTCATGAAAACCGCGGGCGCCGTTCTTCGCGAATTTCCCATGGGACAGCGCCTTGAGTGGCTGAAGACCATCAGTGATCCCAACATCGCCTATCTGCTGATGACGATCGGCACGATCGGCATCATTGCCGAACTCTATAGCCCTGGGGCGATTCTTCCGGGCATCGTCGGCGCCATTAGCTTGATCCTCGCGTTCTATGCGTTCCAATCCCTGCCGGTAAATTACGCCGGCATGCTCCTCTTTTTGCTGGGCATCGTGTTTTTTGTGCTGGAAGCGAGCGTCACGAGCTACGGCCTGCTGGGCATCGGGGGCGTGATTTCGATGCTGATCGGTTCGCTGATGCTGATCAAGAGTGACGCGGAGTTTTTCCAGATCTCGTGGGCCGTGATTCTGCCGATCATCACGCTCGCCTCAGCGTTCACATTGTTGATCGTCGGCACCGGCCTCAACGCCCTCCATCGACGACCCGCCACAGGCCGCGAGGAAATGGTGGGGTTACTGGGCGTCGCGCGAACCGCTCTCGCGCCCGACGGCCAACTGGCCGTCCGCGGCGAGTTGTGGGAAGCGGTCAGCGAGCAGCCGGTCTCCGCCGGCGAACAAGTCGAAGTGACCGCGGTCGACGGCTTACGCTTGCGCGTCAAACCTCACCTCAAAAAGAAAGAGGTCGGAGCATGAACCTCGCGAGTCCGTTTGCTTTGCTATTCCTGGGATTGGTGTTGGTCCTGATGGGCTTCAATGTCCTGCGGGAATACGAGCGCGCCGTCATCTTCCGATGGGGCCGCCTGGCGCGCGGCCTAGTCGGGGGCAACGGGCCGGGCGTCGTCATCATCATCCCTTTTATCGATAAGCTGGTGCGCGTCAGCTTGCGCACCGTCGCGATGGATGTCCCGCCGCAGGACGTAATTACGCGGGACAACGTGACGGTCAAGGTCAATGCGGTCATCTATTTCCGTGTCGTCGATCCGGAGCGGGCCATCGTCCAGGTCGAGGATTATCTCTATGCCACGTCGATGATGTCTCAGACGACGCTGCGCAGCGTGCTGGGACAGAGCCAGCTGGACGACCTGCTGTCGAAACGCGAGCAGATCAACGCCGAACTCCAGCGAATCATCGACCAGCAGACCGAGCCGTGGGGGGTGAAGGTCACCGCCGTGGAGGTCAAGAACGTGGATCTGCCCCAGGAAATGCAGCGGGCCATCGCCCGGCAGGCGGAAGCGGAACGCGAACGGCGGGCGAAGGTCATTCACGCCGAAGGTGAATTCGAGGCCTCACGGCGCCTGGCTGATGCCGCCAACATCATCAGCCAGAATCCGGCCGCGCTGCAGCTGCGGTATCTGCAGACCCTCGTCGAGATCGCCGCCGAGAAAAATTCGACGACGATTTTTCCCATCCCGATCGATACCATCGCGCCGTTTTTCAAGCATCTCGGAAAGGCGGAGTCCTCATGAATCGTTCTGCCCGCTGTTGGCCGGCCGATCCAGCCGAAGCTTCCGGGTGATCCAGGGAATCGGCGGTCCCTGGACCAGCACCGAGGTGAGCGCAATGAAAAACACCAGGTGGAAGATCGTGTCGGCCTGTTGAATTCCGGCCAAGACCGGAAAGGTCGCAAGAACAATCGGGACGGCTCCCCGTAAGCCGACCCACGCGATGAGCATTTGCTCCCGAAACGACAAGCTGGAAAAAAGGAGCGCCACGTGTATGCTCAGCGGACGCGCGACAAAAATCAAAAACAGCGCCACCAGCAGGCCGATCCCGGCAATCGGCAGTAGTCTTGTGGGAAATACTTGCAACCCAAGAATCAAGAACATCGCGATTTGCATCAGCCACGCCAGCCCGTCGTGAAAATGCACCAGGCTCCGCTTGTGGGCGACCGGCCGCCGCCGCAAAAATAGTCCTGCAAGATAGACCGCCAGGAATCCGCTGCCTTGCAATTCAGCCGTCAGGCCATAGGTCAGCAGCGCGAAGGCGACAGACAGCACCGGATAGATGCCCGTCAATTCGAGCTTGAGCGTGTTGAGCGTCCATCGGATCAGTTCGCCCATCGCCACGCCGAGCACGGCGCCGACCGTCATTTGCACCACGAAAAAGCCGAACAGTTCGCCCAACGAAGTCGCCGGATTGGTCAGTAATTGGATGATGGCCAGCGTCAGCACGACCCCCATCGGATCGTTGCTGCCTGATTCCAATTCGATCAGATTGGTCAATTTTGTTGGAATTCGGGCGTTTCTGCCCCTGAGCACCAGAAACACCGCGGCAGCATCCGTCGACGAGACGATTGCACCCAGCAGAAGTCCCTCGAGAAACGACAATCCTTGAACGACGGACACGAACCATCCCACCGAAACGGCCGTCAGAAATACGGCGATAGTCGAGAGGGAAAGGCCGCTCCAGATCACCGGCCGCACCCCCTCCCATTCCGTGTCCAGGCCGCCGGCAAACAGAATGAAGACGAGTGCAGTCACTCCGAGTGATTGCACGAGGGGAGGATTGTCGAAGTACAAGCCGCCCGGCCCGTCCGAGCCGGCCAGCATGCCGATGCCGAGAAAGAGCACCAGCGACGGAATCCCAAAACGGACGGACAGCTTGATTGTGAGAATGCTGAGAATGGTCAGCACGGAAAAGATGATGAACAGGGCCTCAATCGACTTTGGCATCGTGCTTTCGGTTGTCCTCAGTTACGCGCTGCCTTGAATGATTTCCTGATAGTACGTGTGCAGCAGGGCGGCTCGGGCCGGCTCCGCCAGCACGAGCTGTCGTTGATCGAACGTGTTGGCGCAATACAGATACCGCAGGCCTTCGGCTGTTCCAAGCTCAACGTGCAGCTGTCGGCCGTCGGGTTCTGCTGCGGTGTCTTCCCGAATGACCGTCTTGTCGTTGAGCCGCTCCCAAACTCGCTGAGCGGACGGCCAGTGGTTCTCGTAGAGAGGAATATCGGCCGCTGATGGTGCGGATTGCGGAGCGGCTCGATCGAACGGACGGCCTGGATCCGGCTCCGGTTGCTCATCCCAGTCAATGGCATCGCCCTCCCCTTTTCTGAGCACAAAGAAAGGGCCGTCATCGCACAGCTCTTCGACCAATGAATAATGGACCGGCTGCGGCGGCTCGACGAGTTTGAGCGCGCGTCCTGCCAGCGCCCGCTGGAATGGAATGCGCCGGGCCAACTGACGGGTCTTTTCGAAGACGATCATCCTTCCGCCAGGCCTGATGGTGTCGGCCAGATGGTCGAGACGCAAGCCGCACCCCGTACGCCGCTCAAACGCCGATTGCGCCGGAGCATCCTGCAGCCGCTCGAAGGTTCTCCAGCTCGAACTGGGAAGGCCCGAATCCTGCTCGGACTGGACCAATGCATGCGTGGCGACGACACAGTCGTACGTCCCACTCGGAGGACCGGCATCCACATCCGTACATCGAAACTCCACGTTCTCAAGATGGAAGGCCTCCGCTTTCCGCTGCGCCACGACAATGGAGGCACGCGAACGGTCGACCCCAATGACACGCGCATGCGGGTAGCGGCGGGCGTAAAACGTCGTGAGAATGCCCGGACCGCAGCCGAAATCAAGAATGGTCGTGGCACCTCGAAGCGCACCCTCGACGAGCGGTCCGACGGCCGCGTAGTAGTCGTAACGCTGGCTGTAGAGGACAGGGAGAATTCGCGGGGCGGTGGAAAGGTCGTAAAACGCCGTCTCCTCCTGGGAAGTGCCTTGCCGCTTTTTTTCGACCTGTGCATGCAACGCCGTGAGGTCGTCCGCCGACAATGCCTCGCGTTGCCACTGAAAATACGCCTGGTCGCTGGTAAATCGCCGAAGCCCCCACTGCGCAAGATGATCGTTAAGAGCGTGCTGTAAAAGCGAGTGCGCCACATTACCTCTGAGCAGGATCAAGTGAGAAGGATGTTCAAAACGCCTGCCCGCTAGGCCGCAGCGAGTGAGGGGCAGAGGCGTACGATTCGTGGTACGTCGAGGATCCGAACGATGTGAGAACGACGCGGAGGGGCGTTTTCAACATCCTCTCACGGGCGTTTGAGCATGATCGCGTCAAAATAAGTTTCCGGCACTGGATGGGGCAAACGCAACTGCCCGTTTCCGAACACGACGTACTTTTCACATGTCAGCTGCTCCAATCCAATCGGACCCTTGGCGTGGAGACGCGCGTTGCTCAATCCGATGTCGCTGCCGAATCCAAATCCTTCCGCATCGTGAAGACGAGAGGAGGCGTTGACGAGCACAGCGGCCGCGGCCGCTTCACGGGTAAATCGCAGGGCAGATGAATAATTCGAGGTGGCAATCACGGCCGTCATGCAGGGCCCGTGTTCGGCGATGTGCGCCAAGGCTTCGTCCATATCGACCACCATTTTCACGGACAGCGTGGGCGCCTGAAATTGCCGGTTCCAGTCCTCCTCGGTCGCCGGAACGATGGAAGTGTGGCCGCTGATCGGCATTTGCCCCATGAGCGCCAACGTCTTCGGACAACCGCGGACGTCGACCTTGAACTCGACGAGCAGCCGATTGATCAAGGCGGCCAAAAAGTGTCTGGCCACGCCTTGTTGAACGAGGAGTGTGTCCAGGGCGTTCGTGGCCGCCGGCAGCTGCACCTTCGAATTGATGACGACATTCTGGACCAGCGGCAACTCGACGTCCGCATCCACGTACAGATGGGTGAGTCCGCCATCGTGACAAAGAACGGGCATTCGGGCGCCGTCGACCACGGCTTTGCGCAAGCCTGTTCCACCGCGTGGAATGATTGCGTCCAGCGCCTTGCCTGCTCGAATCAACTCGACCGCAATATCCTTCTCCGGACGGTCGATGAGCACCCAAGCGCCGTCCGGAATGCCGCTTTCCTTCGCCGCTTCGCGCAAACTCTTTCCGATGACTTCGTGAGTCAGAGCCCATTCGGGTGACCCGCGAAAGACGCTCAGATTGCCGGATTTCAGACAAAGGGCGATCGACTCCACTGTGACCAGCGGCTTTAGTTCGGAGATAATCCCGATGACGCCGATCGGCACCCGTACTCGCGACACAATGAGGCCATCCGGCCGCTCCCATCGACCGGTAATCGCGCCCACGGGATCCGGCCGGTCTGCGATGATCCTGAGGTGCTCGACCATTTCCTTGACATCCTCCGCCGCCATGCGAACACGGGTGACGGCGGCTTTAAGCCTGTCCTTACTGAGCTCGCTCCCGAACGATTTTCCAAGGGCGTCGACGTCCTTTTCATTGGCAGCGAGAATCGCCTCTTCGTCGCGCGCCAGGCGATCCGCCATTCCGTGCAGAGCCCGGTCCTTGATGGGAGCGGAAATAGAGCCCAAGTGCGACGCGTTTTTGCGACTTGTTTTCAATATCTTATCTAAATAAAGCTTAACTGGAACTTCAGGCATTTTCCGCCTCGATTGAAGCCGGCGATTTCCGCATCGGACTATAACACGACGTTTTTCGGGCAGTAAACAGCCTCAGCGCGCCCGTTCCAGTCGCTTTCGTTCTTCCTGCTTCGCAAGCCACCACCCAAGGCAAGCCCACACTACGGACAGTGGAATTAAGGTCCAAGCCATATGGGTCGCCTCGACGCCAAGCGATTTCACCGCCTTGACGATCCATCCGGTAGCGGCATCGCCCGCGCGCGAGACCGCCGTATCGATGAAGTTTTTCGCCTTGTACTTTTCTTCCGGACTGAGCACCGTAAATAACACCTCGCGGGCGGGTTTGGCGACTGCGTACTCACCGATTCGGCGCACGATCGTAAAAAGAATGAACGACAACAAGATGGGCACCGTCCCGACGACCGCGAATCCGACGGCGCTCGCGGCCGGAAGGAGAACCAGCGCCGATGCCAACCCGAACCGGCTGATCATCGGTCCGGTCATGAACAGCTGCGCCAGGAAACTCAGGACGTTGACGGCAAGATCCACCACGGCGAACAGTCTCGTGCGGCCCTGCGCAGAGACGATTTGTTCACCGACGAGCCTGGTTTGCTCCAGGTAGAGGAAGGTCGCGGTGGTCGTCAGAAAAAACAGGTAGGCACAGATCCCCCACAAATAGGGCGAGGACAGCGCCAGACGAATGCCGCCCCACATGCTGCCGCCGAGAGGATTCCCACGCCTTTCCGTCCCGCTCCCTGCCACTGGTCCGACTGCGCGTTCCGTCTGCTGTTTCGACCAGCGGTCGAGCGCCCGGATACAGAACCAGCACATGCCGAGCAATGCGGCCGACACCAACATCAAGCCCGGAATCGGAATCAGGTAGGTCAAGCCGGTGGTCAGCAGCGGTCCCAGAACAGCGCCGGTGCTTCCGCCGGCGGCAATGACGCTAAAGAGCCTGTTCCCCTGCGCAGGCCGGAAAATGTCGGCCATGAAACTCCAGAACACCGAAACGACAAACAAATTGAAAACCGACAGCCAGACGAAGAACACGCGCGCGATCCACTCCGGCGCCACATGACCGGACATCAGCAAAAAAAATCCTATGAGATGACTTGCGAAAAACGCATAGACCGTGAGCAGCAACCGCTCCCGCGAGACGCGCGCCGACACATAACCGAAGAGCGGGGTCGCCGCTAGCATGGTGATAAAGGTTGCCGTCATCATCCAGGGGAGATGCTGCACGCCTGCTTCGATCGCCATTTCATCGCGGACGGGACGAAGAATGTAATAACCGCAGAGCAGGCAAAAAAAGTAGAGAAACGACCAGCAGAGCGGCTCGACTTCCTGAGGGTCTGCACCCGTCAGCGATCGGATCATCGTGCCGCGTTCGGTCATGGCGCGGCATCCTGACGGGCCTTGTCTACCTTCGCAAGCAAAAACTTGCGGGCGGGATCTTACCCACCCGCTCTGCGCACGTCTTTTTCACCCCACCCACCCAACGATTGCTTTCGCAACCACTTCCCTG
>Ga0310810_10006572_pt1 | contig 13155 bp, 6 predicted proteins | sample NCmetagenome_FD_207641 | JGI IMG/M metagenome (GOLD analysis project Ga0310810, IMG submission 207641) | Soil microbial communities from experimental microcosm in Duke University, North Carolina, United States - NC | ecosystem: Engineered > Artificial ecosystem > Soil microcosm > Unclassified ... | reverse complement strand
TGTTTGACCTGCAGCTGCAGCGCTCGCAACTGTTCGCGTGCGGCTGTGGCGCCCGTGGAATCGTGGTCCGCAACCAGGGCATCCCGCACGTAGATCGAGCCGAGAAGCACCTGACTTTGCAGCGCGAAGAGCAGATCCTGGGCTCGCGCGTACCGCGCGTGAATGGCGGCGCTCTGCGCCTGGGCGCGAGCGAGACGGTCGGTGAAATACACCGTTGAACCGAGCCAGACGGCGAAGATCACCAGAAAGCCGGCCAGCAAGGCGGCTTTGATCGTTCGCGGGCGCTGCATGACCGTTAATTAGACGCGAGGTCGCCGCATTTGGGCGTGCGGCGTCCCGCGGCGAAGAATACAGCGCCGGACGGACACCACGCGGCTGAGGACTTCCCTAGAGTGACGGCAAGGGGCCCGGAAGGTGGCGGACGACCGGTTGGCGAACCAGCTTGTGGTTGTGACGGACATCGAGGACAGTCTCGTCCAGGCTGACGCACGCTCGCTGCCCGACGAGCGCGCTGCACTCGAATTCCTGGCGTCACATGGGGTACCGCTCATCATCAATTCGAGCCGGACGCGCGCGGAAATCGAACGCCTCCACGAGCGGCTGCAGCTGGTGACGCCGTTCATCAGCGAACACGGCAGTGCGCTATGCCTACCGCCTGGCTGTCTACCCGAGATCCCCGACAGCGCCATCAGGACGGTCAGTGGACACGTCATCGAATTCGGCCGTCCGTATCACGAAGTGGCGGAGGCGGTCAGGATCACGTCGCGGGAGCTGAACATGGACATCGTCGGCTTCGCCGACCTGACCATCGACGACGCGGCGCATGAGCTCGGGGTCACCGACGTGGAAGCGCAGCTCGCGAAACTGCGTGAATACACCGAGCTGATTCGCATTGTCGGCGAAACCGATTCCAAACGAAGCCGCGTGTTCAACGCGCTTCGCCGCCGCGGTCTTCGCTGCTGGCCGACAGGCCGCCACCATCTGGTGACGGCGACGCGCAATCGCGCGGACAGCCTGCTGATGTTGAAGGCGTTGTGGCGGAATGCGTGGGGCGAGCCGCGCATCATCGGCGTCGGCAACAGCGAAGACGATGTCAATTGGCTCAGGTATGCAGACGTTGCGGTCATCGTCCAGAACGAGCGGGACGGTGTGCATCCACGCATCATGTCGAAGCTGCCGAACGCGCAGGTGACGCCACGTTCAGGACGTCAGGGATGGAGCGATGCGGTGTTCAGCTCCGTTGGCACCCTCCTGAACCTAGGGAATGGAACGCCGTAGGTCGGCCCCTACAGCATGCACGTTACGCGAATACGGCGTCCGACGGATTTCGCGGCTGCCCGGCTCGGAGGAAGATCGCATGCGTGGCGGGCGTGCAGCCACCTTGGCAGACGTTCTGACGCCCGTGGTCGCATTTGCTTGCAGGCGCGCGAAGACGGCTGTCGGCGGAATCGTCAGTGGGAACGAGGAGCCGCGCCCGCCACACCAGATCCGAGTTCCAGTTCCTGCTCGAGTCGTCCGACGAGCGTGTCGAGCTGCAAGGCGACAGCACGGACGGTATCGGGCTGGCTCAAATCCACGCCCGCACGTGCAAGCAGGTTCATCGGGTAGTCGCTTCCTCCGGCCCGCAGCAGATTCAAGTAGCGGTTGACCGCAGCCTCGCGCTCTCCCCGATCCGCCGAGCGGATCGCCTGCATCAGACGCGCCGTTGACGCGAAGCAGGTCGCGTACTGATAGACGTAGTACGGCGTGCTGAAGAAGTGCGGAATCCGCGCCCACGTCACCTTCGACAGTTCTTCCCGGTCGATGACGTCCCCGTAGTAATCGTCGAGCAGCGACGAATAAATCGTGTTGAGAACGTCGGCGGTGACTGGCTGGTCCTGTTCGACGAGACGATGCGCCTGCAGCTCGTAATCCGCGAACATCACCTGCGTGTAGAACGTGCTGGCAATGCTGTCGATGGCGTGCTGCAGGAGCACGATCCGCTCCTCGCGGCTGCGGGCGCGCTCGAGCATCAAATCGAGAAACAGCGCCTCATTGAGCGTGGAGGGCACTTCGGCCACGAAGATGGTGTAGCCCGCGTAAACGAACGGCTGCGTCTGATGCGACAGCAGCGTGTGCATCGAGTGCCCCATCTCGTGCGCCAGGGTGAACACCGCGTCAAGCGTCTCGTTGTAGTTCAGCAGCATGTACGGATGCGCACCGTATACCGGTGCGGAGTACGCGCCGCTGCGCTTCCCGGTGTTTTCGAAGACGTCGATCCAGCGGCCATCAAAGGCGCTGCGGACGTTTTGCTGGTAGTCGCCACCGAGCGCCGCGACCGAATCGACAATCCATGCGCCCACGTCGTCGTATGGGTAGCGAGCGGTGTGATCGACGAGTGGAATAAAAACGTCGAACAGCCGGTACGTGGACAGGCCAAGCACCCGTCGTCGCAGGCGGTGATAGCGACGGAGCGGCTCCACGCCCTGCTTTGTCACCGCAATCAGGTTTTCGACGACGGATGTCGGAATGTTGTTGCCGTGCAGGGCCGCATCCAGCGTCGTTTTGTAGTCCCGCGCGCGTGCGTGAAACCAGTCGCGCTGCAACACGCCGTTGTAGAGCGCCGCGAACGTGTTCTGGCTGTCCGCAAATGTCTGGTGAAAGGTCCGGTAGGCGTTTGCGCGGTCCTCCTGATTCCGGTTCGTCTCGAGCAGGGCGCGGTACTGGCCGTAGGTGAGTGTGACTTTGCTGCCGTCCGCCAACACGATCGACGGAAACTTCACATCGGCGGTGGTCAGGGCCGAATAACTGTCATGCGGCACGCTGTTGAAGCGGCCTGCGTAGGACATCAACCGCTCGCCCTGCGCATCGAGCACGTGTTCCTGTTCGTGAAACAGACTCTCGACAGCAAAGCGATAGACGCTCAGCTCCTGGTTGCCGTCGAGCCACCCGCGCACCGTGTCAATCGGAATCGCCAGCAGTTCGGGATTGAACCAGGAACTTGCCTGCTGCTGTTTGGCAAACAGAATCTGGACCTGCTGCCGCCGTGCGTTGATTTCGTTGTTGCGTTGGTCCTCGTCATAGTGCAGCGCGGCGAAGTACCAGACGCGATAGCTGAGCGCCCCGATGGCATCCATCGCCTTGAACGCGCCAAGTAGCGGCTCTGCTCCCTGCGCCAGCGTTCCCTGAAAGGCCGGGAACGCCGCAATGGCCTGGTCCAACTCGGCGTAAGCCGCCTGCCAGTCCTCCCAGTTCCTGCAGATGGAGGTCAGGTCCCACGTGTATCGCGACGGAATGGCATCGCGGACGGGTAGATTGCCGGGCTCTGGACGGAATGTATCTAACGGAGGCATGCGCGATCGCTCCCCTTCAACGAGACTGCGCCAATAACAGCTTCTTCAGGACCGGGTAATCCACCGGCAGATGCTCACTGTGGCGTGGCCGCTTGATGGCTTCCGCCAACGGCGGTGGCAACGGAATGGCCTGGCCAATCGCGGGTTCGACCACTTCCCGGAACTTGGCGGGGTGCGCGGTTGCCAGGAACACCCCGGGACCACTCCCCGGCTCAGTAGCACGCACCTCTCGCAATCCGAGCCAGGCAATCGCACCGTGCGGATCGAGCAGATATCCGTGACGCTGCCAGACGTCGCGGATTTCTGCCAGGACCGTCTCGTCGTCGAAGGCGGCGCCGACGATGTCGCAGCGCAGCGCCTCGAAGCTTTCCCCGTACATCGCGCGCATACGCTCGAAGTTGCTTGGCGCACCGACGTCCATGGCATTGGCGACGGTTTTCACCGAAGCCCGCGGTGTGTACTCCCCCGTCCGCAGATATTCCGGCACAACGTCGTTGACATTGGTCGCCGCGACAAACCGTTCCACAGGCAGCCCGATACGCTTGGCTATCAACCCCGCCGTCAGATTGCCGAAATTTCCGCTCGGCACCGACACAACGAGCCCGCGATCGCGGTGGAGTCCGCCTTCAGGCGGACTCGCACCCGCCAGCACGAAATAGTAGAAGACCTGCGGCAGCAAACGCCCGAGGTTGATGGAGTTGGCCGGCGTCAGCCAGACGTGCGAACGGAGGTCGTCATCCGCGAAGGCCTCCTTCACCAGTCGCTGGCAGTCATCAAAGGTCCCTTGAACGGCGACAGCGATGACGTTGCCGCCGAGCGACGCCATCTGCGCTTCCTGAACGTCGCTCACCTTCCCTTCGGGGTACAGCACGACGACGCGTGTATCCGGCACACCGTGAAATGCCTGGGCAACGGCGCTGCCGGTATCGCCGGAGGTCGCCACGAGGATGGTCAGCGGGGTGCCATCGGTAAAGTGATGAAGCAGACGCGCCTGCGTTCGCGCCCCAACGTCTTTGAAGGCCATCGTCGGGCCGTGGAACAGCTCGAGCGCCGAGATACTGGCTGTGACCGGAACGAGGGGAATCGGGAAGTCGAGCGCGTCGCGGACGAGTGCGCGCATGTCCGAGACAGAGATCTCGTCACGCAGCAAATGCGCTCCCACGATGGTCCCAATTTCGACGATGTCACCGTTGGCGGCGCGGATGGCGGCGAGCTGATCTGACGACAGCGAATCGAGCCGCTCGGGCATGTACAGCCCGCCGTCCGGCGCGGTGCCGGCAAATAGCGCGTCAATGAAGGGCACCGGAGGCGACGCCCCTCTGCTGCTCACCCATTTCATGCCTTGGCTGGCTCCCGCCGAATCGGCACGGGACGTCCTTCGCCGTCAACGGCGACGAGAACGACCTCCGCCTCGGTCACTTTGACTCGTTCTCCGCGGCCGATGCCACGTTTGGCTGCATCCCAACCCCATCGCTCGGCCTCGACCTCGACGCGAATGGTCACCGAGGTCCGCCCGATGCTGACGAGTGAAGGGAAGAAGCTCACGAGGTCGCCGGTATAGACCGGTTCGTGGAACTCGACTTCACGCATCGCCTTCGTCACGTAGAGATGTGGGGCAACTTTGAACGCTTCGACGCCCGATGCCAGATCGATGTGCGACAGGATGACGCCGCCGAAGATCGTCCCATGTGCGTTGGTGTCCTTCGGCATCATCACGACCTTTATCGCAGGCATGCGGTCGCTCATCCCGTCAGCATAAGTGTGGACGCTGCCGCCCTCCAAGAAATTTGCGGCGCTGCCGATAACCACGATCAGATTGAGTGAAAAGCGTTTATCATCAAAGCGCAGATGAGCACGATGACGAACGGCCGCCCGGTGGCGCCGCTGCCGCCGAGCACCTCGTCGACCACCGCGTGGACGGTGCACGATGCCAGCGAGCTCTACGAAATTCCTCGGTGGAGCAACGGCTACTTCTCCGTCAACAGCGAGGGCCATGTTCAGGTTCATCCGACGAAAGAGCCGGCGCGCGCCATCGATCTGAAGGAGCTCGTCGATCGTCTGCAGATGCGCGGGATCAGCCTGCCCGTCCTTGTCCGGTTCACCGACATCCTCAAACATCGTCTCGGCGACATCCACGCGGCGTTTCAGGGCGCCATCGCCCAGCATCAGTACCAGGGCGGGTACAGCTGCGTCTATCCGATCAAGGTCAATCAACAGCGGCAGGTCGTCGAGGAGGTCCTCGATTTCGGCCGCGCGTACAAATTTGGCCTGGAGGCGGGCTCCAAGCCCGAGCTTCTCGCCGTCGTCGCGGTTGCGGACAACGACACGCCCATCATCTGCAACGGTTTCAAGGACGCGGAATTCATCGAAACGGCGATGCTGGCGCTGAAAATCGGGCGCAACATCATCCCCGTCGTCGAAAAATACACGGAACTCGGCCTCATTCTCGAGTACGCGGAAAAAGTCGGCGTCCGCCCGCAAATCGGCATGCGCGTCAAGCTGGCGGCGCGCGGCAGCGGTCGGTGGCAGTCGTCCGGAGGTTTCCGGTCCAAGTTCGGTCTGACGGTCAGCGAGATCATCCGCGGCCTGGAGGAGCTGAAGGCGCATGGCATGCAGGATTGCCTGAAGCTGCTCCACTTCCACCTCGGCAGCCAGATCACGAACATCCGCATCGTCAAGGGTGCGCTGAACGAGGCGGCGCGCTGCTACACGGAGCTCGCCAAGCTTGGCGCCGGCCTCAAATATCTCGATGTGGGCGGCGGCCTTGGCGTCGATTACGACGGTTCGCAGACGAACTTCGAATCGAGCATGAACTACACGCTCCAGGAGTACGCCAACGACGTCGTCTATCACATCCAAACGGTATGCGACGAGACTGGTGTGCCGCATCCGACGATCGTCTCGGAGAGCGGTCGCGCCGTCGTCGCCTACCATAGCGTGCTCGTGTTCAACGTGCTGGGGGTGTCTGGCTTCGGCGACGAGAAGGTTCCGACGGTGGCCAATCCGGACTGGGAACAGCCGATCGCCGATCTGATCGACACCTACAACAACGTCACGGCGCGAAACGCACTCGAGGCGTTCCACGATGCGCAGCAGTCGCTGGACATGGCACTCAGCCTGTTCAACGGAGGCTATCTCCCGCTCGACCAGCGAAGCATGGCCGAGAACCTGTTCTGGGCGATCTGCACGAAGCTCCAGAAAATCGTCCAGACCATGGCTGAAGTGCCGGAGGATCTGCAGAATCTCGACGAACAGCTCTCGGACACGTATTTCTGCAACTTCTCGCTGTTTCAGTCAATTCCCGACAGCTGGGCAATCAAGCAGCTATTCCCGATGATGCCAATCCATCGGCTCAACGAGAAGCCGCAGAACCACGCCGTGCTCGGAGACATCACGTGCGACTCCGACGGCAAGGTGGATCGCTTCGTCGACCGCCGCGACGTCAAGAAGACGCTGCCGCTGCACACGTTGCACAACGACGATTACTACCTCGGCGTGTTTCTGGTAGGTGCCTACCAGGAAATCCTCGGCGACCTGCACAATCTGTTCGGCGACACGCACGCGGTGCACGTCTCGATGGACGAACACGGCAACGCGCGGCTGGACGCGCTGATCAAGGGCGACACCGTGCGCGAAGTGCTCGATTACGTCGAGTTCGATGCGGAGACGCTGATGTCGAAGCTGAGGACCGACGTCGAAACGGCGGTTCGTGCCGGACGGATGGACTACGAAGGCGCGGGACGGCTACTGCGCTTCTACGAAGACGGGTTGCACGGGTACACGTACCTCGAGGGCTAGTTCCTTCCTTACGCGACCGATTCCTCCGGCCAGAGCACGCGTGGCGGCGTCGCCTCGTCTGGGACCATCGTGCGTGGCACGCGTTCTTCGAGCAGGCGCTCCGTCGCGCGAACCTGCGCCTCCGAGTGAAAGGCGTCCCTCAAGCGATCACCAAGCAGCACCTCGGCTGCCGCGAGCAGGCTCATTCCCTGATGATGCGACATCCACGACCGCACCAGCTCGGGAGTTCCGCGCGAGTAGTCGAGCGCTTCAAAGAAGCCATAGCGGCCGACGCAACCCAGGCGCGCGAGCAAGCGCAGGTTCTCAATGGCGGCGCGCGGGTCAACGAGCAGCGCAAGGTAGCTCGAATACGGCGATACCACCACCGTTCGGGCGTCGAGCGGCTTGAGCGCAAGCTCGGCGTGGCCGCAGGGCGCATAGCCGTAGTCCGCGGAATCGGGGACGATGACACCGGACTCGGAGAACCCCCACGGTATGTTGCGGCCGCGGGCGAACTTCCGCTGCACGCGGACTGCCGCACACATGCTGTCGTGCATGATGGTGCGCACCCGATGGCGGAACCACAGCGCGGGCATGAGGTATTCGAACAGCGTGCCCGTCCATGACAGGAGGACACGCTCGTCGTAAGTCGTGACGTGCAGCCGTCCGAGGTGGAACCAGCTCTCCTGTGGCACATCGCCTTTCGCGATAGCCACGAAGCTCGCGATGCGCGCTTCGGATGCCAGCAGGTCGTATGCTGACGACTCGATTCCGCCCGATACAGCGTCGCAGCCGACGGACAGGACTTGTCGCCGCGCGTCGTAGAGGAACGCGAAATCCATATCCGAGACGAGCGCGTGGGCGATGTGCGCGATTTCGGCGAGGCCTGACGACACCGCTGGCGAGACGCGGCCCTCGCACCACGACCGTGCGCAGCGCAGGCGCGCGATAAGTTCGTCGGCCCACGTCCGCGCGTCGTCGCGGGCGCAGCTCGCGTAGCGCCGCACCAGCGCTTCCAGCTCGGGAAGCGAATGGCGCCACTGTGACCGCGTCTTGAGGACACGTTCGCCGAGCGCGCGGGCTGCCGGATCGGCGTCGCCCCCCAGCAGCAGTGCAAGATCAGCGATGCCATCCCAGAGCGTGTCGTCGGGCGGCGACTGGCGCGCGAACGCCAGCGCCGCCTGTTTCAGTGTCCACAGCGCCGCGGCAAGATTCCCGCTGTCGACGGTCGATACGAATCGCGGCTCGAGCGGCTGCAGCGTCGTGCTGTCGTACCAGTTGAGCAGATGTCCGCGATAGCGCGGCAGACGCTGGACCGTGCGGAGCGTCCGGCGCGTCTGGATCACGAACTCCGGCAATGTGAGATATCCGAGATGCACGGCCGCAATCCGCGCATTCAGCAGCATGCCGAGGTTCGTCGGCGAGATCCGCTCGGCGATGCAGCCATCGGCGCGAACGCAATCGGGAATGAGCCAGTGGTTCCAGCGCGAGCTCTGCGTCCTGAAGAAAGTCCACATCCGCGCCGCGTGCTCGCGCAGGAAGCGCACATCGGGCACGTCAAGATCGCCAACTTCGGCTTGCCGAGGTTGATTCAGCCGCCACGCGATGGCGCGGGCCGACACCCACATGAAAAGGAGCGGGGCCGCCACCGGCAGCGAGTCTGGCCGAATCAGTCCGAGGAGCGCTGTGATACCCGCGGCGATCACCGGCGACCAGTCGAGGTACAGGTCGGTCGTGCCCCGAGTACGGAGCGACGCCTCTGCCGCGGTTTCCCACTCGAGCAGGCGCCGCCCCGTCAGAAACATGCGCGCGAGCGCGCGGATAATGGCGTCCACCGACAGCAGCGCGTCGTGGAGGAGATACGCGAAGTGCAGCGCAACGACGAGGTGCCACCGCAGGAACGTGGTCAACGTCGCCATTGCCCACGGCCGGAACGAGGGAGTAAACCAGGGGGCGTGGCCCATCGCGAACAACAAGCGCCAGTAGCTTGGCGCCAGCAGGACGACTACGGCGGCCAAAGTCCACGCGCCGGCGCGCGGTAGCGCGAACCACGCCACGAGCAGCAGCACCAGCAGCGACGGCTCGACCAGCGTGCGCCGCAGATTGTCGAGAATCTTCCAGCGCGCGACCGCGCCGAGCGGGTTGTCAACCAACCGCCGCTGAAAGTCCGGCACCCGACTAAACAACCAGCGCAGGATTTGCCAGTCGCCGCGCATCCAGCGATGACGGCGGCGACAGTACGCACTGAAGTGCGACGGGTAATCGTCCACCAGCTCGATGTCCGAGACGAGACCGGCGCGCGCAAACAGACCCTCAATCAGATCGTGGCTGAGCAGCGCATTGGCCGGGAACCGGTGCTCGAGTGATTCGCGGAACGCGTCAACCTCGTAGATCCCCTTGCCCGTGAAGATTCCCTCGCCGAAGAGATCCTGATAGACGTCGGACACCGCGCGGGTGTAGATATCGAACCCCGTCTCGCCCGAGTAGAGCGTTGCGAGCCAGCTTCTTGCGGCGGATCCGGTGCTGATGCTGACGCGTGGCTGCAGGATGCCATACCCCTCGACGATCGTCCTTGTGGCCGGGTCGATCACCGCACGATTGAGCGGGTGCGCAATGGTGCCGACGAGGCGCCGAGCGGCATCGCGCGGCAGTTCGGTATCGGAGTCGAGCACGATCACGTAGCGCACGCGCCGCAACGCGTCGATGTTCCCTACTTTCACCGGAAAGCGGTCGCGAACACCACGCAGCAGCTGGTTCAGATCGAGCAGCTTGCCGCGCTTGCGTTCCCACCCAATCCATCGCTCCTCCGACGGGTTGTAGGCGCGGAATCGGTGCAGCAGATAACACGGCGTGTGGCCGTCGCCGCCGTAGCGCTCGTTCAATTCATGTACGAGTTGCTCGCAGAGACTCAGGACCTCGTCACGCTCCTGCGGCCGCTCTCGTGAATCTCCAGAGTCGGTGACGAGCGCGAACAGGACGTTGGGGTCGCGGTTTGCGAGATAGCGGATCTCCATGTCCATCACGAGATCGCGCACGTGCCGTTCGTTGAGGAGGAGCGCCGGGATGGCCACGACCGTGGCGCATTCGTCCGGTACGCCGTCGGCGAAATCCAGCTTCGGCAGCGGCCGCGGACGGATCAGCGCCGTTGCCACTGCGTTCGCGAAGTCGATCGCTGCCTGCGTGGCCGGAATCAGCAAGAGGGCCGCAGCGATGACGGTGTGACCCGAATAGCCGAACGCGTACAGCACGCTCAACAGGATCGCTGCTGTCGTGATGCCGATGGCGCCAAGATAAAAGCGTGTGGGCCGGGCGCAGACGCGATCGACGATCGACTGCCGCAACGTCGCGCGATAGCCGACGCGCGCCCGCAGGACCGGCAGCCCGCGGTCGACGAGATAGTAGCCGACATGACACCGCCGCTTCGCACCTGCCCCGCTATCGCTGGTGTGTGCCGATTCGCACGCCAGCGCGACAGCCGCTTCCGCGATTTCCCGTTCGGATCGATTGCTTCGTTCCGCCACCTCCGACACGGCGCGCCGGTAGTCCTGCTGCGAATCGTCATCCATCCGGTCGTAGGTAGCGGCGGGATCGCGTGCGAGCACGGGATCCACGACGTTGACCTGAGCGAAGACCGTTTTCCAGCGTGCATCGGCCAGCGCACGCAGGCTGCCGATCAGCAGGGGGATTTCGCCGCCGCCGGTCGTAATCGTGGCGATGACCCGCTCGATCAATGCGAGCTGAAGTGCCGGGCGCATCGCCCAGATCTCACCGAGCGTGAGATCGCTTACCTCCTGAACGCCCTCCAGGAAGGCCACGAAGCGGTCTTCGTCGAACCGCGACTCGGCATAATCGAGAAACGCACTGGCGAGCACGCATACGCGCAGAACGGGAAGCGACGGATCGGAGCCCACAGCCGGGAGGTGCTGTGCGGAGCCGGCGAGGTCCTGGATCTCTTTTACCGTGGCCGCAATCAGCCGACCGTTCTCCGCGAGCCAACTCTGATACGGCCGGGTGGAGGGGTGCGCAGAGATGCCGGAGTAAACCACTCGCCGCACAGATCGCGTATGCCGCTTGATGGCGCCGGCAAGCCAGGCCCGGGGCTCGGCACGGCCGAGCGTTTGCGCGGTCGCACGGCCGCACGCCTGCGCCTCATCGGCCGCGGCGTCGAGGCGGCACGCATCAGAAGGAATTGTCGCCACGGTTTCAGGTACTAGTGGCACGGCCGCTCCGGCTTGCACAGGTCAGCGGTAGCTCGCTGCCTGTAGCTCGAACATCGCCGCGTACTCTCCACCCCTTCGCAGCAGGTCCGCGTGACACCCGTGTTCGGCAATACGCCCGTCAGCGAGGACAACAATCCGGTCCGCCATGCGCACGGTGGAGAACCGGTGAGAAATGAGCAATGCTGTCTTGCCCGCCGTCAGCTCGGCAAACCGTTCGTACACTTCGTACTCGGAGCGGGCATCGAGGGCCGCCGTCGGTTCGTCGAGAACGAGGAGTTGAGCATCGCGCAAGTAGGCGCGCGCGAGTGCGATCTTCTGCCACTCGCCACCCGACAGATCGACGCCGCCATCAAAACGCCTACCGAGGAGCTGGTCATAGGCGAGCGGCAACCTCGAAATGACCGCGTTGGCCAAGCTCTTACGCGCCGCCAGCTCGATCTCGTCGTCGCGCGCTTCGATCTCGATCCGGCCCACGGAGATGTTCTGCCGCGCCGTCATGTCGTAGCGCATGAAATCCTGGAAGATGATGCCGATCTCGCGGTGCAGGTCTTCGACGCGGTAATCGCGCAAATCCACTCCGTCGAGCAGAATCCGTCCGGCCGTCGGGTCGTACTGACGCGCCAGCAGTTTCACGATTGTCGTCTTGCCCTGGCCGTTGGCGCCGACGAGGGCGATACGCTCGCCCACCTCGATTCGAAGGTTGAGCCGATCGAGGACCACCCGGCCGTTCCCGGGATAGGCGAACGAGACCTTCTCGAAGACGATGCCGTCGCACATCGGGCGGGGGGCGGGAACGGCGTTGGGCTTGGAGCGGATCGTCGGCTGTACCTTGAAGAACTCGACGAGGTCCGTCAGGAAGAGCGACTGGTCGGCGATGTTCGAGAACGTGGCGAAGAAAGCCTGGATGCCGCCGTTCGCACCAGCGAGCGCTCCGCCGAGGAACTGCAGGTCCCCCCAACTCAGATCGCCGTTGACCGTCCTGAACACGACATATGCGTAGGCGCCGTAGTAGCTGCCCGTGCTGATAAGCGACAGCAGGAGGCCCGATAAGAGACGGTGGCGTGCGAGTCGGACGTTCTGCCCATACAGCTGATCGGAGAGCTGCGCGTATTCGCCGGTGATGAACGGCGCGAGGCCGAACAGCTTCAGCTCCTTGGCGGCTTCCTTACTTGCTCCGAGCAGTCGCAGGTAATCGAGGCGCCGTCTCGCCGGCGTTTGGTGGATGTTGAGCGAGTAGCCGAGGAATGCGAAATGACTTTCTCCGACGAACGCCGGCACCACCGCGACGACCAGCAGGGCGAGCAGCCACGGCGAGAAGTAGGCGATACTCGCCGACAAGGTGACGACGGCGACACCCTGCTGCAGGAGCGAACCGAAGGCGTGGACCATGCCCACCCGGTCCGTGGCCTGGACGCGCGCGCGCTCGAGCGTATCGTGGAACGCTGGGTCTTCGTAGGTGCTCAGATCAAGACGCGAGGCGTGCGCCATCACCTGGACGCTGACGTGGCGGGTGAAGCGTTCCGACAGCAGCGCATCGAAGAAGCCGCCGCTACGGGCGAGCATCGCGCCGAACGTGGCGAAGGCGCACTCGAGCCCTACCAGCCACCAAAAATCCGGCCGCAGCTCTCCCGTCGTCGATCGCAGCTGAACCGCATCAAGAATCACTTTGGCGACGCCCAGCATCGTGACCGGCAGCAGTGCACCAGCGATGCGGCAGACGACCCCAGCCGTCACGACACCACGGCCCGACTCCCAGGCGAGCTGCAGCACGATCGGCACATTGCGCAGAGCGCGCGCACGTATTGCCCAACTGTCGAGCACGAGGT
>Ga0310810_10006570_pt1 | contig 13156 bp, 9 predicted proteins | sample NCmetagenome_FD_207641 | JGI IMG/M metagenome (GOLD analysis project Ga0310810, IMG submission 207641) | Soil microbial communities from experimental microcosm in Duke University, North Carolina, United States - NC | ecosystem: Engineered > Artificial ecosystem > Soil microcosm > Unclassified ... | reverse complement strand
ATCGAGACCTTCCAGGTCCTCTTCCCGACGCCGCGCGAGCGCGTGGTCGAGCTGGTGGCCCCCGGCCATTTCGCGGCCGCCCTGCGCGAGCCCGCGGTGAAGGCCGACCCGTCCACCGCCCAGCAAGCGGAACAGCTGCCCACCTACAGCGCCTACTCACCCGACGGCGACGTGACCGCGCCGCTGGTGTTCGTCAACTACGGCGTGCCGGAGGACTATGCTCGCCTCGAGCGGCTGGGCATCTCGGTCAAGGGCGCGATCGTGATCGCCAAGTACGGCCGGTCGTGGCGCGGCATCAAGCCGAAGGTCGCGGCTGAGCACGGCGCGGTCGGATGCCTCATCTATTCGGACCCCGAGGACGACGGATATCACGTCGGCGACGTGTACCCCGAGGGCCCGTTCCGCCCGCGCGACGGCGTCCAGCGAGGCAGCGTGCTGGATATGCCGCTGTATCCCGGCGACCCGTTGACCCCCGGCGTCGGGGCGACCGCGGACGCAAAGCGGCTCGACCGGGCCGAGGCGCCGACGCTGCCCAAGATCCCGGTGCAACCGCTGTCGGCCGCCGACGCGCAACCGCTGCTCGCGGCCATCCGCGGCCGCCCCGCGCCCGCCGGTTGGGCGGGTGGCCTTCCCATCACCTACCACGTGGGTCCCGGTCCTGCCCGGGTGCACCTTCGGCTGCGCTTCGACTGGCGGCTGGTGCCTGCATACGACGTGATCGCACGCATTCCAGGGACGGACCGGCCGGACCAGTGGGTCGTGCGCGGCAACCACCACGATGCCTGGGTCAACGGCGCCCAGGACCCGCTCTCGGGCGCGACCGCGCAGCTGGAGGAAGCGCGCGCCTATGGCGCGCTGCTCACACAGGGATGGCGTCCGCGTCGGACGATCGTGCTGGCATGGTGGGACGGCGAGGAGCCCACGCTGCTGGGCTCCACCGAATGGGGCGAGACCCATGCCGATTCCCTGGCACCGAACGCGGTGGCGTACCTCAACACCGACGGCAACGGACGCGGGCGGCTCGCCGCGAGCGGTGCCCCGTCGCTCGCGCGCCTGCTCAGTGAGGTGGCGCGGGAGATCCCCGACCCGGAGACCGGGCTGTCGGTGTGGAAGCGCTCGCATCTCGGTGAGGTGGCCGGGGCTCGCGATGCCGATGGCCGAAGAGAGGCGCGCGAGCGCAGCGACTTGTCGCTGGTCCCGCTGGGCTCCGGCTCCGACTATACCGTCTTCTACCATCACCTGGGTATCCCATCGCTCAACCTTGCCTTCGGGGGCGAGGACGATGGCGGCATCTATCACTCGATCTACGACAGCTTCCACTGGTTCACTACCTTCAGCGACACCGCGTTCGTCTACGGCCAGGCACTGGCCCGAACCGTCGGGCTCACCACCATGCGCCTCGCGAGCGCCGACGTGCTGCCGTACGAGTTCGGCCGGCTATCGGACCGGATTGCCGCGAACCTGAAGGAGGTGCAGGACCTGCATCGGTCGGTGCGGGACTCGATCGAGGAGCAGAACCGGCAGGTCGAGGAGAGCACGTTCGTGGCGATGAACGATCCGCGGCGCCCGCTGGTGGCGCCGGTCCGCGAAGACCTGCCCCCGTTTCTGAATTTCGCGCCGCTGCAGAACGGCGCCACACGACTCAAGTCCGCCACCTCACGCTTCGAGGTGGCCTACGCCGCCGCGTTCGCCGGCGACGGTCCGGACCTGGGATCCGGCATGGCCGACACCCTCGACGCATTACTGCTCCGGGCCGAGCACGCGCTCGCGCCGCCCGAGGGCCTGCCACGACGTCCCTGGTACCGCCAGCTCATCTCGTCGCCCGGTTGGTACACGGGCTATGCGGCCAAGGTGATGCCCGGCGTGCGGGAGGCGATCGAGGCGAAGCGCTGGTCGGAGGCCGAGAGTCAGGCCGGGGTGTTGGGGCGGGCGCTCGAGCAGGAGGCCGGCTTCCTGGATCAGGCCGCTGCGCTGCTCGAGCGAACGAGGACCAAGCGTCGCTAAGGCGCGACGGACCGGTCTCGGCGTGCGAGACGACACGGCCCCTGCTACCATTCCTCGCGACTCCGGCAAGGAATGCAATGACCATCGACCCGCTCCTCGCGATCGCTTCTTTCGGGATCGGCATCGTCGTCGGCCTCACGGGCATGGGCGGCGGCGCGCTGATGACGCCGGTGCTGGTGCTGTTCTTCAACGTGGCGCCGCTGGCGGCGGTCTCCTCCGACCTCGTCGCCAGCGCCGTCATGAAGCCGGTCGGCTCGTTCGTCCACCTGCGGCGCGGCACCGTCCACCTCGGCCTGGTCAAGTGGCTCTGTCTCGGCTCGGTGCCCGGCGCGTTCAGCGGCGTCCTCGTCGCGCGCTCGCTGGGCCGCGGCGAGGATGTCCAGCAGGTGATCCGGAACGCGCTGGGCGTGGCCCTGCTGCTCGCGGCGGCCGGCCTGATCGTTCGCGCGTTCCTCAGACTGGTGGAGCACGCACGGGTGCGCGACGGCCGCGCGGCGCCCCTGCCGCAGGGCCGCCCTTCGGTCGTGGTCAAGCCGTGGCCGACGGTGATCGTCGGGCTGATCGGCGGGGTGGTGGTGGGGCTGACGTCGGTGGGCTCGGGCTCGCTCATCATCATCGCGCTGATGGCCCTCTACCCGGCTCTCAAGGCCAGCGAGCTGGTGGGCACGGACCTGGTGCAGGCAGTGCCGCTGGTGGCCTCCGCGGCGATCGGCCATCTGTTGTTCGGCGACTTCCACCTCGACATCACCACGTCGCTGCTGCTGGGCTGCATTCCCGGCGTGTGGGTGGGCGCCCACCTGTCGGCGCGCGCGCCGGGCGGACTGGTGCGCCGCGCGCTCGCGTTCGTGCTGCTCGCCTCGGCGCTCAAGCTGCTCAACTTCTCGAACAAGACGACGGCCATCATCCTGATCCTGGTGCTGCTGTTCGCCCCGGTCCTGTGGATGCTGGCGCGGCGGCATTACGGCCTGCCGGCGCTCGCGCCGCGGCGGCCCGCGGCGTAGGAGTCACCCTGAGCGAAGCGAAGGGGCCACCCGTCGGCGCATGGCCCCTTTTGCTCCGCTCAGGGTGACTGCCTGATGACGCCGTGGCAGGATGACTCCCTGGGAGGATGACTCCTTGGCGGACGACTCCCTAAGCCGCCTGCAGCAGGCCGATGGGGTTGCCGTCCGCGTCTCGTACCGAGGCGATCAGCTTGCCCCCGCCGACGTCCTTCACCTCCTGCTGGAGCTGCGCCCCTGCGTCGAGCAGAGCTTGTAGACTCTTCCTGATGTCCGCCACGTGCCAGTACGCCAGCGGCCCCGTCAGTCCGCTCTTATGCCCGTTGGGATCCAGACCGATCTCCTGGTCGCCCACCCTGAAGCCCACGTAATACGGCGAATCCGTCGTCGGCGCACCGGCCAGCTTGCCATAGAGCTGTCTGGCCCGGGCGACGTCCTTGACCGGATAGATGATTGTCATGATGCCTTGAGGCATGCACCGCTCCTTGCGCTGGGTTCGTAGGCCTCGTCGCCCACCATTGAGGTCCGGTCACATCGGCCGGGCCGGCTGCGTCAATCCTATGACGCAACGAGAGTGGAGGATGTGACCGTGAGCCAACCCGACTGGCTGGCCGCGAGGTTCGAGGAGAGCCGGCCCCATCTCCGGACGGTTGCCTACCGGATGCTCGGCTCGCTGAGCGAGGCGGACGACGTGGTCCAGGAGGCGTGGCTCCGGCTCAGCCGCTCGGACCCGAGCGGCGTCGAGAACCTGCGGGGCTGGCTCACCACGGTCGTGTCGCGGGTCTGTCTCGACCACCTGCGCGCCCGCAAGGCGCGGAGCGAGGAGCCGATGGGGCCGCACGTGCCCGATCCTCTCGTTGACCAGGAAGGCGGACCGGAGCACGAGCTCCAGCTGGCCGACTCGGTCGGGCTGGCGCTGCTGGTCGTGCTCGAGACCCTGGCCCCCGCCGAGCGGCTCGCGTTCGTGCTGCACGACCTGTTCGCCGTGCCGTTCGACGACATCGCGGCCATTGTCGGGCGCACCCCGACGGCGGCCCGGCAGCTCGCGAGCCGGGCCCGCCGGCGGGTGCAGAGCGCGCCGAGACCCGATGCCGATCTCGCCCGGCAGCGGAAGGTCGTCGACGCGTTCCTTGCCGCGTCGCGGGACGGGAATTTCGAGGCGCTGCTGGCGGTGCTCGATCCGGACGTGGTCCTGCGGTCCGACCTCGGTGGCGTGCCGGGGGCCGCGGCGAGGGTCGTGCGCGGGGCGGCGGCGGTGGCCAAGGGCGCGATGCTGGGCTCGCGCGAGGGGAAGACCATCAGGCCGGCGACCGTCAATGGCGGGGCCGGCGTGGTGGTGACGGCGCGAGGCCGGGTCGTGACGGTGGTGGGGTTTACGATCGTGGGCGGAAAGATCGTCGAGCTGAACGTGCTGGCCGACCCGGCACGGCTCCGGAGCCTGGCGCTCGACGGGCCGCACGAGTGAACCGTCCCGCCACTTCGGGCGCTTGCCGGACGGCGGCGGGCGGCATCAGCGGGGTGACGGTGAGAGCGGGCCACGGGTGGGCCGGGGGAACAGCGATCGGGTGGCTGAAGCCCCGACCCGCCGGACCGGCCGGTCAGGATCTCGGGCCCGGCACGAGTTACGCCTTCATAGTCTCAGTCCTTATCCGAAATACGCCGCCGGATGCATTCATCCGGCGGCGTCTTGATGTCCACACAACGGCACTTATGGTATGTACTGCAGGTTGTCCGCGGCCAAGCCCCCGGCCCCGCCTACCACCTCAATCCGCGGCTTGCCATTGAGCAGGACCGTGGTTCCCCCCATGTAGATGCGAGGGCTCGGCATCGAGGCGCGCCGGGTCCAGAGGTTGGTCACCGGGTCGTACACGATGGTGACATCCAGTTCCTGGAGCTCATTTGCGATCGGATCGTACCGAAGGCCGCCCATCACGTACAGCTTGCTACCCAGCACGGCCGTTGCCACACCGCTGCGTGCCAGTCCCAGTGGATTCTTGACCGCCCACCGATTGGTGGCAGGATCATAGACGGACAAGCGTCCCTTATTTCCATAGTCTCCTCCCATTACGTAAAACTTTCCCCCAATCACCCCTCCCGCGAGCGGTGTCCACACCATCTCATGCACCGTCGCCGCGGGAAACGGCGGAGCGAGCGTGACCCACCGGTCGGTTACCGGGTTGTAGCGGAACAACCGTGGACCAGTGAGGTCGCCTTCGCAGACGTCATCCTCAGTGTAGTACACGCGCGAGGAGCACCGTGTGACCACGTAGAGCTTGCCGTTGATCACGCCGGTCACACCGTTGGATCCCACCGTCCAGTCCTTAGTGGGACCGCCGATCGTCGGAAGGTCGTGCTTCCGGGTCCAGGTATTCGTGCCGGGATCGTACACGTAGAGCGCCCTAGTGGGAGCAGCGTCTCCGCTGGTTGAGAACCCGCCGGAGACGTAGATCTTTCCGTTGATCACGCCGGCGCCGTTGGACGACGCCAAGGGAACGGGAAGCGGCCGCCGCTCGGTCCAGGTATTGGTGGCGACATTGTAGGCCGTGACCTTCCTCAGCGGGCTCACCGGGTACACATCGGTGAATCCGCCGATCGCATAGACGATCGACTGCCCGGCTGCGTTCGTCACTGTAGCCACAGCAAGATTTCTCCGCACGCTCGGCAGGTTCTTCCGTGTGATCCAGCTGTTGCTGGCAACTACCAACTCGGGCCCGCTCAGCGTGGGCTCCGCTGGCTGAGTCGGCCCGGTAGAACTGTCACCGCACGCGGCGACCCAGGCCATACTGGGCGCCAGTGCGCACGCGACAAGCAATGAACGTGTATTCATGAGGCCTCCCTTCAATCCGACAATCCGGGCGAGGATGCTGGGTCAAGACGGATGACCCGAGCGCTCAGCACCTACGAAATTATGAGGGGGCGTGTGAAGTCGGCGGTAATCCGTTGTGAGCGGTCCTTCACCCCCAACTCTACCCAGGCCCATGAATCGGAAGGCTCCGCCCCGTGGTCCCTTGCGTGATCGTCGGGCGTTCCCGGTTCGGCTCCCGCCGGGCAGCACCGTCGTCTCGTGAAGCTCGCGACACCCCGGCCCTGCCCATCTGGGGATGCCGCCGAGCCCGGGAGGCCAAAGTGGAAGAAGCAACCGAGCTTAGCTGCACTGCCTTTATGTCTAGCGAACGAATCGTGTGCGTCAGATACCTAGTCCTGGAATTTCCTCCAAGAAAAGCCTATGTAGTCTTAACTGGCTCTTTGTAGCGGAGACGCTTCCCGTCGGCACCGTGGATCGCTCGCACGACCCGCTCTCCATCCTCATGCCACCACGTCTTGTGCCTGAAGGCCCGCTCACGACGAGTTGCACCGCACCATTGAGGGTCGAGAGCAGCGCCACCGCCTCCGACCCGCTGCGGGCCTCACACACGCGAAAAGCCGCATCCGTAAGGATACGGGCCGTCACCCCGCACACGATCTCCTCGTCATCCACGACCAGCACGACCCGCTCTGGGGAGCGGCGCGGCACCGGCGTCCATCGGACCCTCAGGCTCGAGTGGTTGCGGTCAACTTACCCCACCCCGGCGATGCCGCGAGAGAGCCAACTACCTATGACCGTCTGTCCCCTGGCGCCCGGCCGCCGTCGGTGAGAAGCGCGTAATTGACCCGTCCATTACCCGCTTTGCAGCCAGGACATCGCTTGGGCGCGTTGCCAACCACGTAGGCGCCACGCGCGTCCCGGTTCTTAGCTCTAAGAAACTTAGGCTCGGTCGGTCTGGCGGGCTCTCGAGAGCAGGCGTCGCACCTCGTCCACAAGCTGATCGGGCGCGAAGGGCTTCTTCAGCAGGGCGCCCGGAATCTCCGAGGGGTCGTAATCATACCCCGTGATGAACAGGAAAACCGGGGCGGGGTCGGCCAACCTGAGGCGTTCAGCGAGCTGCAGGCCCCCCATGTTAGGCATGGCAACATCCGACACCACTAGCTCGATTTTGGCGTCACTGGCCAGTAACGCAAGCGCCTGGACACCGTCGCACGCATCGAGGACCCGGTATCCCGCCTCCACCAGGGCCCGCACGACAATCTGCCGGACCTGGTTCCCATCTTCTACCACGAGAACGGTTGTGCAGTCAGGAGGCTGGTCTGCCATCCTTCGTTCCGTTCAATCCCCGACCAACAGGGGCCGCACCGCCGCCCGCAATTGGTCGGGTGTAAACGGCTCTGGCAAGGTGGGCACGTCGGGCGGCAAGCTATCCGGCACCTCGTCTGGAGAATCAAGGTTCCTGACGTACAGAATCGCGAGCATGGGGAGCTCTTCGCGGACCTGCCGAATAAGCTGAGGCCCGTTCAATCCGGGCATACTGGTATTGGTAATGAGGAGATCAATCCTGCGAAGGCTGACGCAGAGTTCGAGCGCGGCCAGTCCGTCATAAGCTTGAAAGACGCAGTGGTTGTCCTCCCGGAGCGTTCGGACAATCATATCCAATAGCTTGCGATCCCGGTCGGCGCAAACAATGTGCGCCCCGCTGTGCAGGCGTGAATCGGGTGACATTGTGGGCCTTTGGACCCGGCGATGACGGCCGGAAATGGCAGGGCGAGCAAGGAGCCTTCTACCTGAACGTTAACAGCATTCATGGCCCCGGGGCACCCATGACAGGCCGACTGACCCCTCATTGGCCGATGGAACAGCTCCCGCCGGCCTTCCATCTGCCTAAAGGCGCCATTCCGTACCTTGCGCCAGACTGTGTCCGGCCTGTACCGATGCTGAGGGATGGAGACGAGGTCAGGATTTTTGTGGCGCGCATTTCTGAGGGGTAACACGTAAACGCGGCGGGGGTTGCTGGGGGGTCAGGCTGGGTCCGCGCCTCATCCCCTGGCGGCCCAGCAAGGGTTCGGAAGGCTCGAAGGCGGGCCCCAGAGGCCCATCCAGGACCCGCCAGTGCCCCAATCTGCCACGATTCCGATTCCCCCCGACGTATCCTCGGCGGGCCACTGAACGCGCCACGGCCGACACCAGACCCAGCTCAAGCGGTGGGACGCCCGAACACATTCAAGCCCGAGAGCCGAGATCGCCACGGATTCGAGGAAGGGCGAGGCGCTTCGGGGTAGAGGGCGGCGATAACGGGGCAAATCTGGACCAGCAATCTGGACCACGAAAGGCTAAGTCTATGGGCCCTCCTGGATTCGAACCAGGGACCGACGGATTATGAGTCCGCTGCTCTAACCACCTGAGCTAAGGGCCCGACGGCAGGAAACCTGTTATCGGCGATCTGCTTGGGCAAGGCGGACGATCAGTGGTCTTGCCGCTCCCGCTCGACCCGACGAACCCGACGGCGGGGAACGCCGGCCGCTCACCCATTGGCCACCATGTGGGGGATATTATTCGACTTGGCCGCCGCCCGGGCGGCCCGCCGACGGCCGTCCGAGGAGCCACCCCCATGAGCAAAGACGTGAGGCAGATGCAGGACCCGCTCGGCCTCCTGCGCCTGGGCTATGCCGGGCCGCTGCTCGAGCTGCCCGCCCAGCGCTGGGAGGATGGCAGGGTCCGCGACCAGATCGAGACCGTGGCCGAAGAGACTCCGGTCGCGATGGTGTACAACGGAATCGCCCACGCGGTCATGATGGCGACGCCGCAGGACCTCGAGGACTTCGCGCTCGGCTTCAGCCTCACCGAGGAGCTCATCGCCTCGCCGGCCGAGCTCCAGCGGGTCGACCTGGTCCGCTACAGCCAGGGCATCGAGATCCAGGCACTGGTGGCCCCGGAGCGCGAGGCCGAAATCGCCGAGCGGACCCGTCGGATCACCGGACGCACCGGGTGCGGGATCTGCGGCGCGGACAGCGTGGCGTCGGTGCTCAAGACGCTCCACCCCGTCACCACCACCGTGACGATCCGGGAAGCCGCGGTCCGCACGGCCATGGAGTCGCTCACCGCGCACCAGACCCTCAACGCCGCCGCGGGCGCGGTGCACGCGGCCGGCTGGGCGGGACTGGACGGTGCGATCGAGCTGGTGCGGGAAGACGTGGGCCGGCACAACGCGTTGGACAAGCTGATCGGGGCCCTGCTCCGGCGCGGGACCGACCCGGCGACCGGCTTCGTGCTGGTGACCAGCCGGGCCAGCTTCGAGATGGTGCAGAAGACCACGCGGTTGGGCGCGCCGCTGATGGCCGCCGTCTCGGGCCCCACCGGCCTCGCGGTGCGCATCGCCCGGCAGGCCGGCCTCACCCTCGTGGGATTCGCCCGCGGGAGCCGCCTGACCGTGTACGCGCATCCTGACCGGCTGGTGGGCTGAGGCCGGCGCGTGTCACCCCGAGCGAAGCGAGGGATCTTGTCGGCTCAGGTCCGGAAACGCGCCCACAAGATCCCTCGCTTCGCTCGGGATGACAGCACTCATGGCGTCGGCGCCCCCCGCACGGGCTGGCCCTTGCCCGCCCGGTTCTGCACATAGCGCCAGCCGAACCGCCCTTTGATGCAGAGGTTGCCGCGGGTGACGTCGTGGTCCAGCGGCGAAGTGACCTTCACGATCTCGTTGTCCTGCACGTGCAGCTCGAGGTTGCACCCGACGCCGCAATAGGGACACACCGTCGTGGTGACCGTCTGGCGTGATTCGTCCCACGTACCGGCGTCCCGGTGGTCGCGCTCGCTCTTGAACATGAGCGCCCCGGTGGGACACACCGCGATGCAGTTGCCGCAGTACACGCAGGCCGATTCCGGCAGCTTGACCGCGAACTCGGTCGAGATCCGTGCGTCGAACCCCCGCCCCGCCACCGTCAGCGCGTAGGTGTTCTGGAAATCCTTCCCGCAGGCCTCGACGCACTTGTAGCACAGAATGCACTTGGCGTAGTCCCGCACGTACAGCTCGTTGTCCACCTTGATCGGCTGGGCCACCGTGGCGGCGTAGTCCGCGCTCGGCGGCTCGTGGTGGCCGGGGGCGAGGCTGTCGCGGAGGCCGGCCGCGGATGGCGGCGCCGGCGGGCCGTAGCGCTCGGGCCGGCAGCCGTACTCCTCGATCCACCGCGCGACGTCGGGCGTGGTCGACAGGTCCACCGACGACGCCAGGAACTCGAGCACCATCTTGCGGCTGTGCATCACTCGCTCGGAGTCGGTCTTCACCACCATGTTGGGCTCGACCTTCCGCGAGCACGACGGCACCAGCACGCGCGAGCCCTCGACCTCTACCACGCACACCCGGCACACGTTCACCGGGTGCAGGGTCTCGAGATAGCACAGCGTCGGGATCTCCTTGCCCTGGGCCTGGCAGGCCTCGAGCACGGTGGTGCCTTCGGGGACCTGCACCGGCTGGCCGTCGATCTTGAGCTCGACGGTGCGCTTGGGCGGCCGGAGCTGCACCAGCGGGGTGAAGGTGGCGGTCATCGCGCCGCCCCGTCGAACATGCGGAGCCGCTTGATGGCCGACTCGACCGCGCTGTAGGCGGTCTGACCCAGGCCGCAGATGGACGCATCCTTCATGGCCAGTCCGATCTCCTCGAGCAAGGCGATCTCGGCGGGAATCCCGCCCCTCGGCTTGGCAGTCTCGATCCGGTGGAGCGCTTCCTCCTGGCGCACCGTCCCGACCCTGCACGGCACGCACTGGCCGCAGGACTCGTCCCGGAAGAAGGCCGCGATCCGGCGCAGAATCGGCTTCATGTCGATGGTGTCGTCGAACACCAGGATGACGCCCGAGCCCAGCGTAGCCTGGGCGGCGCGGGCGCCTTCGAAGGTGAGGGGCATGTCGATCTCGTCGGGCCGCACGAACACGCCGGCCGCGCCGCCCAGCAGGATCGCCTGGATCGTGCGCCCGGCCGGCACGCCGCCGGCCAGGTCGATCATCTGGCGGAGCGTGGCGCCGAAGGGCACCTCGTAGACCCCCGGCCGGACCAGGTTGCCGGACAGACAGAAGAGGCGGGGCCCCGCCGACTGCTCGGTCCCGATCCTCGCGTAGGCCGGTCCTCCGATCCGGAGGATCTCGAGGACGTTGACCAGGGTCTCGACGTTGTTGATGACGGTGGGCTTGCTGAACACGCCGGACTGCACCGGGAACGGCGGCTTGTTCCGCGGCTCGCCGCGGAAGCCCTCGATCGAGTTGAAGATCGCGGTCTCTTCGCCGCAGATGTACGCGCCGCCGCCCCGGCGGATCTCGATATCGAACGCGAACCCCTGCCCCATCACGTCGTCGCCCAGGAGGCCGCGGGCCCGCGCCGCGTCGATGGCGCCCTGCAGCCGCTCGGCGGCCAGCGGGTACTCGCCGCGCACGTAGATGAAGCCATGCTCGCAGCCGGTGGCGTACGCGGCGATCGTCATGGACTCGACCAGGCTGAACGGGTCGCCTTCCATGATCACCCGGTCCTTGAACGTCCCGGGCTCGGACTCGTCGGCGTTGCAGATGAGGTAGTGCGGGCGCACCGGCTGGTGGGCGACGGCATCCCATTTCCGCCCGGTCGGGAACGCCGCGCCGCCCCGCCCGAGGAGCTTGGCGTCCGTCACCTCGCGGATGACGCCTTCGGGGCCCATCGCGATGGCCGCGCGGAGTGCCTCGTATCCCCCGAGCGCTCGGTAGGCATCGAGGCTGGTGGGGTCCGCCACGTCCACCCGGCGCAGGAGTCGGAGGGAGGAGTCCCCGGCCTGCGGCAGCCTGGGATGGGGGCCGGCGCTGGCCGAGAGATCGCCGTCGAGCACCCGCTTGGCCATGGCCTCGTCCACGTTGCCGAACAGGCGCTCGACCGGCTCGGTGCCGGCCAGCGTCATGAGGGCCGCGGGCGCCTGGTCGCACAGTCCCAGGCACGGGCTCCGGAGCCAGATCGCGGCGTCCTCCCCGATCTCGACGTGGTCGCCGTCAGGGCCGTGATGACCCGCCGGCCCCACCGTGCGCTCGAGTGCGTCGCAGAGCTTGTCGGCTCCCTTGCACCGGCAGGCGATGTCGTCGCACACGTGGAGCACGCGCCTGGGCCGCGGCGTGGTCGAGAGCAGAGCGTAGAACGTCGCGACACCGTAGGCGTCGGCCGGGGGGACCGAGAGCCGCTCGCAGACGTAGTTGAGGGCGCCTTCGCTGATCCAGCCGATGGTGGATTGGACCGCCTGGAGCGCCGGGAGCAGCAGGTGGCGCCGGGCGCGCGCCGCGTGTCCACCCGAGGCGGCGTGCGCGTCCCGCCGTTCGTCGCGCACCCCACCGTCCCACCCCGACGCCGGAGCGCCGAGCAGCGCGTCGACTGCGGCGCGCTCCTCGTCGGTGGGGGAGGCGTTCAGGAGATGAAGATCCAACTACGCTCCTTTGGGCGAGGCGACGCGGACCTGGCGGGCCCGCGGCTCGGCGGCCCGCACCGGTTCGACCCGGACCGCGCAGGCCTTGAACTCCGCGGTGCCGGACTTGGGGTCGGTCTCGTCGATGGTGAGGAGGTTGACACGGACCTCGTCCTGGAAATGGAACGTCATGAAGACCAGGCCCGCGCGGAGCGAGCGATCGATCCTCGCCGGGGCCACCACGCTGCCGCGGCGGGACGACACCCGCACCGGATCGCCGTCCTTGAGCGCCAGGTTCGCGGCATCCTCGGGCGAGATGTCGAGCGACTCGCCCCGCCGGAGCGGCGAGGTGAACCCGCCCGTCTGGACGCCGGTGTTGTACGAATCGAGCCGCCGGCCGGTGGTCAGCAGGAACGGATATTCCGCGTCCGGCATCTCGACCGGCAGCTCATGCTTGACCACCGAGAACGGCGCCTGCCGGCCCTCCACCGGTTCCTTCCACAGCCGGCTGTGCAGGAACAGCTCGCCCGGGTGCTGCTCGTCGTAGCACGGCCAGTGGAGGCCGCCCTCCTTATCCAGCCGCTGGTAGCTCATGCCCGCGAAGATGGGCGCCAGGCTCCGGACCTCGTTCCAGATGTCCTCGGCGGTCGGGTTCCCCAGATCCACCCCGAGGCGCTTGGCGAGCTCCGCGATGATCCAGATGTCGTCCCGCGCGTCGCCGGGCGGCTCGAGCGCCTTCCGGACCCGCTGGACCCGGCGCTCGCTGTTGGTCACCGTGCCCTCGGCCTCGCACCAGCTCGAGGAGGCGGGCAGCACCACGTGCGCGAACTGCGCGGTACGGGTCAGGAAGATGTCCTGCACCACGAGGTGATCGAGGCCCGTGAGCAGCCGTTCGGTCCGATGCTGATCGGCCTCCGCCTGGGCGGGGTTCTCCCCGA
>Ga0310810_10006569_pt1 | contig 13156 bp, 1 predicted proteins | sample NCmetagenome_FD_207641 | JGI IMG/M metagenome (GOLD analysis project Ga0310810, IMG submission 207641) | Soil microbial communities from experimental microcosm in Duke University, North Carolina, United States - NC | ecosystem: Engineered > Artificial ecosystem > Soil microcosm > Unclassified ... | reverse complement strand
CGCGGTTGGAGGAAGGGCCGGAGGCGAGGGCGGTGCCCGAGAACAGAGAACAGAGAACAAAGAACAGAGACGCGAATGAAGACAAAAAAGCACCAACCTTCCGGGCTACGGAAAGACTGGCGCGAACTGCGGTTTCCCCAGGGTTCAGGAACGCCGTTTTTTCGCTGTATTTAGCGTTTTTCTTTGTATTTTTCGACGACATGTGGATAAGTTTTTCCACACACTTCGCCTTATGAGTCTATTTTAGCAGAAATAAGGCAAAATTTCAATTAAAAATTCCGCTCTGTTAAGCGGAATTTTTATCTATGTTAGCGCCTTTTTTCAGGTATCGATGCCCTCTTAAGGGACCGGTTCGGGCGCGGGAGCCGGGTCCGGAGCCGGCGCAGGAGCGGGTTCGGGCGCCGGAGAGGGTGCCGGTTCGGGCGCGGGAGGAACCGGATCGGGTGCCGCCGGGGGCGGAGGCGGCGTGCGTTCGTCCAGCACGTCGATGAGCCAATAGTCGAACGGCACGTCCTCCGCGACCGGCTGCGTCGTCTTCAGGACGAAGAACCCATCCCCCACCTCATCGAGCCACCAGGCGCTGCCAGGGCTCTTCCTGAAGGTCACGAACACGCGCGACTCCGGCGTGATCGCCGCGTTGTGGACCTGCACGAAGTCCGTCCCGGCCGCCATCGTCCCGCGGTCGAGCGTGGTCTTCTGATCGCTCTGGCGCACGCGCACGGCGTCCGTGACGACCTCCGTCACGCGCAGGAGGCCCGTCTCGTCGATGGCCCACTTGTCGTCGATGCCGCGCAGGAACGCCAGGTTGCTGATGCCATGGTCCTGGAAGTCGAGGTCGGCGTCGACCGTCAGCTCCGACAGCTTGCCCGCGAACAGGCCCGCTTGCCGGTTGCGGCTGTCGAAGACCTCGAAGGTGACGGAGATGCGCTTGTGGCGTTTGCCGTCGATGGTGGCGGTCTCCTGCGACCAATCCACGGGTTCCGCCGCACGAGCGATGACGTGGCTCACGTCCGCCGCGCCGTCGTCCTTCACGGCGTGGCCGGCCGTCTCCGAGGAGATGAGGTAATCGCCGGGCGCGATGTTGGCCCCGTCGTCGACGACCCAGACGTCGCCGTTGCCGACGGCCATGATGAGATGCGGGTTCTCGTCGCTCGGAACTTGCGACGGCTCCTTCAGCGCGAGGTACGCGCCGAGCACGGCGGGGTCGTTCCGCTTCGCCGTCTCCGCGATGCCGTAGATGATCTCCGAATCGTCGTTGCCGTGGAGCCTGCGGTTCTGTCCGGTATAGCTCACGAGCTCGCCGCGCTGGATGGGACGGTCGGTCCAGCCGTAATGGGAGCCGGTGAAGGCGTTGTAGGACACGGTCGTGCCCGAGACGCTGATGGAGCCCTCTTCGGTGCCGTCCTGGCGCAGCGAGATGATGGTGCCGTCGTCCGTCGTGCGGTCGAACGAGGCGACCGTGGCTGACGCGGCCGTGACGTACAGCTGCGTCGACGGCGTGGCCGTGCCGATGCCGACGCCGCCTCCCATGAACGCTCCCGCATAGGCGTTCGAGCCGCCGGAGACGTTCGAGTAGACGCCGTAGTGGATGCCGCCGCTGCCGGTCGTGACGTCGGCGCGCAGGCCGTAATGGTCGCCGGTGGACGACGCCGCGGAGCTCGCGTCATCGACCTTCAGGCCGTACAGCGTCACGGTGTTGTTCGTGCCGGTCGCGCCGGCCGTCACGTTGACGCCCCGGACCGTGTTCGCGCCGGTGCCCGCTTGCGTCGCGGTGACATCGAGACCGAAGACATTGGCGTTGTTCGAAGCGCTCGATTCGGAAGCCTGGAGCTGGAGGCCGTACGAGTTGCCGCCCGTCCTCGTGCTGGTCATCTGCACGAGCGCGCTCTTCTCGTCGGCGGTCCCGGTCGTCGGCGAGAGCGACACGTTCAGCCTGGCAGCGGGCGTGGAGTTCCCGATGCCGACGTTCCCGGCGAAGTAACTCTGGCCGCCGCTGGAATAGAGCGAGTAGGCGGTCGTGCCGCCCGCGACGGGGTCGATATAGATCCCGTAATTGTTCGAGAGCGAGGTCGGCGAGCCGCTTTGGTAGACGCGCAGGCCGTAGGCGTTCGTCGCCGTCATGCCTCCGAGATAAAGGTTGGCGTACATCGCCGCGAGGTCCGTGACGGAACCGCCGCTCGACGAGGCCGCGCCGTAGACGCCGGCGAGCGTCGAGACCGTGCCCGAACCGCCGTGGAACACCTCGCCGTTCACGGCATAGGCGGTCGAGGTCGTTCCGGTGTGCGCCAGGTCGGCGTTCGCCTCGATGCCGGAGATCGTGCCGGTGAAGTTGGTGGCGCCCGCGCCGGAGGTCGTGAGGTCCGTATAGATGCCGTCCTTGAAACCGCTCGAGGGCGACGACGCCGGGTTGGAGGTGACGATGACCGCGTGGCCGATGACGCTCGCGCCGGTCATCGTCTCCGTCGTGTTCGTGACGTAGTTCGCGTTGATCGTTCCCGTGGCGCCGAAGGCGGAGTGGCCGTTCACGACGAGCGTGCCGGCGGTCGAAACATTGCCGGCGGAACTGACCTGGAAGAGATCGCCGTTGCCGACCGTGAGCAGGCTCGCGGGGCTGGCGTCGCCGATGCCGACGTTGGCGTTGCTGTTCTGCACATAGATGGCCTTCCGGTCCGTCGTCCCGTCGTACACGCCGATGACCGCGTCGTCATGGCCCGCCGTCGGGAGCAGGCGGAAATACGCGCTCAAGGTGGAAGCGCTCATCGCCGTTCCCGCGGATCCTTCGTGAAGGTTCAGGCCTTCTCCCGCGGATCCCGAGCCCGTCCTGAACACGTTCAGGCCCTCGCTGAAGCTGCCGGAAGAAGAGTACGCGACGACATCACCGCGCACGTCGAGCAACTTGTTGGGTGACGTCGTGCCGATGCCGACGTCGCCTGATGCATCGATCGCGAGCCGCGTCTGCGAGGCCGTGTTGTCGTTGATCTGGAAACGTCCCGACGTTTGCGACTGGACGGTCCACGAACGGGCCGTATTGATCATCTCGTAGTTCGCATCGCCGTTGCTGCCGGTCGGGGAAGAAGTGGTGTTGTTGACGCGGATCGTGAGCGGCGAACCTGATCCCTCGACGTGCAGTTTCGCGCCCGGAGAGGCGGTGCCGATGCCGACGTTGCCGGCACTGCTGATGCGCATGCGTTCGCCGAGCGCGCCGTTGTCCACGCGGGTCGAGAACACCATCGCCGCGCCGAAACCGCCCGAGGCGCCGCCGCTGCCCTCAAGGAGGCCCCCGATCGCGGCCTTGAGGCCGGTGTACGTATCGATGGAGCCGGGGCTCTTCGCCGCGAACACGACGTTGCCGATGTTGTTGCCCGCCGCGGGCGAGGCGTTCGAGTTGGTCAGCACGAGGTCGCCGTAGCTGCAGCAGCCGCCGGTGGGGCCGCCGTTGATCACGACCGCGCGCTCGCCGCCGCCCAAGCCCCAGTCGAGGTTCGCGGCTGTGATCGGGTCGCCGAAGGTCGCGAGGAAGCCGCCCGAGCCGCTGCCGAGCGACGCGTCGTTGACGGAGAGCTTGGCGCTCGGCGAGCTCGTGCCGATGCCCATGAGGCCGCCCGTCGTGATGCGCGCCGCCTCCGTCGAACTGTTGACGCGGAACCCGATATCCTTGCCCGACGCGGACGAGAGGTTGATGCCGTTCACCAGGCCGAAGTTCGTGGCGTCATAGCCGATGACGTCGCCCATGAGCGCACTCGCTTTGAACAGCGAAATGACCGGGAGACCGAATCCCGAACCGGCGTTATTGACGCCCAAGGTGGCCACCGATCCCGACGTATCGTTCGAGCTGACGTACGCTGAGGTGCCGCTGGTGGATGACGTGACGAGCCTGCCTTCCGTCGGCGTCGTGTCGCCGATGCCGACGTTGCCGCTCTGGTCGATGGTCATCCTGGTGTTCGTCGTGCGGCCGCTGTCGTCGCCCGTCGTGCCCATGGCGAACTTCAGCTTCCGCGCGTCGGACTGGTCCATGAAGATGGCCGCGTCCTCGCCGGCCTGGCGCGTGCCGATGATGAGGCCCGCGTCCTCGCCGCTCGTGTCGGTGCTCGCGAGGAAGAAGGCGTTCTGCCCCGCGCCGTTGCGGCTGACCGAAGCGAGCACGTCGGTCAGCGGACTGAACAGCGACGCGGTGCCGACGGTCAGCGGCACGTTCGGGCCGGTGTTGCCGATGCCGACGTTGCCGCCGCTCTGGATGCGCATGCGTTCGCCGAACGAGCTGCCGTTCCAGGTGCCGAAGGTCAGGTCGGTGATGCCCGGGGAACCCGTATTGATGGCCTGGATCTCCGCGTTGGGAAGATCGCCTCCGTCGATCACGAAACTGTTCTCCACCGCGAACATGATGGCCGAGGACGTCCCCACCGTGTTGCTGCGGTTCTGCAGCGCGAGCACGGGACCGAGACCGCCGCTCACCACTTTTTGTATGTCCAGCATGACGCCGGCCTCGGGACTCGTCGTGCCGATGCCGACGCTGCCCGAATTCGCGATATGGAGCCGCGTGGTGTTATTGGTCTTGAGCGCGAAATGGAAGTTGTCATTGGTGCCGAAGGCGACGTTCGTGCCGAGCGAGTTGCCGCCGCTCGTCATGACCGTGTTGCCGGCGCTGGTGATGGCGCCGGTCACCGCGAGCGTGCCGTTCATGGACACCGCGCCCGTGCCGAAGGACACCGGCCGGTTGTTGGTCGGGTTGATCGCGAGCGTGTTCGCGGTCGTGTCGATGACGTTGTCCGTGAAACGCGTCGACCCGTTGCCGGTGACGATGCCGTCGAGGAAGTAGCCGCGGCCGTAGCGGTTGGCGAGCGCCTGGGTGAGGTCGACGCCGCCGATCTCGGGGACATGCACCTCGGTCACCGCGTCGCCGTTCGCCCAGGTGAGGGCCGGCGAGATGGTGAGCGTATTGGTGGAGATGGCCGTGATCTTGGCGAAGCAAGGGTTCGCGACGCAGGTGGCCGCGGCGACCTTCACGTAATTGCCGACGTCGAAGTTGGTCGCGCTCGTGAGGATGAGCGTCGTCGAATTCGTGCCCGCGCCGTTCGCGGTCGAGCTGCCGTTGAGCGTCGTGAAGTTCGACGTGACGTCGCCCGTCGTGTTCACGTTGAACAGGTCGCCGTTGCCGACCGTCAGAAGACTCGCTGGGGTGGTGTCGCCGATGCCGAGGTTGCCGGAGAGGTAGTTCTTCGCCGCATAGTTCTCGTAAATGCCGAAGTCGTTGGTAACGCCGGTCGGGCTCGAGGCGTCCAGATACAAGCCGTAGCGGTTCGTGACCGTTGCTCCGTTGGTGTCCAGATAAACGTAAGCGCCGTGCTGGTTCGTGACCGTGCCGCCGTACGCGCCGGTCCAGACGTCCACGCCTTCCAGGCTCGTGACGGTCCCGGCATCGGATTCGGACCAGCCGCCCTGGCCGATCATGGTGGTCACCGTCGCGGCATTGGCGTTGAATGACCAACCATCGCCTCCTGCCATGTAGGCAACCGAGTTCGTTCCGTAATTCTCCGCCGATCCCTCGGTGCCGAAGACCTGTTGGACGGCCGAGGTGTTCGTGACGGGTACCTTAGAATACCCTCTGACCGCGAAACTCCTTGCCCCGCCGGCCTGCGCCGAGGCAGGATCGACGGTGAACAGCGTGTTGACCAGCTGCTTGTCGCCGGTGGTCGTCGCCGTGTTGGTCTGGCTGACATCAAGCCGATTTGCGGGAGACACCGTGCCGATGCCGACGTTGCCGGTCGACGTCAACCCGCCGAAGGCTCCAGTTCCCGAACAGGTCAAATTGCCGTTCGAACCGTCAATGGTGCAGCCGGTGGACGCCGAACCGCCGGCGAAATTGATGCCGCCAGCGCCGGCCGCGCCGCCGATCGAAAGCGTGGTGGCGCCGGTGTTGAAGAGCGTCGCGGTTCCGGCGGTCGTCGTGAGGTTGCCTCCGTTCGCCGCCACATCGGCGACGGTCGTGACGTTGGCGGCGTACAGGCCGTTGAAATACTTGACCGCGGAACCGAGGCTCGCGCCGCCGGTGTAGCCGGGTGCCGCTGCCTTGGCGACCTTCAAGGTCGTGGCGTTTGCGTTGTAATAACTGATGACCGGCAGGCCGTCGGCAGGGACGGCGAGGGAGGTATTGATGTCACTGAAGCCCAGCGAAGTGTCGGCGGTGATGAACGTGTTGCCCGAGGAACAGGAGGCGTTGCCGCAATGGGCGACCTTGAGCGTGCCGCTCGAGCCGTCGAAGGACTTATAGCTGATCACCGGGAAGCCGTCAGATCCAATTTTGATCGAAGTGTTGGAGCCGGTAAAGCTCGTCGAGTCCACGGTGGTGATGGTGGCGGAGCCGCTGCAGGCGGCGTTGGCGCACTTCGCCACCTTGAGCGTCTGCGCATTGAACTCGAAGTAGCTGATCACCGGCAAGCCGTCGGCGGGGACGACGATGGAAGTATACCGGCCGAGATTGCCGGTCGAGTCCACGACCGTCGTCGTGTTGCCCGAGGAACAGGAGGCATTGCCGCATTTTGTGACGCGAAGGTCGGCTCCGACGTTCTCGTAATAGCTGACGATCGGGAGGCCGTCGTTGCCGATGGCGATGGACGAATAATCGCCGTTGTTGTTCGTCGCATCGACGGTGGTGATGGTGTTTCCGGACGAACAGGAGGCGTTGCCGCATTTGAGGACCCTGAGGTCCGCGGTATCCGTATAATAATAACTGATGACCGGCAGGCCGTCCGACGGAACGACGATGGAGCTCGGGGCCCTCCCAAAGGTCATGGTCACGGTGTCCACGGCGGTGATGGTCGCGCTTCCCGTGCAGGCTGCGTTTGCGCACTTAGCGACCTTGAGACGGTTCGCCGTGGTGCCGTCATAGCTGATGACCGGGAAGCCGTCGGCGCCGATCGCGATGGAGGAAGCGGTGCCGACATCGCCGGTCGAATCGATCGTCGTCGTCGTGTTGCCGGACGAACAGGCCGCGTTGCCGCATTTGACCACCTTGAGATCGCCGTTGGTGGCATCGTAATAGCTGATGACCGGGAAGCCGTCGGTGCCGATGGCAAGGGAGGAGTATTGGCCGGCGTTGCCCGACGCATCGACGGTGGTGACCGAGTACCCCGACCCGAACGTCGGCGAGGCGGCGGGGAGGATGTCGGCGTTGACGGCCGTCGAACCGAGATTGGAGAGCGCGGCGTTCGCGCCGGCCGGGGCCCAGGACAGCGTTCCTGCACCGTCGTTCGCGAGCACTGTGTTCGCCGCACCCTGCGATGCGGGCCATGAGTACGTGACATTGTTGATCTTCACGATGTTGCCGGTCGAATTCACCTGGAAGAGGTCGCCGCTCCCGACGGTCAGCAGGCTCGCCGGGCTCGTGTCGCCGATGCCGATGTTGCCGGTTCCGTCGATGAACATGCGCGAGGTCGGACCGGCGGTCCCGTTCGTCGCGGTTTGGAAGTCCAGCGAGGTGCCGTTGGCGGAAGGGGTGAACGTCTCAGTGGCTGTGGCCACTATGTGCGCGCTCCCGTTCGCGTCGCCGAACGTGGTGTCGTATTGGCCGCCGATGGCGAAGGTGCCGAGAATGTCGCCGCTTTGCGCCGGTGATGGGGACGCGCGCGTACCTCGGCCGCGCAGCAATTCCACGATCGGATACGTCCCGACACCGCTTCCGTACGAATGCACGAATTGGATCGTCGCCGCGCCGTCCTTGCTGACGTCCAGGATGTTCAAGGGGTTCGCGCTGCCGATGCCAACGTTGCCAAGCGTGTCGACGGTCATCCTTGTCGCGTTGTTCGTCTTGAAGGCAAGCGAGAAATTGTCGTTGGTGCCGAGCGTGGCGTTGCCGCCGAACGAGTTGCCGCCGTTCACGAAGGCGGACGCGCCGAGGGGCCCCGTGATGCTGCCGGAACAGGTGAGGTTGCCGGCGGCGTCGACCGAACAGCCGGTCGAGCCCGAACCGCCGTTGATGTCGACGGTGCCGGTCGAGTCGATGTTCAGTGCGTTCGTCGACGTATCATAGGTAAGAAGGCCTTCGTCTCCCGTCGCGGTCCCGATATGCATGCTCCCGGGGCCGAGGTAGAGGTCGCGCCAGCGCAGAAGGTTGGTGCCGAGATCGTCCGCGAGGCTGACCGAAGGGGCGACGTTGCCGGCGACGGTCAGTTTTTCGGACGGGTTCGACAGGCCGATGCCGACGTTGCCCGCGCCCGTGACGGCGAACGGCGAGGTGGCGTGATCATAAAGGAACGCGAAGTTGGTCGTGCCGGAGGTCTGCGGCTCGATGTCGATGCCGTAGTCGTTCGTGATCGCGCCGCCCATGACCGGCGACTCGATGCGCAAGCCGTAACTGTTGGTCGTCGTCCCTCCCTGCGCGAAATACTGGTACTGCAGGCCGTAGGCGTTCGTGATCGTGCCGCCGGTGCTCTGCGCCAGGCTGCGGATGGCGTGGAAGTCCGTGACGTTGCCCGAGTTGTTGAACGCGAAGGCGTTCACGGCGCGCATCGCCGTCGCCGCGCCCGAGCTGAGCTTCTCGACCGTGGCGTTGACGGCGGAGGCGGTGCCGAAGGCGTTCGTGCCGTCGAGATCGACCGTGCCGTTCAGGCCGAACGCGGTCGCCGTCGAAGCGGCGCCGGGGTTCTCGTACAGCCTGCTCGCGGCGCCGAACGCGAACCCGGACGTGTCGGTGCGCTCGGCGTTGGACACGAACTGGTACGGCGACCCGAAGTCGTTGAACGTCGTCGCGCTGTCGCCGACGCGCGTCTGGCCGTTCACGACGAGTCGTTGGCCCGGCGAGGCCGTGTTGATGCCGACGTTGCCGCCGTCCTTGATCGTGAAAGCATTGGCCGTGTTGTCGAAGACGTTGAGGATGTCGCCGGTCCCCTTCTGGCCGAAGCGGAACGCCGTCGCCGAGGAATTGGCGTCGAAGGCCACTTCGCCAGCGTCGACGTACAGTCCGCCCGGGCCGACGTTGAGGCCGTGGCGCACGCTGAGATCGTTCCCGACATCGACGTTGTCCCAGGCCTGGAGCGAGTTCGCGGCAACGTCGCCGATGCTCGCGCCGGGCGCGTCGATGCCGCCGACGTCGAGGATGGTGAGACGGTCGGCGGTCTCCGCAGCGGCGTAGGCGTACTTGCCCGCCAGGAAGACCGAGCGCACGCCGTCGAGCTGCGGGGAGGTCACTGATGCGACCTCCCTGGGCGCGGTCGGCGTCGAGACGTCGATGACGGTGATCCGGTCCGATACGCCGCCGCCAGCCGTATACACGTAATGCCCTTTCACGTCGATGCCGAGCAGGCTGTCGAGGTCGGCGGAAGCGATGAAGCCTACCTGCGACGGGGCTGCCGGGTTGGACACATCGACCACCACGACCTTGTCGGACGTGAGGTTCGTGACGTAGGCGTAACGGCCGGAGACCGCGACGCCGGAAGGACCGTCGAGATCGGCGGAGGTCACGAAGCCGACCTGCGTCGGCGAGGCGGGATTGGAAACATCGATGACCACGAGGGAGTCCGCGGTGAGCGCCGGCACGTACGCGTAGCGGCCCTGCACGCGCACGCCGTCCGCGAAGTCGAGCTGCGCGCTGGTGACGGAACCGACCTGCGCCGGGTTCGCGGGGTCCGAAACGTCGATGATGGTGAGAGAGTCCGCGGCGAACGAGGTGACGTACGCGTAGCGGCCGGAGACGTACACGTTCGAAGCGCCGGACAGCTGTGCCGACGTGACCGACCCGGCCTGGACGGGCGCCGCCGGGTTCGAGACGTCGACGATGACGAGCCTGTCGGAACCGGAGCATCCGATGTAGGCGTACTTGCCCGCGACGAAGACCTCCCGCGGGGTCACGAGCTGCGCGGACGTGAACGAGCTGATCTGTACCGGATTCGAAGGATCGGAAACGTCGAGGATGACGAGCGCGCTGCCCGTGAACTGGCCGACCATGTACGCGTATTTGCCGGAAACGACGACGCTCCGCGCGCCATCGAGGGCCGCGCTCGTCACCGTGCCGACCTGGGTCGGAGCCGTGGAGATCGTCTGCAGGAAACCGCCTCCCGTGAGGTGCAGGCTCGCGCCCGGCGACACGGTGCCGATGCCGACGCGGCCTTGGTCGTTGACCATGAGCGAAACCGCGTTCGCCGCGTCGTTCAGGCGCAGGATGCCGCTCTTCCGGTTGATGGTCTGCGACGTGCCGTTGCCGAGCGCGGCATCGACGGTGAGCGACGTGTCCGACGCGATCGCCGTGACCGTCGCGTAGGTCGCCGGCGCCGACGAGAGCGAGATGCGGTCGCCGACCCCGAGATCCCGATAGAAGGCGGTGCCGGTCCCCGTGATGCTCGTCGACGCGTTCGCGGTCGTCGTTCCGCCGACGTCCGTCTTGTCCACATCGCTGCGGACGGCGAGCGTCGACCATGTGCCGAAACGGCCGATGGCCGTGCGCCGGTCCTTTGCGCTCCATGCCTGGATGCTGTCGAGGACGTCCGAACTCGCCAGGAACAGCGAGCCCGCGGTCGAATCTATGAACGGAGCATCCGGCAGATAGCCGTCCTGGTAGAACCCCATGATCTTGTCCGGGCCGGCAGCCCGCGTCTGGAACACCAGGCTCCAGTCCTGGCTGCTCTGGGCCTCGATGGCCGCGACCGCCGGATAGCCCGCGTAAGCATAGCCGCGGCCCGTGCCGGTCACGTGCAGGTCCGCCTGCGGCGAAGCGGTCCCGATGCCGATGGCGGCGGAGTTGTACGCGAGCGACGGCGCGTTATCGACGTAGAGGTCCTGTCCATCCTGGTAGATGCCGTCGGACGCCGTGCAGCCTGCATCCCCGCCCGTGCCGTCGCCGTCGCAATCCGTGTCCGCGTCGTTGAACGCCCAGGCCGAGGTCACCGCGATCGTGGCCCCGGTCGAGGACCCGACGATCACGGCGTCAGTGCCGCCGTTGCCGGCAACGCAGTCGCCGTTGCCGTCGCGATAAACGAGCTTCGGCGCCGTCAGGCTGTCGGTACAGAGCGAGGCGCCCGCCGCGGACACGAGCGGAGCGCCTTCGGCCAGGTTCACGGCAATATAGCCATTGTCGACGAACGCCGAACCGTCGCTGTCCACGAGATAATCGCCCACGAACGCGCCCGTGCCCGCGGAATGGAGCTTTGCCGCCGGCGCCGCGATGCCCAGACCCACGCGATGCGAGGCTGAGTCCACGATGAGCGTCGGACCGTCCACGGAGAAGTTCTTGGTCAGCGTCAGGTTGCCGGAGCCGTCCGTCGCCGGAATGAAGGCGGTCGAACCGCCGGTCGAAGACGTGTCGAGATCGTCGAGAAGGTCGGCGTTGAGCGCGTAGCCTTGCGCCACGACGCGCTTCCTCGGCGTCATCTCCGCGTCGGATTCGACGGTGATGCCGAGGTAAAGCGCCGCGTTCGAGAACAGGGACGACGGCAAGCTGTTCGGCGCGCTCGCGTCCGCGCAGTTGGTCGTGCCGGACGCCGCCGTGTCGCCGATGAGCACGGTCCCCATGCCGTTCGAGAAGACGATCTTGCGGGCGACGGGCGTTCCGATCGTGCCGCAGTCGGTGTGGAGCGCGGTCCCGCCGGTCGCAGCATCGTAGAACACGAGCTTCACGTTCTTCGTGCCGTTCACGGGCACGCCGCTCGGGTTCGTGAGACGCAGCTGATAGTTCAGGACGCGGTTCGACGATGGGCCCGAGGCGAGCGACGGTTCGATCACCGAGAACAGGGCGAGGCCGAATGTCGCGAGGCCGCACAATGCGAACAAAAAAGCACCGGCCTTCCAATGCGCGGAAGGTGCAGTGCGGACATGGTGCGGCAAAAAATTGACCGGGATCATTTTTTCTTTGTTTTGGCCCTTTTTTCGCCCTTTTACCTTCTTATATTTTAGCAAAAAATGACCCTTCCATCAATATTTCATTTGAGCTTGATTTTGGCTTGCCGCCGAGGGCGAACATAACGATAACGGGGTTGCCAACAAGTTATCCACAGTATTAGGCCCTCCGGTTCCGTTGATGGGGATAATCTCGGGATAATCGTGCCTTTTGGTCTTGAACTTGGCTTTATTGAGCAGAATTATTTCTGTGCGAGTCTATATAATGTCAACCATTTGACACTTTCTGCCGCCTCGATTACAAACTCGGCGTTTCATTCTTTTCCCGCGGCAACTATGTCCGGTCCTCACGCGCCGACGAGCCAGGTGGCGATGTTCATTCTCGGGGTCATCCTCTCCCCCTTCTTGCTGCGCGTCGGGACCGCGAGCGCAGAACCGGCCGCACAGGATCCTTGCTCCGCCGTGATCGCGCCGCAAGACCCGCCCGCTGAGCCCCCGACGCCTCCGCCAGCCGATGCGGAGCCGCCGGCAGCGCCGGCTTCGCCGCCGCCCGCCTCTCCAGCGGTTTTGCTCCGCTTGAGCGAACTCTTCCCCGACCCCGCCGGTACGGACGCCGATCAGGAGTTCGTGGAGCTCGAGAACGCCGGGGACGCCGACGCGGACCTCGCCGGCTGGCGGCTCGCGAACGCGTCCGGAAAGACCTACGCGCTCTCGGGTACCGTGGGCGCGCACGGCTTCTTCGCCGTCACGTACGCCGAGTCGAAGATCGCGCTCGTGAACACCGGCATGACACTGACGCTGCTCGACCCGTCGGGGAACCCCGTCGACGCCGTTTCCTACGGCGCGGCGAAAGAAGGTAAGGCGTACGCGCGCGACGGGTCCGGCGCGTGGCAATGGACCTCGACGCCGACGCCCGGCGCGGGAAATCAGTTCGATCCGGAGCAAACGCCGAAGGAGCCGGCGCCGCCCGAAACCCCGCCGCTCGTCTTGCCTACGGATCCCATCGCGACGGAACCCGCTCCTGCCCCGCCGCCTCCCGCTGCGGCTCCTGAGCCGCCGCCGGCCCCGGTTTCCGACGCCGCCCGTTCCGTGATGATCGCCGCGTTCATGCCCGATCCCGTCGGCGACGATGCCGCCGAGTGGGTGCGCCTCGCGAACGCGGGAAATGCCGACGCACGTATGGACGGCTGGTCGCTCGATGACGACGAGGGCGGCAGCAGGCCGTTCCCGCTCGCGGGCGTGACGGTGCCCGCGAACGGCAGCGTGACGCTGCAGCGCTCGCTCACGAAGATCGCGCTCAATAACGACGCGGACGCGGTCAGATTGCTTGCCC
>Ga0310810_10006568_pt1 | contig 13157 bp, 8 predicted proteins | sample NCmetagenome_FD_207641 | JGI IMG/M metagenome (GOLD analysis project Ga0310810, IMG submission 207641) | Soil microbial communities from experimental microcosm in Duke University, North Carolina, United States - NC | ecosystem: Engineered > Artificial ecosystem > Soil microcosm > Unclassified ... | reverse complement strand
GTCCGACGCGCACCTCTGGGCGAAGGACTTCGATCACGACTTCTCGGACATCCTGAAACTGCAGGCGGAGATTGCAGACGCGATCGTGCGGGAAATCAGGATCCAGGTCACTCCAGAACAAGCCAAGCAGTTGACCGCATCACGCACGGTCAACCCGAAGGCGTACGACCTGTACATGCTGGGCCGGTATCACTACTGGCAAAGCAATCCCACCTCGTGGAAGCAGTCAGTCGCTGAATTGGAAGAGGCAGTACGACTGCAGCCCGATTACGCACCCGCACAGGCGTCGCTCTCGATGGCATGGACGGAGGGACGCGATCTGCTGTTCTCGCAAGCCGAGGGGCCGAGGCGTGAAGCCGCGCAGAAAGCGATCGAACTCGATCCGTCACTCGCGGAAGGATACGCCGCGCTGGCGGGGATCAAATTCGACGATTGGGACTGGGACGGCACACTCGCGGCTTATGAGAAAGCCTACGAACTGAACCCCAGTGCGATCGATGTCTGCGGATGCTACGGGAATGTGCTGGCTGCGTTCGGCCGCTTCGACGACGCGTTGCGAATCATCGAACAGGGAATCAACGTAAATCCACTCGCGACCGATCTGCGATTCAATCACGGGTTCGTGCTGTTCATGGACCGCAAGTATCAGGACGCCGAACGCGAATTCAGACGGGCACTCGAGCTGGAGCCGCGGAACATGCTCGCCCACATACTTCTCGTTTATACCTACCTGCAGATGAATCGCCCGCAAGACGCACTGGCCGAGGCGGATCGGCCCGAGCTGCGAAACACAGGACTCATGGTCGCCACCTACACACAAATGGGGAGGCGCGAGGAGGCTCTCAAGATCCTCGCAGCCATGGACCGGGAGGCGAATCCGCTCGATGCATCCTGGGCGTATTTCTCGCTCGGAGATCGAGATCGAGGGTTCGAATACCTGTCCAAAGCGATCGACCGGCGTCAAGGTCCGGTTCGCTGGATCAACGTCTCACCGCTGTACGATGGCGTGCGGTCCGATCCGCAGTTCAAGGCGCTGGTTGCCCGCCTGAAACTTCCTGAATCGTCAGGCTCGCGCTGATTGCACCTGTCATGACCGGCGGGCTCGACACGGATATTGCCATCGTCGGATCGGGTTTTGGCGGGTCCGTCCTCGCCATGATCGCGCGCCGTCTCGGCTATCGCGTGATGCTGATCGAACGTGGGCAGCATCCGCGGTTCGCAATCGGTGAATCGGCGTCGCCGCTTGCAGGCATCCTCATCGAGCAGCTCGCGGATCGATACGATGTGCCACGCGTGCGACCGCTCTCGGCGTTTGGCACGTGGCAGCGCGCGTACCCGCATGTCGTATGCGGGCTCAAACGTGGATTCACGTATTTCAAACACGAGACGGGACGCCGGTACGCGGCAGACTGCGACCGGACCAATCAGTTGCTCGTGGCCGCGAGCCCGAGCGACGAAGTCTCCGACACGCACTGGCTACGCAGCGACGTCGATCACTTTCTCGTCAACGAGGCGATCGCGCTCGGCGTCGATTATCACGATCTCGTGGAGCTCGAGGGCATCGAGTGGCAGCCATCGGGCGATCCGCTGCTGAAAGGAACGCGGCAGGGTCAGACGTTGCGCGTACGCGCGAAATTCGTCGTCGACGCATCAGGCCCGCGCGGATTCTTGAGCAGGGCTCTCGGGATCGCGGATCGTGGCTTCGATGATTATCCCGCCACACAGGCGCTGTTCTCGCACTTCAGCGACGTCGCCCGCTGCGACCAGCTCGACGACTTTCGAATCCCGTATCCCGAATCCCGAGTCCCGACGCCACATCCCGTGGACGATGCCGCACTGCATCACGTGTTCGACGGCGGCTGGATGTGGGTGCTGCGATTCGGAAACGGCGTGACGAGCGCGGGGATCGCCGTCGAGGACTGGCTCGCGGCGGAGTTGAGGATCGCCGAGGGCGAGCCGGCATGGCAGCGATTGCTGGCGCGATATCCGTCGATCGCGCAGCAGTTCGCCGATGCACGTCCGATTCGATCGTTCACGTGGATGCCGCGATTGGCGTATCGGGCGGCCGAGGCGGCGGGGGAGCGATGGGCGATGCTGCCATCGGCGGCGGCATTCATCGATCCGTTGTTCTCGACCGGCATTCCGCTGACGCTCCTCGGGATCGAGAGGCTGGCGCGCGAGCTCGATCAGGCGGGTTTGAATCTGCAGGCGGGTCTGCCTTCGACTGCGCTCAGGCCAGGACAGGCCCGCCTCTACCAGAATGCGACGCTTGCCGACGCGGATCTCACCGCGCGCTTCATCGCCGGCAGCTACGCGGGCTTCCGCAATTTTCCGGCGTTCGCGTCCTACTCGATGTTCTACTTTGCGGCAGCGAGTTTCAGCGAGATGGCGCGGCGCCTGGCATCGCCGCGCACGCCGCGCGGCTTCCTCTGTGGCGACAGCGAGCCGTTCACGACGGCGATGACGCGCTTGTCACCGGCCACGACTCGCCCTGCGTCTGATCGCTACAACAGTGAAGTCGCAGCCGCGATCGCTGACTGGAACGTCGCGGGTCTCTGTGATGCGGAGAAACAGAACTGGTACGGCGTAGACCTGGACGACACGATTCGCTATGCCGAGAAGCTGGGACTGACTCGGAAAGAAGTGCGTCAGCGCCTCGGTCCCCTTGCATGTAGCCTGTAGTGAATCGGATCCCGGGTCCCGGATCCCGGCACTACGGCTTCGCCTTCACCGCCATCTGCTCCCTGATGAGCGCGGCCATACCGGCCGCGGCCGGAGTCATGTAGCGGCTCCGAGAGGTAATCAGTCCAACCGTGACTGACAGTGACGGCTCGACGAGGAGCGCGGCGTGACATCCCTCGCCCCACTGAATCTCGGGAATGCAGCCGGACGGCAGGATCCCGATCCCCACGCCGGCGAAGACGTGATGCAGGATGCTCAACAGGCGGTCGACGGTGACGCTGTAGTGGAGGCTGAAGCCCGCGGACATCGCCGCGGCATCGGTCAATCGCCGCAAGTACGTGTCGTTCGGTGCCGAGACGAGCGGCTCGTCTTTCAGTTCCGCCAGGCGAACACGCGGCCGCTTCTTGATCGCCAACGGATGCGACGAAGGAATCAACACGTGCAGCGGTTCCTTCTTGAGCACGGTGGCTTCGAGCAAGTCGGGGAGCGTATTCACGTAGCCGATGCCGAAGTCGGCCGCGCCGTTGCGCACGTCTTCGACGATCTCCGACTGCCGGCCTTCGCGGATGCGGACTTCGATGAGCGGCCGCGTCTCGCGATACCGGCGCACGAGCTTGGGCAGCGGGTTGACCGCAAACGCCGAATAGGTCGTCAACGTGATGCGCCCGCGCTGCTCGTTGGTCACCTCGCTCAGATTGCGGACGGTGAGGTGCAGCTCGTTGAGCATGCGTTCGGCGACGGCGACGAACTCGCGCCCCGCCGCCGTGATCTCGACGCGTCGTGTGTTGCGCGCGAAGAGCGTCACGCCGAGCACGCGCTCGACGCGCTTGATCGTGCGCGTCAGCGCCGGCTGCGATGTTTTGAGGTACGCGGCCGCCGCCACGAAGCTGCCGTATTCGGCCAGCGCCATGACTGTGAGGAGCTCGCGGGCGCGGATATCCGGAACGTCTGAAGGATGCATACGGATTCTGAGGGATGACTTATTCGAGTCGCGCAATTCTAGCCATAGTCGGGTCGCATGTAGAATAGGCAGTTGACCGTCGCGACAGGGATGGCGGCAGGCGCAACGTTTCGACAAAAACGCAGTATTTCCACTGCAGTGGCTCGTTGCGGGAGCTGCGGCCAGCATCCACCCGGCAACATGCCCGCGGAGGGCAGCGGCGAGTAGGACATCGAGACATGAAGATACGATTGACTTTCCTGATAGGCGCGCTTGTGCTCGCGGGGACCGGTCCGGCGTTCGCGCAGGCCGGGGCGGACTTCTCGGGCGTCTGGCAGCCGCGCTACCACGAGGATCAGCCCGAGCGCATTCCGGGTCCGGAACTGACCGATTACCTCGGACTTCCGATCAGTGATGCGGCGCGCCAGTTCGCAGACAGTTGGGATCCCTCCCGTATCACGCTCCCTGAAGAGCAGTGCCGCGTGCACGTGTCCCCGTACATCTACCGCGGCCCGCTCAACCTGCGCATCTGGGAAGAGAAGGATCCGAAGACACAGGATCTGATCGCGATCAAACACTACAGCAGCACGTACGAGCAGACGCGGACGATCTACATGGACGGCCGGCCGCATCCCGGTCCCAACGCCGCGCATACCTGGATGGGGTTCTCGACTGGCCGTTACGACGGCGACATGCTCATCGTCGAGACGACGCATTTGAAGCAGGGATGGGTCCGCCGAAACGGCCTGCCGATGAGCGATCAGGCGAAGATGACTGAGTACATGGTCCGCAACGGCGACGTCCTGACGCACATCGTCGTGCTCACCGATCCCGTGTACCTGACGGAGCCGCTGGTCAAGAGCCAGGATTTTGTGAGGAGTACGCGCGAATTGCCGGCGGGAACCTGGTTGTGGGTGTGCGATCCCGTTCTCGAGATCGCCGATCGTCCCGACGGCGAAGTGCCGGCGTACCTGCCCGGCGAGCATCCGTTCAAGGAGGAGTTCGCCCGCCGCCATGGCATCCCCGATATCGCCGTCAGGGGCGGCGCCGCGACGATGTACCCCGAATTCCAGGAGGTGCTGAAGAAAGCGCCGATTCCTCCGCCGCTGCCGCCGCCACAGAAGGGGACGCAGCGTGTCACGGGTGCGCCACAGGGACAGCAGGGCCGCTAACATGATGAGGACTGAGACCAGCATCTCCCGAAAAGTTCGCGTGATTGCCGTCGGTGCCGCACTCGCGGCCGGCGCGGCACTGGCCGTTGGCACCGCCATCGCGCAGCAGAATCAGAACTTCGACAACGTTCAGATCGACACCGTCAAGGTGCGCGACAACGTCTACATGCTCGTCGGGGCCGGCGGCAACACCACGATCTTCACCGGGCCCGAGGGCATCATGGTCGTGGACACGCAATTTGCCCCGCTCAGCACCAAGATCCTCAACGCGATTCGGGCCATCAGCGACGGCCCGATCCGTTACGTGGTCAACACGCACGTGCACGGCGACCACATCGGCGGCAACGAGGCGATCTCCAAGGCCGGGCACTTCCGCGCTGGCGGCAACGTCGTCGGCGACCTCGGGGCGGCCGCGACGGCCACGGCCGCCATCATCGCGCACGAGAACGTGCTGAAGCGGCTGAGCGCCGAGCCGGCGCCGGGGCAAACGCAGGTGCCGTTTGCCGTGTGGCCGACTGAAACGTTCATCACGCCCAAGCGCGAGTTCCTCTTCAACGGCGAGGCGGTCCAGATCATCCACGAACCAGCCGCCCACACCGACGGCGACAGCATGGTCTTCTTCCGGCGATCGGACGTCCTGGCCACGGGTGATCTGTTCACGACCGTGATGTACCCGTTCATTGACGTCGCCAATGGCGGCACGATCGACGGGTACGTCAACGCGTTGAATGCCATCCTCGACGTCACCGTCCCGAGCAACGTCAACGAGGGCGGGACGATGGTGATCCCGGGCCACGGCCGCCTTTCCGACGAGCAGGACGTGATCGAGTACCGCGACATGGCGACGATCGTCCGAGACCGCATCAAGGAATACGTCAAGCGTGGCATGACGCTCGAGCAGGTCAAGGCGAAGAAACCGACGCTCGATTTCGATCCGCGTTACGGCAGCGATACCGGGTTCTGGACGACGTCGATGTTCATCGAGACGATCTACAAGCAGATGGTGGAGGCCAATCCGCCAGCGAAGCCAGCACAGAAGGGCCAGCCAGCGCAGACCAAGGGCCAGCAGAAGGGGAAGTCGGAATGAGCGCGCGTAGTTTGAGATCGGTAACCGGGCCCCTGACGGCCGCGATGGTCTGCGCGGTGATCTTCACGGCCGTGATCCAGCCCGAAGCGAAACAGCGCGCATCCGAGGCCTCTACGCCAGCGGGTCAAGAGCCGCCTGCCGTACCCGGCGGTGGCGGCCGGGGTCGAGGCCGAGGGCCAGCCGGCCCGCCACCCCCTGCACGTCAGGGTGCTCCTGTCGACATGACTGGCAACTGGGTCTCGGTCGTCACCGAGGACTGGCAATGGCGGATGCGGACTCCACCGAAGGGCGATTACGCGAGCGTGCCGTTGACGCCGCGCGGCCGGCAACAGGCCGACACGTGGGATACGTCGAAGGACGGAATGTGCGAGGCCTACGGCGTGGGCGGCATCATGCGCATGCCCGGACGCCTGCGCATCAGTTGGCAGGACGACAACACGCTGAAGATCGAAACCGACGCGGGACAGCAGACACGTCTGCTTCACTTCACCGCGCCGGGCGCACAGCCACAGACCGTATCCGCCATTGCGGCGCAGCCGCGCACGCTACAGGGATATTCGGCGGCTGAATGGGTCCGCGGCGGCGGTGCCTTCGATGCATTCCTCGAGCGTGGCGCGGGTGCGGCTCCTCCTCGTTGGGGATCGCTCAAGGTCGTGACGACGAACATGGCGCCGGGATGGCTGCGCCGGAACGGCGTGCCCTACAGCCAGGACGCGGTGATCACGGAGAATTTCACACGCTTCAGCAATCCAGACGCCGGTGACTGGTTCGTGGTGACCACGATCGTCGAGGATCCGCAGAACCTCGCGCAGCCGTTCATCACGAGCTCGAACTTCAAGAAGGAAGCAGACGGCTCGAAGTGGAATCCGCAGGCGTGTAAGGCTCAATAGGCGGGGGGAATGCAGTCCACGATTCGATCGTTCGACCTCGCGCACCTCGCGCACCTGGAAATCCTCACACCGAAGCCCGACGAAAGCCTGAACTTCTTCGTCAACGTCATGGGCATGACCGAGACCGCTCGTCGCGGTGACTCGGTCTATCTGCGAGGGTGGGACGACTACGAGCACCACACGCTGAAGCTGACGGCCGCGAACGCCGCCGGCATGGGCCATTTCGCGTTTCGCGCGAGCAGTCCGGAAGCGCTTGCGCGACGAGTGGCGATCATCGAGAAGGGTGGCACTGGAAAAGGGTGGACCGATGGTGATCTCGGTCACGGCCCTGCCTACGCGTTTACCACCAACGATGGCCACAACATGGAGCTGTACTGGGAAACCGAGTGGTACAAGGCTCCGCCGGAGCTCAAGCCGTCGCTCAAGAATCAGGCGATGCGCTTCCCGGCGCGCGGTGCGAACGTACGCAGGCTCGATCACCTGAACCTGCTCACCTCGGATGTGGCCGGCCTGCAGCGTTTCTTCGAGGACACGCTCGGCATGCGCACGACAGAGATGATCAAGCTCGATAACGGAAACCTGGCTGGCGTCTGGGTGACGAGCAACAACAAGACGTACGACGTCGCTTTCACCGCCGATCATTACGGCGTGCCGGGCCGCTTCCATCACGCGACGTGGGCAGTCGATTCGAAGGACGAGGTCCTGCGTGCGGCCGATATCTGCCTCGAGCACGGGATTCACATCGAGACCGGGCCTCACAAACACGCGGTGCAGCAGACGTTCTTCCTCTATGTCTACGAGCCTGGCGGCAACCGCATCGAGATCGATAGCGCCGGCGCGCGACTGATGCTCGCGCCAGACTGGCAGCCCATCGTGTGGACCGAAGCCGAGCGAAAGAAGGGCCAAGCCTGGGGGCTCAAGACGGTCGAGACGTTCCACACGTACGGAACGCCGCCGGTGGAGAAGTAGACGCCAACTCCCAACTCCCAAACGAGCGCTCCTTGGGAATTGAGCGTTGACAGAGACAGTCGAAGGATCCGATGCAAATCGCCATCCCTTGCACCATGATGCGCGGCGGTACTTCGAAAGGTGCCTACTTCATCGCGTCGGATCTGCCGGCCGATCAGGCGCAGCGCGATCGCGTGCTGCTCTCCGTGATGGGCTCTCCCGATCCGCGTCAGATCGACGGCATTGGCGGCGCGGATCCGCTGACCAGCAAAGTCGCGGTGATTTCCGCGTCGAGCCGCCCCGGAATCGACGTCGACTATCTGTTCCTGCAGGTGTGGGTCGATCGCGCCGAGGTATCCGACAAACAGAACTGCGGCAACATCCTCGCGGGCGTCGCGCCTTTCGCGATCGAGCGCGGCCTTGTACGCGGATGCGATCCGGTTACGAAGGTCCGCATCTTCATGGTCAACACGTCGCAGACGGTGGTCGCGACCGTGCAGACACCAGGAGGAACGCCGGAGTACCAGGGAAGTACGCGCATCGACGGCGTGCCCGGCACCGCGTCACCGATTCCCCTGAGTTTCTCGGATACTGCAGGCTCGACCTGCGGAGCACTCCTGCCCACCGGGCACACCGTGGACGTGGTGAACGGCATCAACGTCACCTGCATCGATAACGGAATGCCGGTCGTCGTCATGCGCGCCTCGGATCTGGGCCGCACGGGTTACGAGACACGCGATCAACTCGACGCGGACACTGAGCTCAAGGCACGCGTGGAGGCGATTCGACTCCAGGTGGGTCCGATGATGAATCTCGGCGACGTGACGAACCAGACGGTGCCGAAGATGATTCTCGTCGCGCCACCTCGCGAAGGGGGCGTCGTCTCGACGCGTTCGTTCATCCCGCATCGCGCGCATGCGACGATCGGCGTGTTTGCGGCCGTCAGCGTAGCGACGGCCTGTCTGCTCCCGGGGAGCCCGGCACACGCCGTCGCCCGCATTCCAGAGGGTCCGACCAAGCTGATGCTGGTTGAGCACCCAACCGGTGCAAGCCCCGTGTCGTTGACGACCGAAGACCACAACGGCAACGTCGTCGTCACTGAGGCGGCCATCGTCAGCACGGCACGCGCCCTGTTCACTGGCAATGTGCTGGTGCCGATGAGGAGTTAACAGAGCTTACGGAGGAAACGGATTCGCCTCGGAGCAACGAAGGAGCGGAGGGCGCCGGTGGGCCGCGCATCGCGCGGCTTGGATCGAGCGCAACCGACGAGCACAAGCCGTTAAACGATCGAGCCGCTTGCGCTCGCGGCTGCGCTCGATCCATGTGCCGGCCGTTCGGCCGGCACCCACCGGCGTCACCTCCGTTGCCCCGCTCCTCCGTGGCTACACCGCTATCTCCGTCGACTCCAATCGTCAGCGCATGACGTCGCGGTAGACAGCTTCAACGAACATGTCTGTCGTCCACGCACCGGCTGTCGCGCCGTAACGTCCATCGTAGTCGCGGGTTGGTCGCGCGGCTTTGATCTCGGCCAGCGTCCTGCCCCTCGCGACCAGATCCTGAATCCGGTCGCGGACGATCGTGAGCATGTCGCGGAATTCGACGAGGTCGGCCTCATCGGAAAGCCGGCCGTGACCCGGCACGACGTAGGTGCCGCCCTCTTCTTTGTCTTGGGGGATCGTGATGTCGAGCAGCCGGTTGAGCCCGTCGATCGCGCCGTGGACGCTGCCCCCGTTCCGTGCATCAATCACCGGATAGCTCTCGGTCGTGAAGAGATCACCGCTTGCGACGACGTCGGACCGGCGAAAGAAGACGAGGACGTCGCCGTCGGTGTGACCGGGCTGGTGGATCAACTGAATCGCCTCGTCGTTGAAGAAGATTTCCTTGTCGTCGCCGAAGAACGTTTCCGTCGGCCACGCGGCGAAGGGGCGGGGCGACGGCTGGCCCGATGGCGCGCTCATGCGCAGGAGGACGTTCTCGTGCGCGAGCACTCGTGCCGTGTCGAGCGTGAGGCCCGAGTTGCCGGGTGCGTTGCCGCCCAGGGCGCGTCCTGCCGCGGCAATCATCTCGTTTGAGCCGGTGTGATCGCCGTGCACGTGCGTGTTGATGACGATGCGAATCGGTTTGTCGGAGATCTTCCGGATGGCCGCGAGCACGTCGGCGCCGCGCGTCGCGTCGCCTGTATCGATGACGAGCACGCCCTCTTCGCCGGCCTGCACGATGATGTTGCCGCCGGCGCCGACGAGCATGTAGACCTTCCCCTGCACATGCAGGGATTGAACCTGGGCAGGCGGGTCTAAAGACCCGACTCTACTGGTGGAGCTGGGCCGGTCCGACTTGTCCGCCGAAGCCTTGGCGAAGGCGGAAGGCCCGCTCCGACTAGGAGTAGATCGGAACTCGGGATAGGTCGTCGCGGCGCCTCCACGCACGCTACTCGCAGTCAACTGGTACTTCGACGCGAGCTCGGTCAGCTTCCGCGCCGCCTCCGGTGACCCAGGAAGGTAGTGGGGCACCTCTCCTTTCCGCCGGCCGGCGACCTCGTCGACGACGTCGAACTGCGTGCGTCGAATTTCCTGATCGGGACTGAGCACCCAGTTCGTCGTGCGAATGAAGGGTTCCTCGAGGTAGATCGGATCGTCCACCATCGTGACGACGGTCAGGTAGTTTCCGTGCCGGATGAAGCGCTCGGTCATCGTGGCCCGATCGCTGTGCGCGACGCCGTTTCGTTGAAGCCATCCCACCTTCACATGCGTGGTGAATACTTCGAGCGCGTTGCCGTCCCAGCGGGCAGTCGAGAAGCCGGCCCAGGTGTGGGCGGCGTATGCGGGAGGATGCGGCCGTCCGTCCAGCCAGAGCATGCGCGTCGCCTGTCCGAACGTCCCGAACACCTCGTAGCCGATCGACTCCTGCGTGACCGGATCGAGCTCGCGCGTAATCCGGATATTCGCCGGGCCACGCAACGAATACGTCGATGGGTGAGGTTTCGCTTGATGCTCGCGAAGCGTGAGGATCGACGCGTCCCAGCTGTCAGCTTTCAGCCGGCCCGCGTCGTTGAGCGGGATGCCGGTGTAGTCTCCGAGCTCCGGCCCGGGAATGCGATGCGGCTGGTCCTCGTGATAGAGGGCTGCCCAGTTGCCTGAGATGTCGCGCTGGGCGAGTGCTGGGCTTGCCGCCAGGACCATCACCAGCGCGGCCATGCTGATCGGTCTCGGCATGCTTCTGTGACCACGTCACACGGAGACACAGAGGCGCAGAGAATATTTGGTCTTCCTCTGTGCCTCGGTGCCTCTGTGTGTCGATTTCAACGGACGGTCGCCATCACCTCAGAAGTCGAAGTTCACGGTGAACTTCGCCACCCGCGGATTCAGGATCTGCGTCGGAACCAGGTAGGTCGCGAACGCCTGGTTGACGTCGGTGATCGCATCCGAGTTGAGCGCGTTGTACAAGTCCATGCTCACGACCACGCGTGCGCTGTTGGGCATGCGGAACACCTTACCGAATCGGAGATCGAGCTCATTTCGCCGGTCGAGCCACTTGGTATACGGCTCGAGCAGTTGCAGCGTCACGCTTGGCGCGCCGCCCGAAAGCGGCCGGCCGAGTGTGGAGTTGGCGGCCAGATACGCGTTGGTCGCCACGAACCCGACGTTGATGTCGTTGTTGGGCGGGTTCTGCTGATTCTGGCCCGGGATGCTGCGGAAAGAGCCGGAGATCTGCACGTCGATCTTCGGAAGGATGTAGACGCCGTAGCCCTTGAACTGCGTCAGGAACGGAGACTCGCGGTGGCAGTACTGGGCCGGGCGCCAAGAGGCGGGAAGCGTGGACGTCGTATTCGGAGCCGACCCAGGAGATGCCTGGTTGTTCATCTCCGGCAGCTTGGCGACGATCTCGCAGTTGTCCTCCATGGTCTTGCCTGTGCTGATGCCACCCTGGAAGGTCAGACCGTTCCGCAGTCTCGCGTCGACGGTCACGTCCACGCCGTTCCAGTTCTCGAACTGTGAGCCGTATTTGTCGGACAGGGCATTCAGGTTGCGGACCTGTCCGGCTTTCGTCGGCACCACATCGTAGAAGCCAGTGAGCGTGTAACCGCCGCCGCCCGGCAGACGCGGATCGACTGGCGCGACCATATTGAACGAAGTGAAGTCCTCGGGTGCGGCGAGCGTGTTGTCGGTGACCTGGAAATGCGCCCACGCGCGACGGAAGTAGCCCACGTCCAATGCGACGCGTGGAACGAGCTCGCGCTGCACGCTGGTCGAGAACTCCCAGTTGGCCTGACGATGATTGAACCCCGAGATGAGGTCCGGGTCGTACAGATCACTTGGCGCGGTGGTGCCAAACGCAAGGTTGTCGAGCGGGCCGCATTCGCCGTTGGCGAGCGGGTTCTGGAAGTTGCACTGCGGGACGTAGTCGTTGTTGATCCCGAGGCCTCCCCGGTCGTTCCACGGACGATTGGCGAGCGTCACCAGTGTGAGCACCGGATTCGGGTTGCGTCCGAGCCCGTTGAGCGTCTGGCCGAGCAGGTACTTGTTGAAAGCGACCTTCAGCGCGGTCTTGCCGTTGCCGAAGAGGTCATATGCAACACCGCTGCGATAGGTGACGTCCTTCCACGAGATGTTGTCCTGCGCGGGGAAGGTGAGATTCCGAGTCGGCGTCAGATCCGATGGTCCGACCGTCTGCTCCGGGAAGCTCGTCGCGAAGTAGTCGAACCGGATTGCCCCCTGAATAGTCCAACGGTTGACCGACCAGCGGTCCTGCGCAAAGAGACCGAGATCGTTGTCGAGGTTCGTGATCGCCTGATACGGGAACGCGCGCTCGGTCACACGATTGGGTATCCCGCCGTTGAACCGGTAGCTCAGGTTGTTGAGCGTGTACTGGTATTCGTCGAGATGTCCCTGCGTGTTGTTGAACCCCACCTTGAACGCATGAGAGCCGGTCACGTAGGTGCCGGCGGCGCGATAGGTGAAGCTCGGGACGGCCGTATTGTTGTAGTTCGCCTGCGACCGGTAGGTCAGGTTGTTGCTCTGCTCGGTCACGCTGATCATCTGCGGCAGAATCGCTTCGAGCGCGGGGTCTTCCAGAGAGCCGCCGTCGACGCGGTAATGCATGTTGCCCCAGCGTTCGAAGAGATGCAGACCGACCGCTTCGAACAGGAGCTTGTTGGTCACCGGCGACGTCCACTCCAGGTGTTCCTGCGCCAGGCGCGGGAAGCGCCGGTCGCGCCCCGCCTCGGGTGCGACGGTTGCGCTGATGTTGTTCGGACAGTTGCACCACTTGTCGAACTTGTAGGTGCCGGCAATCTTGTTGCGCGGGCTGGCCTGCCAGGTGACACGAAGACTGTTGTTCATCTGGTGGCCCTTGTTCGCGCCCGGGGTGCTCGGATCGGGGTCGTAGAGGAACTTCGTAGGGTCGTAGGCATTCTTGTTCGCCAGCACCGACACCTGGTT
>Ga0310810_10006567_pt1 | contig 13157 bp, 10 predicted proteins | sample NCmetagenome_FD_207641 | JGI IMG/M metagenome (GOLD analysis project Ga0310810, IMG submission 207641) | Soil microbial communities from experimental microcosm in Duke University, North Carolina, United States - NC | ecosystem: Engineered > Artificial ecosystem > Soil microcosm > Unclassified ... | reverse complement strand
TGTCTCGCGGCTGCTGTATGGGGCCCGAGAGCCCCCAAGCCCTCCAACGTTCGCAGCGGTCCGGCAGTGCCGGACCGCTGCGCTGGTTCCGCTCCTCCGGTGCTTCGCTTCTAGCCGGCGACGGCGACCGAGCCCTCACCGTCGGTGGGCTCGGTCGGGTGCGGCGGGTCGAAGCTCATGATGCTGTCGAGCGGCTTCACGGCCTCGCCACCCGGGGTCAGGACCTCGACCCGCGTGTAGTTGTTGAGGCCGGTGCCGGCCGGGATGAGCCGGCCGACGATGACGTTTTCCTTCAGACCGCGCAGCTCGTCGGTCTTGCCGGAGATCGCGGCCTCGGTCAGCACCCGGGTGGTCTCCTGGAAGGAGGCCGCCGAGATGAAGCTGTCGGTCGACAGCGAGGCCTTGGTGATGCCGAGGAGCACCGGCTTGGCCGTGGCCGGCCGCTTGCCCTGGGCCAGGACCCGATCGTTCTCCTCCTGGAACACGAACTTGTCGACCAGCTCGCCGACGACGAACTCGGTGTCGCCGACCTCCTCGATGCGCACGCGCCGCAGCATCTGGCGCACGATGATCTCGATGTGCTTGTCGTTGATCGTCACGCCCTGCAGGCGGTAGACCTCCTGCACCTCGTTGACGAGATACCGCTGCAGCTCGCGATCGCCGAGGACGGCCAGGTAGTCGTGCGGGTTGGGCGAGCCGTCCATCAGGGCCTCACCCGCCTTCACGCGATCACCCTCGTGCACGCTGATGTGCTTGCCGCGCGGGATCAGGTACTCCTTGGTCTCCGCGTTGTCGGCGCGGATGACGATCTTCCGCATGCCCTTCACGAACCCGCCCATCTCCACGCGCCCGTCGATCTCGGTGATGACCGCCTGCTCCTTCGGCTTGCGGGCCTCGAAGAGCTCGGCCACCCGCGGCAGACCGCCGGTGATGTCCTTGGTCTTGGTCGTCTCGCGCGGGATCTTCGCGATGATGTCGGCGGCAAAGACGTCGGCGCCGTCCGGCACCGAGAGGTTGGCGCCCACCGGCAGCGGGTAGCGATGCCGCTCTCCGGTCGGCGTGAGGCTGCCCTCCTGCGAGCGGATGATGACGCCGGGCTGCAGCCGGCCCTCGGCGTCCTCGATGACCACCCGGCGCGAGAGGCCGGTGACGTCGTCGAACTCTTCGCGCACGGTCACGCCCTCGACGATGTCCTGGTACTCCACCTTCCCGGTGAACTCCGTGAGGATCGGGTTGGTGAACGGATCCCACTCGACCAGGACCGTGCGCAGCTTGATGCGCTGCTCGTGCTTGACCTTGATCTTGGCGCCGTACACGACCGGATAGCGCTCCCGCTCGCGGCCGCGCTCGTCGGCCACCGCGATCTCGCCGTTGCGGTTGGTGGCCACCAGATCGCCGTCGCGGTTCACGACGGTCCTCAGGTTGTGGAACTTCACCACGCCCGCACTCTTCGACTCGTGCTTGGAGGCCTCCACGACCCGGCTCGCCGTACCGCCGATGTGGAAGGTCCGCATCGTCAGCTGGGTGCCGGGCTCGCCGATGGACTGCGCGGCGATGATGCCCACCGCCTCGCCCAGCTCGGCCAGCCGGCCCGAGCCCAGGTTGCGGCCGTAGCAGAGCACGCAGATGCCCCGCTTGGTGTCGCAGGTCAGCGTGGAGCGGATGCGCACCCGCTCCAGGCCGGAGTCCTCGATCTTCTGGGCCAGCTCCTCGGTGATCTCGTTGCTGGCCTGGACGATGATCTCGCCCGACAGCGGATCGCGCACGTCCTCGGCAGTGGTGCGGCCCAGGATGCGGTCGCGGAGCGACTGGATGATGTCACCGCCCTCGACGAGCGGTGTGGCCTCGATGTACTTCACGGTGCCGCAGTCGTACTCGCTCACGATCACGTCCTGGGCGACGTCGACCAGCCGGCGCGTCAGATAGCCGGAGTCGGCCGTCTTCAGCGCGGTGTCGGCGAGACCCTTGCGGGCGCCGTGGGTCGAGGTGAAGTACTCGAGGACCGTGAGGCCCTCGCGGAAGTTCGAGGTGATCGGCGTCTCGATGATCTCGCCCGAGGGCTTGGCCATGAGACCGCGCATGCCGGCCAGCTGGCGGATCTGCTGCTTGGAGCCCCGGGCGCCCGAGTCGGCCATCATGAAGATGGGGTTGAACTCGCCGCCCTGCTCGCCGTCCTCCAGCTCCTTGAACATCTGGTCGGCGATCTGCTCGGTGACGTGAGCCCAGATGTCGACGACCTTGTTGTAGCGCTCACCGTTGGTGATGACGCCGTCCTGGTACTGGGTCTCGACCTCGTTGACCTGGCTCCGGGCCTGGTTGATCAGCTGCTCCTTCGACGACGGGATGTGCATGTCGTCGATGCCGATCGACAGCCCCGATAGCGTGGCGTAGCGGAAGCCGAGATCCTTCAGCTCGTCGAGGAAGTGCACGGTGGCCTCGTTGCCGAGCATGTTCATGCACCGGCCGACCAGCGCCGTCACTTCCTTCTTCTTCAGCTCCTGGTTCACGAACCGCAGCGGCTCCGGCACGGTCTCGTTGAAGAGCGTCCGGCCGACGGTCGTCTCGAGGATCTCGCCCTTCCAGCGCAGGCGGATGCGGGCCTGCAGGTCGACGTCCTCGTTGTCGTAGGCGATGCGAACCTCCTCGGCGTCGGCGAACAGCCGGCCCTCACCGCGCACCGGGTGTTCCGGCGTGCTGAGACGCTCCTTGGTGAGGTAGTAGATGCCGAGGACCATGTCCTGGGTCGGCACCGCGATGGGCGCGCCGTTGGACGGCGACAGGATGTTGTTGGCCGACAGCATCAGCACCTGGGCCTCGAGCTGGGCCTCCATCGACAGCGGCACGTGCACCGCCATCTGATCGCCGTCGAAGTCGGCGTTGAAGGCCGTGCAGACCAGCGGATGGATCTCGATGGCCTTGCCCTCGACCAGGATCGGCTCGAAGGCCTGGATGCCGAGGCGGTGCAGGGTGGGCGCCCGGTTCAGCAGCACCGGATGCTCCTTGATGACGTCGTCGAGGATGTCCCAGACCTCCGGCCGCTCCTTCTCGACGTACTTCTTGGCGGCCTTGATCGACGACGCGATGCCCCGCTCCTCCAGCTTGCGCAGGATGAACGGCTTGAACAGCTCCAGCGCCATCTTCTTGGGCAGCCCGCACTGATGCAGCTTGAGGTAGGGGCCGACCACGATGACCGAGCGGCCTGAATAATCCACACGCTTGCCCAGCAGGTTCTGGCGGAACCGGCCCTGCTTGCCCTTGAGCGTGTCGGACAGGGACTTCAGGGGACGATTGTTCGGGCCCGTGATGACGCGGCCGCGCCGCCCGTTGTCGAACAGCGCATCGACGGCTTCCTGGAGCATCCGCTTCTCGTTGCGGATGATGATCTCGGGGGCCTTGAGGTCCATCAGCCGCTTCAGCCGGTTGTTCCGGTTGATGACGCGGCGATAGAGGTCGTTGAGGTCCGACGTGGCGAACCGGCCGCCATCGAGAGGCACCAGCGGGCGCAGCTCCGGCGGGATGACCGGCACGACCTCGAGGATCATCCACTCCGGCTGGTTGCCGGACTTCAGGAATGCCTCGATGACCTTGAGGCGCTTGACGATCTTCTTGCGCTTCTGGACCGAGGTCTCGCCCAGCATCTGGGCGCGGAGGTCGCGGGCCAGCGAGTCGAGATCCATGTCGCGCAGCAGCTCGCGGATGGCCTCGGCCCCCATGCCCACCTTCAGCGCGTCGGGGCCGTGCTCCTCCTGGAGCTTGCGGGCCTTGTCCACGCCGACCAGGTCCTTCTTCTTGACACCGTTGATCTTCGACTCGAGGGCCACGTACTCCTCGAAGTAGAGGATCTTCTCCAGCTCGCGCAGCGACATGTCGAGGAGCTGGCCGATGCGGCTGGGCAGCCCCTTGAAGAACCAGACGTGCGACACCGGCGAGGCCAGCTCGATGTGGCCCATGCGCTCGCGCCGCACCCGGGCCCGGGTAACCTCGACGCCGCACTTGTCGCAGATGACGCCGGCGAACTTCATCCGCTTGTACTTGCCGCACGCGCACTCGTAGTCCTTGGTGGGCCCGAAGATACGCGCGCAGAACAGACCGTCGCGCTCTGGCTTGAAGGTCCGGTAGTTGATGGTCTCCGGCTTCTTCACCTCGCCGTGCGACCAGTCCCGGATCTTCTGCGGCGCGGCCAGCTTGATACGGATCGCGTCAAACGTGATGGGCTTCGCATGCCGATCGAGGATGCCCCACAGGTCCTTGGTAGGCTTGTCCTCTCTGATCAGGCTGCCGAAAGGCCGATCCGTCAGCATTCAGTTCTCCTTTGTAGCGAGGGCGTGAGGTCGGGTAGAGGCGCAGGTGGCCTGTTCCAGAAGCGCGTGGCTCCGATGCGCCCGGTCAACCGTTCGACCGGCGCATCGCCGTAGCACGACCGTGTGTTCCTCCTGCATCTCCCTCACGATGCCTTTTTCCCGTCCTTGGTGACCAGCTCGACGTCCAGCGCCAGGCTCTGCAGCTCCTTCACGAGCACGTTGAAGGACTCCGGTGTCCCGGGCTCGAGGAAGTTCTCTCCCTTCACGATGGCTTCGTAGATGCGGTTGCGTCCCTCGACGTCGTCCGACTTCACCGTGAGCATCTCCTGCAGGGTGTGGGCGGCGCCGTAGGCCTCCAGCGCCCACACCTCCATCTCGCCGAACCGCTGACCGCCGAACTGGGCCTTGCCACCCAGCGGCTGCTGCGTGACCAGCGAGTAGGGCCCGATCGAGCGGGCGTGCATCTTGTCGTCGACCAGGTGGGCCAACTTCAAGATGTAGATCTGACCGACTGTCACCTCCTGATGGAACGGCTTGCCGGTGCGGCCATCGTAGAGCCGCGTCTTGCCCGAGCTGGGCATGCCGGCCTGCTTGAGGTGCTCCTTGATCTCCTGCTCGGTGGCGCCGTCGAAGACCGGGCTCGCCACCCAGATGCCGAGCGCCCGGGCCGCCCAGCCCAGGTGCGTCTCCAAGATTTGACCAACGTTCATACGAGAGGGAACACCGAGAGGATTCAGAACGATCTCCACCGGAGTTCCATCCGGAAGGAACGGCATATCCTCTTCGGGAAGGATCTTGGACACCACGCCCTTGTTGCCGTGGCGACCCGCCATCTTGTCGCCGACCGAGAGCTTGCGCTTCACGGCGACGTAGACCTTGACCATCTTGATCACGCCGGGCGGCAGGTCGTCGCCGCGGCGCAGGCGGCCGATGCGCTCCTCCAGCATCGAGTCGTAGATGCCGATCTGCTCCTCGGCCAGCTCCTCGATGCGCTTGACCATCTGGGCCAGCCCCTCGTCCTCCTTGACCTTCACCTTCTTCAGCTCGTTCCAGGAGAAGTTCTCGAGGTCGGCCCGCTCGATGCGATCGCTCTTCTTCGTCACCCGCAGCGTCTTGTTGGTCGGGTCGAACAGCTCGTTGAGGGAGGTCTTGCCGACCAGGAGGTTCTTCAGCTTCTGGTCGCGCTCCATCTCGACCATCGCGATCTCGTCCTGGTAGTCCTTCTCCAGGCGGCCGATCTCCTCCTCCTCGATCGACTTGGCGCGCTCGTCCTTGTCCACGCCGCGCCGGGAGAAGACCTTGACGTCGACCACCGTGCCCTCGATGCCGGGCGGCACCGTGAGCGAGGTGTCGCGCACGTCGCCGGCCTTCTCGCCGAAGATCGCGCGCAGCAGCTTCTCTTCCGGCGTGAGCTGGGTCTCGCCCTTCGGCGTGATCTTGCCGACGAGGATGTCGCCGGCCTTGACCTTGGCGCCGATGCGGACGATGCCCGAATCATCCAGATCCTTGAGGGCTTCCTCGGAGACGTTCGGAATGTCCCGGGTGACTTCTTCCTTGCCGAGCTTCGTGTCGCGGGCCTGGACCTCGAACTCCTCGATGTGGATCGAGGTGAACCGGTCGTCCTTGACCAGTCGCTCCGAGACCAGGATCGCGTCCTCGAAGTTGTACCCGCCCCACGGCATGAAGGCGACCAGCACGTTGCGGCCGAGCGCCAGCTCGCCCTGATCGGTGGCCGGGCCGTCGGCGATGACGTCGCCGACCGAGACCTTCTGGCCCTTGCGCACGATCGGCTTCTGGTTGATGCAGGTGTTCTGGTTCGAGCGGCGGTACTTGGTCAGGTTGAAGATGTCGAGCGGCAGATCCTGGACGGGATCGGCCTTCTTCGACCGGCTCTCGGCCCGTACCACCACGCGATCGGCCGAGACGTACTCGACCACGCCGGGCCGCTTGGCCACGACGACCGAGCCCGAGTCGCGGGCCACGACGTGCTCCATGCCGGTGCCGACCAGCGGCGCCTCCGGCTGCAGCAGCGGGACGGCCTGCCGCTGCATGTTGGAGCCCATGAGCGCCCGGTTGGCGTCGTCGTTCTCGAGGAACGGAATGAGCGCGGCGGCCACCGACACCAGCTGCTTGGGCGACACGTCCATGTAGTGCAGCTCTTCCGGCGCGACCATCCGGTACTCACCGGCTCGCCGGGCCGACACGCGCTCCTGGATGAACTTGCCGGTGCGGTCGATCTCCGCGTTGGCCTGGGCGATGACGAACAGCTCCTCTTCCAGCGCGGTGAGGAACACGATCTCGTCGGTCACCCGGCCGCCCGTCACCTTGCGGTACGGCGTCTCGATGAAGCCGAACTCGTTGGTCCGGGCGTACGTCGACAGCGAGGAGATGAGGCCGATGTTCGGGCCTTCCGGCGTCTCGATCGGGCAGATCCGGCCGTAGTGGGTCGGGTGCACGTCGCGCACCTCGAACCCGGCCCGCTCGCGGCTCAGACCACGGGGACCGAGGGCCGAGAGCCGGCGCTTGTGGGTCAGCTCGGCCAGCGGGTTCGTCTGGTCCATGAACTGCGACAGCTGCGAGGAGCCGAAGAACTCCTTCACCACCGCCGAGACCGGCTTGGCGTTGATCAGGTCGTGCGGCATCAGGTTGGTGATGTCGGCGATCGACATCCGCTCCTTGACCGCCCGCTCCATCCGGGTGAGACCCACGCGGAACTGGTTCTCGAGCAGCTCACCGACCGAGCGCACACGCCGGTTGCCGAGATGATCGATGTCGTCGGTCGGCTTGCTCCCCAGCTTGACCATGAGCAGGTGGCGAACGACCGAGACGATGTCCTCGGAGCGGAGGGTCTTCGTCGACAGCGGCGCATCGATCTGCAGCTTCTTGTTGATCATGAAGCGGCCGACCCGGGCCAGGTCGTAGCGCCGCGCGTCGATGAACATGCCGCGGAACAGCGCGCGGGCCGACTCCACGGTGGGCGGATCGCCGGGCCGCAGCTTGCGATAGATCTCGACCAGCGCCTCGTCGGGGTTCTTGACGTGGTCACGGGCCAACGTCTCGTACATGGACGCGTCGATCTTGCCGGCGCTGATCACCAGCAGCTTGAACGGGGCGACCTTGCGGCTCATGACCTGCGTGAGCACCGTCGAGGTCAGCTCGGTGTTGGTGCCGACCAGGACCTCCCCGCTGTCGGTGTCGACGATGCGGGTGGCCGTGCGCCGGCCCACCAGCGCCTCGGCCCGGACCGGGATCTTCTCGACGTTCGCTTCGATCAGCTTCTCGACCAGCTTGGCGTTGAGCACCTTGCCGGCGGTGACGATGGCCTCGCGGTGGCGGGGCGGCTTGACGTCGTCGGCCACCTTGGCCCCCACCGACGCCTCCGGGTGGACCTTCACCCAGGCGTTGCCGTCCTCGAAGCTCAGCACCTCCTCGACGTCGTAGAACTGGCCGAGGATCTCCTCGTCCGAGAGGATCTGGCCCTTCTCCAGGAACCAGAAGGCGCGGAGATAGGCGGTGGCGTACATCTTCCGCCGCCGGTCGACGCGCACGTGCAGCAGGTCGTTGGCGTCGAAGTCGAACTCCACCCACGAACCGCGGTAGGGGATGACCCGCGCCGAGTAGAGCGGCTTGCCGGAAGCCAGGGTCTTGCCCTTGTCGTCGTCGAAGAACACGCCGGCCGAGCGCTGGAGCTGGCTGACCACGACGCGCTCGGTGCCGTTGATGATGAACGTGCCCTTGTCCGTCATCAGCGGCAGCTCGCCCAGATAGACTTCCTGGCCGCGCTGCTCCCGGATCGTCTTGGTCTTGGCTTCCTTGTCGTGATCGAAGACCACCAGCCGCAGGGTGACCTTCAGCGGGATCGCGAACGTCATGCCCCGGTCATGGCACTCCTCGACCGTGTACTTCGGATCACCGAAGTGATACGAGTCGAACTCGAGCAGCGCGTTGTCGTTGTAGTCGGCGATGGGGAACACCGACCGGAACACCGCCTGCAGCCCGATCTCCTCGCGGCGATCGGCGGGGACGTCCTTCTGCAGAAACGTCTCGTACGACCGCTTCTGCACCTCGATCAGGTTCGGGATCTCCACGATGGACGGGATCTTCCCGAAGTCCCGGCGACTGCGACGCCCACACTGAATCGTGCCTGCCATAGCCTCTCCTGAGGATTAGAGGTTTCGTCCGACCGGTGGCCTGCCCGCGGGCACGGCTACTTGACCTGGACGGTGGCCCCCTGCTCCTCGAGCTTCTTCTTCATGTCCTCGGCCTCGGCCTTGGCGATCTTTTCCTTCACCGGCTTGGGCGCGCCGTCGACCAGATCCTTGGCCTCCTTCAGGCCGAGCCCGGTGAGCTCCCGCACGACCTTGATGACCTGGATCTTCTTCTCGCCCGCCGCCATGAGCATGACGTCGAACTCGGTCTTCTCCTCGGCCGCCGCCGCGCCGCCGCCCCCGCCCGCGCCCGTGCCCGGCATCGCCGCCACGGCCATGGGCGCCGCGGCCGACACGCCCCACTTCTCCTGCAGCATCTTGCTGAGCTGCGCGGCTTCGAGCAGCGTCAGCTTGTCGAGTTCCTCGGCGATCTGTTCGACGTTGGCCATGTGCCTTGCTCCCCCTTGGGTTGATCGTTACTCGGCCGCGGGGGCTGCCGCCCCCCGCTGGCTCAGGATGTAGGCGAGCTCCCGATGCGGCGCCTGCAGCAGGCTCACCAGCTGCGTGAGCGGCCCGCTGATGGTGCCGACGATCTGCGCCCGCAGCGCCTCGCGCGACGGCAGGTCGGCCAGCGCCTTGAGCCCGGCCGGCTCCAGCATCTGACCGTCGACGACCCCGACCTTGAGCACGAGCGCCTGGTTGGTCCTCGCGAAATTCTGCAGCGTCTTGGCGACGCTGACCGGATCGCCCTTGGCCAGCACCATGCCGGTGGGGCCCTTGAGCGCACCGCTCAGGCCGGCCGCGCCGGACGAGGTGATGGCCAGCCGGGCCAGGCGGTTCTTCACCACCTTGTACTCGGCCGACACCGCCTTGAGCTGCTTGCGCAGGTCGGAGAGCTGGGACACCGTCAGCCCGCGGTACTCCGCGAGGAAGACCGTGGTGACGCCCGTCATCCGCGTCTTCAGATCCTCGATCGCTTCGGCCTTGGCTTGCGTGGGCACGCTCGACTCCTCAGCTCGCCGTCTTCTTGAACAGGTTGGCGATGGCCAGCGCGTCGATCGGCACGCCCGGACTCATCGTGCTCGACACGGTGAGCGACCGGAGATAGGTGCCCTTGGCGGCGGCGGGCTTGGCCCGCACGATCGCCTCGATCAGCGCCATCGCGTTGTCGCGCAGGTGCGCCTCGCTGAACGAGCGCTTGCCCACCGGCGTGTGGACGTTGCCCGCCTTGTCGACGCGGAACTCGATCTTGCCGGCCTTGGCCTCCCGCACCGCCCGGCTCACGTCGAACGTGACCGTGCCGAGCTTGGGATTGGGCATCAGGCCTCGCGGGCCCAGCACCTTGCCGAGCCGACCCACCTGGCCCATGAGGTCGGGCGTGGCGATCGCGGTGTCGAAGTCCATCCAGCCGCCCTGCACGCGCTCGACGAGATCCTCGGCGCCCACGGTGTCGGCGCCGGCCTCGCGCGCCTCGCGGTCCTTCTCGCCCTTGGCGAAGACCGCGACCCGCACCGTCTTGCCGATCCCGTGGGGGAGCACGACGGCGCCCCGCACCATCTGGTCGGCGTGCTTGGGATCGACGCCCAGCCGGAACGAGAGATCGACCGACTCGTCGAACTTCGCGGCCGGCATCGCCTTGAGGACGCCGATGGCGTCGTCCAGCGAGTACTGCTTGTCGGCGGCGATCTTGCCCGCCGCCGAGTCGTAGCGCTTGCTCACCATGGTGGCCATGTCGCTCTCCTAGACGACCTCGATGCCCATGCTGCGCGCGGTGCCCTCGATGATCCGCATCGCGGCATCGACGTTGTCCGTGTTCAGGTCGACCAGCTTGGTCGTGGCGATCTCCCGCACCTGCGTCTTCGTGACCTTGCCGATCTTGTCCTTGTGGGGCACCGCCGAGGCCTTGGCGATGCCGGCCGCGCGCTTGAGCAGCACGGCCGCCGGCGGCGTCTTCACGATGAACGTGAAGGACCGGTCGGCGTAGATCGTGACGACCACCGGCAGGATCAGACCCTCCTGGGTGTTCGTCTGGGCGTTGAAGCCCTTGCAGAACTCCATGATGTTCACGCCGTGCTGACCCAGCGCGGGCCCTACCGGCGGCGAGGGGTTGGCCTTGCCGGCCGGGATCTGCAGCTTCACCATCGCCTGGACTTTTTTCACTGACGTTCCACCTGGTAGTACTCGAGCTCGACCGAGGTCGGCCGTCCGAAGACCGGCACGACCACCTTCATTCGCCCGCGCTCGGGGTTCATGTCCTCGACCACACCCTGGAAGTTCACGAACGGTCCGTCGATGACGCGCACCTTGTCGCCGCGCTGGAAGACCGACTTGGGCTTCGGCTTCTCGGCGCCGACCTCCATGTTGCGCATGATCTCGTCGACCTGATCGGCCGGCAGCGCGACGGGCCGGGCCCCCGAGCCCACGAAGCCGGTCACCTTCGGCGTCGAGCGCACGAGGTGCCAGGTCTCGTCGGTCAGCTCCATCTCCACCAGCACGTAACCGGGGAAGAACTTCTGCTCGGTCTCGCGCTTCTGCTTGTTGCGGACCTCGACCACCTTCTCGGTGGGCACCAGCACCCGGACGATCTTCTCGCCCATGCCGAAGATCTTGGCGCGCGACTGGATGGCCTCCGCGACCTTGTTCTCGAAGCCCGAGTAGGTGTGCACGACGAACCACTGCCGGTTCGTCGTCGTCGCGTCGCCGCTCATCTCAGATTCCTTTCCGCCCGCCACCGAGGAGCCACTCGACCGCCCGTGCCAGCACGATGTCGACCGCACCCAGGAAGAACGCGAGCACCACGGTGACGACGATCACGACCACCGTCGAGTTCACGAGCTCCTGGCGGCTCGGCCACGTCACCCGGCGGAATTCTGCCAGGACCTCCAGCACGAACTCCCTGACGCGTCCGATCACTCCCATGCGCCTCGCTTCTCCTCGCCGCTCCGACCTGCGTCCTCTTCAATGGCAGGGGTGGAGGGATTCGAACCCCCATCCCCCGGATTTGGAGTCCGGTGCTCTAGCCGTTAGAGCTACACCCCTGTGCTCGCCATCGACGGCTACTTCGTCTCCTTGTGGGGCGTGTGCTTGCGGCACCACTTGCAGTACTTCTTCAGCTCCATGCGGTCGGGATGCGTGCGACGGTTCTTCGTCGTCGAGTAGTTGCGGCGCTGGCAGGTGCCACACGCCATGGAGATGATGTCGCGCATGCGCTACTCCACGATCTCCGTCACGACGCCCGCGCCCACCGTCCGACCGCCCTCCCGGATCGCGAACCGCAGCTCCTTCTCCATGGCGATCGGCATGATCAGCTCGATCGACATCGTCACGTTGTCCCCGGGCATCACCATCTCCACCCCGCTCGGCAACGTGCACACCCCCGTCACGTCCGTCGTCCGAAAGTAGAACTGCGGCCGGTACCCGTTGAAGTACGGCGTGTGCCGCCCCCCCTCTTCCTTCGTCAGCACGTACACCTCGGCCTTGAACTTCTTGTGCGGCTTGATCGACCCCGGCTTGGCCAGCACCTGGCCCCGCTCCACCTCGTCCTTGTCGATCCCGCGCAGCAGCGCGCCCACGTTGTCCCCCGCCTGCCCCTCGTCCAGGAGCTTGCGGAACATCTCCACCCCCGTGACCACCGTCTTGCGCGTGTCGTGAATGCCCACGATCTCGACTTCCTCGCCCACCTTCACGATCCCCCGCTCCACCCGCCCCGTCACCACCGTCCCCCGCCCCGTGATCGAGAAGATGTCCTCGATCGGCATCAGAAACGGCTTGTCCACCGGCCGGGGCGGCGTCGGAATGTAGGTGTCCACCGCCTCCATCAGCTTCCAGATCGGCTCCGCCGCCTTCGCGTCCTCTGGCTTCTCGTTGGCCTGCAGCGCCGAGCCCCGGATCACCGGCACCTCGTCGCCCGGAAACTGATACTTCTTGAGCAGCTCCCGCACCTCCAGCTCCACCAGGTCCAGGATCTCCGCGTCGTCCACCATGTCCACCTTGTTCATGAACACGACCAGAAACGGCACGTTCACCTGCCGCGCCAGCAGCACGTGCTCCCGCGTCTGCGGCATCGGCCCGTCGTTGGCCGCCACCACCAGAATCGCGCCGTCCATCTGCGCCGCGCCCGTGATCATGTTCTTGATGTAGTCGGCATGGCCCGGGCAGTCGATGTGCGCGTAGTGCCGGTTGGCCGTCTCGTACTCCACGTGGGCTACCGCGATCGTGATCCCCCGCTCCCGCTCTTCCGGCGCGTTGTCGATCGAGCCGTACTCCCGCACCGCGATCCCCTTGTTCTTCGTGTGCAGCACCTTCGTGATCGCCGCCGTCAACGTCGTCTTGCCGTGGTCGATGTGCCCGATCGTCCCGATGTTCACGTGCGGCTTCGTCCGCTCGTATTTCGCCTTCGCCATCGCGTCGCGTCCTCCGACTACTCTTCTCTGGTTCTCAGCGGGTTCCGGCGCGGGCCGCGGGCTTGCCCGCGACCTTGGCCATGATCTCTTCGGAGATCGCGGTGGGGACTTCCTCGTAGCGGGCGAACTGCATCGTGTACGTCGCCCGGCCCTGGGTCATCGACCGCATCTCGGTGGCATAGCCGAACATCGTGGCGAGGGGCACGTTGGCGCGGATGACCTGGGAGGTGCCGCGCGCTTCCATGGACACGATGCGGCCGCGACGGCTGTTGAGGTCGCCGACGATCGCGCCCATGTACTCCTCG
>Ga0310810_10006565_pt1 | contig 13159 bp, 10 predicted proteins | sample NCmetagenome_FD_207641 | JGI IMG/M metagenome (GOLD analysis project Ga0310810, IMG submission 207641) | Soil microbial communities from experimental microcosm in Duke University, North Carolina, United States - NC | ecosystem: Engineered > Artificial ecosystem > Soil microcosm > Unclassified ... | reverse complement strand
GCGCAGCTTGCTTCCCGATCCGATCAAGTGGCATGAGTGCTGACTGCTAGGGGCGCCGCGCAGGAGGCGCGCGATGTGGCGCGAACTGATCGGTTTGTGTGCGTGTCTGATCGCGCTGATCCCGGCTGGGTCCTGTCCAGCATCGGCGCAATCTGCGCGTCCACCGCTGGCCACAAGGGGACCCGAGCCACCAGTCGCCAAAAAGGTGCCGCACGTTTTCGAGGCATTCGGGTACCGCCGTGACGACCCTTACGACTGGATGCGCAACACGCGCGAGCTGCTTCCCTACCTCCAGTCGGAAAACGCCTATGCGGACGCCCGCCTTGTGCCACTGCAGCCTTTGATCGAAAAGCTCGAAGCCGCGGGGAGCGAGCGCGCCGACGAGAGCGACGACAGTCCCGACTTCACGGAGAACGGCTATCTCTACCAGCGGCGCACGGCGCCGGGCGCACGTTTTCCCGTGATCGTGCGGCGCAAGGTGGGATCCGATGGGGCGCCCGAAGTGGTGCTCGACGTCGAAAGCCTCGCGGCCGGACACCCACAGTATGAATTCGACGGATTCGCCGTGAGCCCGGATGGCAATCTCGTTGCCTTCGCGGTCGATTTCACGGGCGCCCGGCTGCACCAGCTCTTCATCCGCAACATCACGACCGGAGACGTCCGGGCGATCGGAGTCAACAACGCCTACTCCGACCTGACCTTCTCTGCGGATTCACGGCACCTGTTCTATATCCGCACGGAAGACGGCACTATCCGCGCTCACCAGCTGTGGCGCCATCTCGTCGGCACCGACGCGTCGGCCGACAAGCTTCTCTATGAGGAGACTGACCCTACCTACGAATTGCATCTGGAAACGGCCAAGTCGGGCCGCTTCATCCTGCTGACCATCGCAAACCAGCAAAGCAGCGAGGTCCGCTACCTTGCGGCCAACCGGCCAGACGACCCGCTCACCGTCATGGAGCCGCGTCGGCGCGGCGTTTTCTATGCGGCGGATCATGTCGCGGACCGGTTCTACATTCGCACCAACCTGGGCGCGCCCGATTTTCGCGTAGCCGAAGCGCCGGAAACCGCCCCGCAGGCGGCGAACTGGACGACGGTCGTGCCGGAGACACCGGGGCAACATATCGCGTGGCTCGAGGTGTTCGACGACTTCCTCGCCGTCAACATCGATCATGATGCGGTGCGATCGGTTCGCGTGTTTCGCCGCACCGACGGCCGTGAGATTCCCGTTCCACGCCCAGCCGGCGTCAGCGTCATGGAATTGTTCGAGGACGAGCCGGCGAACCGCGATCCTCACGCCACGACAGTGCAATTGCGGCTCTCCGCACCGAATTTGCCCTACGCCTTCCATGATTTCGATACGCGCACCGGCGAGCTGTTGCTGGTCAAAAAGTCTCCCGCCTGGGACTGGTTCGATCCGTCCGCCTACGAGGTCCGGCACACGACTGCGACCGCCCCGGACGGCGAGGCCATTCCGGTCACGCTGATGTACCGCAAGGGCCTGCTCAAAGCGGGAGGAAATCCGGCGCTGATTACCGCTTATGGCGCCTATGGCTACAGCCATCTGCCACGTTTCAGGGATGCATGGATCAGCCTGATCGACCGCGGCTTCGTCTACGCCATCGCGCATGTGCGCGGCGGCCGCGAGAAGGGAAGCCGTTGGTACAATGAAGGCCGGAGACTGAAAAAGCGCAATTCGTTTACGGACTTCATCGCCGTCACCGAGGCGTTGACGGCGCAAGGGCTCGCCGACCCGAAACGGGTGTTTGCGTACGGCGCGAGCGCCGGCGGAATGCTGGTCGGCGCCGTCGCCAACATGCGGCCGGATCTCTATGCCGGCATCGTCGCGGAAGTGCCCGCGATGGACATATTGACCACGATGGCGGATCCGAGCCTGCCTCTGAGCACGCTGGAATACGGGGAGTGGGGCAATCCAGCGATCGAGAGGCAATACCTCTACATGCAGTCCTATTCACCCTACGACAACGTGTCGGCGCAAGCCTATCCGCCCGTGTTCGTCATCGCCGCGCGCTACGACAGCCAGGTCGGCGTGCACGAGCCCGCCAAGTGGGTCGCACGGCTGCGCGCCACCAAGACCGACCGCAAAGAAATCCTGTTCATGACCAACATGTCGGCCGGCCACGGCGGCACCTCGGGGCGTTTCGGTGGGGTCAATGTCGACGCACGGGTGAAGGCTTGGCTGATCACGCTGGCGCAGTGAATTGGCCCAAGCGCGTGTTCGTCAGCAATAGCCGGGACGCCCGTTTCGTTTCCGGGCTATGCTCAAACCATGACGCAATCCGTTCGCACCACGACCACTGCCACTGTAATGCCTCACGGCAATCCATTGTCTCGCGGCAATCCGGAGGAAGTCGGCCTGTCGTCCGAGCGGCTCGGCAGGATCGCCAGGATCATCAACGCTGATGTCGAGAAGGGGCGGCTGCCGGGCGCCGTTCTTGCGATCTGCCGCCAAGGCCGGCTTGTCTACTTCGAGGCGTTTGGCTTCCGCGACAACGCAGCCGGCGTCACGATGACCAGGGACACGATCTTCAACATCGCCTCGATGACCAAGCCGATGGTCGCGCTCGCGGCGCTCCAGCTGCAGGAGCGCGGCCAGCTCCTGATCGACGATCCGCTGTCGAAGTACTTTCCAAAGTACACGCAGATGCAGGTCGCCGAACTGAATGCAGCCGGCGACGCGATCACCGGCAAGGCACCCGCCGTGCGGCCGATCACGCTGCGCCACCTGATGATGCACACGAGCGGGCTCATCTATGGCGCGCGCGGCAACACTGCCGTGCACAAGCTCTACCCGGCGGGCAGCGGCGCGGTTGCTGTCGCGATGACCGGGACGCAGTTCATCGACACGCTGGCGGCGCTGCCGCTGCTGCATCAACCCGGCACGGTTTGGGACTACGGCTTCGGCCTCGACGTGCTCGGCCTCGTGATCGAGCAGGTCACCGGCCGCTCGCTCGGGCAATATTTCGCCGACAACATCCTCGCGCCGCTCGACATGACCGATACGGCCTTCTTCATCCCGCCGAAGAAGGCTGCGCGTTACGCGAGAGCGCTGCCGAAGGACCCCGACACCGGCGAAGCGCAGGCGGTAACGCCCGTGCTTACATCGCAACTGAAATTCGAGTGCGGCGGCGGCGGCCTTAGCTCGACGGCTTCGGACTACATGCGCTTCGCGCTCGCGCTACTCAACAAGGCCGCATACGGCGAGACGCGTATCCTTAGCCGCAAGACCGCCGAATACATGCTGGCGAACCAGCTCGGCCCCGAGGTGAAGAACCTGATCGAGAGTACCGATCCGACGCGGGCCGATTACGGCTTCGGTCTCGGCCTTGCGGTGCGTACCGAAGCGGGCCGCGGGCGCGTGCTCGGATCGGTCGGCGACTTCGGCTGGCCGGGCGCGAGCGGCACCAACTGGTGGGCCGATCCGAAGGAGGATCTTGCCGTCGTGTTCATGGCGCACACGCCGGGCCCGATCCGCTGGCATTACCGGCAGGTGATCAACGCGCTGGTCTATCAGGCAATCGTGGACTAGCTTCGCGGGATGGCCGCGCTCAGTTCCGCCGATCTGAAGATCCTCGCCGAGCTCGAGAAAAAGGTGCTCTGGCTCTCGAGCTGGACGATCCACCACGCCAACCACATCCGCGAAAACGCGGATGGGTTGAAGGTCGGAGGCCATCAGGCCTCCTCCGCTTCGCTCGCCGCCATCATGACGGCGCTCTATTTCCACGCGCTGCGCCCGCAGGACCGCGTGGCGGTGAAGCCGCACGCCTCGCCGAACTTCCACGCGATCCAGTATCTGCTCGGCAAGCAGACGCGCGAGAAGCTCGAAGGCTTCCGCGGCTACAAGGGCGCGCAGAGTTATCCCTCGCGCACCAAGGATACCGACGACGTCGACTTCTCGACCGGCTCGGTCGGCCTCGGCGTCGCGCAGACGCTGTTCTCCTCGCTCACGCAGGATTACGTGCGTTCGCACTTTCCGAGCGACAAGCCGGAAGGCCGCATGGTGGCGCTCGTCGGCGACGCCGAGATGGACGAAGGCAACATCTTCGAGGCGATGCTCGAAGGCTGGAAGCAGGGCCTGCGCAATTGCTGGTGGGTGATCGACTATAACCGCCAGAGCCTCGACGCGGTGATCCGCGAGGGCCTGTGGGCGCGATACGAGGCTCTGTTCAAGGCGTTCGGCTGGGACGTGGTGATCGTCAAGCACGGGGAGTTGCAACATGCCGCGTTCAAGGAGCCGGGCGGCGAAGCGCTGCGCAGCTGGATCAACAACTGCCCGAACCAACTTTATTCCGCGCTGACGTTCCAGGGCGGCGCGGCCTGGCGCAAGCGGCTGATGAACGATCTCGGCGATCAGGGCCCGGTATCGAAGCTCATCGACAAGCGCTCCGATGACGAGCTTGCGAAACTGATGGGCAATCTCGGCGGGCATGACCTGCCCTCGCTGATCGAGGCGTTCGATGCGGCCGGCAAACACGACCGGCCGACCTGCTTCATCTGCTACACAATCAAGGGCTCAGGATTGGCGCTCGCCGGCCACAAGGACAATCACGCCGGCATGATGACGCCCGCGCAGATGGAGGCGCTGCGCACCTCCATGAGCATCCGTGCCGGGCACGAATGGGACAAATTCGAGGGGCTGACGACGCCAGCCAAGGAATTGCAGGCGTTCCTCGATCGCGCGCCCTTCGCCACCAGGGAGCAGCGCCGCTATCAGGCGCAGCGCATCGAGGTGCCGAGCGACCTCGCCGTCGCCATCCAGCCGACGATGTCGACGCAGTTCGGGTTTGGCGCGTTGCTTAACGAGCTTGGGCGCGGTGATTCGGATTTCGTCAAACGCATCGTCACCACGTCGCCGGACGTGACGGTCTCGACCAATCTCGGCCCGTGGGTGAACCGTCGCAATCTGTTCGCGCGCGAGAAGATGGCCGACACGTTCAAGAGCGAGCGCATCGCTTCCACGTTCAACTGGGAATTCGCGCCGACCGGCCAGCACATCGAGCTCGGCATCGCGGAGAACAACTTGTTCATTGCGCTCTCCGCGCTCGGGCTATCGCATTCGATCAACGGCGAGCGGCTATTCCCGATCGGAACGCTGTACGACCCGTTCATCGCGCGCGGCCTCGATGCTCTCAACTACGCCTGCTACCAGGAAGCGCGCTTCATCCTGGTGGCGACGCCGTCCGGCATCACGCTCGCGGGCGAAGGCGGCGCGCATCAGTCGATCGGCACGCCGCTGATCGGCATGGCGCAGGACGGGCTTGCCGCGTTCGAACCGGCCTACGTCGACGAACTCGCCGCGATCATGGCCTGGGCGTTCGACTACATCCAGAAGGATGGCGAAGGCGCGCCCTCCGAGCGGAACTGGCTGCGCGACGAGACCGGCGGCTCGGTCTATCTGCGGCTCTCGACGCGCCCGATCGAGCAGATCAAGCGCACCGTTACGCCGGAGCTGCGGCAGGCGATCATCGATGGCGCCTACTGGATGCGCAAACCCGGGCCGAATTGCCAGGTGATCGTCGCCTACACCGGCGCGGTGGCGCCGGAAGCAATCGAGGCCGTCGGCCTGATGGGCGAGGACCGCCGCGACGTCGGGCTGCTCGCGGTGACGTCAGCCGACCGGCTCAATGCGGGCTGGGCCGCCGCGCAGCGCGCGCGCGAGCGCGGGCTCGTGCATGCCCGCTCGCATATCGAGCGGCTGATGGCGGAGGTGCCGCCGCATTGCGGCATCGTTACCGTCTGCGATGCGCATCCCGCGACGCTTGGCTGGCTTGGCGCGATCCACGGCCACCGCACCCGCGCACTCGGGGTCGAGCATTTCGGGCAGACCGGCTCGATCGGGGACCTCTACCGCCACTACGGCATCGACGCGAATGCGATCGTCGCCGGCGCCGAAGCGATCGCGCCGGGGCGGCCGATCCGTTATCTCAAGGCGCTGCCGTGATCACATCATCCGCATGCCGAACAGCATCAGCGGCAACGTGAAGATCAGGATCCACACGATGATCGCGCAGACGATCACGGCGAGGATGTAGCCGATGGACCGCTCGGGCGGCGTGCGCATCAGGATCGGCAGCCCGATATACAGGAGATAGAGGCTGTAGAGCCCGAGGATGGTCAGCACCGACAGAATCGGCAGCAGCGCAAACACGCCTGCGACCCATGAGGCGGTCGGCGCGTAGGCCGCGACCTTGAAGGCGCGGTTGAAGTCCTTGGTCCCGCCGAAGGTCGGGGCCAGGGCGTCGATGATGAACGCGATGACATAGACGCCGACGAGCGTCAGGATGTAGTGGATAATCGCGCTGATCAGCCCGATGAAAATGCCGGTGCGAAAACCCGCCGCGCCGATGATCGACGCGCCGATGAAGCCACAGACAACCGGGATGGCGGCGACGATCGCCACATAGTTCTTCAGGATATCGATCGGCTGGTCCTGCTCGGCATCGATCACGCGCCATTCGTTCTGCGGATCGAGCAGGATGTTCTTCACGCGGCTGACGAGGTCCATTGGTTTTCCCCCACGCGTCGAGTCGCCATTGTTCCGCCGCGCGGCGCCCCTGTCACGGGCCTTTTCGGCGCTATCAACGGCTTTGATCGGCCAGCACCATCGCGGCGCCCTTCTCGGCGATCATCATCGTGGGCGAATTGGTGTTTCCCGACGTGATGGTGGGCATCACCGAGGCATCGATCACGCGCAGCCCCTCGACGCCAAGCACGCGCAGCCGCGCATCGGTGACGGCATTCGGATCGCTCGGAAGGCCCATCTTGGCCGTGCCGACCGGGTGGAAAATGGTCGTGCCGATGTCGCCCGCGGCCTTCGCGAGCGCCGCGTCGTCGTCATTGCGCACCTGTTCGCCCGGCAGCGTCTCGACCGGCTTGAACTTCTGCAGGGCGGGCTGCGCCACGATCGCGCGTGCGACGCGGATCGAGTCGGCGGCGACGCGCCGATCCGCGTCCGCGGTGAGATAGCGCGGCTGGATCATCGGCTTGTCGGCCGGGTCGACCGAACGCAGCCGCACCTGCCCGCGGCTTTCCGGTTGGAGATTGCACACGCTCGTCGTGAAGGCCGGATAGGTGTGCAGCGGGTCGCCGAACTTGTCGAGCGACAGCGGCTGCACGTGAAACTGGATATTGGCGCGCTCGCGCGAGGGGTCGGAGCGCGTGAAGAGCCCGAGCTGCGAGGGCGCCATGGTGAGAGGTCCGCGCCGCCGCAGCGCATAGTCGGCGCCCATCAGGGCGCGGCCAACGAGCGAGTGATAGGTCTCGTTGAGCGTCTTTACGCCCGAGACCTTGTGGATCATGCGGATCTGCAGGTGATCCTGCAGGTTCTGCCCGACGCCCGGCCGGTCGAGCACCACCGGAATTCCAAGGTCGAGAAGATCCCTCCCCGGCCCGATGCCGGAGAGCAGCAGAAGCTGCGCGGAACCGATCGAGCCGGCGGACAGGATGACTTCGCGCCTTGCCCGTGCGCCCCGGCTCGCACCGTCCTGCCGCCATTGCACGCCAGTGGCGCGCCAGCCGTCGAATGTGACGCGCTCGGCAAGGCAGCCCGTCTCGACCCGCAGGTTCGGCCGGTTCATCACGGGCTTCAGGAAGCCCCGCGCCGCCGACCAGCGCCGCCCGCGCCGCTGGTTGACGTGGAAATAGCAGGAGCCCTCGTTGTCGCCGCGGTTGAAATCGTCGATCGGCTTGATGCCGTATTCCTCAGCCGCCTTGCGGAACGCGTCGAGCAGCGCCCATTGCACGCGCGGCGCCTCGATGCGCCATTCGCCACCAACACCATGATGCTCGCTCTCGCCGAGGAAATGGTCGGTCTGTTTCTTGAACAGCGGCAGCACGTCGCTCCAACCCCAGCCGGTGAGCCCGAGCTGGCGCCAGTGGTCGTAGTCGGCGGCCTGCCCGCGCATGTAGATCATGGCGTTGATCGCCGACGAACCGCCCAGCACCTTGCCGCGCGGATAATTGAGCGCGCGGCCGTTCAGCCCCGGCTCTGCTTCCGTCTTGAACATCCAGTCGGAGCGCGGATTGCCGATCGCAAACAGATAGCCGACCGGGATGTGGAACCAGATCCAGTTGTCATTGCCGCCGGCTTCAAGCAGCAGCACGCGGTTGTTCGGATCGGCCGAAAGGCGGTTCGCAAGCACGCACCCGGCCGAGCCCGCGCCGACGATGATGTAGTCGTACTCGCCTTCGATCGGCGTTGCGTCCGCCATGTGCTTCTCCTCGGCGGATCAAATTAACGCCCAATCCCGTCCACCTGACAACATGCCACGGTTTGACCGCGCGCGCCGGATTGCTAGGATGGCGTGCGGCCTGTGGCGTGCTGCGCGTGCGCCGAACAGCCCGGAACGGCGGTTCCCGGGCGGCCGCAAAATCACTTGGGCCTCGCGCTGCGCGCGGACGAAAATGGAGAGCCGCCATGATGTCCCGACGCCTGTCACTTCTCGCTGTAGTTGCTCTGGCGCTCGGCGCCGCGCCGGCCGTTGCGCAGCAAAGGACCGTCACGGTCTTCGCTGCCGCCTCAATGAAGAACGCGCTGGACGACGTGAACGCGGCCTTCCTGAAGGCGACCGGCATCCGGGCTGTGGCGAGTTATGCGGCAAGCTCCGCCCTCGCACGCCAGATCGAGCAGGGCGCGCCCGCCGACATCTTCGCGTCCGCCGACCTCGACTGGATGGATTACAGCGCGCAGAAGAAACTCATCAAGGACGACACGCGGGTGAACCTGCTTGGCAACAGGCTCGTGCTGATCGCACCGAAGGATTCCAGGATCGAAAAGGTCGACATCGGGCCGGGCTTCGACCTCGCCAAACTGATCGGCGACGGCCGCATCGCAACCGGCGAGGTGACATCCGTTCCGGTCGGCAAATACGCCAAGGGCGCGCTCGAGAAGCTTGGCATCTGGCCCTCGGTCGAGAAGAAATTCGCCATGGCCGACAACGTGCGCGCCGCGCTGGCGCTGGTTGCACGCGGCGAGGCAGTGCTGGGCATCGTGTACGAGACCGACGCGAAGATCGAGCCTGGCGTGAGGATCGTGGGGGCTTTCCCGCCGGACTCCCATCCGCCGATCGTCTACCCGGTGGCCGCAAACGCAACGGCAAGCCCCGATGCCGGCGCCTATCTGGTGTTCCTGCGCGGCGCCATCGCAAAGGCGGTCTTCGAGCAATACGGATTTACGTTCCTTGTGCGGCCAACATCGTGATGCTCACGCGCGATGCTTGATCTCACGCCCGACGAATGGATCGCGGTCCTCCTCTCGCTGCGCGTTGCCGTGGTGGCAACGCTCGCCGCACTGCCGTTCGGCATCGCGATCGCATGGGTGCTCGCGCGCAAGGATTTCTGGGGCAAGACACTCCTTGACGCGCTGGTGCACCTGCCGCTGGTGCTCCCGCCGGTGGTGACCGGCTATTTGCTGCTGATCGCCTTCGGCAAACGCGGCGTCGTGGGCGCGTTTCTTGCCGACCTCGGCATCGTGTTCGCGTTCCGCTGGACCGGTGCGGCGCTCGCCTGCGGCGTGATGGGTTTCCCGCTGCTCGTCCGCGCGATCCGCCTGTCGATCGAGGCCGTCGATACGCGCCTCGAGGCGGCAAGCCGCACGCTCGGTGCCGATCCGCTGCGCGTGTTCTTCACCGTCACGCTGCCGCTGGCACTCCCCGGCATCATCGCCGGAATGGTGCTCTGCTTTGCCAAGGCGCTCGGCGAATTTGGCGCCACCATCACATTCGTGTCGAACATTCCGGGCGAGACACGCACCCTGTCGTCCGCGATCTATACCTACCTGCAAGTGCCGGGCGGCGACGCAGCCGCGGCGCGGCTCGCTCTTGTGTCGATCGCGATTTCGCTGATCGCGCTCGTTGCCTCCGAGTGGTTCGCCCGGCGCGCCGGCGCTCGCGTGCACGGGACTTGAGCCATGCTGACGGTGGACGTCGAAAAGCGGCTCGGTGACTTCGACATCGCGGCGAAGTTCGATGCGCCGGATGGGGTCACCGCGCTTTTCGGGCCGTCCGGCTCGGGCAAGACCTCCATCGTCAACATGATCGCCGGCCTGATCACGCCCGACCGCGGCCGCATCATGCGCAACGGCACGCTGCTGTTCGATTCCAGCGGCGTCGATGAGCCGCCGCACCGCCGCCACATCGGATATGTGTTCCAGGACGGACGGTTGTTCCCGCACCTCACCGTGGCGCAGAATCTCGACTACGGCCGGCGCATGTATCGTCTGCCCCCGGATGAGGCAGCGCATGCGCGCATTGTCGAGATGCTCGACATCGGCCATCTCTTGCGCCGGCGGCCGCGCAATCTTTCCGGCGGCGAGCGCCAGCGCATCGCGATCGGGCGCGCGCTGCTGATGCGTCCGCGCCTTCTGCTGCTCGACGAACCACTTGCCTCGCTCGATACCGCGCGCAAGCGCGAAATCTTTCCGTATCTGTTGCGCCTGCGCGACGAGGCAGTTCCGATGATCTATGTCAGCCACCACGCTCCCGAGCTGCGCCGTATCGCCACCACGATCGTGCGCATCGACACCGGCCGGGTTGCCGGCATCGGCGGCGCCGAATTGCTCGATGCTGCGGATGCGGATGCGCTGTAATCCACTGCGTCATTGCCGGGCTTGACCCGGCAATCCATCTTCTTGAACAGTCGTTGTTTAATGGATGCGCGGTCGAGCCCGCGCATGACGAAGACATGTTCCCGCCCGCGCGCATTGTCTGCCTGACCGAGGAAACAGTCGAAACGCTTTATCTGCTCGGCGAGGAGCATCGCGTCGTCGGCGTCTCGGGTTATGCGGTGCGCCCGCCGCGCGTGCGCAAGGAGAAGCCGCGCGTGTCGGCGTTCATCTCGGCGGATTTCGAGAAGATCCTCGCGCTCAAGCCGGACCTGGTGCTCACCTTCTCGGACCTGCAGGCCGACATCGCGGCCGAGCTGATCCGCCGCAACATCGCGGTCCATGCCTTCAACCAGCGCGACGTGGCCGGCATTTTTGCGATGATCCGCACGCTGGGCGCGCTGGTCGGTGCCACCGAAAAGGCCGAGGCGCTCGCGGCGTCGCTCGAGAACCGCCTCGATTTGGTGCGCGAGCAGGCCGCCGCGCTGCCGCGCAGCCCGCGTGTTTATTTCGAGGAATGGGACGAGCCGATGATCTCCGGCATCCATTGGGTGTCGGAATTGATCGAAATCGCGGGCGGCATCGAGGCGTTTCCAAAGCTTGCCGTGAACAAGAGCGCAAAGGACCGCATCGTGTCGGCGAACGACGTGATCGGCGCCGCTCCCGACATCATCATCGGCTCGTGGTGCGGCAAGAAATTCGTGCCCGGCAAGGTCGCGGCGCGGGAGGGCTTTGCGCAAATCCCCGCGGTACGCGACAGCGAATTGCATGAGATCAAGTCGGCCCTGATCCTGCAGCCAGGACCGGCCGCGCTCACCGACGGGCTCGATCAGTTGATGCGCATTATCGGCGGCTGGGCGAGCCGGGTCAGCAGCGCGGCCAGATAATCGAACGCCTCGATCAGCGCGGCGCCGCCGCAGATCGTGTAGCGCGGCGGCAGCACGATGCGCCGTTCCGGCGGATAGAGCGCGGCAAGCGCCGGGTGGCTCAGATTGTAGCTTCCCTGGTCGGACTCGCTCGGCAGATTGTTCAGCACGATCACGTCCGGGCGGAGCATCAGAAGCCGTTCCAGCGGCACGTAGCCGCCATAGCCAGGCGGCGCGCCAGGCGGCGGCTTCAATCCCGCTTCGGCGAGCAAGGCAGCCGCAAGGCTGTGCTCACCCGCAGTGTAGCCGCCGCGGTTGACGAGAAGCGCCGTGTGGAACGGCGGCTTCGGGGCCGCATGCAGGCGCGCGCGCGCCGCATCGAGGTCAGCGAGCAGTTTCTCGCCGCGCTGCGGATAGCCGAGCATTGCGGCCACTTCAGTGATCTGCCGCCGCGCCGCATCCAGATCGGAGATGAGTGCGATCTCGTACAGGCGCAGCCCCTGCGCGCGCAGAATGTGCTTGGTCACCGGGCGATCGTTTTGGCCGATCAGCACCAGATCGGGCTGCAGCGCGATGGTCGACTCGGCCTGCCAGTCGAGCCGGGGATAAGCCTTCGCCTTCTCGGCGACTGCCGAGAGCGACGGGTCCGCCGCATAGGGCGAAAGGCCTGCGATCTGCGCCGGATCGGCCAACGCGAGCACAAGCTGGTCGCCGCACTGGTTGAACGACACGACGCGGCGCGGCGGATCGGCAAGCGCTCCTTGCATCGCCGCCAGCAACATCCACGCGGTCGTCATCGCCCGCGAAAGCGGGCGGCCCAGTAAACGCGAGAGTGGCCTGATGAAGCTCTGTTGTCCCATTTCGCGCGCGGAGTTTCCTGGGTGCCCCGCCTTCGCGGGGCATGACGGGTGAGAGACTTGCGTCCATTTCCTTTGCCGAGCAAGACCCTGTAGGAAAGCGGCGTGATCCGCCCTTCCCTCCGCGTCGACCTCGCTCTCGCAGCGCTCATTGTCGTCCTGGCCGTCGTCTCGCTGATGGTCGGACCGGCGGGACTGTCGCCGCGCGCCGCCATCGCCGGTCTCTTTTCCGGCGATGGTCCGGCCGGCATCATCGTGCGCGACATCCGCCTCCCGCGCACGCTGCTCGCCGCGCTGATCGGCGCAACGCTGGGGCTATCCGGTGCGGCACTGCAGGGCCTTCTGCGCAATCCCCTCGCCGAACCGGCCCTGTTCGGGGCGCCGCAAGCCGCGGCTGCGGCCGCAGCCCTCGTCATCGCGTTCGGCTTCGCACCCGTGACATCGTTCGCGGTGCCGGTCGCGGGTATCCTGGGCGCAACCATTTCCATCGCCGGCCTTGTCGCCATCGCCGGCCGCCGCGCAAGCCTGACCGTAACCTTGCTCGCCGGACTTGCGCTTGCGAGCTTCGCGGGCGCCGCGACCGCGCTCATTCTCAACCTCGCGCCGAACCCGTTCATCGCACTCGAAATCGCCTTCTGGCTCCTGGGCTCGCTGGAGGACCGCTCGACCGATCATCTCGTCATCGCGGCACCATTCATGGTCGTGAGCTGGATCGTGCTGGCGAGCCAGGCCCGTGCATTCCGCGCGCTCACGCTCGGCGAGGATGCCGCGGCATCGCTCGGCACTGACGTTTCGCGCACGCGCATCATGGTGGT
>Ga0310810_10006564_pt1 | contig 13159 bp, 11 predicted proteins | sample NCmetagenome_FD_207641 | JGI IMG/M metagenome (GOLD analysis project Ga0310810, IMG submission 207641) | Soil microbial communities from experimental microcosm in Duke University, North Carolina, United States - NC | ecosystem: Engineered > Artificial ecosystem > Soil microcosm > Unclassified ... | reverse complement strand
CGGCGACACGGTCGAAGGCGTCGCGAAGAGCAGTTTCCGTCTGTGCCCACCGCGTGTCCGCGGGACGAAGGACGAATGATTCCGGCACGGCGTTGCGATCGAGCCGGTAACTTTTCTCGAGGATGGCCGCAATCGACGATGAAGTCCGGCACATAGCCGCAAACTGCCTCGCCGGGATGCGGGGTGGAATCGGGCGCCAGCCATAGCGGTCACCGACCATGACCAGCAAGTAGGGCGTGAGACCGCTGGCTCTGGCGCGGGTGATTTCGTCCAGGCAAATGTCCATCGTGTCGTGATCGCGGGCCGCTTGCGCGCTCACGCCCCAGCGCAGATCGACGACTTCCAGACGGCACGCGCGTGCCTCGCAAAACGATCGCAGATCCCGAAACACGCGCTGTTGCAGCGCGTCGCGTTCGGGCGCAAAGTCTCCGAACGTAGAGCTGACGAACAAGCGGAAGGTGCGCTCGATGGTGGAAACAGGGGTGGACTTCAGGCGGGTCGCAGACCTGTCTCGTGAAGCGGCCCGCCGGCGCATGCTACCGGGGTGCGAACGCGAGAAAGCGGCGCGGATTGTCGATGGTGATCTGGCGGATCATCGCTGCGCTCACACCCGCCTGCCGGAGCTTCGGGACGAACACAGTCAGTGCGCTGCCGTAGCCGGGACGTGCGGCGCTTCGCGCCGTGAAGTTGTAATCGGCCGAGAGCAGCAGACGATCGGCGAAGCCGCCGGCGAGAAACGCGAGCACCATCGCCACCTTTTTGTCGTCGGGTACCAAGCCGCCAGTCACGCGATCGAATCCGACGAAGGCGCCGCGCCTCGCGATCTCGCTGATGACCTCGGCCTTCGGGTCGTCGAGACAGCACGTGTGGCCGATGGCGATACGACGCGGGTCGACGCCCGCTGACTCGAACGCGTCGAGCTGCTGCAGACCGGCGTTGCGCGGCACGTTGGGTCCCGTTCCGTAGGCGTTGTGCGTGAAGATCGGAAGGTTCGTTCGGAGGTGCGCGCGCCCGATCGCCCTGAACACCTTCCGCTCCAAATCACTCATCGGCGCATTCGGGCTCTCGCCGATCTCGCCGAGCGCGCCATACCGTCCGGCCCGTGCTTCGCGTACGACATCGTCTGCGATCGCGTCTTCGGATTGCGTCGCCACGCTCGCCGGATAGTTGCGTTCCATGTAGAGCCCGCCGCACGCGACGATGTGAATGCTCGTTTGTTGGGCGATGGCTTTCAGGAAGTCCACATCGCGCCCGACGTCCGTCGTCCCCGCGTCAACGATGCAGCCGATTCCTTCGGAGGCTGCGGTATTGAGCTGTTCGACAATCGGAGCGGGGTCCTTTGCCGGGCCCGCCGGTGCGTCACTCGTTCCCCTGACCTTGGCCCACTCGAACGACAGGTGCTCGTGGAAGAGCGTTGCTTTCGTCCCCAGCGAGTCCGGCCGGATATCGTCGAGCACCGTACGAATGATGCGGGTACCCGTTTGAGGTTGCGCTCTGAGCGTCGCGCCGAGCGCCGCCATGCCGAGAGCGGTCATCATCTCGCGCCGATCGAACAGCGCTGAACCAGCGTCGTGCATCTGAACCCTACCGAAAGTCGTCTACGAGCATGAGATCGTTCACCGAAGAGTCAATTCTCGTATAAAAGACGGAGCGGCCATCAGGCGATGCACCAAGGCCGAAGTCGACGTCGCCAAGGTTCTCCGCGACTGTAGTGGCGGTGCGCGACGCGAAATCGAGGTAGCGAAGCCGTGTCTCGCCATCTCTGCGTTGCAGGTAGTAGATGCCCTGTTCCAATACGTCGAACGAGGTGGCGATCACGTCGTCCGCCATCTTGACCGGGGTGCCGCCGGTCACCGGGATGCGCAACAGCGGCGCGGGAGTGTTGGTGTTCCGGCTGGAGGTGTAGTAGAGGTAGGCTCCATCGGTCGACTCGATCGCCATGATGCCAACGTCCTGTGAGACTTGAACCGCGTCGCCGCCCGTCGTGGGCATCTTCCAGATTTTCGTGTCGCCCGTTCGCGTCGATCCGAAGTAGACCCATCGGCCATCACGCGAGAAGGAAGGAAACGTATCGGTTGCAGCGTGCGAGGTGAGATTGCGTGCTTGGCCACCTTCGGCGGGGACGATCCAGACATCGCCGTTGCCCTCGACACCGTTTGTATGGAACGCAATCAACTTGCCGTCAGGCGACCAGCGCGGCCACCCAGGGTTGCTGCGGAGCGAGGTGAGTTGAACGGCGTTGCCACCAGAGATATCGGCGCGCCAGACTTCGTGTTCGCCCGAGCGCGTCGATGTGAACGTCACTTGCCGTCCGTCCGGCGACGTGTGTGGAATCGCATCCCGTCTCGTCGAGGAGATCGCTATTGCCGGGGGAGACGACGCCGGCTCACCGGGAGAGGAGAAGTCGACTCGCCAGATGTTGGTGTCGGTGTAGCTGCGTACGTAGGCGAGGCGCGCCGGACGGCCAGGTTGCGCCGCCGACACGATCGGCGACCCTCCGTCCTCACCTACGAACGGCAGGACTTCGGGTGAGCCGTTACCCGTGATCGCAAGCGTCCACAGCCGTTGCTTGGCGCTGAAGACGATCCTTGTGCTGTCGGGCATCCACCTGGGGTTGTAGGCATAGAGGTCAACCGGGGTGATCGGGCGTGGTTCACCACTCGCGGTCAGACCGCTGCTTAACGCGAGCAGGTTGAGTTGTCCGGCAAATGGCGCGACTTCCCGTCGGAACACCAGCCATTTACCGTCGGGTGAGATCGCCGGATCGTTGTCGCTGAACTGCGAGCCGCGAGTCAGCGGTCGTTTCTGGCCCGACTCGAGTGCGACAACGAACAAGGCATCAGGCTGATTGTCACCGGGCGAGTCGGTGACGACGAGACATGACGAATCGGGGCACCAGGCGAGGGTGACGGCCCGGATAAACCCACTCGTGTGGATATCGGTCAGTTTGCGTTCCGGTCCGGTGAGCGGCGGCACCAGACGCAGCTCGCTTTGTCCTCCGTCGACGTCGCCGCGAAGAAACGCGATCCAACGCCCGTCAGGCGACCAGAGAGGGCTGTAGTCGTTGCCTGGCTCAGTGGTGAGGCGCAGATGCGTGGTCGTACCGATCTGCTGAACGTAGATGTCCTGGTTGTTGCCCGCTGGTCCCGTCCAGCTGAAAGCCACCTGATTGCCGTCTGGCGAAAAGGACGGGGAGCGGGTCACGCCGGGCAGCGAGGTCATCGGCACGGCGTGAAGCGTTGTCTGCCTCTCCTGTGGCCGCCGCATCTGCCAACCCGCGAAGACGATGACGAGCGCGAGCAGCAGCCCGAGACTCGCTGCCGCCCACGTCCATCGACGCCGACCCTGAACGGCCGCCGGTTGCGTCTGCGATCCACTCGCCACGTCGGCAGCAAGGTCCTCGAGCGCCACCTTGAGATCCGCCATCGTCTGAAACCGGCGCGCAGGATCCTTGCGAAGGCAACGGAGGATCGTGCGTTCGACGTCTGATGAGACGGATGAAAGATTGCGCGGTGCCTCGGGATCGCTGGTGAGGACCTTCCCCAGCACTTCGACGCGCGAGGGCGCGTCGAATGGTCGCCGGCCGGTCACCATCTCGTAGAGCACGGCGCCAAAGCTGAAGATGTCCGAGCGGCCATCGAGTTTCTCTCCTCGCGCCTGCTCTGGCGACATGTACGCCGCCGTGCCGACCGCCGTTCCGGCGTCGGTCAACACAGCGGTCTGGGTTCGCGCTTGTGCCACGTCAGTCGATGGCTCGACCAGCTTGGCCAGCCCGAAGTCCAGCACCTTGATCGCATCGTCGTCGGTCACGGCGATGTTCGATGGCTTCAAGTCACGATGAAGGATGCCGGCCTCGTGCGCTTTCGACAGGGCATCGGCAATCGCGACCCCGTATCGCAGGGCCCGCGTCGCACTCAAGCCCTTCGCGGGAATGACGGCATCGAGCGTCTTGCCCGACACGTACTCCATCACGATGAAGTCGATGCCTTCGTCGGAGCTGATGTCGTAGATCGTGACGATGCCCGGATGGTTGAGGGCGCTGGCAGCCCTCGCTTCCAGCGCGAAGCGCTCTTTGCGGATCTGATCGGCGACCCGGTCCTGAGGTAGAACCTTGATGGCGACAGGGCGACCGAGCTGGGTATCGTGGCCCTTGTAGACCACACCCATGCCGCCCTCGCCCAGCTTCGATTCAATCCGGTAACGGCCGATCACCTTGCCGATCATCGACATCGTCGTGGTGAGTAGTGTATGCCGTATAGTCCGGCGCGGAGGGATTGCATGAGCAGGATGGCAACAGCGGCAGTGGCGCTCGTGGTGGGTCTGGTGGCAGGTATCCCGCTGGGCGGACGATTGGCATCGCCCGTTCCGGCGCCCGCGGCGGCTACGCCGAGCGCAGCGTTCTCCGCGGTGCCGGATGCCATCGGCGCGCAGGATGTGTCCGGTCCGTACGAGGTCGTCGACGGATGGCCGCAGGATCTCAGCACGCTCCCCGGCCACGAGAAGTGGACCTATGGAGGCGCGCGCGGCATCTTTGCCGAGAGTCCGAATCGCGTCTATCTGCTCGGCGGCGGCGAGCTGCCGAAGATCCCCCGTCCGCAGACACGGCTGTTTCCCGAGATCGGTCCCAACGTGCAGTTCCCGCTTGCCGGGTTGCCGTGGCGCAATGCGAACACGGCGTCGCCGCCAGGGGCGGGTGGATCAGGTCAGGATCCAGCGAAAGGGATGGAGATCTGGAGAGGGGCGTCAGCGCCATATCGCGAGCTCGGCGTTGACTCCCGCTGGGAGCACTCGCTCGTGGTCGTCAACGCCGAGGGACGGATCGTCGAGGAGTGGACGCAGTGGGACAAGCTGTTCAAGCGTCCGCACGCGGTGTACGTCAGTCCCTATGACGCCGAGAAGCACGTGTGGGTGGTGGACGATCACACGCACGCCATCTACAAGTTCACCAACGACGGCAAGACGCTCGTTCAAACGATCGGGACGCCAAACGTTCCCGGTGCCGACGCCACCCACTTCAATCGTCCAACGTTCATTGCGTGGCTGCCCGACGGAAGCTTTTACGTGTCGGATGGCTACAACGGCACGCGCGTCGCGAAGTTCGATGCCAGCGGCACGTTCCAGTTCGATTTCGGCAAGCCCGGTGTGCCGGGGAAGGAAACGCGTCCCGGGTACATGAACAACGTGCACGGCGTGGCGGTCGATCTCGAGACCGGGCGCGTCTTCGTCAACGATCGCGACAACCACCGCATCCAGATTTTCGACGCGAAGGGCAATTACCTCTCCGAGTGGAAGATTGCCGTCAGCCCTTCGAGCCTTCATTTCGTGCAGATCGGCGCCGACCGCGCACTCGTGACCTTCGATCGCAACACGCACAAGATGCTGAAGTACGACCTCGATGGGCATCTGTTGTACGCGTGGGGAACGGTCGCGGATTTCCCGGGCACGCTGTGGGGCGTGCACGGCATGAGCACCGATCAGGAAGGCAACCTCTATGTGGCGGAAGTGGATGCCGGGCGATTCCAGAAGTTCCGCCCGCGTCCCGGCGCGAACCCCGCCTACTTAATCGGGAAACCGGTCTACTCGGCGTGGAAGTAACAGGGAGGTCAGCATGCGCCGAGCACTCGCCATCGGCCTCTGTGTCCTGGTCGCGTCCCAGACCGCGGGGTTACAACAACCTCGCGTGCACGATCTGACGCTGACCCGAGAGCACGTGCACTGGGGCTACTACGATTCACGAGTGCCTCCTGCACTGCAGGTCGCGTCGGGCGATCGCGTTCGGGTCGAGACTATGATCGCCGGTGGCCTGCAGCGCCTGAGGCTGGCTGGTGTATCCGAGTCCGACATCCCGGATTCACTCAAGGCGGTCGAGGCCGGTGTGACCGAGCGCGGACCCGGCGCGCATCCGCTGACCGGCCCCATCTTCGTCCAGGGCGCGGAGCCGGGCGATACGCTGGAAGTGCGGATCATCGATATCGAGTTCCTGCACCCCTTCGGCGTCAACACGTTCAATCCGGGCACCGGCGTCATTCCAGACGACTTTCCTTACGCGTACTTCCGGCTGCTGCGTTGGCGGCCGGGTGCTGACCGCGTCGACTTCGGGCCGAACATATCGTTGAAGCTCACGCCGTTCTTCGGCTCGATCGGGGTGGCCCCTCCTCCGCTCGTTGGACGCATCTCGAGCCGCCCTCCCGGCTGGCACGGTGGCAATCTCGACAACAAGGATCTCGTCGCGGGGTCGACGTTGTACCTTCCTGTGCACGTGACCGGCGCGTTGCTGTCTGTAGGCGATGGGCACGCCATGCAGGGCGATGGCGAAGTCACGGGCACCGCTTTGGAGACGTCGCTGCGCGGAACTTTCGAGGTGCGCGTCAAAAAAGGGCAGCGGCTTCGCTGGCCGCGCGCGGAAACCCCAACTCACTACATCACGATGGGCCTCAACGAGGATCTGAATGAAGCCACACGGCTGGCGACTCGCGAGATGATCGACTTTCTCGTGGCGGAAAAGGGGCTGTCGCGCGAGGATGCCTACGTCCTGGCCGCATTGACCGCCGACCTGCACGTCACGCAGGCGGTGGATCAGACCAAAGGCGTCCACGCGACGATCGCCAAATCGTTGTTTCGATGAACATCGGCGCGAATAGCGACAGGAGGACTTTGCACATGCCTGCTATGACACCACGGCGGACGGCAGGGCTGTTCGCAGCTCTCTTGGTTATTCCAGGTATCGCGGCGGCACAAACGACAGCGGATCGAACCCAGGATCGCGTTGCGTTTCCCGCTCACAACATCATCGGCAACGTGAGCTACGTGGGAACGGCGACGCTGAACTCGTTCCTGATCACGACCCCGCAGGGTCACATTCTGATCAACACCAATTACGAAGACACGGTGCCGCTGCTGCGCGAGTCGGTCGAAAAACTCGGCTTCAAGATGACGGATATCAAGATCATTCTTGGCAGCCACGCGCACCCCGATCACATGCAGGGCGATGCCGTGGTCAAGGAGTTGACCGGCGGCGCAACGGTCATGGCGATGGAGCAAGACGTGCCGGCGCTCAAGTCGATGAAGGGGCCGAGCGGAAAGGCGCATCCGATCGACCGTGTCCTGAAGGACGGCGAGCAGGTCACCCTGGGTGGGACGACGCTCACTGCGCATCTCACGCCAGGCCACACGCGCGGGTGCACGACCTGGACGATGCGGGTTCCGTCGGGCGGCCGGACCTACGATGTGGTGATTGTGTGCGCCGGCCTTCAGGAGGGCGCGCAGCTCGTCAACAACAAGAGCTATCCAGAGATCGCGGAGGACTTCGCGAAGGGCGTCAAGACGTTCAAGGCGCTGCCGGCCGACATCTTTCTCGGTGCGCACAGCTGGTTCTTCGATCTGGCTGGAAAGTACAAACGGCTTGGCGGCGCGGCCAATCCGTATCTCGATGCCGCCGGATACAAGGCGTGGGTCGACAATCAGGAGAGAAGTATCAACCTTGTGCTCGAGACCCAGAAGAAAGAACCGCCGACCAACTGATCGAGCGAGCCGCGCGGGCGAAGTGCTTGACATTCGACCGGGTGCGAGCATGATTACGTCGACGTGTTTAGGGAGGATCGAAATGATCGCCTCAATCGCCCTCATGCTGATGAGCGCGGCAGCGACGGCCACGCCGTGCGAGAACCTCACGGGCCTCAAGCTCGATAAGGCCACGATCACCAGCGCGCAGATGGTGCCCGAAGGCCCCGCTCCGGCACGTGGCGGCCGGGCCGGTGCCGCCCCGGCCGCCAGTCCAGCAGCGCCGCCGGCTACGATCCCGGCGCACTGCCGGGTGCAACTCGTGCTCAAGCCAACCTCTGATTCCCTCATCAACATGGAGATGTGGCTCCCGCCCGGGGACAAGTGGAACGGAAAGTTCATGGGTGTGGGCAACGGCGGCTTCGCCGGATCGATTCAAGGGCTGACCAACGAGATGCCGCAGGCCTTGCGGCTCGGCTACGCCACCGCGGGCACCGACACCGGCCATCAAGATCAGGGCGGCGAGTGGGCGATCGGTCATCCCGAGAAGATGATCGACTTCGGCTATCGCGCCACGCACGAGATGACGCTCAAGGCGAAGGAGATCGTCAACACGTTCTACGCGCGCGCGCCGCAGTACTCGTACTTCAAGGGGTGCTCGACCGGCGGACGCATGGCGCTGATGGAAGCGCAGCGTTACCCGGATGACTACGACGGCATCATCGCCGGCTCGCTCGCCAACCGTCACATCCACATGTGGACCGCCGGTATCGAGCGCAGCGTCAGCCTGTCGCGCAATCCGGATCGGGCGATCTCGGCCGAACAGGCGGCGCTCGTCAACAACCTGGTGACGAACACGTGCGACACGCTCAAGGAAGGGTTCCTGAACAACCCCCGTTCGTGCAAGGTGAACTTCTCGTCGCTCAAGTGCCAGGCCGGACAGTCCGGCAATGCATGCCTCACCGATACCCAGATGAAGACTGTCGAGACGTTCTACGGCGGCGTCAAGAACTCGAAGGGTGAGCTGATCTTCTCAGGCCAGGCGCTCGGCAATCCGATCGGGGCCCAACAGCCGACGAACAAGTCGCCGGGCGGCGTCTACGATCTCGTGCGGATCGCTTACAACGATCCCAACACCGACTGGCAGAAGTTCGATCTCGATCGCGACATGAAGTTCCTCGACGAGAAGATCGGCTACGTCGACGCCGTGAATCCCGACTTGAGCAAATCAAGGCGAGCGGCGGTAAGCTCCTCATCACGCACGGCTGGTCCGATACCGGCATCACCCCCGAGACGTCGATCTGGTACTACGAGCAGGTGCTCCACAAGATGGGCAAGGAGCAGAGCGACTGGGTCCGCCTGTTCATGGCGCCAGGCATGGGCCACTGCGGCGGCGGGCCGGGCGTGAACACCTTCGACTCGATCGGCACGCTCGAGACGTGGGTCGAAAAAGGGGTCGCTCCGGAGACGATGATGGGGAAGGGCGCGCAGGGCATGACGCGTCCGATGTGCCCCTATCCGCAGTACGCCGAATACAAAGGGAGCGGCGATCTGAAAGACGGCAGCAACTGGTCGTGTAAGGCGCCGCGCTGAGAACTGCCTTCGAGCGCACCAAGAGTTCAGACCACCTGGATTCGAGGATTGCGAATCCCTCGATCCACAGTGCTCGTGTTTCACACGTGTGTTGCCAGCGCAGTGAGAGCTCCCCACCAGGAGATGGCGACCAGCGCCAGGCGGATCCAATTGAGCCGAATCCACCGCCGGGCCTCGGACTGGAGGCGGCCGGCTGGAGTGTTTCCGCCTCCGTCCTCAAGAAAGCGCTCGATCGTCGGGCGAAAGTAGGCCAAGGTCCATGCCACAACAGAGACGGCGCACACCGCAGAAAGGATCAGGGGCACTTCCCGGCTCCCTGCAAAGAGGGCCACGGCCAGGGCGCCGAGCCCGCTCAGCGCGTAGAGCGGGGCCACAGGCATCCAGAACGCCGGAAGGTTCATCCGACTAACGGGTGATCCGACGAATCCGTCAAAGGATTCGGGTGGCTTGCGGCTCCACGCGGGATGCACCACGAAGCTTTCGTAAATGCTAGCGCCGAAGACGAGCGACACCATGACCGAGTAGAACCACAGGACTGTCGTATAGAGAGTCATCTCACGTTTCCACGATCGTGTCGGCACAACGACCGGCGCGCGACGTTACCTGAAGGGGTAGACCATCGCCCCGACGAAGATGTTGAAGCTGCTCGCGTCCCACTCGTTCTCGAAACGCCCGACTGGTGTCTCGATCACGTTGTCGAACTTCGTGAAGAAGTAGCCGACGCTCGAGAAGATGCCGACCTTCCGGTGGACGGCGTACTCGACTCTGACTTGCGGGCGGGCGGCGAAGCTGTTGCTCGCGTCAACGGTGACCTCGGTGCCGGGGCCGAAGAAATTTCGATACTGGTCGTTCAGGCGAATCGAGTTGAAGCTGATGCCCGCATTGATCGAGACGCCCGCGGCGATCGGCCCGTTGACCCATGTGTAGCCGACGCCGGCCATGAGCGGCCGGACGCGAAGTTCTCCGACTTCGGTCGTGCCGGAGAGTCTGGCAAACGTGAGATCGCCGGAATACCACCCGAAGCCGATCGTGGGGCCGAACCCGGGCTCGGGCGCGAGACCGAAGTTGACGCCGTATCCCAGGCCGACGTTGACTTCGTCGTCAAACGTGAAGATGCCTCCGATCGATCCACCAATCCCGGCGCGCTTGGCCAGGTTCACCATGCTGCTCTGGGCCGACGCATTCGCTGCGGTCATCGTACAGAGAAGGACCACAGACAATACAACGCGGTTCTTCATTCGTCGCTCCTCGGTTGCTCAACGATACAGTCAGCTTCGTCCGAGCGCAACGCATCTTCTAACGATCCGCACATCTGTCGATGCGGTCCGGCTAAAGCCGGACACTACGTATCTGGAAAACTACGTGTCTCGCATTGGCGTCAGGCCACCGGACACGAGGTGTCTGGGGAAACAAATAGGCTGACGGCTGTCGTATGTGCTACGACACGCGGTTCACGCATCAGAGTGGTCCACTGACCTGAACGCCGATCACACAATGGAGACGTCGTAATGCGCCATTCGCTTGTAGCCCTTTTATTGATCAGTTGTGTCGCGCTGCCACTGTCGGCGCAATCCCCCGACGGCTGGAAGATGCGCGTCGATCGCAGCCAGAGCGCCCAGGATCCCGACGACCGGCCGGACCTCTCCTTCGTGTCGAAGGGGAAAGGCTTCCACGTCAAGGGCGGACCAGCCGGGACGTTCTGGAGCGCGAGCCATAACGCCGCGGGTAACTACACGCTCAAGGCAACCTTCAATCTCAACGAGCCGAGCAGTCATCCCAACTTCTATGGCCTGGTCTTCGGCGGTTCCCAGTTGGAGGGGGCCAGCCAGGCATACACGTATTTCGTGGTCGCACAGGACGGCTCGTACCTGATTCGGCAGCGCGCAGGAAATGATGTGAAGGATGTCGTCCGGGCACCGCATGCGTCGGTAAAACGGCCCGACGGGGCTGGTCGCTCCTCGAATACGCTGGAAGTGCGGGTTGCGGCCGACATGGTCTCGTACCTGGTCAACGGAACGGTCGTTCACTCCGTCGCCCGCAATTCCGTGACGACGGACGGCATCGTGGGCTTCCGCGTCAACCATCAGCTCGACGTGGCTGTCGAGGGGTTCGAACTACAGAGGTCGTAGACGAGAAAGTAGGCCGGGTCTTGCTGAATGTCCCGGCATATAATCTCCGCGCACGCCGTGCCTGTATCGCTGACGGCACGGCGTCGCCTCGAATTCACGCGGTCGTTCATGAACGTGAGGGAGGTGGCGCGATGCGCGGCCTTATTCTGGTCCTCGCCCTCGTCGTATCGACTGTCTTCGTGGACGCCCAGCATTGGACGCCCCCACACACTGCGTGGGGCGATCCTGACTTACAGGGATACTGGCCGGGCGTGGCGATGTTGGGTGTTCCTCTCGAGCGTCCCGCCGATCTCGGCAACAAGGCCACGCTGACCGACGAAGAGTTCGCGCAGCTTCCCCAGAAGCGGCGGTTGACCAACGCGAACGACGCATTCTTCGGCGAGTCGGGCGATCACTGGAGAGACTACGGCAAGCCGCAGCACCAGACGTCGCTCATGGTGGATCCGCCGAACGGCAGGTATCCGCAGCTCACGGCAGACGGCGCGAAGCGGACCGCGGCAATTCCCAACGAAGCGCGCGGGCCGCTGAACGGCCCGGCGAACGTCGGTGCCCAAGCGCGATGCATCTCGCGCGGTGCGTTCGGCTCGATGTTGCCTATCGGCAACTCCAGCGGCAACCAGATCATCCAAGCCCCGGGTCTCGTCGTGATTCGCAACGAGATGATCCACGAAGCGCGCATCGTCTATCTGGATGGACGTCCGCATGTCGGAGCCGGAATCCTCGAGTACATGGGCGACTCGCGAGGGCGGTGGCAAGGGCAGACGCTGGTGGTCGAGACCACGAACTTCAACGAGAGCGGGGGCGTGAATCGCGCGTTCAGCCGTCACGCGCGCATGACAGAGCGCTTCACGCGAATCGATGAACGGACCCTGCGGTATGAAGTCACGGTTGACGATCCAGAGACGTGGTCGAAACCGTGGACCGTGACGTTCCCCCTCGAACAAGATCCCAGCTACTACCTCTTCGAGTTCGCATGCCACGAAGGCAACTACGGGACCATGCGATCGATGCTCGGAGGCGCGCGCCTCGCCGACAAGTAGGTGTTCCGAATCGAGTCGTTGACGGTTTCAGTCCCCGCGCGCGAATTCTGTTGACCGAGGGGCCTGCGAGGCCCTGGATACACGCTGGAAACCGGACACTTCCCCGCAATCCCGAGCTGGCAGGCGGCTTGCCCACCCCCTCTCGCTCCCATGACGTTGCGATAGCTCTGACGTTCTTGGCGCCGGCTCGCGCCGCGAGGCGGCGCGTCGCCGACAGCGGGAGGAACTCCTATGCGGCTGGTCAAAGTGTTCGTCGCCTTGACCCTGGTTGCCCTCGCGCTCTCTGCGCGTCCGGCAGCGCAAGCTCCGGGATCGGGCTCGTTCGTCGAGGGTCAGATCCTCGTGAAATTCCGGCCGGGGGCCAGCGCCAACGCGACGGCCGACGCGCATAGGCAAAACGGTGGACGGCAGCAGAACGAGATCGCGCGGACGCGCGTGCAGCTCGTCGCGGTGACTCCGGGTGATGAGACGAACGCCATTGCTCGCTATCGGCGAAACCCGAACGTCTTGTACGCCGAGCGGAACGCGATCAGAAGCATACCGAGACCCGTCTCTCACGATCCCGGAACAGAAGTCGTACCGGGAGACTATTACTTCAAAGAGCAGTGGGCGCTTCACAACACCGGCCAGTTGTTCTACTGCATCATCCCGAGCTTGCCTGACTTCTGCTTCTACGTTGGTACTCCGGATGCCGACATCGATGCACCGGAAGCGTGGGCGATCTCGACGGGAACCGGGGTTCGAGTGGCGGTCATCGATACAGGCATCGATTACACCCATCCCGACCTCGCAGCAAACTACGCCGGCGGTTTCGATTTCGTGAACAACGACGGCGACCCGATGGATGATCACGGTCACGGCACGCACGTGGCGGGGACGATCGCGGCGGCGTTGAAC
>Ga0310810_10006563_pt1 | contig 13159 bp, 9 predicted proteins | sample NCmetagenome_FD_207641 | JGI IMG/M metagenome (GOLD analysis project Ga0310810, IMG submission 207641) | Soil microbial communities from experimental microcosm in Duke University, North Carolina, United States - NC | ecosystem: Engineered > Artificial ecosystem > Soil microcosm > Unclassified ... | reverse complement strand
CGGCGAGAGCGGCCACGTGGGACGTGACCTACGAATACCGCTGGAAGCCGTCGTTCTCACTGCACGCCAGTTTTCTCGATCGGCAGGGCAGCCGCGAGCTGATGCTCGACGCCGAGCGGAGCGGCGGAACCGGCGTGCTGCGGCTCCAGTCCGACGGCCGGTCGGTCTACCGCGACCTGGAGGCCGGTTTTCATTTCAGCCACCCCAGCCGCGCCGATCTGACGGCGACGTACTCGCGGTCGCTCGCTGAAGGCGATCTCAACCCGTTCGCCAGCTACTTCGATGCGATGCTGTGGCCCGTGGTGACGCCTCACAGCGACGGCCCGTTACCGACCGACGTGCCGCATCGGTTCCTGGCGCGCGGGCGCCTGCTGCCGGCGTCAACGTGGCTGATTGTCGGCATCCTCGACTGGCGGACCGGGCTGCCGTACTCGCTGGTCAACGAGTATCTGGATTTCGTCGGCCCGCGCAACGCCCAGCGGATGCCGAACTACCTGCGGGTCGACCTCGGGCTCGAGCACCGCTTCAAGATCTTCAAGCTGCAACCCTGGATTGGCGTGCGCGCGTACAACGCGCTGAACGCGTTCCTGCCGGCTGACGTGCAGGCCAACATCTCGTCACCCGCGTTCGGATCGTTCTACAACTCCCAGTTCCGCCAGTACAGACTGCAGGTGCGCTTCGAGCGTTGATCGGGCACAATGAGCGGTCGGGCGAGCACAGCTCTTGCTTTCCCGGACAGGAGTGATGACCCGCGCCATGCCAAGTGTCCGCTGCGGTGGGCAAACTGTCTCGCTTGCTGCGACATGCGTGTTGGCCTTTTGTGTCAGCGCTGTTGCGGCCGCGGGTGGACCGGACCCCGCAACCAATCGGCTGCTGGACGACTTCGAGGCACGGCTCGCTCAGGACCCGGCCAACCTGCGCGTCGCCGCCGAATACCGCCAGCTGGTGATCGAGACCGGATGCTACGATCGGAGCCTCAAGCTGTTCGAGCACTTGGCCAGGGATCCGCGTGGCGGCGCCAACGGCTTTCTGAATCTCGCGCTCGCGAACGTCGACAAGGTGCCGGTGTCCGGATCCGTGCGACGCGCACTCCTGGGCCGCGAGGCGCTCAACGCATTGACGCGCGCCATCGCAATCGAGCCGAGCGACCTGGCCTACTTGATCCGCGGTCTCGTCAACCTCTACTACGATCAGTTCGTGTTCCACCGCACCGATAAGGGGGTTGCCGATCTCGAAACGGCCCGCCGGCTCGCCGCGGCCCACCCGGAGGTGGCGTATGCGCCACGGATCCTGGTCGCGCTGGGCGACGGCTATTGGCGGCTGAATCGCCCCGACCGCGCCCGCAGCGTCTGGCGCGAGGGGCTCGAGGCATTTCCCGATCAGCAGACCTTCCGGATCCGGCTCGATGCGCGAGCCGACCAGATTCCCGATATCATCGAGCGCGCGCTCGACGCAGGCGTTCGTGTGGATACGACGCTGCGCGAGTTGTTTCCCGATCTGCCGCGCGCGGCGTGGAAGGCGATCCCATGAGCGGCGCCGAGTTCACGATCGTCGTTCCGACCTACAACGAGCGGGATCGCCTCGGTGCCCTGCTCGAACGGATCTTCGAGGCGTGCGATCGCGAGCGGGTGGCGATTGAAGTGGTGATCGTCGACGATAACTCCGCCGACGGGACCGGCCTCGTCGCGGATGAATGGGCGCAGCGGCGCCCCGTCCGTGTGATCCATCGGGCGGGGAAGCTCGGACTCGGCTCGGCGGTGCTCGAGGGCTTTGCCGCGGCGACGACCTCCATCGTCGGCGTGATGGACGGCGATCTGAGTCATCCGCCCGAGCTGCTGCCGAGGCTGTTCAGGACGATCGGCGACGGCGGCTTCGACCTGGTGGTCGCCAGCCGCTACGTCCGCGGAGGCGGCACGTCGAACTTTCCGCTCGGCCGCTGGCTGTTATCGCGTGCAGGCTGCTGGCTCGCCCGGCCGCTCACGCCGGTGCGCGATGCGATGTCCGGGTTCTTTCTGATCCGGCGCGAGCATCTCGACGGCTTCCGGACATCGGTCAGCGGATTCAAGATCGGCCTCGAGCTGTTCGTGCGATCGCGGCCGCGGCGGCTGGCGGAAGTCGGCTACGTCTTCGCCGGCCGGACGCTGGGCGTGAGCAAGATGAGCATCTCTGAAGCCACAGGATTTCTGCAGCAACTGCTCGCGCTCTACCGGCAGGCGCTGGCGGCGCCGGCGCGGCGTCCGGCGTGCGTCACCGTCGCCGGCGCTCAGGATCGCGCCGCGTCACCGTCCCTGCTCGGCGCCTGACTTCCGCGCGCCGTGGCGCGCGTTGGGCCACGAGTTGTTCAGCCCAGTTCGAGGACCGTCGCTTCTTCCTGCTGAGTGAATCGGATGACGTCATCGTAACGGCGCCGCAACAGTTGAGCGATGTCGTCGGTGAAGGTCTTCGTCCTTGCTCACAAGGAAGCAACCGAGAACCCGCCAAATCCCAGACGGTTGCATCCTTGGCGCCGCCCTGCCCGAGCAATCGAATGTGCATGGAAGCAGGAAAGATGTCGCCAGGACTTCGCACGGTTCCTCCGAGAGCGGCTCATCGAAGAGGAACCGAGCCATCTCACGCGGCCGGCGTGCGGAGCGTCCGGCGCTCGCGTTTCGCGGCGTACGCAAGACACGCCCTCACGTCGTCACGCGTCAGTTCTAGAACGATTTCGATAGGGCCGTAGTGGCGCTAGGGCTGCGAAAAAACGCAGGGCTGAAGCCGTGCGCCACACAAGTCAAAAATGCTCTAACGCTCGCGCGCCGCGCTCCACACCGAACGGCCCCCGAGCATCGCGATCACGACCGCGCCGGCAGACGTGCTGAACCCGTACGAGATCGCACGCTCGAGCGCGGTGACGGCCGCCGCTGTCGGCAGGTCGACGCCGAACGCCATCAAGCCTGCGACCAGCCCGCCCTCGACCGGTCCGAGTCCGGCGACACCTGGCACGACGCCGCCAAGCATGGCCAGCACGCACAGCGTCGCAATTTGCGTCGTCGAGAGCGCGACGCCGAAGGCGAGCGTGACGCACGACAGCCGGAGGAAATCCTGAAGCCACAGGGCGCTCGAGTACCCGACACCCGCCAGGAACAAGGGAAGGCGCACGCGATCCCGCGTCAGCTGTTCGCGCCATTCGGTGCTCAGGAAACCAGAGCGGCGCAGGCGCCAGAGTGCAAAGGCGACGATGACGATTGCGACCGACACGCCGATGCCGATGAGACCGCCCCGGCTCCGCGACGCGAGGTGACGGACGGCGACGAGCGACATCGCGCTCAGTACGAGAATCGGCGGAAGCTCGGACAGCCGATCCCAGACCGCGGCGATGGTCGCCTCACGCCACGTGGCCCGGCCGCCCAGCCGCACGAGCGCGATGCGGCACGCTTCGCCCCCCGGCGCCGGCGTCAGGTTGCCGGCGGCGATCCCGCCCAGCGTCGCGAGCGTCGCGCGCATGACGCCGACCTCGCCCCCCTGCGCGCGCAGGAAGCCACGCCAGCGTGCGCCGGCGAGAAACAGGCTGACGACGTAGAGCAGAAACGCCGCGGCCGCATACCCGGGCCGGGCGGTTGACAGCCGATCGAAACTGTTTGCGACAATGCGCCAGATGGACGGCAAAGTAGAATCATCTGCGTGGGTGCGCCGTTACGCAATTGGATCTTCCGGATCGTGATGACGCTGGCGGCCGCGGCGATCCTCGCCGCCGTGTGGTTCTCCGCGGCGCCGCTTTCCCTCCGCCTGATCGCCATCGCCCTTCTGATCGCGGCAGCGCTCGATCAGACCTTTCGTCACCTGCCCGCGTTCGATCCGCTCGGCCGCGTCCGGTGGCGCTTGCCTCTGCGTTCTTTGCGGTCTCCGCGGTTCCATCCGATCGTCAAGGTCTGCGCGCTGACCTTCGACGATGGGCCGACCGCGGCGACCGCGGCAGTGCTCGACATTCTCAAGGCCGAACAGGTGCCGGCGACGTTCTTCGTGCTCGGCACCAACGTCGAGAGGCATCCGGAGACGGTGCAGCGGGCGCGGGACGAAGGGCACGCCGTCGGGATCCACGGCATGAGCCACGAGAAGCTGGCGCGTGCCGCGGAAGAGACGATCGAGCGTCAGGTTTCCGGGGTCACGAAACTGCTCGAGCGGCTCGGTGTGACGCCGGCGAAGGTCTATCGGACGCCGCACGGCTTCAAATCGCGCGCGGTCTTCGAGGTCGCGCGCCGGCAGGGATTGACGCTCTGGGCGTGGAGCCGCGGCATCTGGGACACCGATCGGCCCGATCCGGCTGTGCTGGTGCGCCGCGCCACCCGCCTGGCCCGGCCGGGCATGGTGCTGCTGCTCCACGACGGCCGCGGCGACGAACCGCAGCCGGACGTGCAGCCGATGCTGACGGCGCTGCCGGCGATCATTCGTGAGCTGAAGCAGCGCGGCTTCGCCTTCGTTCGAGTCGGGGACACGTGAAGCTCGGGATCCTCTGCGAGAACTACTACCCGACGCTTGGCGGCGAGCAGGAACACATCTTCAACCTGCGGCGGCACCTCGAATCGCCGACAGACGGTGCCGATCCCGTGGACGTCCGTGTCATCGTGCCGCACGTCGCCTACGACGTCTGGCACGGCCCGGCCGACGATGCGCATGTGCTCCGTCCGGCGCATTCGATTCGCGTGCATGGCGAAGGCTCGGCGTCGCAGATCACGATCACGCCGTCGGCCTACGGTGCCCTGCGGCGCGTGTTTGCCCGCGAGCGGTTCGACCTGCTGCACATCCACGCGCCGGTGGACATCGGCCTCTCCGCCTGGGCCTTGTGGACGTTCGGCGGTCCTATCGTCGGCACGATTCACAGCTACTTCACGCACACCCGCAAGCGGAACCTGCTCGCACCCTGGTACCGGTACGTGATGCGGCGGATGACGAAGGTGATTGCCGTCAGCGAAGCGGCGCGCGACGCCATGGGGCGCTACGCGCGCTTCGACAGCACGATCATCGGCAACGGCGTCGACTGCGACGCCTTTCAGCGCGGCCGTCCGATGGCGCGGTTCGCGGACGGCCTGACGAACATCCTGACCGTCGGCCGCCTGGAGCATCGCAACGGGATCGACGTGATCATCGACGCCTTTGCGCTGATCGCGCGCGAGCAGCCGCGCCTGCGCCTGCTGATCGCGGGGGAGGGACCGTCGCGCGCGCAGTACGAGGCGCAGGTGAGCCGCCTGCCGGCGTCGATCGCGTCGCGCGTGGTGTTTCTGGGCGCGGTGTGGCAGGAGCGTCCGGACCTGTACGCCTCGGCGCAGTGCTTCGCGCTGGGCGCGCGGAAGGCGAGCTTTTCCATCCTGCTGCTCGAAGCGCTTGCCGCGGGCCTGCGCGTCGCCGCACTGCCAGGCGAAGGTACGAGCCGCGCGGGCGATCACTGGTCGATCGCGGAGATGTCGGCATCGGAGACGCCCGAGGCGTACGCCGACGCCCTGCGGCGCGCGCTGGTGCCGTCGACGCCGGACGCGGTTGCGCGCGCCCGCGCGATGGCGCGGCGGCACGACTGGAGCCTGGTGGTGCCGAGGATCCGTCGCGTCTACGAGGAGGCGTTGTGCAGGGCGTAGCGCGTGACGTGCGCCTGTCACCGGGTGCTGTCGTGGCCGCCGCGGTCGTCGGGACGCGCCTCCCGGTTCTCCTGCTCGGCGCGCTCGCGGTCACGATCGTCGGCACGATTCCGCCGCCCGCCGCGGAAGCGGTGTGGCGGGTCTCGTCGCACGAGCTGACGAACATGCTCGCGCGCTGGGACACGTTTTTCTATTACACCATTGCCACCGACGGTTATCACTGGGATCCCGCCGTCTTCCAGCACTACAACGTGGTGTTCTTTCCGTTGTACGCGATGCTGATGCGCTGGGGCGGCGCCGTGCTCGGCGGGCATCCGCTGCTGGCAGGGCTGATTGTGTCGCTGGCGGCGTTCACGGGAGCGCTCGCCGTGCTCTACCGCCTCGCGCGCCTCGACCTCGGCGAGGACGACGCCTGGCGCGTCGTTCTGCTGATGTCGACGTTTCCTTACGCGCTGTATTACTCCGTGGCCTATACCGAGTCGCTGTTCCTGCTGCTGAGTGTGGGTGCCTTCTATGCGATGCGGAGCCGGCGTCTCGGGTGGGTCGCGATCTGCGGTCTGGCGGCGGGGCTCACGCGCCCGAATGGCTTCTGGCTCGCGCTGCCGCTGGCGTGTCTCGCGCTGTGGCCGCCAGAGCGCGCGTCGGTTGACGCAGACCCGCAACCGGTGATGCGCGTGCGCCTCGCGCTGCTTGCTGCCTGTTTGCCGATCGTCGGCGTGACGATCTTCTCAGGCTATCTGTATTGGCGCTTCGGCGATCCGATCGCGTGGGTTCACGGCCAGGCGGCATGGGGAGTGCCGATCATGCTCCGCGCGGGCGCGCCCGATCCCGGCAAGCTGCCGGGTGAGCTGGCGATCAAACCGATCGAAGTCATCGTCTGGATCGGCAATATCGCGGCGTTCGTGGCTGCGGTCGCCGCGATTCGGCCGGTGACCAGGCGGTTCGGCCTCGCTTACGGCGCGTGGATCGCGGTCAACATTTTCCCGCCGGTCGCCGCGCACCTGTTCATATCGCTCGGCCGGTTCATCTCCGTGCTGTTCCCGTTTTTCTACTGGCTGGCGATCAGCATTCCACGCCCGCGGCTGATGCGCGTCGCCGGCGCCTTCGCGGCCGGTCAGGCGGTGCTGGCGATCTGGTTCTTCCTGTGGCGTCCGGTCGTGTGAGCTCCCGCGCCCAGGCATTTGTCTCCGCGCTCTCGGCGGTTTCATCTTAATCGGGGCTGTCGTCTGAGGCTCGCGACTGCACTGACGGCGAGCACGATCAGCACCGCGTTGCGGAGTACTACGGTCAACAGGGCCGGCAGCTCGCTTCTGAGAACGCTCCCGTAAAAACTCCAGAAGATCTGCGTCAGCAGGATCGCGATCGCGGTAATCACCGCGAGACCGGTGTCGCCCTCGACCCAGGCGATGCCGGCCGCGGGCGCGAGCCAGATCACGTACTGCGGGGAGAGCAGAGCGGAGAGGACGAGCAGCGTCGACACGCTGCCGAGCCATCCGGCGCCGACGCGATCCAGCCGGGCACCGCGCCAGCTGCTCCAGACGCAGATTGGCGCGGCCGCCGCGAACATCGCGATCGACGCAGCGCTGCTGATGGTGCCGATCCGCCAGGCGCCGCTTTCCATGCGCATCGTCTCCGATCCGGCCAGGTGAACCAGGCTGCCGATCAGGCTCTCGATTTGCCAGCCGGTCGCGCCGCGGAACGTCAGCACTTGCAGCACGCCTCTGGATCCGGCGAGCCAGAGGGCGCCGCTCGCGAAGACCGCCGCCGTGACACCGAACGCTGCGAGCGCGATCAGAGAGCGGCGCGCGCGCCAGGGCACGACGAGCAGCGTTCCGAGCACGAGCGGCCACAGCTTGAAGGCGGCGCCGATGGCCAGCGCGCACCCCAGCGTGATCGGACGGTTCTTGCGCCAGGCGGCGACGGCGAGAATGGCCGCCGCGGTCGACCATGCGTCCACGCGGTTGAAAAACAGACCGAGGATCGGCGCGACGGCCGCGGCGTAGATCGTTGCCGATACGATGCCCCAGCCCCACAGCAGCGATCCGACGATGATTGCGCCGGCGATGAGATCGAGAACGACCACGCCGAGGCCGAACGAGGCGCGCCCGCCGGGCAGCCGCGCGAGCGCTTTGAAGACCAGGAGCGTGGCGATCGGATGCTCGACCTGATAGTCGATGTAGGGACGACCGGCACCGCTGGCGATTTCGTAGTAGCGATCGAAGTCGCCGGCCGGCTGCGCACTCTCGGAGACGGAAATCCCGAACGCGGCCAGGTGGATGATCAGAACCGCGATCAGGACGAGGGGGGATCGCACGAAGGCCGGCCGATGGTAACACAGTCATTTCGGGCCGATTCTGTAAGACACTAGGAGGAGTGACTTCGCAGCGGCGCTCGCGCCAAGGTGTTCTCGTTCTCTCGGCTCTCGGCGTCGTCTTCGGCGACATCGGCACGAGCCCGCTCTATGCGCTGCGCGAGTGCTTCGACGGCGTCCACGCCATCCCGGTGACGACGGCCAACGTCTTCGGCGTGCTGTCGCTGGTCTTCTGGTCGCTGATCATCACCGTGTCGGTGAAGTACGTGCTGTTCGTGATGCGCGCCGACAACGAGGGCGAAGGGGGCATCCTCGCACTCGTCGCGCTCGTGCGCGGCCGCACCGGCGGCGCGTATCGCCGGACGCTGATCGCGATCGGCCTGTTCGGCGCGGCGCTGCTCTACGGCGACGGCATGATCACGCCCGCCATCTCGGTGTTGAGCGCCGTCGAGGGGTTGAGCGTCGCGACCCACGTGTTCGAAGACTTCATCGTGCCGATCACCATCGGCATCCTGATTGTGCTGTTCCTCGCGCAGCATCGCGGCACGAGCGGCATCGGCAAGGTCTTCGGGCCGATCATGATCGTCTGGTTTTCACTGATCGCGATCCTCGGCCTCCCGCCGATTCTGAAGAACCCCGGGATCCTCGCGGCGCTGAATCCCTGGTATGCGTACGAATTCTTCGCGATCCACCGGTTCGGGTCCCTGCTGACGCTGGGCTCCGTGTTCCTTGCGATCACCGGCGCCGAAGCGCTCTACGCGGACATGGGCCATTTCGGCCGCGAGCCGATCCGGCTGGCGTGGTTCGCCCTCGTCCTGCCGACGCTGCTCGTGAACTACTTCGGCCAGGGAGCGCTGCTGCTCGCCAACCCCGAGACGCGCGTCAACCCGTTCTTCCATCTGGCGCCGGCGTGGGGGCTCTATCCGCTCGTCGTGGTGTCGACGATGGCCGCGGTGATTGCGTCGCAGGCGATCATTTCCGGCGCCTTCTCGATGACGCAGCAGGCGATTCAGCTGGGGTACTCGCCGCGCTTCGACATCCAGCACACGTCGGCCCACGAGATGGGGCAAGTCTATATCCCCGAGATCAACTGGATGCTGATGGTGGCGACGCTCGGCCTCGTGTTCGGCTTCCGCTCGTCGACGAACCTCGCCGCCGCGTACGGCATGGCGGTCACCTTGACGATGATCATCACGACGCTGCTGGCGTTCGTCGTCGCGCGCGAGCTGTGGCGCTGGAGCCTGTGGCGCGCCGGTCTGATCACCGCGGCGTTCCTCTCGCTCGATCTGGTGTTCTTCGCCGCCAACGTGCTGAAGATCCAGCACGGCGGATGGTTCCCTCTCGTGGTCGCCGGGCTGGTCTACGGCGTGATGTCCACCTGGAAGCGCGGCCGCGAGCTGGTGGTGGAGCGGTTGAACGCGGCCGAAGTGTCGCTCGACGCGTTCTTCAAGCAGCTCGCGAAGACGCCGCCGGTGCGGGTGCCAGGCACCGCGGTGTTCATGACCGCGCGTCCGGAAGGCGCGCCGCCGATCCTCGTGCATCACCTCAAGCACAACAAGGTGCTGCACCAGCAAATCGTCCTGCTGACGATCTCCATGCTGAACACGCCGACGATCAGCGAAGGCGAGCCGATCGACGTGCAGTCGCTCGGCGGCGGCTTCTACCGCGTGATCGCGCGTTTCGGCTTCATGGAATCCCCTGACGTACCGATCGCGCTGGCGCGCGCCCGCGCCAAGGGGCTGGCGATGAACGACGACGACACCACGTTCTATCTGGCCGATCTGACGCTGCTGGCGAACGGCCAGATCGGGATGTCGCGGTGGCGCGACACGATCTTCATCTTCCTGTCGCGCAATGCGCGCCGGGCCACGAATTTCTTCAACATTCCGGTCGACCGCGTCGTGGAAATTGGTATCCAGCTCGAAATCTAGAGCCCCAGCGGGGCTAGAATGTCGCTGCCTTGGGAGGTGTCTGATGAAACTCGGGATTCATACGTTCGTCGCCGGTCTGCTGCTGGCAGGAATGTTCGGCGCGAGCGCGGGCGCGCAGGCGCCCAAAACCAATAGCGTCGAGCTCGGCTCGATCAATTTTCCGACCTCGGCCAAGCCGGCCGCGCAGGCGCCGTTTCTGACCGGCGTCAAGGCGCTCTACAACTTCGAATTCGACATCGCCGCCGATGCGTTCCGCGAGGCGCAGAAGGCCGATCCCGGCTTCGCGCTCGGGTATTGGGGCGAGGCGATGAGCTTCAACCATCCGCTGTGGGCGCAGCAGGATCTGCCGGCGGCGCGCAAGGTCATGGAACGGCTCGCGCCGACCGCTGCCGCGCGCGCGGCGAAGGCGCCCGCCGGCAAGGAGCGCGAGCTGATTGAATCGATCGAAGTGCTCTTCGGCGCCGGCGACAAGCTGGCGCGCGACATCGCCTACGCGGACGCGCTGAAGGCCATGCACGCGAAGTATCCCGCCGACGACGAGATCGCGTGCTTCTACTCGCTGGCGCTGCTCGGCACGGGACGGCCGGGCGTGTCGAACACCCGCAACGCCATGCAGGCGGCGGCGATCGCGCAGGGCATCTTCCAGCGCAACCCGAAGCACCCGGGGGCGGCGCACTACATCATCCATTCGTTCGACGACCCCGATCACGCGATTCTCAGCCTGACCGCCGCGCGCGAGTACTCGAAGATCGCGCCGTCGGCCGCGCACGCGCTCCACATGCCGTCGCACATCTTCGTCCAGCTCGGGATGTGGGATGACGTCGTCGCGTCCAATGTCGTGGCGTACAAGGCCGCCGTCGACCTGGCGGTCGCCAAGAACCTGCCGCGCGGACGCGAGGACTTCCACACGCTCGGCTGGCTGCAGTACGCGTATCTCCAGCAGGGCAAGTTCGACGAGGCCCAGAAATGCGTCGACCAGGCCAAGGCGGTCGCCGACAAGGAGACCGCGCCGAATATCCGCGACGGCTACGCCGCGATGAAGGCGCGTCAGGTCGTCGAGAGCGAGAAGTGGGAGAAACTCCCGCTGCCGAACGGTCCGGTCCGCGACGGCGGCGCGCCCGGCTACGACGGCAACGCGGCATACGTCTTCGCCGCCGGTTTCAGCGCCGCACACCTGAACGACTCGGAGACGGCCAACCGCGCGCTCGAAATCCTGACGGCGATGCAGAAGCAGGCGGAGTCGGGATCGAACGCCTATCGCGCGAAGCCGATTGCCGTAATGGCGAAGGAAGTCGCCTCCGGCATCGCGCACATGCAGCAGAACACCGCCGATGCCGAGCGGTTGCTGAAGGAAGCGACGGCGATCGAAGCGACGATGGATGCGCCATCGGGTCCCCCGGAACCGATCAAGCCGTCGTTCGAGTTGTACGGGCAGTTCCTGGGCGCGCAGGGGCGCGCCAAGGAAGCTGCGGCGCAGTTCGAGCAGTCGCTGCTGCGGATGCCGAACCGGCGTCTGTCGGTGATGGGCCTGTCCAAGACCGCGGCGACGCGCTCGTCGCAGGCAGGTGCGCGATGAATCGCTTTGCCGCCGCATCGGTCGCAGCCGCAGTAGTCGCGGTATGCGTCGCGGGCGTTCAGGCCCAGGAAACGCGGTCGGCGACGCTGCTGACCACCGAGCACTGGCTCGATTGGGAGCGCGTCAGCGACGCGCAGATCTCGCCGGACGGTTCCCGCATCGTCTACACGCGGCAGCACGTGAACCAACTCGAGGACAAATGGGACTCGGAGCTGTGGATCCTCAACGCCGATGGATCGCAGCAGCGGTTCCTCGTCAAGGGCGGCGCGCCGCGCTGGTCGCCCGACGGCAAGCGCCTGCTGTATCAGGCTGAAGGTGAGCCGAAGGGATCGCAGCTCTTCGTCCGCTGGGTGGATGCGGAAGGCCCGGCGACACAGATTACGCATATCAACGAGGCGCCGCGCAACGCGAAATGGTCGCCGGACGGCAAGTCGGTCGCCTTCTCGATGTTCGTGCCTGCGACAGACAAGTGGACGATCTCGATGCCGGCCGAGCCGAAGGGCGCGAAATGGACGCCGGCGCCTCGCGTCGTCGCGAACCTGCACTTCCGGCAGGATCAGGTCGGCTTCCTCGAAGACGGCTATACGCACCTGTTCGTGGTGCCGAGCGACGGCGGCACGCCGCGCGATCTGACGCCGGGCAAGTGGAGTGCCGGCGCCGGCGAGCTTCGCGGCGGCTCGGCGATCGACTGGACCCCTGACAGCAGGTCGATCGTCTTCGACGGCAACAAGGCGCCGGACGCCGACATGCAGTACGAGGCGTCGCAGATCTATGTCGTCGACGTGTCGTCCGGCAGCGTGCGCGATCTGGTGGCGAAGGCCGGCAACTGGGGACGGCCGGTGGTGTCGCCGGATGGCCGGACGGTCGCGTTCAGCGGCCACGCGCCGACGGGGCATTCCCATACGGTCAGCGATCTGTTCGTCATTCCGCTGACGGGCGGCGCCGGCGACATGCGCAAGATCAGCGGCGACTACGACCGCGATCCGATCAACATGCGCTGGGCGCCGGACGGCACCGGCTTGTGGTTCGACGCCGACAACAGCGGCGCCCGCAACGTCCAGTTCGCGTCGATCACCGGCGGCGTCAAGCCGCTGACCACAGGCCGTCAGATGCTGTCGTTCGACTCGATGTCGAAAGACATGATCGCCGCCGGCATATCGTCAGACCTGAACACGCCGCCGGACGTCGTCAAGTACAACCTCAAGCAGCCGGGGCAGATCACGAAACTGACCGACGTGAACGCCGACGTGATGCAAGGCAAGCAGCTGGCGAAGATCGACGAGGTCACCTACACCTCGAGCGGCAATGCGAAGGTGATGGGCTGGATCGTGAAGCCGCCCAGCTTCGACGCGTCGAAGAAGTATCCGCTGATTCTCGAGATTCACGGCGGGCCGTTCGGCAACTACAACGTCGGCTTCAACTACATGTTCCAGAACTTCGCCGCCAACGGCTTCGTCGTGCTGGTGACGAACCCGCGCGGCAGCACCGGCTACGGCAGCGACTTCATCAACGGCATCGACCACAACTACCCGGGCCCGGATTACGACGACCTCATGGCCGGCGTCGACACCGTCGTCGGCAGGGGCTACATCGACACGTCGCGGATGTACGTCTCCGGCTGCAGCGGCGGCGGGGTGCTATCCAGCTGGGTGATCGGCCACACCGACCGCTTCGCGGCGGCCGCGGTCCGCTGTCCCGTGATCGACTGGATCAGCATGGCGGGGCACACCGACAT
>Ga0310810_10006562_pt1 | contig 13161 bp, 9 predicted proteins | sample NCmetagenome_FD_207641 | JGI IMG/M metagenome (GOLD analysis project Ga0310810, IMG submission 207641) | Soil microbial communities from experimental microcosm in Duke University, North Carolina, United States - NC | ecosystem: Engineered > Artificial ecosystem > Soil microcosm > Unclassified ... | reverse complement strand
ATTCTGGGAAGGGACGGTGCTGGGTGTCGCCGTCGGGGCCCGAAGCTTCCCCGGCATCATTGCGGTGCACGCCGATGCCCATTCCGTGCTGGACTTCAGCCGGACGATCGGCGTCCAGCACCAGGTGGAGGAGCTTGGCCATCAGGCTGGCGTCGAATCCATTGCACTTCTCGACCGCGATCTGACCGTGCTGGCGCATTCCGACCCGGGGCGGGTCGGCCAGCGGGAGACGGACGAGGCGTTACGGGGGGCTCTCGAGCACCGGCGTCTTCTCGCACGAATGGTTCAGCGGGATGCGTCGGACACGGTATACGAGGTGGTGAAGCCCCTCGCCCTGGAGGGGGCACGCGCTGGGTTGCTTCGGATCGACCTGTCTACGGCACCGATGGACCGGGTCTGGCGGCGCGATCGCCTCGCGGCGGTGCTCATGGCCGTGGCGGTCCTCGGGCTGGGTGCGCTCGGCATGGCGACCATCTTTTACCTCCAGAACCGTCATCTGACCGAGGTCCGAGCGCTCGAGGAGGGGATGGCACGGGGCGAACGGCTGGCGACCGTGGGAAATCTGGCCGCGGCGGTGGCCCACGAGATCCGCAATCCGCTCAGCGCCATCTCGATGGGCCTCCAGCGTCTCCGGGCGGAGTTCGAACCCGCCGAGCGGGAGGAGTACCGGCGCATGGTGGACTTGGTCCAGGGTGAGGTCCGTCGCCTGAATGGGATTGTCGAGGAGTTCCTTTCCCTCGCCCGCCCGATCCAGCTCCGACCCGAGTCGATTTCGATGGCGGCGCTCATTGACGAGATCAGCCGGCTCGCGGAGCCACAGGCCGACCGGGCCAGAATCGTGGTCGAACAGACGATCGCAGCTGGTCTTCCGGAGCTTCGGGCCGACCGGGACCGCATCAAGCAGGTGCTGCTGAACCTGGTGCTGAACGCGATCGAGGCCATGCCCTCCGGCGGCAGGCTGACTCTGGGTGCCGCCGCGTCGGGCTCGGCGCTCACCTTCACGGTCACGGACACCGGAAGCGGCATTCCGCCCGAGCTGCTGCCCCGGGTGTTCGAGCCGTACGTGACGACCAAGACGAAGGGGCTCGGGTTAGGGCTCGCCATTGCCCGCCGGATCGTCGAGGTCCACGGTGGCCGGATCGAGGCGGAGAGCGGAGCCGGGCAGGGTGCGCGCTTCCGGGTCACGCTCCCGCGGGATGGAGTGGCCGGTGGCTGAGCCGTTCCGGATCCTGGTGATTGACGACGAGCCGACCCAGCTCGAGCTCGTAGGCGGCTTTCTCAGGAAGCAGGGCTTCGAGGTCGTCCCGGCGGCCAGCGGGCGGGCCGCCGTGGCGCGCTTCAAGCAGGAGCCGTTCGACCTGGTCCTGACCGATCAACGAATGCCGGACCTGTCGGGCCTGGACGTGCTCGAGGCCGTCCGGGCGGCGAGCCCGGAGACGGCGGTGGTGATCATGACGGCCTACGGCACCATCGAGACCGCCGTGAGCGCCGTCAAGGCGGGCGCCGCCGACTACCTGGCCAAGCCACTGAACCTGGACGAGCTCCTGCATCGGATCCACCAGATCCAGGACCGCCGCCGACTCCTCACCGAAAACCGCGAGCTGCGCGCGGCCCTGGCCGAGCGCCACCGCGTGGAGGGGATCATCGGCGAGAGCGGCGCGATGCAGGAGATGCTCTCGGTCGTCCGCCGGGTCGCCCCGAGCGATGCCACCGTGCTGATCCGGGGCGAGAGCGGGACCGGCAAGGAGCTGATCGCGAGGGCGCTCCACTACGCGAGCCCCCGCGCCGCGAGACCGCTCGTGAAGGTCAACTGCGCGGCCCTGGCCGAGAGTCTGCTAGAGGCCGAGCTGTTCGGGCACGAGAAGGGCGCGTTCACCGGGGCGGTCACGGCCCGCAAAGGCCGCTTCGAGCTGGCCGACGGCGGCAGCCTTTTCTTGGACGAAATCGGCGACCTGCCCCCGCACCTTCAGGTGAAGCTGCTCCGGGTCCTGCAAGAGAGGGAATTCGAGCGCGTCGGCTCGGGCCGTCCGATCAAGGTGGACGTGCGGCTGCTCGCGGCGACCCACCGGAACCTCGAGGCCCTTATCCGAGAGGGGCGGTTCCGCGACGATCTCTACTATCGCATCAACGTGGTCACGATCCAGCTGCCTCCCCTGCGAGAGCGCCGCGAGGATGTGCCCCTGCTCATCGATCACTTCCTGCGGGCGTTCGCGGACAAGAATGGCAAGAGCATCCGCGGGCTGACCCGGGAGGCGCGCGAGGCGCTGCTGCGCTACGATTATCCGGGCAACGTGCGGGAGCTCGAAAACCTGATCGAGCGTGCGGTCGTGCTGACCCGCGACGACGTGATCGATCTCACGGACCTGCCCCTGACGCTCGAGACGCAGGCGGCCGAGTCGGAGAGTGGCGCGGGGCTCGTCGCCGCGGTCGAGGGCCTCGAACGCCGCATGATCAGGGAGGCGTTGGCGAAGGCCGACGGCATCCAGACGCGCGCCGCCGAGCTGCTGGGGATCGGGGAGCGAGTGCTCCGGTACAAGCTCAAGAAGTACGGCCTCTCCGGCCTCCCGTAAGGGCGGCGCTCGGACGACGTCCACCTCGAACCTGAGGGAAGTCGATTTCGGTGGTTGCGGGCCCCCGCAACCAGTAACGACGAGGGATTAGCGGACGCAGGAGCCGCTAACCCCTTTCGTTTACCCAGGAAGTCGCCCCAGCCCGGCCCATCTCGTGGAGCTGATCGGGGCATGACGCCTCCAGACACGCCAGCGCCCCCGTCCGGGCCTGCACCGGGGCACCGGGGAGACGAGCGCGGTGGCCTATGCGGCGACCGGCAGGTCCAGGGTCATCCGGAGGGTCCAGGGCGAGGGCGGCTGCTTCATCGGTGGCTTCCCCCGGGGTCACCACCTCTTACACTGCTCGGCCGGTGTCACTGCTGTCTACTACTGGCTCATCATCCGTTCCATCAAGGATCAGAAGTATCGATTTGTCCGAGGGTCCCATTGGAGAACTTTCGCCCCCTGCGTCGAGGCTCCGGTTTGACCTTCCTGCCGCACTCTGGCAGGATCGCCGCAGCCGGGGGGTTCTGGATGCCCCCTGTATGGGTCACGTGATGCGAGGTGGGGTCGTTGTTTCGTGTGGGCTGGCGAGCCTCTGCTGCTATACGGACGCGATCCTATCGGTCATACGGGGAACGTCGAATGAGACCGCCGCCGATGGCTTCTTTGCTGTACCGCGCATGAATGGGGGAGGGGAACTTATGAGAGCGATCACGCTGAGCCGTCGCGAGGTCATGGTGGGCGCGGGCGCGGCCCTGCTGACGGCGCGCAGCGCCTTCGCCCAGGGTGAGCCGCCGAAGCCGAAGCAGATCGTGGTCAACGCCTCCGGCGGGTCGATGAACACCGCGTTGCGCAAGGCGTACTTCGACGCCTTCGAGAAGGATACGGGCATCCACGTCGTGGAGACCTCGCCGGTCGATCTCGGCAAGCTCAAGGCGATGGTCGGCTCGGGCAATATCGAGTGGAACCTGACGGAGATCGGCGGCCAGGACGGAGCGCTCGTGCAGCGCCTCGGGCTGGTCGAGAAGATCGACCCGAAGATGGTCGATCGCTCCGCCTATCCGAAGGAGGCCAGGAGCGAGTACCTCTTCGCCTCCTCCGTGTACTCGACCGTTCTCGCCTATCGCACCGACGTGTTCGCGCCCGGCAAGCAGCCGAAGGGCTGGGCGGAGTTCTGGGACGTGAAGCGTTTCCCCGGACCGCGCAGCATGCGTAACCATCCCGTCGACAATCTCGAATACGCGCTGTTGGCTGACGGCGTGCCGGCCGACAAGCTCTATCCCATCGACATGGATCGCGCGTTCAAGAAGCTCGACGAGATCAAGCCGCACGTAAGCGTGTGGTGGACCACCGGCCAGCAGCCGGCGCAGCTGCTGCTCGACAAGGAAGTCGTTCTCGCCACCGGGTGGAACGGCCGCTTCTACGACCTCATGAAGAAGGGCGCACCGATCGCGGTCGACTGGACCCAAGGCTCGCTCAAGCAAGGGACCTTCGTGATCCCGAAGGGCGCGAAGGATCCCTACTGGGCCAACAAGATGCTGGCCTACATGAGCGATCCCAAGCGCCAGGCGATCTACGCCAACGAGCTTGGCTATCCCGGGCTCAATCTCGACAGCATCAAGTACATCGATCCGCAGGCCGCGCCGCACATGCCGACGTACCCGGAGAACCTCCCCAAGCAGTTCTGGCTCAGCGTCTCCTGGTGGGACGACAACCTGGAGAGGAGCATGGAACGCTGGAAGCAGTGGCTGCTCAAGAAGTAAAGGACGCCGAGCTCCGGGTCGACGGGGTTGCCAAGCGCTACGGCGCCGTCGTCGCGCTCGGCGGGGTGTCGCTTTCGGTCGCGGCCGGCGAGTTCTTGACCATCCTCGGCCCGAGCGGGTCGGGCAAGACGACGCTGCTCAAGGTGGTGGCCGGCTTCGAGTTCCCCGATGCCGGCCGCGTGACCGTCGGCGGCGCCGACATCACCGACGTCTCGCCGGCCAAGCGCAACATCGGCATGGTGTTCCAGAACTACGCGCTGTTCCCCCACATGAGCGTGGCGCGCAATATCGCGTTCCCGCTGCAGATGCGCAGCGTGTCGAGATCCGAGATCGAGCGCCGCGTTGTCGAGGCGATGGCGCTGGTCGAGCTGCGAGGCTACGGCGAGCGCCTGCCCTCGCAGCTCTCCGGGGGGCAGCAGCAGCGTGTCGCGCTGGCGCGGGCCGTCGTCTTCGACCCGACGCTGCTGCTTCTCGACGAGCCGTTCGGTGCGCTCGACCGCAAGCTGCGCGAGTCGATGCAGCTCGAGGTTCGGCGCCTGCAGCGGCGACTCGGCCTGACCACGGTGTTCATCACCCACGACCAGGAGGAGGCGCTGGTGCTGTCCGATCGCATCGCGGTGATGGACGGCGGCGCGATCCGCCAGATCGGCGCACCGGATGAGATCTACGACCGCCCGGCCGACGCGTTCGTCGCGCAGTTCATCGGCGAGTCCAACCTGCTTGTCGGTGAGATCGCCGCTCCGGATCGCGTCCGGCTCGACGACGGCACGAGCGTGACGGTGCGCGGGCTCGGCGGCGGGCGCGGGCGCGTACGCTTGCTGGTGCGGCCGGAGAAGATGGCGATCGGCTCGGCCACCAATCGGTTCACCGGCACCGTCGTGGAGGCGGTCTATCTCGGCGAGGCCCACAAGCTGCGGGTCAGGGTCGCCGGGGGGGTCGAGCTGATGGTGCGTGGGCATCACGCGGTGTCCACGGGAGCGAGCGTGACGGTCGGCTTCGCGCCCGAGGATGCACACGTGATCCGGGGGGCCGGGTGACGCCCGCCGATCGCGCCCGTCGCAGTGCCGCCGCCGGCGCGATCGCGCTCTCGGGGCCGGCGACGCTCCTGCTCCTGGCGCTGTTCGCCGCGCCACTCCTGCGGTTGCTCGCGCTGAGCGTCGCAGGCGGGAGCCTGGCCGCCTACGAGAGGGCGCTGACCAACGAGCTCTACCTGCGGGTGATCTTCGAGACCTTCAAGATTGCCGCGATCGTCACCCTGCTCACGCTCGTGCTGGGCTATCCGGTGGCTTACGTCATGGCGACGAGCGGCCGGGCCTGGCAGCTCGTGGGCATCGCCTTCGTGCTGCTGCCGTTCTGGACGTCGATTCTCGTCCGCACCTATGCGTGGATGGTAATGCTCGGCCGCAACGGGGTGGTCAACCGCACGCTCATCGGCTGGGGCGTGATCGACAGCCCGCTGCCGCTGCTCAACAATCTGGCGGGGGTGCTCATCGGCATGGTCCACGTGCTGCTGCCGTACATGATCCTGCCGGTGTTCAACGCGGTGAAGAACGTCGATCCGAACCTCGTGCTCGCCGCGGTGGGGCTGGGGGCTCCGCGGTGGCGCGCGTTCCTGCGCATCACGCTGCCGCTGACCATGAACGGCGTGGCGGCCGGGGTGACGCTGGTGTTCACGCTCTCTCTCGGCTTCTTCATCACCCCCGCCCTGCTCGGTGGTGGGCGGGTAGTGATGGTCGCCAACCTCATCGAGGAGCAGGTGCGCGAGCTGCTGAACTGGGCCTTTGCCGGGGCGTTGTCGGCGATCCTGCTGGCACTCACGCTGGCGGCATTCTGGGGCATTTCGCGCATCGCGCGGACGAGGTCGGCATGAGGCGCTTGCGCCCGGGCCGGCTACTGCTCGCCGGCGTCGCGAGCCTGGTCTATTTGTTTCTGCAGCTCCCGCTGTTGATCGTGTTTCCGATCTCGTTCAGCTCGGCGCAGTACCTGCAGTTTCCACCGCCCGGCTGGTCGCTGCAGTGGTACGAACGCTACCTGAACAGCCCGAACTGGCTGACGCCGACCTGGCTGAGCCTGGAGGTCGCGGTGGCGACGACGGTGCTGTCGCTGCTGTTCGGCGTGCCGCTCGCGTTCGGTCTCACGCGGGCGCGGTTCTGGGGCCGGGACGCGATCGAGAAGCTGTCGATGGCGCCGATCATCGTGCCCACGATCGTGCTGTCGATCGCGCTCTATGGCCTGTTCGCCAAGCTCAAGCTGATTGGCGTGTGGTACGGCATCGCGGTCGCCCACACGTTGCTCGCGCTTCCGTTCGTGGTGGCGTTGGTTGTGGCGGGCTTGCGCGACTTCGACGTGAACCAGGAACTGGCGGCGCTCGGCCTCGGCGCAAGCCGCTGGCGCGCGGTGTGGCACGTCACCTTACCGCAGATCCGACCGAGCCTGGTCTCCGCCGCCTTCCTCGCCTTCATCTCCTCGTTCGACGAGTTGGTGGTGGCGATGTTCCTCGGCGGAGCTAACATGACGCTGCCCAAGAAGATGTTCGACAACATCCGCATGGAGATCGATCCAACGATCGCGGCGATCTCGGCGTTGCAGATCGTCCTCGTCTCTGCGTTGCTGGCGCTGGCGGCGCGCTTCGGCAGGGGCGGAGGAATGCCGGGGCGTTGAAAGAAACGGCGGCCGACCCGCGAAGGGAGAACGTGATGACCAAGGGCGGTGTCTTCCATCCGGATTTCAAGGCCATGCCGTGGTGGTGGGAGGCGTGGCGGCCGCAGGCCGAGCCGGCGATAGAGCTGTCGGCCGGCACCGACGTGGCGATCATCGGTGGCGGCTATGCCGGGCTGAACGCCGCGATCGAGCTGGCGCGGGCCGGGGTCGGGTGCGCGGTGATGGAGGCGAACGATTTCGGCTTCGGTGCCTCGACCTTGAGCGGGGGTGCGGTGTCTGGCGGGGTGAGCCTGGGGAAGGGGCTGGGCGGCAAGCGCCGGGTCGGTGACGGCGCGGCCGAGGCGCTGGCTGGGCGTCTGCTGAGCGGGGCGTCCGACTCGCTCACCCTCGTCGAGGACATCATCAGGCGCGAGAAGATCGAATGCTTCTGGGAGCGCAGCGGCCGCTTCGCCGGCGCTTGTACCCGCAAGCATTACGAGGACCTCGCCGCCAAGGTCGAGATGTTCAACCAGTACGCGGACGCGCAGTGCGTCATGGTGCCGAAGGGGCAGCAGCGCGAGGAGATCGACAGCGATTTCTACCAGGGGGGAATGCTGGTGCGGCGTTCCGGCAAGCTGCACCCGGCGCTTTACTACAAGGGCCTGCTGGATGCGGCGCGGGGGTACGGGGTCCGGCTGGCGTCGGGCACGAAGGTGGAGCGGATCACCGGCAAGCGCGGCGCCTTCCGGCTGCGGACGTCGCGCGGCGAGATGACGGCGGAGCAGGTGATCGTCGCAACCAACGGCTATACCGGCGACGCCACGCCGCAGCTCAAGCGCAAGCTGATCCCGGTGGCGAGCCACATCATCGCCACCGAGGAGCTGCCGGAGGGTCTTGCCAAGAGTCTCATCCCCAAAGGCCGCACGATCAGCGATACACCGCGAGTGCTGTGCTACTACCGCCTCTCGCCCGACGGGAAGCGCATGCTCTTCGGGGGCCGCGCGCGCTTCACCGCGGTCACACCGGAAGTGTCGGCGCCGGTGCTTCACCGCTTCATGACCGACCGGTTTCCGCAGCTGAAGGACGCCAAGGTGACGCATGCCTGGACCGGGAACGTCGCCTTCACCTTCGACTTCTTGCCGCACATGGGGCAGGTACAGGACGGCATGCACTTCTGCCTGGGCTGCAACGGGTCGGGCGTGGCGATGATGACCTATCTCGGCCACCGGACCGCGCAAAAAATCATCGGCGGCGGCGATCGAGTCGGCCCATTCGAGGAACTCGAGCTGCCGGGACACGTCGGCTACGGCGGCACGCCGTGGTTCTTGCCGCTCGTTGGTTCCTACTATCGAGTCCGCGATCGATTGGATCGCTTCCTCGACTCGTAACCGTCGCGTTCCAACCCTCGGGATGACCCCCCCGGGTCACCGACCTGATTCTTAAGGGTGTTTTGCCGTCGAATTCTAGTCACGCGACGACGGGTCGAGAATCCCCGCTGCCCGCCGAGGGCAAGGTCAAGCGGATGTTCTTCGCACCATGAGCGGATGTCTCAGCAGCGCTCGCACCAGAATCGGAAGCCCCACAATGCTGGGCCCCAACCAGTACGCGAGGACCGGCAAAGAGCGCCAAAGCGGCAAGGAAGGCCCGTTGTCCACATAGAACGCGGTGAGCAAGAGGATGTAGGAGAGGCCCATCCCGGCGATGTGAATGCGGAGCCACCCCCGCCATCGCCCTCGTCGAGCCGTGCGACCGATAGCCCCCGCCCCGAATGAAAGGATGCCGAGCGCGAGCAGATGGGTGTCGGCGGGCCAGCGCATGATGGACAGGACCACCATCGACAGGGATACGACCACGAGGCTCCAGTAGTAGAGGGTCCCGGCTCTGGGATGGCGGCCCGCGCGCTTGGGACTGAGCATCGCGACTGCACCGGCGAGGACGCAGACAAGGCCAGCCGATACGTGCACGGCCACGATTGTCAAGAAGACCTTGGACGACGATGGGATGACGATCCCGAGGATGACGATGCCTTGGTCACTCACGGAATGGACCTGTGGCGGCCTGACAGCGAGAATTGGTCGCCGCCACCATGGTGGCGGGGCACGCGTTCGAGCAGCCGTTCACGAATCCCCATCCGTGTCACGCGGTGAGTATCAAGCTAGCATGCCATGTTCTTCGTCCTCTGCCCGGTCTGCGCCAGGCGAAGAAGAAGGATCTGGGTGAACCGTCCGAACAATCCGCGAGGGAAAGCAGACCAGGTCGCTATCACGGCGCGGTGGCGACGATGCCGCACTTGGGGCAGGGTTGCCTCATGCGCCCCGCCGGCATGTGCGGTTGGCGTACTCTCCCGCCACCGTCGATCACACAAATGCGCGGTGAAGCAGCGGGTTCCGGGCGGCGCGCGGCGTGCAAGTCATGGCACTTCTCTTGCTTCTTCTCTGAGCCATGATCGAGGCCAAGTCAGCCGGCCCGGCCGCGACGTCCCCTTCGGTGCGCGAGGCGCCCCCAGTGCGCCGCCGGCTGGCGACGCTCTTCGTCGACATCGCCGGGTCCACGAGCTTGCTCGTCCATCACCCACCCGAGGTCGTGCTCGGCGTCGTCCAGGGCTTCATGACCCTCGTGACCGAGGTCGCGTCTGCCCACGCGGGCACGGTTAAGGACTTCGAGGGGGACGGCGCGCTGCTGTACTTTGCCTCGACGAAGAACGCGGTCACGGCGGCGATGGCGATCCGGCGGCGGCTCGCCGACGGCCGGTGCGACATCGCATGCGGGGACGGACCCGGGATCGCGGCTCGCATGAGCGTCACCGTCGGAGACGTGGTGGTGGGAGTGGTGGGGTCGTCGATGCGCCGCGGGCTCGCGCTCATCGGTCCCAGCGTGAACATCGGCGCGCGTCTGCTCAAGCACGCGCCGCCAGGCGCGATGATCGCCAGCGGCGAAGTCTTCGAGGAATTGCGGTGGGGCGCGCCGTCGATGGCCGACGAGTTTCGTCCGCTCGACGCTGCCTTCATCGTGCCGGGCGCCGACGGCATGACCGTCGCGACCTACGTCGTGCCGCCGCCCCCGCCCGTGGCGGCCAACTCCGAGCAGTTCAAGTGTTCGCCGCGTCCTGATCGCTAGCGCCAAGTTCTGGGGTATGTCTCGCCAGACGCGAGGGGCCCAATAGTCGAGGTCGGCCACGTGCTCAATCGGCACCCACTTCGCTTCAACGTGTTCTGACGAGAGAACCACGGCGCTATCGTCGCAACGATCAGCTGGAGGGTCTGTTACCGGCGGCAACGGGCCGAGCAGACTGTCTGACGCCCCGTCAGGTCCACGCCTGGCAGACCGGGCGGTGTCGTGGAGACCCTACCACAGGCGTGCGCACGCTTTCTGGCGGGACTGAGGGCTCGAGAGGCGCGTGAGACATGGCTTATGCGCGCTTCGGCCCGCGGTTCATGCTGCGAGGGCACCATCCGGCCTTCTGGCAATGGGTGGCAACGCCCTTGACACTCCTCGGCAGCCGACCGCCACTGGCGCAGCGGCAACCCCGCGATTTCGCATGTACCAATCCGTGGCGTGGGCCTTGCTGCTCTCAGGATCTGGCCGAGTCTGCGCATGGGGGTAGGTCCATGACGTCCTCGCTCATCGCTCCGGTCGCGTTCAGGGTGCTGGCCCAGACCACGCTCGACCCGTCGGCGAGCCAGCGGGCCCCGTGGGGGCTGTTTGCGCTCGCGCTCGTTGCCCTGATCTTGTTCGTGGCGCTCACTGGCCTCCTCGTCTTGCTCGCGCGTCGGGCGCCCACCGAGCCCACGCAGGCGCACCGGGATCGCCGGCCGCTCGTTCCCAGCGGATGGGGACTTGAGCGCGGCATCGATCCCGACGCCGCGACGACCGATTCCGTTCGGCGCCCGCCCGCCCCGTAGTCCGGATCCCAGGCCCGCGCTTCATCGCCGCTCGATCGGGAACGCGGCCGTGACGTTGGCCAGCCAGAGGTCGATCAACTGCCCCGGCCCCGGCAGGAACACGGGGAGGTGCGTCTGCCGCCCCCACGTCGCGCACGAGGTCTGGCAACTTCGCGCGTACGGCCGCCTCGCCCGCCGCGATGGCCTCGGCTCGCTACGTCCGGGCCTCGCTCACTGCAATGCCGTTACGCGACCTTCAAGATCCTGCAGAGTTGCACACACCACGACCGCGCGAATCCCGCCGGGGGTCACCAACCTGATAGGAGGGGGAGTAATTGGAGAGGGTGCGCGGCCAACCGCCGGACACGGCCGTGACGAGCCTTAGCGCTTCGGCGGGGCAGCCTGGGCCCCGTCGGGATGGGCATGGTAGGTCTCCCGCCCGGCCTTCGTAGGCGCCCCGCAACCTCCTGCTGCTCGCGACCAGCGTGCTCGGCGCCGGCGGCGCGAGGCCAACGGCAACGCCAGCGAGAGGCTAAACCTCTAGATCGACGCCACCGGGTCCGATCACGTCATCCGGGCAGTGTCAACGTCCGCGCCGGGACGTGTCGCGCCGCTCGGGACCGAGCGCGTTCCTCGCCTCGGCCACGATCTCGGGCACATTGCCGTGAGCGTCCACGAGCCGCTGGTAGATCGCCGCCGCCGATTTCCAGTCCCGGATCGCGACGAGGGACCGTATCGCGCCGACGAGCCCGCGCCAACCCGGTGCCGATTCGGGCGCCAACGAGGCAGCGGTCAGGTACATGTCAACGGCTTCGGTGTGCCGCCCGGCACCACGCAGGAGTTCCCCGATGCCATAGGCGGCCTCTGCCGCAAGTTCCGGTTCCTCGACGGTCTCCTTGAGCCCATCCACCGGGCGACCGTCTCTCGGGAGAGGACCCATCGGGGCCGGTGGCAGGAGGTTGCGATACACGGCGACCGCTGCGGGCGTGCGGTGTAAGGCGGCCAGCGACCGGCCCGCCCCGAGCAAGGCGGGCCGATACCACCGCGAGTACTGGCCCGTCCCATACGCGGCGCTCATGTACCAATCCACGGCGTGCTGGTGCTCGCCACTGGCGGCCGAGAGTTGAGCGAGCCTGAACGACGCCTCAGTGAGCGCTTCTCCCTGCGTCCGCTGCACGGCCTCCTCGAGCAGCGCCCGGGCCTCCTTGTCTTTCCCGACCGTGTACTGGAGCAAGCGGGCGTGCGGGAGCAGGCTCTCGGCGGTCCATTCGGCACGGGGGTACTCGCGACGGAGCCGCTCGTACGCGGCGAGGGCTTCGGCGGGTTGATCGAGCGCCTCGTTCACCTCGGCCAAGAGGTGCAGGGCGCGGGGCGTGTCCTCGGCTGGCGACGCGATGTCCAGGAAGCGCTTCAATTGTGTCCGCGCTTGCCCGGGCGCGTCCGTCCGGAACAGGGCCTCCGCGTAGTTCAGCTGCGCGGCCGGCGTCAGAACGGCATTCCGATTGAGGGCGAGCACGTGTTCATAGCTACTCCGCACAACCGGCCACTGCTGCGCCGCGGTGGCACGGGCTGCAACCCCGGTGAGCACATCAGGCGCGGACGCGTAGCCGGGGAATCGCTCGGCAAGACGGCGCGAGAGCCTCTGGACCGCCGGCCATGCCTTGTCTTCCGCCGCGGCGAACACCAGTCCGTGCAGCACCCGCGGCGTGGTCTCCGGGTCACCGGCGCCGTCGAGGAAGGGCGCTGCGAAGCGCTCCAGGGCACCGGCCGTGTCCGGTGCAGCCGTGTCGCTCTCACGTGCCGCGGCGGGGGCCGTCGCGCCCGTCCGCCCGCCGTCGTATTGATTCGTGATCACGAGCTGACGCTCCGAGCCGGCAAATGCCCCTGCCGGGGTGAGCCGATCGAGGAGCATTCTGCGCTCCTGCGGCAGGGATGACCGACCCGAGAGGGCCAGCGTGCGCAGGTCGCGGACCGCTTGCTGGGTGCGTCCCTCGCGCAGGGCCACAATGGAGCGGCTCAGCCGCGCGATCTCCGCCGCCGGCGCCGTCGGATAGCCCACCAGGACCTGATCAAGCCGCTTCTGCGCCCCCTCGAGATCGCCCGCCTGGGCGGCGAGCTCCGCGGCCTGGATCAGGGCGAGGGGCGCACCCGGATCCGATGGGAACTGCTGCGCCACCTGCACCCACGTATATTGGGCCCGGTCACGGCGTCCCAGACGCAGTTCGGCCCAGCCCAGGGCAAACCCCGTATGGGCTGCCTCGGCGGGCAATTGATCAGCTTGCACGGCCTCGCGGTAGCGGTTCGCCGCCGTTCGATAGGCGCCGA
>Ga0310810_10006561_pt1 | contig 13161 bp, 13 predicted proteins | sample NCmetagenome_FD_207641 | JGI IMG/M metagenome (GOLD analysis project Ga0310810, IMG submission 207641) | Soil microbial communities from experimental microcosm in Duke University, North Carolina, United States - NC | ecosystem: Engineered > Artificial ecosystem > Soil microcosm > Unclassified ... | reverse complement strand
GCCTTATGAAACTCAGCCGTGCAGCGTTGTTCGCCGTGATTTTCCTCACGCCATCCGTCGCGGCGTTCGCTCAGGGGCAGCGCATTTCCGCGAAAGACGGTGACGTCGTCGTCGTGGACGGCGCATCTCGGGTCCGGATCGTCCGCCGAAGCGCCGCGACCGTCCGCACGATCTACAACCCCGCACAGCACTGGCTCGTGATCCTGGCCGACGTCGCGGCGCCGAACGGCGCGCGCGACGGAGGCGTCGACGTGACCTACACGTTCAACGATGTCGCCGAGTGGCCGGCGGGCGAGCGATGGCAAGGGCAGGCGACGTTCGACGAGTATTTCGTCGCCGGCGAAATGGGGAACTTCGGGGTGGGCCTTGGGCTCCCGAACGGCCTCGTGCAGCTGCTCGACACGCGCTCGGCGCCGCTGTTCAGGGATGCGGCGGCCGTGGCGGTGATCGATTTTCGCGGCTCCGGACGCGGCGGCGGTGGAGGGGGCCGCGGTGGAGGGCTACAGTTCGACGCGGCTGAAAGCATGCAAGTGGCCGCGGCGATGCGCAACGCAGACACCCGCGCGAATCTTCCCGAGGGCATGCGGGGTTTCAGCACCGGCGTCGGCCTGTCGATTGAGGGCGTGCCGCCGCCGGTCCAGGGTGGGCCTCCGTCCGCGGGCGCACCAGTTCGGGTCGGCGGCAACATCAGGCAGCCCCTGAAGATCGCCGACGCGGCGCCAGTCACGCCGGCGGTCGCGCGCCAGGCCGGGATCACGGGCGTCGTCATCCTCGAGATCACCATCGGCACGGATGGCAGGATCAGGGAAGCGAGGATCCTGCGCAGTATTCCCCTGCTCGACCAGGCCGCGCTGGACGCCGTCCGCCAATGGCGCTACGAGCCGACGCTCCTGAACGGGATGCCGGTGCCGGTCATCATGACGGTCACGGTGAATTTTCAGTGAAGGCGTCGTGCTAAGGGTGCACCTCTGAAGATTCCCAATCCCAGCACGTTCGTCAACACGACCACGGCCGAAATCTTCAGCGCGAACGTCACGCGGCTCTCGACCTGCACGATCGGCAGAATCGACAAGGCGACGAAGGCGAGCGTCATGATGAAGCCTGAGGCGGCGGCGGCTTTCAGCCACAGCGGCGACCGAACGCCGACCATCGGGATCGCGAACATGACGAGATACGTGAGCGCGTAGAAAATGCCGGAAGCGTTCCACAGGAGCTGGAACGCCTCCTGCTTGCCGACGCCGATCAGCCCGGCGACGCTGAACGCCAGCGTCACCGCGCCGACGAAAACGATCGAGTTCACCGGCGTCTGGTAGCGCGGGTGCAGGCGCGTGAACCACGGCGGCAGCAGGCCGTCCCATCCGGCCACCATCGGCAGGCGGGTATTGCCGGCGAACATCACGCTCGCCTGCGCGACGCGGATGCACAGCAGGATCGCGATCGTCGCCGGCGCAATCCAGCCAGCGGGCCCCATCCCGGCGAACCCGGCGGCCAGCACCTGCGGGATCGGCGCGATCAGATCGATCTGCGCGAGCGGGACGAGCGCCAGGACCGAGCTCGTGCCCAGGATGAACATGACGGCGATGATCGGCGCCGCCACCCAGACCGATCGGGTGATGGCGCGCGTCGGGTTGCGGCACTCGCCCGCGTGAATCGCGACGTATTCGAATCCGCCCAGCGCGCCGAAGCCCATCTTCGCGGCGATGTTCAGGCTGAGGATCGACAGGACCGGCACGGCGGTCGCCAGCGGATGAAATTCGTGCAGCGTTCCGCGCGCCGCGTTCAGCCATGGCAGCGCCAGCAGCATCGCAAACGTCGTCAGCATCAGCACGCCGCCGGCCTTGTGTACCCATTTGCCGACGGCAAGGCCGCGGATCGTGACGATGACGAGGGCGGCGAGGATCGCGACGTTGACGAGCGTCACGAACAGCGGGTTGCCGGTGAGCCCTTCCATCCCGGGACCGGCCGAGACGTAGCGCAGGTACTGGGTGATCTGCAGGCCGATCTCGGAGGTGTTGAGGATGGCGAACAGCCAGAGGTTCCACGCGACCATGAAGCCCGTGAGCTCGTTGAACCCGAGCTTCGCCCATTGATACAGCCCGCCCTCGAGCGGCATCGCGCGATTGAGGTGAATCACCACCGCCGCGGACGGCAGATAGAAGAGGACGATGGCGGCGAGCCAGAGGAGGACGTGCGCCGGCCCCTGTTTCGCCGCGACCCCGACCCACGGCAGGCCCACGATGAACAGCACCTGCGTGAGCGTGAGGTCGGCGACGCCGAGATCCTTCCGAAGCTCCGCGCTGTAGGTCCGGACGGATGCGTCAGTGCCCATTGCGGAACGGCGCATCCCTCAGTCCCGCCACGTCCTCCACCTCCGCCCGATAGATCCCGCCGGCATGCGGCACGCGCTCGAGCTCCAGCGGCGACATGTCCTGACGCGCGGTCGTGATGTAGAGCTCGTTCAGCGCCGCGCCGGCGAACACCACGCAGGTCGGGTTCTTCGCCGGTACCGCAATCTCGCGCTCGATCGTACCGTCAGGCCGATAGCGCCGGACCACCGCCGCACCCCACGCCGCGTTCCAGAGGTATCCGCCGGCGTCGACGATCGATCCGTCCGGCTGTCCCTCCTCGCTCTCGAGGATGGCGAACTCCCGCACATCCGAGACGGCCGCCGCCGCCGCGTCGTAGCGGCACTGCATGATTCGTCCGGTCGGCGAATCGCAGAAGTACATCGTCTCGCCGCCGGGGCTGAAGCAGATGCTGTTCGCGATGCCGGCGCGCGGCAGGTCGAGTCGCCGGAGGCCTGCCGTCGTGCACCACTGGTAGAAGCTGCCGATCGCGGGGTGGCCATCCTCCTCGTTCATCGTCCCGAACACGAAGCGGCCCGAGCGATCCGTGCGGCCGTCGTTGATGCGGGTGGACGGGAGGTCGCGCTCGACGTCGGCGATCCGCGTGACGGGAAGGATTCCATCCGCCGCGTCGTCGATGCTCGCGGTGAAGAGTCCTTTCGCGAGCCCGAGGAGGAGCCTCCCCGACTCGCAGATCGCCAGGGAACCCAGCCGGTCGGGCAGGGCCCAGGCGCGGGCGCCCGCGGCGTCCTTGATCCACAGGCGGCACGCGTGAATGTCGGTCCAGAGGATCGCGCCCCGTTCCGGCCACGAGACGATGCCTTCCGAGAGATGACACCGGCAGTCGACGAAGAGGGACGCGGAACGCCCGGCGCTAGACGTCGCAGATCTCCATCGCCCGCGCGAGCATGGCGATCGGATCGTGGCCCTGCGTCGGCGAATACTCGTGCGAGACGAATCCCCTGAATCCAAGGTCGGCGATCGCCTGCATGATGAACCGGTAGTTCAGCTCCTGCGTTTCGTCGATCTCTTTCCGTCCGGGATTGCCGCCGGTGTGGAAATGATGGATCCACTGATAATGGTCGCGGATGTTGCGGACGATGTCGCCGTCCATGATCTGGGCGTGATAGATGTCGTAGAGGATCTTCACGCGCGGCGAGTTGACGCGCTTCATCACGTCCACGCCCCACGCGATGTGATCGAACATGTAGTCCTTGTGATTGACCTTGCTGTTCAGGTACTCCATGCAGATCGTGACCTGCTTGTCTTCGGCGTAGGCCTTGACGCTGTCGAGGAACGCGACGCAGTTGTCGGCCCCTTCCTGATCGCTCATGCCGTTGCGGTTGCCCGAAAACGTGATCACGTTCGGCGCGCCGGCGGCGGCCGATTCGTCGATCGCGGCGCGGATCGACGCGCGGATCCGGTCGTGATTCTCCTTGCGGTTCAGCGCATCGGCGATCGTGCCGCCGGCGCCGGCGGGGTACATCGAGGGGACGAGGCCGTACTTCTTCAGCATCGGCCAGTCCGCAGGGCCGATGAGGTCGAAGCCCTTGATGCCGAGGCGCGCGGCCTCCCGGCAGCTATCCTCCAGCGTGGCGCCGCGGCCGAAGACGCCGCGCGTCACGCCTTGAGTGATCCGTCCCTTGCGCGGGGGCACCGGCGCTGCCGGCGCCTGCGGGGTCTGGGCGGCAAGCGGTCCGACGACCAACGGCGCTGTAACGGCACCGAGGAATTCTCTTCGACGCATGATGACCTCCCGAGCGCGTTTGTCCGCGGCGCCGGCCGCCGCGGACATCGGCGTGTCATGAACTACTTCGCGCCTGTCGTTGCCTTCTTCCGCGGATCGTCGTTCGGGTTGACGTAGGTGATCTCGAATGGCCCGGTCCCGTGAATCTGGATGATCGTTTCCCCCTTCGCCATGGCGTAGTGCGGCGCCTTTTTGGCCAGGCGGACGAACCCTCCGGGAGCGAGTGCCTTCATCGACGCCTCGTTCATCGTTTCGCCCATGCCGGCAACGAAGGTGCCGGACAGCACCGTCACGTTCTCATCGGTCGGGTGCCAGTGCGGTGGTACCTTGTAGCCGTCCGGCAACTTCGCGCGCATGACGAATGCCGACCCGGCCTGGGACGGATCCCCGGCGATCACGGCTGCCTGCGCGCCCGGCGGCATGGCGGGCGGGGCGGGCCCCCATTTCAGGTCTGCGGCCGCGACCATGACATGGCTCGGCGCCGGCGTGGCCGCTGCCGCCGGTTTCTTCGCGGGGGCCTGGGCGAGCGCGCCTACGCTGGCCGCGCCTGCCAGGCCGGCGACGACGAGGACGAGGGTCGAACGGACTTTCATCATGTCGAACGCTCCTTTGACCAGCGGATTATAGTCTCCACGAAGGAGCTGTTTCATGTTCAAGAGAAGCGTTCTCGCCGTTGCCGGTCTCTGCCTTCTTTTCGGGGGGGCGGGCCTCCATGCCCGTCAGTCGGGTGACGCCCGCCGGCATTTCCCTGCGCCCCCCGCGGCCAATGGCGCCCCGCCGCCGTTCAGCGCCGCGGTTCTCGCCGGCGGCACCTTGTATCTGGCCGGTGAAATCGGCACCGACGCCAACCGCAAGGTCCCCGACACCGCCGAGGCCGAAGCGAAACTGGTGCTCGACAAGGTGCAGGCCACGCTCACCAAGGCCGGTATGACGATGGACGATCTCGTCTCGGTGCAGGTCTTCTGCTCCGATGTGAAGCACTACGACGCGTTCAACGGCGTCTACCGCACCTACTTCAAGAAAGAGCTCCCGGCGCGCGCCTTCATCGGCGTGGGCACGCTCCTCTTCAACGCGCGCTTCGAGGTCCAGGGCATCGCCGTGAAGCGGTGACCTGGGGCGCGGAGGAAGCGGAGGACACGGACCAAGCCTTAACACGGAGACACAGAGGTACGGAGGCGAACGGGGCTGTCCAATGGAGCAACCGGGTGAAACGCGTCGAGCGCGTGAACCGGTCCGCCGCGCCGCGCTTCGCGCGGCGAAGGGAACGCGAGGAAGAGAAAACGAGCCACAGCAGGAGTCGGTCGGTGGCTCGTTTTCTCTTCCTCGCGTTCCCTTCAGCGGCCGGCCAAGGCCGGCCAGGCGGACCATCGGCTCCGTGCGTCTCCGTGTCTCCGTGCCTCCGCGTCAGGATTGTGCCGTTAGCTCCGTAATCTCCGTGCTCATGTCCAACCTGTTCGAGAGACATGCCGAGTAGTCAGGCTTGTTCCCGCCCCACGATGGCGGCGACGTCGAGCTGCGCGCCGCCAGATGCGATCACCGCGTCCATCCGTTCCGCGACGGCCGGCAGCACGAGGAGCTCGGCGCCGCGCGCCGCGGTGATCATCAGGCCGACGTCTTTCCTCGCCATCTCCAGCGTGAAGCTCGGGGTGAAATCTCCCGTGGCCATCTTCGGCCCGCGGCCCTGGATGGATCTCGCCGGCTGGAACTTCGAGAAGACGGCCAGCGAGTCCATCGGATCGATCCCGTTTGCGCGCGCCATCGCCATGACGTCCGCCATTCCCGCGCTGATCGCGAACAGCATGGCGTTTCCGAACAGCTTGTAGGCGGCGGCGAGATCCGGGCGCTCGCCGAGGTACCACACCTCGCCGGTCATGCTTTCGAGTTCCGCGCGGGTCCGGTCGAACGTGGCCTGCGGGCCCGACACGAGAATCAATCCGACGCCGTCCGCGGCCATCTGCGGCGACATGAAGACTGGCGCGTGCAGGAACGCGATGCCGAGCGCCCGTACGCGTTCGAAGCGTTGCTTCGTCAGCTCCGGCAATGTGGTCGAGTGGTCCATGACAATGGCGCCGGGGGCGAGAGCCGGAGCGATTCGCTCGAGTATCCCGTCGACCACCGCGTCGTCCTGCAGGACGAAGTGCACATGATCGGCGCCCGCGACCGCCGCTTCGGGCGTGGACGCCACGGTGGCGCCGTCCCGCTCCAGCGCGCGCGCCTTGCTCTCGGTGCGGTTCCAGACCGCGACGGCCGTCCCGGCCTTCAGAAAGCGTTGAACCATGCCGGACCCGAGCAGCCCGGTCCCGATGAACGCAATACGTGCCACGTGTGCCTCCATGCCGATTCTATCCGCGGGTCCGACCCGCCAGCCGTGGGACTGGAATCGGCGGCGAGTGGTACAGAATATGGTTAGACGTGCGGAGGCAGCTCATGAAAAAGGCTCTCGTAGCCGCTATTGTTCTGTTGTGGATCGCGGTGATGCCCTTCCCGCTCGGCGCGCAGCGCCGGGGCGCCGGGGGAAGCGCGGTCACCTTTGCCGTCTTCGTATCGGATCCCTCCGGGGCGCCGATTCCCGGCGTGAAGATCGTGCTGACGGGGGCGGCCGAGCGGACCACGCGGACCGAAGGGGGGCGGGCGGTCTTCGAAGGGCTTCCGACGGGGGCGTATCGCTTCCGCTTCGATCGGGACGGGTTCGTCCCGCTCGAGCGCGAGCTCACCGGCCGCGGCGGCGCGCCGATTGACGTCAAGGTCACGTTGACACCGGCGCCGCCAGCGCCGGAGCCGCCACCCGCACCCGTCGCGCCGCCGCCACCGCCGACACCACACGTCGACGCCAAGCTCGTCGTCCTCGACATGCCGGCCTTCATCGAGCGGAACTACGTCGGCAAAACGGCGGGCAAGGTGACGCCCATGGGCTGCAGCACCGGCGGGGCGGCGACGCTGGTGCAGATCAACGAACCGCTCGCCGAGCATACGCACGCCGATGCGGACGAGTTCATCTACGTGATTGCCGGACAGGGGTCGGCGAAGCTCGCCGGCCGCCAGGAGCCGCTCGGCCCCGCCGTTTTCATGATGATTCCGCGCGGCATGCCGCACGCCCTTGTCGCGACGAAAAAGCCGCTCGTGCTGATTTCCACGCGCGCGGGAGATACCTGCGCGCCGCAGGCTAGGGGGCTTTGACGTCGAAGGTTTTCAGCCCCGCAGACTGATCGTTGAGGAACACTTCGACTTTATATTTTCCGGCGGGCCAGCCGTCCGGCTTCGAGATGTGAAACGCGGTTCGTTCGCGGTTTTGCGGCGCGATCGTGCTGGTGGACTCGTTGACCGTCTGGCTGTCGTCGAAGGTCCACTTGACCCGCAGCCTCGCGGTCGGCGCCGAACCATCAGTCGCCACCGAGGCGTAGATCGTGTCGTTGGGGCGGAAGTTTTCGGTGCGGTCGGTGATCGCTTTGTCGCCGCCGATGGCGCGGCCGAGCGTGACCTCGGTGACCCGCACGTTCGTCGTGCCGCTGGTGCCGGCGGTGCCGGGGGTCCCGCCGGTGTCCGGCGCGCGTCCGCTACACCCGGTGGCCGCCGCCAGCAGCACCAGAGACACGTAAAACTTTGTTGCGTGCATCATCTTCTTCATCTCCCTTACGCTCCGGGGATCTTGAGCCGCTGACCCGGATGAATGAGGTCGGGGTTCTTGATCTGATCGCGGTTCGCCTCATAGATGCGAGGCCACTTGTTGGCATCGCCGTAGTGGCGCTTCGCGATTTTCGAGAGGCTGTCACCCGCGACGACGACGTAGGTGTCGCTGTGTCCTGTCGTCCCCACAGGCGGCCCGAGGTCCGGGACCGGCGCCGCGGGCTCCGCTGCAGTCGTCGAGCTGCCCGACTGAACGTTGGAAAAGTCCGCCTTCGGCTTGTCCTCATCGTGCTTACCGAGTTTGTCGAAGAAACCCACTGGACTCTCCTTTGTTGAACGCCCGGAGTGGCTGGCGTGCCGGCGATGGCAAAGCACCTTCCGTGCCGTCGAAAACGCCAGTCCCCGTGGGCCTTTGTGCGGGCTGACCGCCTCATATTCCGACACAGCTGGCGCCGGCAAGGCTTCGCGCCAAAGCTCAGCCATGCGTTGGATTCCCCCGGTCCGCGGCGGTATACTCAGACGCTTCTCCCACCAACTGCGGGCACGTCCCACGTGCAGGCGGAAGGAAGGTCCACATGTCGGTGCCCTTGCGGATTACCGACCGTTTCATCAACGGCGTCGTAGTGCTGCGCCTCGAGGGCCATCTCGTCTTCGACGAAGGCGACGCGATCCTTCGCGAACGTGTGACGGACCTCGTCAAGTCAGGTGCGCGGCTGATGCTGATCGACCTGCATGGCCTCTCGTACATAGACAGCGGCGGCGTCGGCGCGCTCGTGGAGATGGATCGGCATGTCACTCGCAGGGGCGGCCGCCTGACGCTGCTGTGTCCCAGCACGTGCGCGATCCGTGCGCTGCAGATCACGCACCTGTCGACCGTGTTCGAGATCTTTCAGGACGAGGAGCAGGCGCTCCGCAGCCTGACCGCGGTCGCGCCGCATCCCCCCGGCTCCGCCATCGGCCGTGCGTCGTAGAACCGTCGGACTGTAGAACCTAGAGAACCTGGAACCCTCTGCGTGCCCCCGCCAGGCCGGTAAGACTTTCCTGGTCCGTACCAGGATCGGTCGCAGGATTGGGCGTCTCACCCCAAAACGCTTTAGAACATAACGGCCGGGCTGGCACGGCACTGGCAGGGGTGATTGTCCCCAGCTGAGGTTAGCGTGTCATGCGTAGAGCCCTCCCGCTGTCGGTCCAGCTACTGCTGAGCTTCGTCGGGTTGCTCATAGGGATGGCCGCGGTGCTGACGACGGCGGCGAATAGTTCTGTGGTCGCCAACCTCGAGGCCGACGCGAGCCGGCGCGTGAGCCTTGCGACCCAGACGCGCGAGCAGACGCTGTCGCAACTCTTCCAGCTCCGTCAGCAGCGGGCCGAAGGTTTTCTCGGCAGTCTCGAATCATTCTGTACGGAGCGGCTGGACACGGGGCGGCTGGCCTGGGCGGAAGACTGCGTGCGGCCGATGGTGGACGACTTCCGCAAAAGCGAGCGCGCCCTGGGAGCGCTGCTGACGTATCGCAATCGTCGCGTCAAACGAAGTGGCGAGCCCGTCTCCAGCGAAACGCCCGCGCCGGGCGCACTGGCGAAGGTGGTGCACACCGCCGACGGGACCGTCGAATACGTGATGAAAGCGACGCGGCGCGACGCGGCGCTCACGCTGCAGTTCGATCACGAACAGGTGGAGCGGTTGTTCGCGGACCACTCGGCGTTCGGTCGCAGTGCCGAGGTCTTTCTCATCGATTCCGCCGGCCAGATTCTCACCGGATCGAACCCCGCCTCGCCGCCGACGCCGGCCCAGGCCGCGGAGCTTCTGTCACGCTGCCGATCCAGCGGTGATGGATTCGTCGATCTCGATTTCAGCGGCGCCAAGAGCTTCCAGAGCTTTCGGCCGCTCGATGCGCTGGGGACGGCGTGTGTCGGCGCGCGGCTCCGCTACGACGAAGCGCTGGCGCCGGCCGAACGGCTTCGTGACGATCTCGTCCAGCGCGTGGCGTGGTTCGTTCTCATTGGCGTCGTGTTATCGCTCGTCGCGGCGCACTGGATCTCCGCGCCCGTACGGCGCCTGGCGCGGTCGGCGCGCAAGCTGCAGGCGGGTCAATTCGAGCGTCCTCTTCGGCTCGGCGGGCCCTCGGAGGTGCGGGCCCTCGGGCGCGCGTTCAACGCGATGTCGAACGACCTCGAGGAACTCGTTGCGCGGGAACAGACGGCCCGGCGCTATGCCGAGGACGCGAATCGGGCGAAGGACGACTTTCTGGCGACCGTGTCGCACGAACTGCGCACGCCGCTGACCGCCGTGCTCGGCTGGGCGCAGATGCTGAGAGCCCGCGAGGGTCCACCCGAGCGGCTCCAGCACGGACTGTCGGTCATCGAGCGGAGCACGCGCGCGCAAAGCCGGCTGATCGACGATCTCCTCGACGTCTCGCGAATCACCGCCAACCGTCTTCGCCTGATCCGCGAGCCGGTCCCGCTCGCGCCGCTCATCGAGGCGGCGCTCGATCAGGTGCGGCCGCAGGCGGACGAGAAACAGGTCGAGATCCACACCGACCTCCGCGACTCGGCGCTCGTCCTGGGCGACCCGCGGCGGCTCGACCAGGTGGTCTGCAATCTGGTCGCGAACGCGATCAAGTTCACGGAACCGCCGGGCCGCATCACGGTGCGGCTCGAACACATCGATCGCCAGATCGTTCTATCCGTGACCGACACCGGCGTCGGCATCTCTTCCGCGTTTCTTCCCTACGTCTTCGAATGGTTCCGTCAGGCGGATGCGCGATCGCGCAGCCAGTCCGGCCTCGGCCTTGGCCTTGGCATTGTCCGCCACATCGTGCAGCTCCATGGAGGGAGTGTGCGCGCGGAAAGCCCCGGCGCCGGGCGCGGCGCGACATTCGTCGTCACGCTGCCGGTCTACGAGCCGGCGGCGAATGTCGTGCCGGCACTGCAGGCCGGGGTGCCGGCGCCGGCCTCGATCGCCCACAGGCTCGACGCCGCCCGCGTGCTGGTGGTCGAGGATGACGAGGATGCCAGAGAGCTGGTCAGGGTCACGCTGGAGGATGCGGGCGCCTACGTGGAGACGGCGGCGACGGCGCGCGACGCGCGCCGCGAGATCCTGGCAGGCCCGCCGGACGTGTTGATCTCAGATATCCGGATGGCGGAGGAAGACGGCTACTCGCTGATCCGATCGCTGCGCGCCGCCGGCATCGCGACGCCGGCGATTGCCCTGACGGCCTACGCGCGGCACGAGGATGCCGACGAGGCGCGCGCCGCCGGCTTTCAGACTCACCTGGCCAAGCCAGTCGACGCAGAGCGGCTCGTCGACGCGATTGCCAGACTGCTGCGCAATCACAGCGTGCACTGACGATCAGCGACCGAGGACGAGCTCGTTCAGCGGCACGTCCCAGTGCGCGTCGAGGATCTCGAAGCGGCGCTGTTCTTCTTTCTTGAACGTCGCCTGATCCGGATACAGGCGCTGCTCGATCGTGGCGTCCGACGGGGCCGTCATCGCGGCGATGTCTTTGTAGGTAATCGCGACCGCGAAGGTCCAGTCCGCGCGTCCGTCGCCATGGTACGTCGGCACGTACGTGCGGACGTCCTTGATCCGCCCCGTCTTCATCTCCTCGCGCAGGACGGGGAGGTGGTTCTTCGCGAACAGCGCGACGAATTCGTCCTGAAAGCCCCACTTCACGCGATAGAAGTACCACGTCGTCCGCTCTGCGCGCGCGCCCGCCTGCGCGGCGGGCGCCTGCGCATCGAGGCGCGCAGCAGTCACCGCGCCGGCGACTGCCGAGACAACGAAAACGGAGGCAAGGATTACCGCGGCGGCAGCGATGGTTTTCTTCAGCATGGGCAAATTCTATAATGCGATCGTCATGAAAACCATCCTCGTCACCGGGTCCAGCACCGGCATCGGCTTCGCCACCGCCGTCTCGCTCATGCGGGCAGGCCACGACGTCTTTGCCACCATGCGGAATCCGGGGAAATCGCCGGAACTGCTGGCGCTCGCGGCGAAGGAGGGCCTGCCGATTACCGTCATCCCGCTCGACGTCGACAGCGATGAATCGGTCGCGGCGGGCGTGACCCATGTCCTCAAGGCGCGAGGCCGGGTCGACGTCCTCGTGAACAACGCAGGTATCGCGCAGCTCGGGTCGGTCGAGACCACGCCGCTCGCGCAGGTCCGGCAGGTGATGGAGACCAACTTCTTCGGCGCGCTCCGCTGCATCCAGGCCGTGCTGCCGGGTATGCGGGAGCGGAAGAGCGGCCGTATCGTCAACGTGACCTCTGTCGCCGGCCGGCTGTCGTTTGCCGGACAGTCCGCCTATGCGGCGTCCAAGTTCGCGCTGGAGGCGGCGAGCGAGTCGCTTGCGGCAGAAGTGAAGCCGTTCAACGTCCGCGTCAACGTCGTCGAGCCCGGCGTGATCGAGACGCCGATCTTCGGCAAGGGCAACGATGTTTCGGCCGACCTCTATCCTGGGCCGCGGCGGATGCAGGCCGTCTTTGCCGCGGCGCTCGCGCAACCGGTGCCCGCGTCCGTGATCGGCGACCAGATCCGCGACATCGTCGCGGACGAAAGCTGGCAGCTGAGGTACCCCGGAGGTCCCGCCGCCGCGGGCATCATGGCGTGGCGCGCCAGCCTGACCGACGAGCAGTACGTCGCCTTCGGGGCGCTGGATGACGAGGCGTGGTGCGAGTTCATGCACAAGAACCTGGGCCTCGACGTCCGGCCACATCTCGCGCCTGCCAGTTCCCCGACGTCAGCGTAAGCCGCTCACGTCTCATGCCACTCACTCCAGGAACACGGCTCGGTCCGTACGAAGTCTTGTCGCACCTCGGTTCGGGTGGCATGGGCGAAGTCTATCGCGCGCGCGATACCAAGCTCGGACGCGACGTGGCGCTCAAGGTGCTCCCGGCGATCTTTGCCGCAGATCCCGAGCGCCTGCATCGCTTCGAGCGCGAGGCGCAGTCGCTCGCGTCGTTGAACCATCCGCACATCGCGCAGATCTACGGCGTGCTCGAGGATCCGCCGGCGCTCGTCATGGAGCTCGTCGACGGCGAGGACCTGTCGCAGCGTCTCGCGCGCGGCGCGATCCCGATTGACGAGGCGCTCCACATCGCGCGGCAGATCGCGGAGGCTCTGGGCGCCGCGCACGAACGCGGGATCGTGCACCGCGATCTGAAACCGGCGAACGTCAAACTGCGGTCCGACGGCGCCGTGAAGGTGCTGGACTTCGGCCTCGCGAAAGCCCTCGACAGCAGTCCGGCCCATGCCGTCGCCGACTCGCCGACGTTCACGACGCCTGCGACGGAGCGCGGCATGATCCTTGGCACCGCGGCCTACATGGCGCCCGAGCAGGCGCGCGGGAAGCCCGTCGATCGCCGCGCAGACGTCTGGGCCTTCGGCGTGGTCCTTTACGAAATGCTCGCGGGGCGCCGCGCGTTCGACGGCGCCGGGACGTCCGATCT
>Ga0310810_10006560_pt1 | contig 13162 bp, 12 predicted proteins | sample NCmetagenome_FD_207641 | JGI IMG/M metagenome (GOLD analysis project Ga0310810, IMG submission 207641) | Soil microbial communities from experimental microcosm in Duke University, North Carolina, United States - NC | ecosystem: Engineered > Artificial ecosystem > Soil microcosm > Unclassified ... | reverse complement strand
CGACAGGCCCGAGGACGCGGTGATGACAATCTGCTGCTGCTTGCCGGTCGCCTGATCTTTCGCGGAGACGGTGAGGATGCCGTTAGCGTCGATGTCGAACGACACTTCGATCTGCGGCATCCCCCGCGGCGCCGGTGCGATGCCGGTCAGATGGAAGCGGCCAAGCGTCCGATTGTCGCGTGCCAGTGGTCGCTCGCCCTGGACCACGTGGATCTCGACTGAGTCTTGATTGTCGGCGGCCGTGCTGAAGAGCTCGCTCTTCCGGGCCGGAATGGTGGTGTTGCGTGTGACGAGCGGTGTCGCTGCTCCACCCAGTGTCTCAACGCCGAGTGACAACGGGGTCACGTCGAGCAGGACGACCCCTTTGACGTCGCCGGTCAACACCGCTCCCTGAATCGCGGCACCCACAGCAACGACCTCGTCCGGGTTGACGCCCTTGTGCGGTTCCTTCCCGAACAGTTGCGTGACCTGCTCCTGCGCCTTGGGCATGCGCGTCTGACCACCGACCAGCACAACCTCGTCGATGTCCTTCGCGGTGACGCCGGCGTCCTTCATAGCGTTCTGACACGGACCAACGGTGCGTTCGACGAGGTCGGCCACGAGCGCCTCGAGCTTGGCCCGCGTCAACGTCATCACCAGGTGCTTGGGTCCAGTCGCGTCGGCGGTGATGAATGGCAGATTGATGTCGGTCTGCAGCGTCGAGCTCAACTCGATCTTGGCTTTCTCTGCCGCCTCGCGCAGCCGCTGAAGGGCCATGCGATCGTTGCGAAGGTCGATGCCGTTATCGCGTTTGAACTCCTCAGCAATCCAGTCGACGATGCGCTGGTCGAAGTTGTCGCCGCCGAGGTGCGTATCGCCATTCGTCGCCTTCACCTCGAAGACGCCATCGCCCATTTCGAGAATCGAGATATCGAACGTGCCGCCGCCGAGGTCGTACACGGCGATCTGTTCGTCGTTCTTCTTGTCGAGGCCGTAGGCGAGTGATGCCGCAGTCGGCTCGTTGATGATCCGTAGCACCTCGAGACCGGCGATTGAGCCGGCGTCCTTCGTCGCCTGGCGCTGACTATCGTTGAAATAGGCAGGAACGGTGATGACGGCCTGGGTGACGGTCTCACCCAGGTGAGCCTCGGCCGCTTCCTTCAGCTTGCGAAGGATCATCGCGGAGATCTCAGGTGGAGAGTACTGCTTGCCGCGGACGCGCGCATCACCGTACGCGGCCTTCACGACCTTGTACGGAACCAGCTTGATCTCCTCGAGGACCTCATCGTAGCGACGTCCCATGAAGCGCTTGATTGAGAAGACCGTGTTCTCAGGATTGGTGACGGCCTGCCGCTTGGCCACCTGTCCGACGAGAATCTCGCCATCTTTCGTGAACCCAACCACCGACGGCGTGACGCGGCTGCCTTCCTGATTGGGAATCACGAGCGGGTCGCCACCTTCCATCACCGAGACGACCGAATTCGTGGTTCCCAGATCGATGCCGATTACCTTTGCCATCACACCCTCCCGTGGTCTCTTCGATCGATGTGCCCTACGTCATCCGGGGACGGTCGCGTAGTCCAGGATCCTCGCCAGCTCACGGCGTCCCCACAGGAAGTTGCGCAGTGTGACCACATGTACGGCAATCGCCTGGCCGGTTTTGGTACGAAGCGTGGCGTTCGGCAGGTAGCCCGGTCGCGTGTGCCGCACCGTCAGTAACTGCCAGACGCATCGCACATCAGTCGCGGATGGCTCGACGAAGAGTGCCGACGGCGGCAGCGCATGCAACTCGGCTGAGGAGTACCCAGTCACGGCCACTGCCGTCCGGTTCGCGGCGACGTATCGACCCTCGTCGTCTGTCAGGAGCATCGCGACGCGGAACCGGTGGAAGTGGTCGACCATGACCTGTTGCGCTCGAATCGCGAGTCGCCACGCGCGATTCGACGCGCGAATGATCGCGGCGAGCGTGCGCGGCGGCGCCACCGCCGCACCGTTGTCTGAAGCCGGTGCCGACTCGTCCATCGTCGCTGGCGCTTCGGCCGAAGACGGCTCAGTTCCCGCCGAATCGGTTCGGAAGAGCAACGGCGTTGTGCCGAAGTGCCTTCTGAACTGCTGATAAAAGTTCTTCTTGCTGCGATAGCCCACACTGAGTGCGACGGCCTCGATCTTGACGCCGTCACGAATCAGCGATGCCGCATGTTCGAGCCGCACCTGTGTCAGGTAGTCGCGCGCGGTCGAGCCCACTTCCTGCCGAAACAGCCGGCCGATATACGCGGGCTGACGACCGACGCTTGACGAGAGCGTTCGCAGCGTGACGACGTCGGCGTAGTCGCGTTCGATGACGTCCAACATTCGACGGACGATGATGTTGTCCACAGAGTCTCTTTCGGAACTGCTCGGTCCCCGATTGCGCTTTTCCAGGGGCGCAGCAAGCGAGAATCGTGCCCTGTGAAGGTCAGCCGTTGAAGAGTGAGGACACTTCAGATCGCGTCAGCAGCCGCCACTTGCCGATTGGCAATTTGCCAATGCCAATGCGGCCCACCCGCATACGTACCAGTTTGAGTACGCGGGCGCCAAGGACTTCGACCATGCGGCGAACCTGACGGTTGCGCCCTTCCGTCAGTGTGATCTCGAAGTGCGTGTACTTGGCAGAGTTGCGCACGCGGGTAACCACCGCCGGACGTGTGGGACCGTCGGCTAGCTCAACACCATCGCGCAACCGATCCAGCTGCGCATCGCTCAGCAGTATGGAGGCCTTGACGAGATACGTCTTCGGCACGTGCGATTGCGGATTGGTTACTCGCTCGGCAAACTGGTTGTCGTTGGTCATCAACAACAGACCTGACGTGTCGAGATCGAGACGACCGACGGGTGAGAGAAAGGTGCCGACATCGGCGATGAGGTCGTACACCGTCGCGCGTCCTTGCGGGTCCTTGTAGGTCGTCAGATACCCCGTGGGTTTGTAGAGCAACAGATAGATCCGCTCGCGTGCTGCGAGCGGCTTGCCATCGAACTGAACCCGGTCGCTCTTCATGTCGACCCAGTGATCGGGATTCCGAATCAGCGTCCCGTTCACTTTCACGCGTCCGGCATGGATCCAGCTGCGCGCCTCGACACGAGATCCGATGCCCGCCTTCGAGAGCACACGTTCCAACGTTTTCAGCGGACGTTTTCGTGTACCCTCGCTCCCCGAAGGCGCCATGAAAGGAATTCTATGCGCCGGGCGGCCATAAGCTGGCGACTCAACCTTCGCTCGTTCGGGTCATCGGCCGCTGGAGTCTGACCGCGGCCATCGTGAACGGTGTGATCGGCAGCGGCATCTTTGGACTGCCGTCGGCGGTCGCCGCGCTGACCGGCGCGTGGAGTCCGCTGGCCGTGCTCCTCGCCGGCGCGTGCATCTTTCTCGTCCTCCTCTGCTTTGCCGAAGTCGGCAGCCGCTTCGACCAGGCCGGCGGTCCGTATCTCTATGCACGCGAGGCGTTCGGACCGATCGTCGGATTCCAGATTGGCTGGCTCCTGGTCGCAACACGACTCCTCGGTTGCGCCGCCGCGTTGAACATCCTGGTCGATTATTTGACGCCGGTCGTGCCTGCGGTTGCGACCCCGGGCGGACGCGCGGCGACGATGATCGGCGCGATGGCTCTGACAACGGCAGTCAACGTCAGGGGCGTCAAGATGGCTGCGTGGACGACGAATGTGTTCACCGTCGCGAAGCTGGTCCCGCTCGTGCTGCTCATCGTGATCGGGTTGCCGTTTGTTCGGACCGAGGTCTTCGCATCGCAGGCCGTCATTCAACCACAGTGGCGTGAGTCGGTTCTATTGCTGGTGTTTGCCTTTGGCGGATTCGAGCAGAATGTCATCGCCGGGAGCGAAGCTCGCGATCCCCGAAAGGACACCGCGTTCGCGCTCATCGTCGCCGGCATCGTGGTGATGATGATCTATTGCCTGCTCCAGGTCGTCATCGTGGGGGTCCTGCCTGAGGCGGGTCGCGTGACGACGCCGGTCGCATCAGCGCTGGGCGTGATCCTCGGCAATGGCGGGGCAGCGGTCGGAACCGCGGCCGTCGTCGTGTCCGTGTACGGATGGCTGACCGGCTTCACATTGATGCTCCCTCGCGTGTTGTATTCGATGGCGACGCATCATGAGTTGCCAGCTGTCTTCGGCCGGGTGCACCCGCGATTTCGCACACCATACGTCGCCGTCATTGTCGGCACGATCGCCGCCTTGGGGATGGCGCTCTACAGCTCGTTTGCACAAGCGGCGACGTTTGCCGCAATCTCGCGGTTGCTCGTGTTCGCCTCGACATGTGCGGCCCTGATTGCGCTAAAACGACAAGACGCGCCAGCGCCTGCGTTTCAGCTGCCGGGCGGCACATTCATCGCCGTCGTAGGAGTAGCGTTCTCGTTGTCGCTGATCGCCACACGCAAGTCGACCGAGTTGTGGGTGCTGTTCGCGATCATCGTGGCCGGCGTCCTGCTGCGCTCATTCTCGGTAGAGCGGAGGCGCTCTACTCAGTCGGTCTCTTGAAATTCATCGTCGAGATCGCGACAGCGGCGCCGGCGAAGCCATTCCTTGCGAAACGTGCGCAGGCTGGTGGGTTCGATGCCTCGCCACGCTGCGCTGGCGGCGTCCTCGGCTCGCGCGCATGCATCGAATAGCGCGGCCCCGAACGTCGGACGCATCACTTCCAGAACTACGTTCGCGTGTGAGTGCGAGGCCCAGAGGTATTTGTACGCCGCACCGCCACCCATGAAGTCGAAGCTCCGTATCGCCGGATCCTCGAAACAGTCTCGCAGGCACAGCGCCAACATCACGAACCCGGGGTGGTACTTGGCAAACGCCGGGTTGAAGCCCTTCTGAAAGAAGTGCAGGACGCCGTTATCGACGAAGCCAACGAGAGCCGCCTCGATGCGTCCCTGAATCTTGAGCGTCCAGAGCGCCAGGCGTGAGGAACAAAACGCGTCGCGCGTCGCCTCCTGGAGAAACGCCCGGAAGCGAGGAGAGAATGCACCGGGCTCGCCCTTCGCGTTCCACCGTGCCTGGTGCAGTTCGGCGAGGGCATTCATGCCGGTCTCGAGCGCATCCGCCGATGTCACCCGCTCGAACTGGCAACCTGGATAGGCCCTGAATAACCGACGGTCGTAGTACTCGACATTGCGGCGCATCGACCGACTGAGGCCGGACTTGAATGTGTTCCAATTCGTAGACGTGTCGATATAGGGCGCACGGTCGCACACGTCGATGCGCGCACGAGCCCCGAGCCCTGCCGACAGATGCGGCAGCATCGTGGAGCGATCGGGAACTGGAAAGAGCCTGAGGCGATCCCACGTCGAGCGACTGAGCGCACCGATCACCGCGCGCGCAACATCTTGTTCTGCGCCGCGCCGGGCGATGACATCCAGACACTCGCTCGTCTTGCGCGGCACGCCCATGCCCAGAAACAACAACTCATCCGCGAAGGTCACACCGAGTGTGCGATAGGACCGTCGGTATAAGGGCGCCAGACCCACCAGACGCTGTGAGCGATCGCGGCACGTGATCAGCTCCAGCCGGCTTTGTGGCGGTGCGAAATATTTCCACCAGAGTTGGTTCCATCTCTGGCGCAGAAAGAACACACGCTGGTCGCTGTTCTCGACGAGCTCGTCCCACTCCCCCGCAAGCCGGCCGAACGCATTTTCATCGGTGAGGACCGCTGTGGTCAGGGCAGGGTCGCGGCGTTCGGAGGTGGGTACCCTCGGGCTCGGGAGCACGGCCATATCAGCGGCGCTCTGCAATTTCCAAACCGCCTGTTCAGTGAACTGCCCCGATGAGTTTGCGGCCAATTTTTCGAAGCCCTTGCGTCTGAGCCCGCGTCAACACCCCAGCTGCCCACCACGTTCGGCGGAATGGCCTTACGGATTGTGGCCATTTGAAAGACCAGCCAATCGCGGTAAACGACTACTCAACCACGTGCGCGTACAGCGGTGGTGATCAACGACGAGTCGTGTTCTGTTGGGGGAGGATTACGAGGGCCAAGGCTACCATGATCCGCCCTCGCTTCTCTCGCTACGCCGGCAGCGCATCGAGATATTTGAGCGCACCGCCCGTGTTGAAAAGGACCACGCGGTCACTCGAGCGAATGCTGCCGTCAGCGACAAGCGATCGAATCGCGGCCAGGGCTGCTCCGCCTTCCGGCGCGGCGCTGATTCCCTCGGTGCTCCCGAGCTCCAGCATGCCGTCGATCATCGCCGTATCCGGAACTGCGATTGCAGTGCCGCCGCTGTCGCGCACCGCGCGGAGGATCAAGAAGTCGCCGATCGCTCTCGGGACACGAAGACCGTCGGCGACAGTGGCCGGGTTCTCCCACGGGACGGCGTGCTCAGTGCCTTGCTCGAAGGCGCGGACGATGGGCGCGCAGCCTGTCGCTTGCACCGAGATCATGCGCGGTCGTCGCCCGCGGGGCACCCACCCGATATGCTCGATCTCGTCGAACGCCTTCCACATCCCCACCATGCCGGTGCCGCCGCCAGTGGGATACACGATCCAGTCGGGCCACTGCCACTCCATCTGCTCAGCGAGTTCGTACGCCATCGTTTTCTTTCCCTCGATGCGATACGGCTCTTTGAGTGTGGAGACGTCGTACCAGCCTAGTGACGCTCCTGCTTCCGACGCGGCGCGCGCGGCATCGGTGATGACGCCGTCCACAAGTGTCACATCTGCTCCGTACAAACGGCATTCACGGATGAACGGTGTCTTCACGTCGCGCGGCAGAAACACTTTCGCGACAAGCCCGGCTTTCGCGGCGTACGCCGCCATCGCATTGCCGGCATTCCCGGCAGACGGCACCGCTACGGTCGTGACGCCAAGCCCGCGCGCGCGCGTAATCGCAGCCGCCTGGCCGCGTGCCTTGAACGAGTTCGTCGGGTTGAGCGACTCGTCTTTGACGTACAGCCTGTCCAGACCGACCTTCGCGCCCAGACGGGTCGCGTGAATCAGCGGCGTAAACCCTTCGCCGAGCGTGACCGGTTCTTCACCAGGCAGCAGCGGCATCAGCTCGCGATACCGCCACATGTCGGGCGCGCGACCCTTCACGCTGTCACGTGACCAGCCTCGAGCGGCATCGAGATCGTAGCGGGCCAGCAGCGGAGCCCCACACCGGCAGAGATGATGGCGCTGGTGCGGGTCGAGCAGGGGTGCGCCGCAGCGACGTGAGCACTCGAGATGCGTGAAGAACATATGTAGTGTCCGCCTTTAGCCGGACCTGCGGAACGATTGTAGGATCTGGGAGCCCGATGCGCGCCAGATCTCTTCTCGCTCTTGGCGTAGGCGTGTTCGCCGTTGCCGTCGTGTCATCGCCGATCGATGCGCAGCGCGCCGGAGCATTCCGCGGCTCGACTGACGATCCGGCCATCAACTACGCGTCGGCACCGGTCAATAACGTCGTCGAGGACGTCAACCGTCAACTCCAGGCGGGTGCGCTGCGCCTCGCATTCGAGGGCCGCGCCGGTTATCTGCGGTCGGCGATCGAGGCGCTCAAGATCCCAGTCGATTCGCAGCTGCTTGTGTTCTCGCGCGCGAGTCTGCAGGGCAAACAAATCAGCGAGCAGAATCCTCGGGCGATTTTTTTCAACGACCGCGTCGCGCTCGGCTGGGTGCGCGGCGGAGATCTCCTCGAGGTCGCGGCGCACGACGAACGGTCCGGCGTCGTGTTCTATACGCTCGACCAACGCGTGGACGCGCCGGATCCACCTCGCTTCAAGCGAGCGTTCATCTGTCTCGGCTGTCACATGGCGGGCGATACGTTGGGCGTGCCCGGCTTCCTGATGTTCAGCACGACCCGACCGAACCCGGCACAAGGATTCAGCCTGCCTCGTTTTGTCGATCAGACCGACTCACTCGAACGCCGCTTCGGAGGCTGGTTCGTCACCGGCAGTGCTGGCAAGACGAAGCACATGGGCAACGAAGCTGCCGCTCTCGATGCTCGCGCCAGTCGCGAGCTCACCTCGGTGGAGGGTCTCTTCGACGCCGACGGCTATCGCACGCTGTCGAGCGACATCGTGTCGCACCTGGTGTTTACGCATCAGATCGGGATGACCAATCTCCTGACGCGTGCCGGTTGGCAGGCGCGCGTCGCCGATCCCGCGCTGCATCCGCCGTACACCGCGGCGCCCGGGGAAGAGGAACGTATCGCGCTGATGATGAAAGGCGTGGCGAGCGAGGTCGTCGATCAGTTGCTGTTCGTGGATGAAGCGCCACTGACCGATCGCATTCACGGGCAATCGGGGTTCGCCGAACGGTTCGCCACTTCAGGACCGCGCGATCGGCAGGGGCGGTCGCTCTACGAGCTGGATCTGAATCGGCGCGTCATGAAGTATCCATGCAGCTATCTCATTTATTCGCCTGCGTTCGATGCGCTGCCACCGCGCGCGAAGGATCCGATCTACACACGCCTCTGGGAAGTGCTGTCGGGAGAAGAGCGAGACGCGCGCTACCAGAAGGCGCTGTCGCGGGCCGACCGTCAAGCGATCGTCGAGATCCTTCGCGACACGAAGAAGGATCTGCCGAGCTCCTTCGCAGGCGCTATTCGATGAAACGCTGTGTGTTCCTCGTCCTGTTGATCGGCTTGTGCGATGCGACGATCGCAGGCGCTGAGACGTACGCGGTCCGAGTGGTTCGCGACCTGCGGTACCTCGAGGGCACGACGTACCCGGACGGCAAGGACACCCTCGATCTGTATCTGCCCGACGGACGCCGCAATGCGCCGGTGATCGTCTGGTACTACGGCAACCTGCTGATGGGCGGCGATAAGAGCGAGGAAGAGTCCATCGGGCGACGGTTCGCGTCGGCGGGGTTCCTGACCGCGGTCGTCAACTACCGGCTGTCGCCTGACGTCTCGCATCCCGCGCATGTGCAGGACGCGGCCGCATCCTTCGCCTGGGTGAAACGTCACATCACCGAGTACGGCGGTGATGTCTCGCGTGTGTACGCCAGTGGCTATTCCGCGGGCGGCTATCTGGTCGCGCTACTCGCGACCGATACGCGCTACCTCGCGGCTCACAAGCTCACGCCGCGCGACATCCGCGGTGCGGTGCCGGTCAGCGCGTTCTACTGGGTGGAGCGGCGCGGCGTTGCACCCGATCGCGACATGAGCGTCTGGGGCACAGATCGCGCCGTATGGATCGACGCGTCGCCGGCGCATCATCTGCGCGCCGACGCACCGCCAATGCTGATCCTCTACGCCGATCGCGACGAAGATTGGCGCCGTGAACAGAACGTCGAAGTCGCGGCGGCGATGAAGGCTGCCGGTCACACGCGAGTCGAGATCACGATGATCCGGGATCGCACGCACGGAACGATCCGGTCACGGCTTGGTTCCGCAGGTGACGACACCGCGGAGCAGATCATTCGCTTCGTGTCGCGCTAGCGGCGCACGGAGACTCGCCTGCGTGGAGTTTCGCAGCTTCGTCGAACGAAAGACCCGCGCGGCCGAGCAGGCGGTCGTCGAGCCGCTTGTCACGGTTGAAGACCGTTCGAGCCGTTTCCGGCTGCGACCGCTCGGCAATGCGTGGACGCGACGTGCGTTCGACGGCGACTTCTATCTCTTCGATCCGCCGCAGGATTTGCCGGCCCTCTCGCTCGTCTTCGTGCAGTCACGCGACGGCAACACAGTGGTTCCCGATCCGGCGACGCTCGGCGGGGGGCCGATCGATTTCCATCTGATTTACGAAGGGCTGTCGCGTGTTGCGGCCGATGGCGTTGCAGCGGGCGCGGCGACCGTGGGCAAGAAGGTGTTCTTCTCGGTGTGGCATCCCGAGATCGTGGCACTCAGAGGGGCGCTCGGGTTGCCGCGTCATCCGGCGCAGGTCGTGGTCTCACGTCGCGGACGCGTCAATCTCGAGCAGTCACTCGTGTTCAACGTCCCCGAGGTGCCCGTCTTCTTGATCGTCGACGGCGACGCGCTGCCGCCTCTCGAACCGGCACTCGCCGAACGACCATGGATCACCGTCGTGCGGCTCACGAATGACGACCTCGGTGATGCGTTCCGGCGATTGCGTCACGACCACGGCCTGAGCCGCATCTCGGTGGTTGGCGGCCGAACCGTTGCCACGTCGCTCATCGATGCCGGTCTGATCCAGGACCTCTGCCTGACCACCAGCGCACTGACCGGCGGTCAGCCGAATACGCCCTTTTATGCCGGCCCGCGTGTGCCAACGCTCGAGCTGATCGTCCGGAAACGGGGATCCGGTGCGAACGCCATCGGATTCGAACATTTCGCGGTCCGCGCCGTCTAGACTGGCACCATGAGCCGCGTGCTTGCTTGCGTCTTTCTCCTGTGTGCGGTCGTCGCGGCGCGGACGCCGGCACAGGACTCGCCCACATTCGAAGTCGCTTCGATTCGTCCAGCCTCCCCGCAGACCAATGATGTGAGGGCCGGTGTCCGGATTGCCGGAGCGCAGGTGCGTTTCGTGTCCATGTCACTCAAGGACTTGATCGGCACAGCGTACGGGGTCAAACCGCAGCAGATCATCGGGCCCGACTGGCTCGGACAGGAGCGATTCGATCTCGCGGCGACGATCCCAGCCGGAAGTTCAGTTGCGCAACTCGCGCAGATGATGCGGTCGCTGCTCGCCAGTCGGTTTGCGATGACGATGCACTCCGAGCAGAGGGAGTTTCCGGTGTACGTGCTTGGGCTCACGAAGGATGGACCGAAGTTCCAGGCATCCACCGCTCCCGTGCCGGCACCCGAGACCGGCGAGAAGCGTCCGCTCGTGGACGTGACCGCGACCGGCAGCGCCAATGGCGTCTCGATCGATCTTGGAGGGGGATCCTCGTTCGCGTATGGCAACAATCAATTCGTGATCCGCAGGATGACCATGATCTCCGTCGCGGAGATACTGACTCGGTTCGTCGATCGCGCGGTGCTCGATCAGACACATTTGGCCGGCACCTACGACATCGTGCTCAACATCGCACCTGAAGACTTCACGCCGCTCATCGTCCGGTCGGCGATCAATGCCGGCGTGACACTTCCGCCACAAGCGCTTCGTGTGCTGGACAACGCGAATACCGATCCGCTGTCGGGCCCATTGCGAGACGTCGGGCTGACGCTCGAGTCTCGCAAGGCGCCGCTCGATGTTGTTGTCGTGGACGCCATCTCGAAGATACCGACGGAGAACTGACGCTGGTTCGTGGTTGGTGGTTCGTGGTTGGTGGTTGATGCTGTTTAGCCCGGACACGCCGCAGGGCTTTCAGTATCGCGACGACTTCATCAGCGTTGCTGAAGAAGCCGCGCTCCTCGAGAACATCGGACGCATCGAGTTCGCGAACTTTGAGATGCGGGGGGTGATCGCGAAGCGGCGAGTGGCATTCTTCGGGGCGACGTACGACCTCGGGGCGGCATTCGACGAACCGAACGCGGCACCACCGATTCCCGACTTCCTGCGTCCGCTGATGACACGCGTTGCGACGTGGGGGGGCATTGAGCCGGACGCGTTCGCAATGGCGCTGATCAACGAATATCGCGCCGGCTCTCCGATTGGATGGCATCGCGACGCGCCTCAATATGACATCGTCGCCGGCGTGTCGTTGCTGTCGCCCTGCCGGATGCGATTCCGGCCGTACGTCTCGCCGGGGGCAACACAGCCGTCGGGTGGCCGCCGCGCGTCGACACACGAAATCCTCCTGGCGCCGCGTTCCGCGTATCTGATGACGGGGGAATCCAGAAGTGCGTACGAGCACAGCATTCCGCCAGTGGCGGAGCTGCGCTACTCAGTGACGTTTCGCACGCTTCGTGCGGGACGCGGGCGTTCGGGACGAACGCGTCGTCTTCCGCGCACGGGTCGTTGAGCGCTTTGATGTCTTAGGCGGTCTACGTGTCGCCTTCTTAGGCGGATCTACAGATCCGCCGCTACTGGGGTCGGCGTATTCGTAGGCTTCGCGCAACCAGTCGGTGATCGGCGCTTCGACCTCGTCGCGGTGCCGGAGCTGAATGATGCTGTAGAACTTCGACTTCGACGAGGCCTCGCTGCGCCGGACCTGAGGTGCCTTCAACGGCCGGCCGAGAAAGACGCACACTTCCAGAAAGCTCTTTTTCGGCCGCACGAAGAAGTAGCAGGCCTTGCGCGAGAACATGATCGAGTTGTGCGAGGCGTAGACTCGCTGGTCGCCGAACTCGGCGGCCGTTTCCCGCAGTCGATCCCACGCGTCGCGCAGGTCCTCCGAGAGATCGGCGGTAAGCGCCGTTTCCGTCGTCGTCCAACAGTCGTGCGGCTCGCCTTCCTCGACCCACTGCTTGCAGTGATAGCACTCGCGTCCGGCCACGGGCTGATTGTAACGGTGTCGTTCACTGTTCCTCGTTCTCGGTTCTCGGTTCGTGTTCAGGTTCAGGTTCAGGTTCGGAACACCGGAACAGGGACCGAACGTTCGAACATGAACACGAACAGAGAACTCAGAATTCAGAAGCGTGAACGCCAATCGCCTAAAAGCTCTGGTCGTCGGCTGATGGCCCGTACAGGGCCGGGACTTTGGCGCCCATCAATCGTAGATACACCGTCATCTGACCGCGATGGTGGACCCAGTGATTGATGGTGTCGCGAATCATGACGTATCGCGACGTTTCGATGACCGGCTTGCCTCCCGCGAGCAGTCGCCAGTCCGTCATCAGATGATCGTCGGTCGTCTGCTGCAGCGCGGATCGCGCGCCCGCCATCGATTTGTCGAGAGCGGCGAGGAACGCGGCGCTGTCGTTCAGCGGCTCGCGTTTCTGCTGCGGACCACCGGGCGGCGCGATGTCGAGATCCGGCTTGGTCACGATCATCGCCACCCAGTTCGGGATGTTCGCCACCATGTCCGCGAGGTAACCGAAGATCATCGATCGGTCGTGCGGTTTCCAATCGCCTTTGCCAGCAGGTACCACCGCCAGCGCACGGCGCGACAGCTCCGCTTCTCGCTCGAGCTCGTCCAATACGAGTTGCGTCAACTTCATGAAATCTCCTCCGTCGCGTGCACGTGCAAGACGATTTCCATGGCGCAGCACCTGAACTAATGACTGTTTCAGTGGGGATTATGTCCTTGCCACGGCCGGGCTCGGAAGGCATGCTGATCTGTCCGCCGGCACGCTTGTCGATCCAGCGACCGCTCAATCGACTAAAGGGTATATGCGTCCAACGGAGGCGCCATGACTCTGTTCGCCGACTTAAGGTTT
>Ga0310810_10006559_pt1 | contig 13162 bp, 8 predicted proteins | sample NCmetagenome_FD_207641 | JGI IMG/M metagenome (GOLD analysis project Ga0310810, IMG submission 207641) | Soil microbial communities from experimental microcosm in Duke University, North Carolina, United States - NC | ecosystem: Engineered > Artificial ecosystem > Soil microcosm > Unclassified ... | reverse complement strand
GCCGAAGAACGCGACGGTGGCCAGGGAGATCACGATGGCGAAGAGCAGGACGCGATAGTCGATCGTCAGGTTGAAGGCGGGCAGTTCGTCGGGCCTGAAGCGGAGAAACAGCACCGCCACCGCCTGGGCGAGGAGAAGTCCCAGCGCGCCGCCGGCCGCGGCCAGCAGCGCGCACTCGGTCAGCAACTGGCGGACGATCCGTCCTCGTGACGCGCCCATCGCGAGCCGGACGGCGATCTCCTTCCTTCGGGTCGTCGCCCGCGCCAGCAGCACCGTAGCCACGTTGACGCACGCGATCGCGAGCAGTCCCGCGACGGCGGCCATCACGCCCGAGAACATCAGCATGACGAAGCCCGGTCCCTCGCCGGCGAAGCGCGCCGCAGTTTCGTACAGCGCGGTGACGTTCCGGGCGCGTCCCGCGCCATCGCTCCAGACGGTCGGATCCTGGCGATGGAGGTTCGCAGCCAGCACGCGGAGGGCCGCGTTCGCGGCCGACAGGCTCACACCGGCCCGCAGCCGGCCAAGGATCGTGAAACGTCGCTGCTGCCGGTCGTGCAGCAGGTCCGAGTCCGCTGACAACATCTCGTGCACCGCCGCGGGTGCGAAGAAATCCGCGACATGCTCGAACTTCGTGCCGACGAAACGCGGCGGGCCGACGCCGATGACGGTGAACCGTCGGCCGTTCAATTCGACGACGCGCCCGACGATCCCGGGATCGGCGCCGAAGCGGCGGCCCCACGCGTCCTGACTGATGACGACGACGGGGTCCGCGCCCGGCCTGCTGTCCGCGGCGCCAAAGAAGCGGCCGCGCGACGGCTGAAGTCCGAGGACCTCGAAATAATTGGGGGAGGTGAGCACGCCGCTCACGACGTCGGACCGCTCCGGGCCGCTCAGCGTCGCCTCCGTCGGGGTTGCCGCAAGGAGGCCGCTGAATACGGAGAGCGCTTTGAAGTCCTCGTAATCGGGGTAAGACGACGCGCCGTATAGCTTCCCGCCGGAGTCGCTGGTAAAGACCTGAATCAGTTGTTCCGACTTCGCGGCATGCACGGGGCGGAAGACCAGGGTGTTCACAAAACTGAAGGCGACTGTCGATGCGCCGATGCCGACGGCGAGCGACACGATGGCGACCGCGCTGAATCCGGGAGCCTTGCCAATCAGCCGAAGGCCGTAGCGGACGTCCTGGATCAGGGAAGACATCACGCTCTCTGTTACGGTCTGCGGTCCCGCAGGTTAACTACTGCTTCAGCGTGACCATGGGATCGACGCGCATCGCCCGGCGCGCGGGCCACCACGAGGACAGCAGCGTCACGGCGCCAAGCAGGGCAGCCGCTGCGCTGAGCACGAGCCCGTCGAAGGCGCGCACGCCGAGGAAGACCGACGAGAGAAACGCGGTGAGTGCCCCCGCGAGCAAGAGTCCCACGGCGACGCCAGTGGATGCGAGGGTCAAGCCGCGACCCAGCATCAGACGCTGGACGGCGTGCGGGGAGGATCCCAGGGCCATCCGGATCGCGATCTCCCGACTGCGCGCGCTCACCATGAGCGACATGACTCCGTACACGCCGAGTCCGGCCAGGAGCACGGCGGTGGCACCCAGAACGCCGATGGCCAGGCCCTGCAGGCGTCGGTCGCGCGCGTACCACTCGTAGGCCGCCTTCATGGTGTTCGTGCCGATCGCCAGCGAGCGATCGATAGCCTGAACGGCATCGCGGGCCCGCGGCGCAAGCACCGCGAAGTCTGACGCAGCGCGGACCACCAGGGACACTTCGCGCGCGGGCGCCAGCGGGAGGTACATCTGATTCTCCGGCGCGGCCGGGAGTTGGCGTTGGCTGACGTCACCGACAACGCCGACGATCGTGCGCCATCCCTCGGTATCCCCAATTCCCGCCACGCGGAGCCTCGTGCCGATCGGATCGCGATCTGGCCAGTAGCGCCTGGCCATCGTCTCGTTGATGAGGACGGCGCGGTCGCGCAGATCGCGCGCTTCCGCCGTCGTGAAGGCGCGACCGCGGTGGACAGGGATACCCATCGCCGCGATGTAGCCGGCGTCGACGAACCGAACCGAGGCAAATGATGGCCGCGCCGTCGACGCGGTCTCCTCGAGAGCGAACGAGGTGTACGGCACGTCACGATCGATCAGAGGGAGATGGCTGACTGCCGTCACCGACGCGACGCCCGGCAGCGATCGCAGGCGGTTGGTTGCGGCATCAACGAACGCGAAGCGCTGTTCGGGATGCGCGTAGGCGGATCCCACGAGAGCGACCCTCACCGCCATGATGCCGCCTCGATCGAAGCCGGGATCGGTGTCGTCGAAGCGCATTGAGCTCATCACGATCGATGCCGCACCGGAGACAAGCGCGATCGACACCGCCAGTTGTCCGGCGACCAGAAGGCCGCGGACTCGACGCGGCCCGGGCGCCGCGCCGGACGTTCCGCTGTCACCCTGGAGAACGCCGCGAAGGTCGACCCGCGTGCCGCCGACTGCGGGCGCGAGCCCGAACACGAGGGCAGTGATGGCTGACGCGGCCACCGCAAATGCCACGACCCGGCCGTCGACCGCAAAGGTGATCCAGTCCGCACCCTGCGGTTTTCCCAACGTGGTCGAGAGGAGATCGACGCCCCACTGCGCGAAGATCAGCCCGATCGTCCCGCCGGCGACAGCGAGCATCGCACTCTCGGTCATGAGCTGCCGCACGAGCCGGAGGCGGCCCGCCCCGATGGCCGCGCGAAGCGCCATTTCGTACTTCCGTGAGTGGATATGCGCCGCCAGCAGCCCTGCAAGGTTCGCGCAGGCGACGAGCAGCACGAGCCCTGCCGCGGCCAGCACGAACAGAGCCATATCGCGCTGCTTGGTACCGATCATCAGGCGGCGCAACGGGATTGTCGTGGGAGCGTCGGTAGAGATCGTCGACAGCGTCACGTCGGCCCGCGCGACCGATACTCCCGGTCCGAGGCGTGCGACGACGTCCACGGGCCGAGTTCCCGACGTCCTGTCGAGCGGCATCCAGACCCGCGAGTTATGAGGAAAGCCGAAGCCGCGGCCGGCGACGCCGACAACGACGTAGGCATCTCCGTCCAACGTGATCGTCGTGCCGATGACGTCGGGGTTCGATCCCAGCCCCCGGACCCACAGGTCGTCGCCGATGACGATAACGCGCGTGCCCGCATCGGCCGCCGTAAGCGGTCGACCCCGCTGCAGCGAGACACCGAGCAGCGAGAACACGTCCCCCGAGACTTCCGCGGCCTGAACCCGCTCGGCCACGCCGGCCCCCGCCACCGTCACGGTGCGCGTCCCGTACGCAGCAGAACTCGAAAAGACCCCTCGTGTTTGCTCCAGGGCCGCGAACGTGTCCAGCGACAACTGCGACCTGCCGGATCCGCTGCGGTCAAGGAGACGCAACCCGACGAGACGGTCCGGCTCGGCAAAGGGGATCGGCTTGAACGCGACCGCATTCAGGACGGCGAAGCACGTGGTCGTGGCGCCGATGCCGAGCGCGAGCGTGACGACCACAATGATCGCGAATCCGGTGTGGCCGGCCAGTTGTCGTACGGCGACACGAAACTCGTGCAGAAAGGTGCCCATGCGCTGCGCTGGCTGAGCAACCAGTGTGCCATGGAACGCCGCTGATTCTCCCGTGACCGAGGGAACGCGGCGCGTTCCTCGATGGCCGATCTCGGGAAAGGGTGTTCGAGTCCGCACAGGTGCGTCGGTCGGTCTAAACTGCCCGATATGCGTCATCTTCTTCTCTGTGTTCTGCTCCTGCTCGTCATCGCCGCGCAGCCGTCTCCACTCGAGCCGAGCGTTCGTATCGGGCTCACCCAGAACATCGCGTCGGTGACCATCAAGTCGGCCGCGGCGTTCACGGTGGAACAGCACGCGACTCGCGCGGCGACGTTCACCCTCGCCCTGGCGCTCGATCCGGCGGCGGCGGGGACGCTGAAAACGGCAGATCTGCAGTACAGAATGACCGTGGAGCTCGACGGCGGCGCGCTCGTCGTGATGCCGCTCGCGGCGCATGTGCGCATCGAGCCGGCCAGCGCCCCTTTCGAGATTGAGGGGCGTGCGTACCGCGGCGCGCTGGAGATCTTCGCCAACGCTCGCCGGACTCTGACCGTGGTCAACGAGCTCCCGCTCGAGGAGTATCTGCGCGGCGTGGTCCCGAACGAGCTCAATCCGACGACGTTCGGGGAGCTCGAGGCGCTCAAAGCGCAGGCGGTCGCCGCGCGGACCTACATCCAGCGAAACCTCGGTCAGTACAAGAAGGAAGGGTATGACGTCTGCGCGACCGACGCGTGCCAGGTGTATCTGGGCGCGCTCACCGAAGACGCACTCGCCACACAGGCGATCGTGGACACGCGCGGCATCGTCGCCACGTACGACGGCAAGCCGATCAACGCGCTCTACAGCTCGACGTGCGGCGGCCGGACGGAGGACGCGGAGAACATCTTCGGCGAGAAGGTCCCGTATCTGGTGTCGACGAGCTGCGAATACAAGCATCCGAAACCCATGCCGTTCGCGACGACGAGATCGATCGCCGATTGGAAAGCGGGCGTTCTCGCAGCCACGAAGGTGTCGACCTTCGGCGACGCCGCGCGCTTCATGGGACTGCCGGATCGCGGCGAACCGTCGTCGATGGATCCCGCCGCCCTCGCCCCGTTCATCCGCCAGACGTTCTTCCCGACGGTACTGACGCAATCGGACCTCTCATTCGTGAGCGATCAGGGGATCCTGCCGCCGGCGGGATCGCTGCCGGTCGAAGAGCTGCTGTTCCGGCTGATTGAAAAGAAGAGCGCGTTCGAATGGCAGCAGGGTGTGCTCGTCTCCTGGGACGGGCAGAAGATGCGGCTCGTGGTCGGCGGACAGCCGAAGGAGTTCTCGTTGAGCCCGGACGCGCTCGTCTATCAGCGTATCGCCGACGAGCGGCTCGCGATGCGGGAGGGATCGTGGATTGGCGGCGAGCTCGTCGACTTCCGCGCCGAAGGCGGCGTGATCCCCATGCTCGTGTACAGGATCAACTTCGCCAACCCGGCGGCCGATCGCTACTCGCGCCTCGCGATCTGGCAAGTGCACAAGACGAAGACGGACCTGGACGGCGCGTTCAAGCCGCTGTCGATCGGCGAGTTCACCGACATGCGCGTCCTCCAGCGCGGCGCGTCCGAACGGGCCGTGAGCACCGAAATCGTCGGCACGACGGGGCGCGCGACCGTGCCGGCGCTGCGGCTGCGGACGCTGCTCGGGCTCCGGGACAGCCTCTTCTCCTTCGACATCGAGCGCAACGCCGCCGGCGCCGTCATCGGCGCGACCTTCTTCGGCCGCGGCTGGGGGCACGGCGTCGGCATGTGCCAGGTCGGCGCGTACGGGATGGCCCGCGACGGCGCGACGTACGACGAGATTCTGAAGAAATACTACAAGGGCATCGAACTGACGAGACTGTACTGACTACGGCGTCACCACATTCGTCACAGGCCAGCGGACGCGCGAGATCGGCGTCCGCCTCGCCGTCGGCGCCAGCCAGGCCTACGTGATGCGCCTGCTGCTGTGGGACGGCCTCCGTCCCGTCGCGATCGGGCTCACGGCAGGCGCGGGCATCGCGCTCCTCACCAGCCGCTTGCTCGCCTGCATCCTCTTTGGTGTGGGCACGCGCGATCCTCTGGCCTTCTCGATCGCGAGCGGCGTCCTGCTGGCGTCTGCCGCCGCCGCAGTTTTCATTCCCGCCAGGCGCGCCGCAAGAATGGACCCGGCGTTCGTGCCCCCTCATTCTTGTCGCAGGGCTTCCATCGGATCCACGCGTGACGCCCGCCACGCGGGGACGTAACAGGCGATCAGCGATGCCGTCGCGAGCACGGCGACGACGCCGGCGTAGGTGGACGGATCGGTAGGCGTGACGCCGAAGAGCAGGCTGCGCAGCGCGCGGCCGGAGATGAGGCTCAGCGCGAATCCGATGCCGAGGCCGACCAGTGTCAGGCGAAGTCCTTCGCCGATCACCGATCCGAGAATCTGGCGTGCGGACGCGCCGAGCGCGATGCGGGTCCCGAACTCCCGCGTGCGGCGTTTCATCGTGAACGCGAGCACGGCATATTGCCCGAGTGCCGCGATCAGCAGCGACGCCGCGGCGAACAGCGTCACCAGCGTCGTCAGAAGGCGCGCCACGGATGTGATTCCTTCGAGCTCGGTTTCCATCGTACGCATGTAAACGATCGGCGCGCGGGAGTCCACTTCGACGAGCGCGCGGCCGACCTCCGGCGCGATTGGATCGAGCGCGCCGGCGTACCTGACGTAGAACGTCGTGTTGCCCGGCGTGCGCGGGTCCGGGCGCATGGGCACGAACAGGAAGTACGTACGCTCCTCGCGCCGAAAGCCGCTGAAGAACGCGTTGGGCGCGACGCCGACCACTTCGACCGGCTGGCGATCCGGACCGATGAGCACCGAGCGGCCGACCGCCGTCCCGCGCGGCCACAGTGTGGCGGCGAGGTTCTCGTTGATCACGGCCGCGGTCGTGGTTCGCGTGCCGTCTTCGCGGGTCAACTCGCGTCCGTGGCGTGGCGCCACGCCGAGGACGCGCAGGTAGTCCGGTCCCACGCTGTTCCGCTCCGCGGCGATCGGCTGCGCGGCGCCGGCGATGCGAACCTCTTCGGTCGCCCAGAATTCCTTCGGCGGCACCCTCGCATAACTGACGCCATCCACTCCAGTCACGGTCATCAGACGCTCCCGCATGCGATCGATCAGCGTCGCGCGCAGTCCTTCAGGCACACCTTGGGAGTCGATGGTCACCAGCAACAGGCCCGCTTTGTGGAATCCCAGATCGACTGCGTCCACGAGCGACAGCGATCGATACGCGAGGCCCGCGCCAGCGAGCAGCAGCACGGCAAAGGCGAGCTGCAGCACGACGAGTCCGCTGGCGAGACGTGAGCGTCCCTGGACCACTCCCTGCTCGCCAGCCTTGAGGAACGGCAGCAGATCCTGACGCCACGTGCGGACGGCGGGAGCGGCGGTAAACGCGACGGTGCCCGCGGCCGCCAGCGCCATCGCATATGCGATCACCTTCCAGTCGGGCGTGAAATCGAGCGCAAACGGGACGCCTGTCTCGCCGGCGGGCGCGATCAGGCGCGCGAGCGCTTTCGACAGGGACCATGCGAGGAGGCAGGCCCCGCCCCATGCGGCCGTGGCAATCGCGATGCCTTCGGCGAGCACGAGTCTGACGACCCTGAGTCGAGACGCGCCAAACGATTGCCGCACGGCCATTTCCCGCTGCCGCGCGACGGCGCGCGCGAGCATCAGGTTCGCGACGTTCGCGCAGACGATGAGCAGCGTGAGGGCCGTGACGATCGAGAAGATCGCGAGGAACTGCGGGCCGCGCTGCGCGATCGGACTGTCGCCGGCGGCCGTCACGGAGTACGGGAAGAGCGCGATCGTCTTCCCCTTGTTCGCGTCCGGATACGACGCCCGCAGCCGCGCCGCAATCGTGGTCAGTTCGGATCGCGCCTGGGCCAGCGACGAGTCCGGCGCGAGGCGTCCGAGCATCGCGACAGGCCCGCCGGCGCGTTCCTCCAGGCCGCGCGCCTGACCGCGCACTCGCGCGTAGGCGACAAGGGGCACCCATACGTCGGACCGCTCGCCGAGCCACACGCCCTGGAACGCCGGCGCCGCGACGCCGACGATCGTGGCCGGATAACCGTTCAGCACCACGATCTGGCCGACCGCGTCGTCCGCGCGCTGAAAGCGTTCGAGCCACACGCGGTCGCTGATCACCGCGGTCAGCGCCGAGCCGCGTGCTTCGTCTTCAGTGAACGCGCGGCCGCGCGCGAGCGGCACGCGCAGCGTATCGAAGTAGTTCGGCGTCACCAGGCAGCCGTGCACGGCGTAGCTGCCGTCGCGGTGGGTGAGCGTGAAGCGCTCGAATTCGAACGCAAGGAGGGGACGTACGGTGCGCGCCTCCGCGGCGACGTCGAGGTAATTCGCGTAGCTGTCCACCGGGTGGACGGGCTGGCGATCGACCGACCAGCCCAGGGAGACGAGGTCGCGCGCGGCAATCGCTGGCGCGGGCTTGGTCAGCAGGCCGTGGACGCTCGAGAAGATCGTCGTGTTGCCGCCGATCACCAGCGCGATCAGCGCGATTGCAGTGAGGCTGACGCCCGGCGATCGCGCCAGGATCTGAAAGCCCGACCGGACGTCGGCGATCGCCTGCTCGAGGACCGTCCACGTCCACAGGCGGCCATCAATCGGGCGCCGCCGGAAGAGGGAGCGCATGTGGGTCCAGGTTCTACACGCAGTGGCGGTTCGGTGTCCACTGTCGGCGGATTCACGGCAACCTTCCCGGGTCCACTGCCGTCCAATCTCCGAGTGGATATCCTCCACATCGTGGAATAGGATGCCCGTCCATGGAGATGACCCTCGGCGAATTCGAGCAGCTCGTTCTGATTGCCGTCGTCCGGCTGGGAGACGACGCCTACGGCGCGACGGTCCGGCGCGAAATCGAGGCGCGCGCGCGCCGGCGGCTGTCGATCAGCGCGGTGTACACGACGCTCGATCGACTCGAGCGGAAGGGACTCGTCCGCTCCCGGATCGGAAACCCCACGCCGCAACGCGGCGGTCGACGACGCAAGTATTTCGCGCTGCAACCGCTTGGCGCGCGCGCGCTGCGCTCGGCCTACACCGCCTTCGACGCGATGACCGCCGGCCTCGAGCGGCGGCTCAGGACGCTGTAGGAGACCGCCTGTGATCATGCGCCTCGCCGAACGCTTTGCGCTCGCCGTCATCCACGCGGCGGCGCCGCGCGATGACCGCGAGTGGATCGTCGGCGATGTCCTCGAGGACTACGATCGCGTCCGATCGCGCGATGGCGCCGCCGCCGCGCGCCGAAAGCTGCTCGACGAGGCGCTGCGAACGTCCGCGCATCGCGCCAGGACGACGATCCACAGGCTTCGCGATCTCAAACCGACAGGAGAAGGCGGCATGCAGGCGATTCTGAACGACGTCCAATATGCGTTGCGGTTGCTGCGTCGCTCGCCCGGCTTCGCCGCCACCGCGATGCTGACGCTCGCGCTGGCCATCGGGTCGAATACCGCCATCTTCAGCGCCGTCAAAGGCGTTCTGATCGCTCCGCTGGCCTATCCGGCCGCGGATCGCCTGGTCCGTCTGTTCGAGGAATCGCCCAAGCAGTCGCACTTTCCGATGTCGCCCGCGGACTTTCGCGACTATCGCGCCGCGCTGCAGACCTTCGACGGCCTCGCGGCCTACATGCGCGCGGATCTCCAGATCGGGGATATCAGCCGGCCCGAGCAGTTGCGGGGCATGCAGGTTTCGTCCGGCTTCTTCAAGGTACTCGGCTACCCGCCGCTGTACGGACGCGACTTCGAGGCGAACGACGAGATCGAGGGCAACGACAGCGTGGCGATCCTGAGCTATTCGCTCTGGATGCGGCGCTTCAACGGCGATCCAGGCGTCGTCGGAGGCACGGCCGCCTTCTCCGGGCGTACCTTCCGCATCGTCGGAGTTCTGTCGGAGGGCGTCCGTCACGTTGGGAGCAGCTACCGGTCCTACGGGCACGACGAAACCGTGGATGTCTGGTCGGTGCTCGTCGTGCCGCGGGAGGAGAGTCCGCGGCATCGCTTCTCGCACTATTACAACGTCGTCGGACGGATGAAACCCGGTGTGACGTGGTCCGCGATGGAGGAGGATCTGCGGCGGACGCGCGTCAGCGTGGCACGGCGATACCCGACGGCGAACAGTCCGTGGACGCCGCGCGCGGTACCGCTGAAGGATGAAATCGTCGGCACGGCGCAGTCGACGATTGTGGCGCTGGCCGCCGCGGCCGCGGTGGTGCTCCTGCTTGCGTGCGTGAACGTCGCCGGCCTGCTGCTTGGCCGGGCCACCGGACGTTCGCGCGAGATCGGCGTTCGGGCCGCGCTTGGGGCGACGCGGCAGCGCCTCGCGCGGCAGTTGCTGATTGAGAGTCTTGTACTCGCCACGGCCGGCGGAGCGACCGGCATCGCGCTCGCGTACGCAGCGACGGCTGCGCTCGCGCGGTTTGGTCCGGCCGACATTCCTCGGCTGGAGATGATCGCGGTCGATCGAAACGTGCTCTTCTACGCGGTCGCGGCCACATTCACATCCGCTCTGCTCTTCGGGCTCGCCCCCGCGCTGCGGCTCGCCCGCACGCGCGTGGGCGAGACGCTGAAGGAAGGGGCGCGCTCGATCGCGGGCCCGTCGCATCATCGGATGCGGCGTGGACTCGCGGCGGTCGAGATTGCGCTGGCGTTCGTCCTTGTCGTCGCCAGCGGCCTGTTGCTGCGCAGCTTCGTCTCGATGATCGACATGAACCCGGGATTCGTGCCGACGGGCGCGATCACGGCATCGATCGAGCTCCCCACCGCGCGTTACACGCTTACGGCGGCGGCCGACTTCTACGCCCGCGCCGCCGAACGGGTCCGCGCGCTCCCCGGCGTCCAGGAAGCGGCATTCACGTCGGATTTGCCGTGGACCGGCTACGACGAGAACACGGGATTCTCGATCGCCGGGCGCAGCTTTCCGGACGGCGGCGACCCGGAAGCCCGGTACCATTTCGTCGGTCCAGGCTATGCGCGAGCAACGGGAACGCCGCTGGTGGCCGGGCGCATGCTGTCGACGTCCGACATCGCGAACGCGCCGATGGTGGTCATCATGAACGAGAGCGCCGCGCGCAAGTACTGGACGACGCCGGAAGCGGCCGTCGGGGCACGCATTTCCTTGTGGGGCGCGAATCGAACCGTCGTAGGCGTCCTCGGCGACGTGCGCGATATGCCGTGGCACGAACGCGCCGCCGCCGCGGTTTATTTTCCTTTGGCGCAGACGTGGTATCCGCAGCCGATGCTGCTGGTGGTACGAACTGCGGTGAACCCGGCGTCGATCGTCGAGCCGATGCGGCGGGCGATCCGCGACATCGATCCACAACTCCCTCTCAGCAGCATCAAGCCGCTCGACGCGGTCGCCGGGGCGGCACTGGCGACGCGACGGCTCACCTTGTCGCTCGTCGGCCTGTTCGGCGCCACGGCGCTCGTCCTCGCCGTCGTCGGCATTTATGGCGTGATGGCGCAGGCGGTCGGACAGCGGACCCATGAATTCGGCATCCGCCAGGCGCTCGGCGCCACGCGAGCCGATATTCTGCGTCTCGTGTTCTCGAACGCTGCGACGATGACAATCGGCGGACTGCTCGCCGGGGTGGCGCTCGCATTGGCGTCGACGCAACTGCTCGCGTCGCTGTTGTACGGCGTCACGGCCTTCGATCCCGCTACTTTCGGTGCGGTTGCCGCGCTGTTGTCCACGGCGGCCGCCCTGGCCTCGTATCTGCCCGCCCGCCGCGCCACACAGATCAGCGCCGCGAGCGCGTTGAGATCTGCCGGATCCGATTATTAGAGTGGGGCGATGTCGGCCGGTTCTGGGATTAGGATTGTCCCATGTCGCCACCTGTTCGAGTCGTTTGGACCATCTGCGTCGGCTCGTTCGTTGCTCTCGCCGCGACGGGTCTCGCTCAACGCGGCCGGCCGCTGCTTGGACCATCGTCCGGCACGCCGGCTGACGCGACCGCGCGCATCGTTGCGGCCGCTCGAGGCGTTCTGGCCACGCTTGACGACGCGGGTCGGAGAAAAGTCCAGTTCCCGTTCGAGGGACCGCAGAAGACGAGGTGGTCGAACCTTCCATCCGGCGCTTTCCAGCGGGAGGGATTGCGGATAGGCGATCTGACCTCCGCCCAGCGCGCTTCCGTGATGAGCCTGCTCACGGCGGCATTGAGCCGGGATGGCTATCGGAAGGTCACGGACATCATGCGCGGCGACGAAGTGCTGCGCAGTGGCGGCCGCGGAGGCGCCGGCCGCGGAGGCGGCGGCGTCAAGTTCGGCGAGGACGAGTATTACCTCGGCTTCCTCGGAACGCCATCGGCAACGGCGCCCTGGATGCTGCAGTTTGGCGGCCACCATCTGGCGATCAATCTGACGATGGCGGGGAGTCAATCGAGCATGGCGCCGAGTCTGCCCGCCGCGCAGCCCGCGAGCTACACGTTCGAAGGCCGGACGATCCGTCCCCTGGGCAACGAGAACGACAAGGCGTTCTCGTTGATCAACGCGCTCGACAACGGTCAACGCGGCCAGGCAATCCTTGGCTACCGCGTCGCCGACCTCGTGCTCGGGCCCGGTCAGGACGGACGCACCATTCAGCCCGAAGGGATCCGCGCATCGGCGCTCTCGGCGTCGCAGCAGGCGATGCTGATCGATCTCATCCGAGAGTGGACCGGCATCATGACCGATGCATTCGCGGAACCGCGACTGGCAGAGATCCGGTCGAACCTGCCGCAGACCTGGTTCGCCTGGAGCGGCCCGACGACGAACGGCAGCGCCGCGTACTTCCGCATCCAGGGGCCGACGCTCGTCATCGAGTACGCGCCGCAGGGCAGCGTCGATCACATCCATACCATCTACCGCGATCCGACCAACGACTACGGTGCGAAGTTCGCGCGGAAGTAGTCACGCCGCCAGGCTCCTGGCTGTGACCATGGTCATCGTCGGCGGTACCGGCGTCTCGGCGCACCGGATCGACGAGTATCTTCAGGCCGCACTGCTGTCCATCGATCCGGGCCGGGTGGAAATCGAGCTCGACGTGACGCCCGGCATCGCGCTGGCCGACGCAGTCCTCGCCGACATCGATCGCAATCGCGACGGCTCGCTGTCCGCGGAGGAACAGCGGGCGTATGGGCGCCTGGTACTGAGCGCGCTGGAACTCGAGATCGATGGGACGAGAGTACCGCTGCAGCCGGGCAGCTTCAGCTTTCCCGAGGCCGGCGCGGTAAGGCGCGGGGAGGGGACCGTCCGGCTTCAGTCGTCCGCGATGCTGCCGCGCCTGTCCGACGGCGTGCATCAGTTGCGGTTCCGCAACCGCCACCACCCGGCACGCAGCGTCTATCTGGCGAACGCGCTGGCGCCCAGGAGTCATCGAATCGTGATCACGGCGCAGCGGCGCGACGCCGATCAGACCGAGCTCGTCGTCGAATACATCCTGCGTGCCGCGCCGGCTGGTTCCACCGTCGCCTGGCTGCTGGGGAGCCTTGCCGGCGTGACCGTGCTGTCGGCGCTGCTATTGCGGCGGCGAAACGGGTACCATTGAGACCCGAGCAATGACTCTTCGGAAACTGGCGGC
>Ga0310810_10006556_pt1 | contig 13165 bp, 9 predicted proteins | sample NCmetagenome_FD_207641 | JGI IMG/M metagenome (GOLD analysis project Ga0310810, IMG submission 207641) | Soil microbial communities from experimental microcosm in Duke University, North Carolina, United States - NC | ecosystem: Engineered > Artificial ecosystem > Soil microcosm > Unclassified ... | reverse complement strand
GCCGTCGCTGCCGTCCTTGAGCGGCGCGATGTAGACGGTGATCGTGTCGCCGACCTTGATCATGTTGTCGCGGTAGCCGGCGCGATACATGTTGTTCGTGCTGTGGCCTTCGAACTCGATGTCGCGCTCACCCTTCGCGTCCTTCACATGCAGGACGAGCTGCATGTGCGGATTGATCGCGATGAACTTCTTCACGACACCGGTGACCGCCTTGCTGTTCGTGAAATCGAATTGAATGGCCGAGTGATGAGCAGCAAGTGAAGCACCGAACGTCACGAGCACGGCCGCGACGAGAACAATCTGTTTCATGATGTGACTCTCCTACTTCTTGCCAGCGCCCTTTGCCTCGAGCTGCTCGAGGTGTTTGATCCAGTTCTCCTCGGCGCACTCATACGGGAGCAGATGTCCATTCGGCACCTTCTCCCACTTCTTCACGGTCGTGACGGGTGCGGTGTAGAACACCGGGTCGGTCATCGTCATCTCCGCGACCAGCACAGTCTCGCCCTTCGGACCTTTTTCCTGATGATAGCGTTCGACGATCTTCGCTTTGTCGCTGTGCGCATAGCGCTGATCGACTTGCTCGACCAGATGCGTGGTCTCGACGACGAGCGTGTTGCCGTCCCAGCGGCCGCTCGAGTGACCGTTGCGGCCGGGCAGCCGATCGGCGTCAGGCACGATGCGATTGCCGAGATAGACGCGGCGCACCTCATTGTGTGCCTCGTACACGATCATGATCTGCTCGGGACGCTGCACGATCTCCATGGGATAGCCGCCCGATCCGAGCATCGATCCCGGCATACCGGTACCGAGGCAGTAGCCGCCGGGCGTGTCACCAGTCGGCTGCACGAGCGCCTGATATTTCGCGACCTTCTGCTTCGCGGAGTCGGTCATCGGCAGTGGCGGTCCACCACCGCGTCCGCCACCGGGTGCTGCCCCTGGTTCGTTATAAGTGGTCCACACGCCGGTGAAGTCCGGCTGCTGGGCCACAGCGACTGAACTGGTGAACGACAGACACGTAGCAAGAACAATGATGGACGTTTTCATAGGGTCACCGGCGGCGTGACGTCCACGCGCGCGACTGCTGCTGCACGATATCCACGAGGTTCCCCATCCCGACACTGACGTCGATGAGATGTAACCCCCAGTCCGTCAGTATCTGATTACCGACCATCAGATCGCCACGGATATTGTCGGTGCGCGGATCGGCAGGATCACCATGCACCGTGATCTCGAGGTACGACGCATGCTCGTTGGATGTGCACTGCCCTGTCAACAGGCCCGGCACGCTGACCCACGGCGTTTCGATCGGACGCTCTGGAACGACCCACGGCGGGGTTGGTGCGGAGCCAACGATTGTGCGTCCTTCGGCTGAGAAGTACGCGTGCAACGGAGCGCTGCCGCCGCCGAGCGCTGCCGGGTTGGTGCACGCGGCGACCATGCCGGGCTCGGTGACCTTGCCGAATCGCGTATTCGCCGGGGGCGGCGAGGTCGACCTGAACGACACGTAGGTGACAAGGCAATTCACCTGTGCCGGCTTTCGACAGAGCGGCAGATGCTGGAATGAGCCGCCGACGTCCTTGCCTTGCGGTACCGACTGCGTCGCGCCAAGCAACATCGCCGAGACCAGTCGTGACTGAATCGGCTTGCCATCGATCTCCTGACGAATCAGCTCGGCGAGGATGAACGACCCTTGCGAGTGACCGATCAGCACGACGCCGCGGCCGCGGTTGTCGTGCTCGAGATAGTAATGCCACGCGTCGCGCACGTCGTTGTACTGCGGACCGTTGCTCAACGCGGCACCACCGCCACCGCCTGCGATCGCCGTGCGCAGGCCGGCGAGCGTGACCTGACGATACAACGGTGCGTATCGGCGGCAGACCGATCCGAATCGCGCGAATTGCAGCCGCACGACTTCGAGCTCGGCGGGATCCGCCTTCATGTCGCTGAATGGCGTCGGATCGGTTGAGACCGTGGGGTAGACGTAGAAGCAATCGATCGGCGCGTTCGGATCGCCTCTCCATTCCTCACGCGTGAAGCTGCCGTCAGCCTTGACGATCGTTGTGGCGAGATCGACTGCGCAGGCATCCTGACGACCAGGCCGGCACAACCAACTCGCATCGAGGCTGTAGTCGTTGGGCGTCACAGATGCGGCCAGTGACGCCGGTGCCGGCCCGGTTTGCCCGTTCTGCGCGAATGAGGGCGCAGCGAAGCAGACACAGACAACGAGATGCGCGAACGTCTTCGCCATTACTTCTTCTTCTCCGTCGGATCGGCGCCATCGGTCGGGGCACCGGTGCCAGAGGAGCCGAGGAACAGTTTGCGTCCGTCGGGATACGTGATGTTGCGGCCGTTGGCGCGTTTCAGCGTGTGGTCGCGCGCTTGATAGCCGTCCACGACGATCTCTGTGCCGACCGGCAGCGAGGCCTTGGTGACGCCCTGCCGCAAGAGCGAGTTGGGACTGCCGCCCTCGATCATCCACACTTCCGTTTTTCCGTCAGGCTGCTTCACCGCAATGTGGATCCACGCATGCGGATTCACCCACTCGACTTTCACCACCGAGCCCTTGAGCAGCACCGGGCGGTTGGCGTCGAATTCGCCGCCGAACGCGTGATGCGCGCGCATCGGCGCCGCCGTCGCAAGAACGAACGCAGTCACGACGAGCATGGTTGTTTTCATCGCACTCTCCGGGTCCGCCTGAAGGCGGACACTACACACGGTCGGCTAAAGCCGGACACTACTTTGCGGCATCGGCTTCGCGCTGTCGCGCGCCGCGCAGAATGTTCTCCATCGCGTAGTTCGCTTCGTGACAGGCGTACTCGAAGATCTGCTCGGTGGTCGCCGGCCAGGTGAACTCACCGGTCCACGGCGCGACCCACGTGCCGGGGTCCTCGACCGTGAATCGATACAGCAGCGCGTTGTCCGCGACACGTGTGAATCGCTCGATCACGTGGAGCTCCTGCGTCGGCCCCTGCAACCGATCCTTTGCGCCGAGGCTTTCAACCATGAAGAGTCCACGGCCAGGCGCGGCTTGCACCGCATAGCGAATCTGATCGGCGTTGAAGTTCGTCGTGTCCACGACGAGCGTGTCGCCTTCCCACCGGCCGATCGAATCGCCCATCCACTTGCGAATGTGCTTCGGCAGATGCGCCGCGTTCATACGCACGACGCGGACATCGTGGACCATCTCGTTGACGATCAGCACCGTGCTCGGCGTCTGGACGATCTTGTGGAGGTTGTTGTAGAAGTAGTTGGGCAGCGCCGGCGGTCCTGCCGTTGATCCAAACCCGAGCAGACAGCGCTCACCGAGCGGACGACGCTCCGGATCGTCGTAGGCACCAGGTGCCGTTTCGAGACCGCGATCGTTGTTCGGCTGGCCCGCACCAGCGAGCAACCGGGCGGCGATGCGCTGCCGTGCCGCGGGCGTCAACTGCGGCAGTCGGCCATCGGGTGGATCGACAACGATCGACGTGCGAATCTCGCCATTCACGATCGTGAACGTCGAGCCGGGATCGAGCCAGAACGTGTTGTATCCGCCAACGTTCCCGGCCGCTCCAACCGATCCGTCCCCACCTTTCGGCGGCGCTGCACGCTCACCGCTGAGCGGTTTCGCGCCTTCATCAACCTGCGCCGCAACCGCGCGTTCGAGCTTCGCCACTTCCTCGCGCGTGAGCACGCCTTTCATTCCAGCCGGACGCTCGAGCGGTGTCAGCGTGGCCAGATCGTAGGTGCCCTGCAGATCAGGCTTGCCGTCCGGCATGCGCTTCGGCGAGTACGGCTTCGCGCTCTGCCCCACGACCGGCGCCGGGTCCAAAGCAGACAGCGCCATCAAGACGCCGCACGCCACCGCCACGAGAAGAGATCGATGTCGCATGACTATCCTCACTGGTCCGGCTAAAAGCCGGACACTGATGTCCGGCCAAAAGCCGGACACTACATCTCACTTCAGCGGCTTCTTCCGTAGTGGGCCGTACATCAACTCTTCGACGAATTCTACGCACTTGAAATCCATCAGCTGTGCGTTCCGTTCCTGCCGCCGGTACAACGGCATGCTCATCTTCCACGGACGTGTGAAGACGTTCGGGTCCTCGATCGTCGCTTCGTATGAAATGACGTCGGCGCTCGTCCGCGTATAGCGCTCGACGACGTGCAACGCGTCGCTATGGAAGTTGCCGGCGCGATCGAACCAGGTCTGATCGTTGAGCCCGGTGACATCGACGACGAGCGTGTCGCCGTCCCACTTCGCCACCGACTGACCCATCCACGAATCGACAGGGGCTGGCCCGGGATCCTTCAGGTGAATGTCGCGGACGGCGCCCGCATATTCGTACGTGATCAGCAACTGACTCGCACTCTGGACGATCTGAAACGGATACGGCATGTAGGTCGCCCGCGGGACGCCGGGCAGATAGCACTTGATCTCCGGATCGCGCGACAGCCACTGCTGCTGGTTCTCCTGCTTCGTCTTCAACGCGTCGGGCTTGTACGGAAGCTCGTCGCCGTCGACGATGCCCACGCCCGGCGGTACGGCACCAACCGCACCGAGTGCGACGACCGGCATTGCTGGAACCGGACCGTACGGTCCATCCCGCAGCGCGAGCGCTGGGCGCGCGACGTGTATCTGGATGTCGTAGTTGGCCTCGTTCAGTGCCTGCCAGATGCCATTGAAATCGGGATGGCCGTCGGCAAGCCGCGGCGGTCGATATCCCTGCGCGTCAGTGGTGACCGGCCACGCCGCGATAGCGAGCCACGCGCCGGCGAATCCAGCAACGAACGCCGGCAAGATCTTTCGAATGAGCTTCAGCATCGTTCGCCTTTGCCCTTTGCCTTTTTGACCTTTGACCTTGAGCGCGCTCACTCGAGCGCGAACACCCAAATAGCGCCGCCTTCCGGAACTTCGGGAAACTCGCCCGGGAACAGATTGTTCAGCGTCGCCTGCATGCCACGTGAATCACCGCCCCATCCCGTCTCGACGGCGACGTACTGCTTGCCGTCAACCGAGAACGAGGACGGCGGCGCGAGCGCGCCCGAGTTCATCGGGAAATCCCACAGCAGCTTGCCAGTCGCGGCGTCGAACGCGTGGAACTTGCGATCGCTGGTCCCGCCCGTGAAAATGACGCCGCCGGCCGTCGCGAGCATGCCGCCCCAGTTCGGCGACTTGTTGTACTCGTGCGTCCACACCTTCTGCCCTGTGTCCACGTTCCACGCCTGCACTTCGCCAACGTGATCCGCGCCCTCGCGGATGAATGGCCGGCTGCCACCAACACCGACAAACGGACGTCCCGGCGTGTACGTCGGCATCGTCCCCATGTTCGAGCCGCACAGATTGTTGTTGGCGGGGATGTAGATCATCCGCGTGCGCGGACTGAACGCGATCGGCGGCCAGTTCTTGCCGCCATGCACGCCCGGACAAAAGTCGGCGCGCTTGCCCGTCATCGGCTTGCGCTCAGGATCGACATCGGGTCGTCCACTCACCGGATCGACACCGCGAAAGACGTTCTGATACACGAACGGCTTGCCCTCAACGAACCTGATCGGTCCGCTACTGCGCTCGAGGAACCAGATGTATCCATCGCGCGCGACATCGATGAGCCCTTTGATGGTGCGGCCGTTGCGTCGGTAATCCACGAGGATGGGCGGCGACACTTCGTCCCAGTCCCACGAATCGTTCTGGTGATACTGGTGATACCCCTTCATCGCGCCGGTTGCGACGTCGAGAGCGATCACCGATGCGACGTAGAGGTTGTCACCGGGACGTTGATCACCAATCGTCGGGCCACCATTGCCCGTGCCCCAGTAGGCGAGGTTCGTCTCGGGATCGTAGTTGCCGGTCACCCACACGGGAGCGCCGCCAGTCTTCCAGTGATCGCCCTTCGGCCATGTCTCGCTGCCCGGCTCGCCGGGCGCGGGCACTGTGTAAGTGCGCCAGCGCTCTTTGCCACTCTCGAGATCAAACGCGGCGACAAAACCGCGTATGCCGAACTCGCCACCCGACGCGCCAACCATGACGACGCCGCCGGCCACGAGCGGCGCGAGCGTCGTGTAGTACCCCGACGCGTTATCCGCCACCACCGTATTCCACACTTCGCGACCCGTGCGAGCATCGAGCGCGACGAGCACCGCTTCGCCCGCTGCGAAGTAGACCTTGTCGCCGTAGAGTGCGACGCCGCGATTGGTTTCATGCGGCACTGACATCGCCGGCGTGCGCGGCCGTCGATACCGCCAGAGCAGGTTGCCGGTCTTCACGTCGATCGCGATGACCTGATTGTTGGGACTCGTGACGAACATCACGCCGCCATTGACGAGTGGCGCGGCCTGATGAACACGCGCTTCAGCGGTCGAGAACACCCACACCGGACGCAGGCGTGCGACGTTCGCCGTCGTGATCTGCGTCAGCGGACTGAATCCCCAGCCGTCGTAGGTGCGGCGGATCATCAGCCAGTTTTCTTCCTCAGGATTCTTGAGTCGCTCCGCAGTGACGGCCCGATAATCGCGGAGTACTGGCGCCATTGGCGCCGGGACGGGCGGGGCGCCGCGCTGCGCCGTCACTGTCGCGAACGCGGCGCCGATAACGAGCGCCGCGAATGCAAGAGTAACGAGGGACCAAGGACCTTGGTCTCGCACGGCGCAAGGATACATCCGCCGTGGCACAATCCCACACAAAGGGAGAACCTTCCCATGCGTTTGACGATTTCTTGTTGCGTCCTTCTTTTCATGACGTCCTGCAGCACACCGTCCGATCCACCGAAGCCGGCACTGACCTATCCGCCCACGACGACGGGCACCGTTGTGGACGACTACAACGGGACCAGGGTCGACGATCCCTACCGGTGGATGGAGAATCTGGACAGCCAGGAAGTCGCCGCGTGGGTCAAGACGCAGAACGCCGTGACCGAGCCGTTTCTGGCCTCGCTGCCGCGCCGCAAGCCGCTCAACGAACGGCTGACCGCGTTGTGGAACTATCCGCGCGTCGGCCTGCCAGCGCTCGAGGGCGGGCGCATGTTCTACGCCCGGAACGCCGGCCTTCAGCGTCAGGCGCCGATCTACATGCGCACGAGCGTGGAGACACCCGGGACGATCGTGATCGATCCGAATCTGATCTCCGCGGAAGGCACGCTGGCTCTCATGCAGTTCACACCGTCTCCTGACGCCAAGCTGCTCGCCTACGGCCTCTCCGAGGGTGGAGCGGACTGGCAGACGATCCGCGTGCGCGATGTGACGTCAGGCAAGGACCTGGATGACGAGGTTCGTTGGATGCGGTTCTCGGACATTTCGTGGACGAGGGACGCGAAGGGCTTCTATTACTCACGCTATCCGGAACCGCCGAAAGGCAAAGTACTCGAGGCCGCGCTCTCGGGCCACGCGCTCTATTACCACCGCGTAGGCACGCCGCAGTCCGCGGATGTACTCGCGTACGAGCGGAAGGACTTGCCAGGCTGGATCATCAACGGCAAGGTGACGGAAGACGGACGGTATCTGCTGATCACGATGTTCGAGGGGTCGGGTAACAAGAATCGCCTGTACATGGCCGACCTCGCCAACCCGACGACACCGAACGTGAAGGCGCCCGTGAAGCCGGTGATCGAAACTGACGATGCGGAGTTCGCGCCGATCGGCAACAAGGGATCCGTCGTGTTCCTTCGCTCGGATAAGGACGCGAAGAACCGGAAGGTGATCGCCATCGACTTGCAGAACGCGGCGCCGGCGGCGTGGAAGACGATCGTGCCCGAGCAGCCGCAGGTCATCGAAGCCGTCAACGTCATCGGCGGGAAAGTTGTGGCGCAGTATCTCGTGGACGTGCAGAGCAAGCTGCGGCTCTTCGGTCTCGACGGCAGCGATCAGGGAGAAATCGCGCTGCCCGGCATCGGCACCGTCGGCGCCTTGAGCGGACGCGAAGACACGCCGGGCGTGTGGTACACGTTTACTTCCCCGCTGAAACCGTCCACCGTCTATCGCTACGACCCGTCGACGAAGAAGAGCACTGCGTTCGAGCCGCCGCCGATCCCAATCGATCTGAGCGGCTACGAGACGACGGCGATGTTCGCCACGTCGAAAGACGGCACGAAGGTCCCGTTCTTCCTCACCGCGAAGAAAGGTCTCGCGCGCGACGGCAACAACCCGACGATGATCTACGGCTACGGCGGGTTCTCGGTCACCACGCTGCCCACGTATCGGCAGGACGTGCCGGCCTGGCTCGAGATGGGCGGCGTGTGGGTCACCGCGAGCATGCGCGGCGGTGCCGAGTACGGCGAGAAGTGGCATGAGGCGGGGATGCTCGAGAAGAAGCAGAACGTCTTCGACGACTTCATCGCGGTCGCTGAGCATCTCATTCGCGAAAAGTACACGTCGCCGGCGAAACTCGGCGTCATGGGTGGATCGAATGGCGGCCTGCTCGTCGGCGCGGTGATCAACCAGCGTCCCGAACTCTACGCGGTCGCGCTACCTGCTGTGGGCGTGATGGACATGCTGCGCTACGACCGCTTCACCGGCGGACGTCTGTGGGTGCAGGAGTACGGCTCAGCGCAGAACGCCGCGCAGTTCCCGTTCTTGATCAAATACTCCCCGGTGCAGAACGTGAAGAAGGGGGTCTGCTATCCGGCGACGCTCATCACCACCGCCGATCACGACGATCGTGTCGTGCCGAGCCACTCATTCAAGTACGCAGCGGCGTTGCAGGCGGCGCAGAGCTGCGCCAACCCGGTGCTGATTCGCGTGGAGGTCTCCGGCTCGCACGGCTATCGCCCGACGGACAAGCTGATTGCGGAGAGAGCGGACCAGTGGGCGTTCGCTGCGCACGCCATGGGGATCGACTAGTAGGGCCGGTCCTTTCGGACCGGCCTGGCACGTCCAGAAGGACGTGCCCTACCCGAGCTTGGCTGCTTTGACCTTCTCGGCTTGTTCTACTCGAAACGCTCGGAGCTTCTCTTTCAGCTCGGGGCGCGAATTCGCGAGGATCGAAATCGCAAAGAGTCCCGCGTTGGTCGCGCCAGCCTTCCCAATCGCAAACGTCGCGACGGGAATGCCGCCCGGCATTTGCGCCGTAGACAGCAGCGAGTCGAGCCCGAGCAACGCGCTCGTGATCGGCACACCGAGCACCGGAATCGTCGTATGCGCGGCGACGACACCCGCGAGGTGCGCGGCACCGCCGGCGCCGGCAATGATGACCTCGAGCCCCTTCGCCTGAGCGCCTGACGCGAACGCCGACGTCACATCTGGCGTGCGGTGCGCCGACATGACGTGCTTCTCGTTCGGCACGCCAAATTTATCCAACACATCAACGGCATGCTGCATCGTCTCCCAATCTGACGATGAGCCCATGATCACGGCAACAAGTGGATGACTCACGCTGTCTACAGTACTCAATTCAAAATGCAAAATTCAAAATGCAAGTTGAAAACTCGAAACGGCGTTTTTGCATTTTGGATCTGGCATTTTGAATTACACTCGACCGTTTGAAAGGAGCGCGCCGATGCGTACGCAACTTCTGGCAGGCGTGCTGACCTTCGGTTGCATCGTCGCGCTCGTCGGGCAAGGACGGTCGACCGCGACGTGGACGCCGACACGAACGCTCGACGGTCAATTCGATCTCGAGGGCGTGTGGGACTTCAGCACGATCACGCCACTCGAACGTCCGGCCGGCCTCGGCGACAAGCAGACGTTCACCGATGCGGAGGCCGCGAACTTCGAGCGCGAGGAGAACCTCCGGCAGAACCGCGATCTGATCGACCCCAAGAAGGGCGGCGGTCAGTATCTTCCCGGAAGCGTGATTCCATACAACGAGTTCTGGTACGAGCGCGGATCGAAGATCGTCGGCTCCAAGCGGACCTCGCTCATCGTCGATCCACCTGATGGACGCATTCCTCGGCTGACGCCTGAAGCGGCGAAGCGCCTCGACGAGCAAGCGGCGGCCGCGCGCGACGAGCAGCTCGGGCTCGTGCGCGCCGACACACCGCAAGCGCGATCGCTCGCCGACCGCTGCATCCTCGGCTTCAACGCCGGTCCCCCGATGACGCCGGGGGCGTACAACAACCACGTGCGGATCTCACAGGCGCCTGGACTTGTGACGCTGGTCGTCGAGATGATCCACGATGCGCGCGTCATTCCCGTCGATGGCAGCCCGCATCTGCCTCAGAGCATTCGCCAGTACACGGGTGACTCACGCGGCCGATGGGACGGCCGCACGCTCGTGATCGACACGACCAACTTTCTTCGCGAAACGAGCTTTCGCGGATCGAGCGCAAACCTGCATCTGGTCGAGAAGCTCACACGCGTCGACCGGGACACATTGCTGTACGAATTCACCGTGGACGATGCCAAGACGTGGACCCGGCCGTGGACGGCTGTTGTGCCGATGACGCGCGTGGACTCACCGATCTACGAGTACGCCTGTCATGAGGGCAACTACGCCATGCGCAACATCCTGAGCGGGGCCCGCGCGCAGGAGAACACGCTTCCCCGGTGAGCACCGCGCTATTTCGTCGGCACGAGCCGCTTCAACTCCTCGACCCAGTGCTGTACGACAACGAGGCTTGCCGGTGGAGGGGCTCCGCTGGCGCCTTCCTTGATCATCAGAAACCGTTGGCCGTCGGGTGACACATCGTACGAGCGGCCCCACCAGACCGGGTTGGTGGAGTACCCCTCCTTCACGACAATCGACGGGTTGGTGGCCGACCACGATGCGCCGCGCGACACGCCCACCCGCATGAGCGCGCCTGTGGGGGACACATAGATCAACTCCTGCCCATTCTTCGTCCAGAGCGGCTTCGTGCCGCCGTCGGTAGACACGGGCAAGAGACCCGCGTTGATGTCGGGATACGGCCGCACGTAGATCTCGAAACGACCCGAATCGTTGGCCTCGTAGGCGAGCCAGCGGCCGTCGGGTGAGATGGCGGCATTCCGCTCGGCGAACCTGGATTGCAGGAGCGGCGTCACGCGGCGCGTCTCGTCGAGCTCCATCGCCATGAGGTCGATGTCCGTTTGCGCGGTCTCTTCAGTGAAGATCAGCTGGCGTCCATTGGGAGTTACCGCCATCGGGTATTTGGTGGTGACAGTTTCGAGCAACTGCTCCGCCGCGCCGGTGCCGTCCGCGGCCTGCCAATACAGATTCCGCCCTCCCGATCGTTCCGAGCTGAAGATCACCCGTCGACTGTCTGGCGTCCATACTTGAAGGACATCTCTGCCAGGGACCGACGTGAACCTCGTGAACGTCGCGTGGCTGAGATCCCAAAGCCAGAGGTCGGCTTCCTGATCGTTGGCGAACACGGAAATGCGCGTGCCGTCAGGCGACAGCGCGGGAAGGAAATACGGCCGCGGCGGAAACCCAATGGGCGTCTCGCGACCGAGGCGGTCCACCCAGACGAGCGTACGAGGCGTCCCCGCCGCGTTGCCCACCGACAAAAAGGCGATCGTGTCGTCATGCGCCGCGACGAAGTGAACACCGCCCTGGCTCGACGTGACGACATCAGGGACGACCGTCACCGGTGTTCCGCGCACCTCCCGACGGACCGGGTCGAATGCCACCGCCTGCAGCGTGCCGGCCTGCCCGTAGACGAGATGGCCGCTCGCGATGTAATGGGCGTGGCTCCCTCCGCGCAGGAGAACCTGGCGCTTCCCGGTCTGGAGATCCAGGATGGCCACCTGTGCGGCTGGGAGGCCGCCCGTCAGCGCCGTGATCGTGAAGAGAACGGAGCGTCCGTCCGGCAACATCTCGGGCCAGAGGTGATCGGCTTCGCCTTTCGCGGGATCGGGGCGCGTGAGTATCTCCACTTGCCCACCAGAGACCGAGACGCGCTGCAGGCCAATCGCCACGTTCTCGCCCGCGAGGATGATGCTGCCATCCGGCGCCCAGGTGGCTCCGCCGGAAGTACCGGCGTCTACCGTCGTCAGCGTGACGGCCGGCCCGCCGGTTATAGGCACTCTTTTCAAAATGCCCTCGCCTTCCCTGAATCCGATCCACTGGCCATCGGGCGATGTAAACAGCCCGGTTGGCCGGCCTGTGTACAGCGCCACTGGCGAGAGTGAATCGAGCGCGCGGACAAAAATCTGCGTTGCGCCGTTTCCGATATATGCGATATGTGAACCGTCGGGCGTGATCGCAAGACCGAGATCGTTGTAGCCGACGCTCACCTCCGAACTGCCTGCAGACGCGACCTGCAGACGCGAAACCCGTGGCGGCGGTTGGCGCATGGCCACGTACGTCAGCGAACCAACAATCGCGCCGCCCGAGACGATCGCCGCCGCTCCGACGAGCACGACGCGCCGCCACTGCGATACAGCGGCTGCAGCGGCCGGCGCCGCAGCCGTGTCGAACGCGCCCGCCAACGCCAAGCGGACGTCGCCGATGGCCTGCACACGCTGCCTGGGATCTTTCTGCAGGCAGCGTCTGACGAATGTCCGCAGCGCGGGCGACAGCGCAGCCGGCAGCCCGGACCAGTCCGGCTCACGCTCGATGACGCGCGCCAGCGTTTCCGCGACACTCTCTCCATCGAACGCCCGCCGCCCCGTCAGCATCTCGTAGAGCACACACCCGAACGCCCAGATGTCGGCGCGATGGTCCGCAGGTTTGCCGCGCGCTTGCTCCGGGCTCATGTAGGCGGCGGTGCCAAGGAGCATCCCGGCCTGGGTCATCGCGGGTGTAGTGATCGTGGGCGACTGCGAGAGAACTTGCCCCGCTGAAGCGCGCTGCGCGGAGGCGGGCTCCAACGCCTTCGCCAGGCCGAAGTCCAGCACCTTGACCGTACCGTCCGCCCGCACCATCGTGTTCGCCGGCTTCAGGTCGCGATGGATGATGCCTTGCTCGTGCGCCGCTTCCAGCGCGTCGGCAATCTGCTTCGCGATGGGCAGCGCCTCGTCGACCGGGATCGCCCCGCGCGCGATGCGCTGGGCGAGGTCCTCGCCCTCGACGAGTTCCATCACGAGCGCGCGGACGCCGCTCGATTCTTCGAGACCGTGGATGTGGGCGATGTTCGGGTGGTTCAACGAGGCCAAGGTCTTGGCTTCGCGCTGGAACCGCGCGATCCGCTCCGTGTCGGCGGCGAACGCCTCGGGCAGGATCTTGATCGCCACAGCGCGATCCAGCTTTGTGTCCCGCGCGCGGTAGACTTCACCCATTCCGCCCGCGCCGAGCGCAGACAGGATCTCGAACGTGCCGAGGCGTGTCCCAGCGGAT
>Ga0310810_10006555_pt1 | contig 13165 bp, 6 predicted proteins | sample NCmetagenome_FD_207641 | JGI IMG/M metagenome (GOLD analysis project Ga0310810, IMG submission 207641) | Soil microbial communities from experimental microcosm in Duke University, North Carolina, United States - NC | ecosystem: Engineered > Artificial ecosystem > Soil microcosm > Unclassified ... | reverse complement strand
TGAAGCCGCGGCTCTCCATGTTGAGCACGAGGTTTTCACCCATGACGGCGAGGCCGACGAGTCCGATGTCTGCTGTGGGTTCGGGCATATGAGTCCTTTCAGTAAAAAACTTTAACGCAGAGGTCGCAGAGGTTTCGCGGAGGGCGCGAAGAAAAGCAGATTCCTCGGCCGCTTCGCGGCCTCGTAATGACAATGTCGGGGAACTCTCATTTTCGAATCCGGTAGAGCACTTCGCCGGCACGCGGGACGAGCAGGATACCTTCGGCTTCGCGGCCGCGCCAGTCGTCCATGTTGATGGAAGCGGGATCGAGATATCCGAGATTCACACGGCGGCAGCGCTCGTCGGGAATCGCGGTGGCGAGCGTCACCTGGATGCGCGGACGCTCGACGCCGCTGGCAGCGTCGTAGGTGCCGAGTCCCTTGACGTGAGTGGAGTGCGCGAGCACGCCACCGGGGAAGTGCTTGAACTTGTCCCACTGCTTCACGAAGTAGTCGCGGCAGTGGTAGCCGACCTGGTCGATGATCTTGCCGTGGGTGTAGCTGATCTCGTCGATGTGCGGGGCATAAATGATGACTTCGCCGCCGTCGGCGATGGCGGGCTCGGTCTTGTACATGCCCTTGGCGGCTGTCCAGATGTCGTCGTAGAGCTTGGGCATGACGGCGAGGACGCGCTTGTACGGCTTGTCGACCCACTGGATGTGTTTTTGTGCGGAGAGCGCGGAAGCCGAATCCCAGGCGTCGCGTGGCTCGCCATAATAAAGACCCGAGACGCCTTCGTGCATGACGACGAGCGCGAAACACGACGTCGGGCGCGGGATGAGCGCGGCGGCACGATCGATGACGGCGCGCACCGGCGTGTATCCGGCGCCGATGACTTCGTAGCTGGTGATGAGGGCGCCGAGCCAGTGCGTGAGATTGATGATGTCCGGGCCGGCGATGCCGGGGAAGAAATACTTGTTCCCGCCGGAGAAGCCAACCACCTCGTGCGGGAAAACCGGGCCGCAGACGAGGATGTGATCGTAGTCGAGGATCAGACGGTTGAGTTCGACGGGAACGTCTTGCGCGAGTTTTCCGCCGGTGATCTTCCCGATGTCGGCGGCGGGAATCACGCCGAGCCTGGTGAAGCTCTCGCGCAGGTCCCAGCGGTGGTTGTAGATCCGCGACCGCCCGCAAACGCCGTCGACGACGGGCTGCCCGATCATTTGCGAGAGGTGCTCATCGGACATGGGCGCGTGCGTGCCGAGGGCGACGAGGAAGTCCAGCGCGGGGACGTGCGGCCGCAGCAGCTCCTGGAACAGCGAGTACATCAGCGGCATCGGCATGGTGCGGGTGCCGTCGGGGATCAGGCAGAGAACGCGCTTGCCGAAGAGAGGTTCGACTGCTTCGCGGACGATTTCGCGGATTTCGGCGGCGTCGAGGTAGCGAGCGGTTTCGCCGCGGCCGATGATGCGAGTTGGGGTAAGAGTCGACATGAATCTCTTGTAGAGACGCAGCCTGCTGCGTCTCGTGAAACCAATCAGCTTACGAAAATGGAGACGTAGCAAGCTACGTCTCTACGGATCACTTCTTCCAGGGCGGAGTCGAAGGCAGCAGTTTTTCGAATTCGGCGATCAGGTCTGCTTCGTACTTGCCCGCGTACTGTCCGTTGAGGAACTTGTGGATGCCTTCCTTGTAGAAGAGCTCCCACGAGGCTTCCTCGTGTCCCGGGTTAATGGGAAAGAATAACGCTTTGTTGGCGCGAGCGGCTTCGTAGTCGCCGGGCGCGTCGCCGATCATGAGAACGTGGTCCTGTGCGTAGCGGCCTTCCGTCGCGAGTTTGAGGTGCTGCTTCTTGGTGCCGAGTTCCTGGCCGGCGATCAGGCGGACGAGCGATTCGAGATTATGCTCGCGCCATTCGCGAACGAGCGCGTCGGTGGGAGTTTGTGACACCACCACCGCGTCGGCGTTCTTCTGCAACAGCTCCAGCGACTCGCGGACATAGGGGAACGGCGGCAGGCCGAAGACGATCTCTTCGACGCTCTTGTTCACCGCTTTGCTCCACTCCATGGCGCGGTCGAGTTCGGGATCGGGATGCTCGGCCATGAATTGCTTAAGTCCGTCGTTGCTCAGCGGCTTGCCGGAGGTGAGGAAGCCGCGGAGCTTGTCGGCCTGCGGGATCTTGGCCCTGCGCGCCTTGACCTCGGCGCGGTCGCGAAGCAGGTCAAGGACCATGACCAGCGCCGGCCAGCGGTTGGTGCCGCGCCACTTCGAGTAGAGATTAACGAAGTCCCACGCCTCGCGCGCGTACTTGGAAACCGGCTGCAGGTTCCAGTAGCGGACGGTCTGGGGACAGAAGCACTCCTTGTGCTTGATCTCCATGGAGTCGAAGGCGCAGCCGTCGGAATCGATGCCGACGAAGAATTTGAACTTCGGCACGAAGTGGGAGAGCGCTTGCTGGGATGAGGTAGCGGTCATGATTCCGGGTCTCCAGTGATGCTCAAGCTCCAGTCGAGTCGTTGGTCTTTGGTCGTTGGCCAAAACGATTCTCGAAGACTCCAAGAATCGCCGCCGGTCGCGGCGACCAACGACCACAGGCCAACGACGTCTGTCACACGCCGCCAAAGGCGGAGAAGCCGCCGTCGATGGCGACGACCGTGCCGGTGACGAAAGCGGAGGCCGGCGACATGAGCCAGAGCGTGGCGCCGATGAGGTCGTCGGGGTTGCCGAAGCGTCCCATGGGCGTGTGCGCCAGGATCGTCTTGCCGCGGGCGGTGTACTCGCCGGTGTCCTTGTCGGTCAGCAAAAACTTATTCTGCTTCGTCAGGAAGAAGCCGGGCGCGATGGCGTTCACGCGGATCGCCGGCGAATACTCGGTCGCCATGTGTACCGCAAGCCACTGCGTGAAATTATTCACCGCAGCCTTGGCGCTTCCGTAGGCGACCACGCGCGTGAGCGGGCGCACGGCCGACATCGACGAAACATTCAGAATCGTTCCCTGCTTACCCTCGGCGAAGTGCCGGCCGAAAACCTGGCACGGAAGCACCGTGCCGAGCAGGTTGAGGTCGAACACCCAGCGCAGCGCGTCGGCGGGAAGATCGAAAAAGCTCACGCCTCCTGGGGCGACGGTGGCCTGCGGCTTGTTGCCCCCGGCGGCGTTGATGAGGCCATCGATCTTGCCGAACTTGTCGACGATCTTCTCTTTCGTCTGCTCCAGCACGTCACGATCGGTGACGTTGGCGATGAAGAGCGTGAGCTTGTCCGCGTGCTTGCCGAACTTTTGCTTGAGATCGTCGCCGGCGGCGGGGGTCTGGTGCAGCGCGACGATGTTGGCGCCGCAACCGGCCATGGCGAGCGCGATCTCGCCGCCGAGCACACCGGTGGCCCCGGTCACGACGACGGTCTGGCCGGTGAAGTCGTACATCTTCTTCAGTTGGTCGAAGTCCATTGGACGCTATTGTTGCAGAAATATCGGTTTGACGTGGCGCTCAAACAAATTCGCCGTCACGTTGCGCGCGATCGGGCCGCGGCACTCCTGCAGCAGCCGCAGGTAGCGGTCACCCATCTTCGCCGCGACCTTGAAGCCGACGTGCAAAAGCTGGCGCAGGCTGCGGTTGTAATGCGGCGACGCAGGATCGTGACGCAGCGCCGACGTGTACTGCTCTGACGTCCACTTCGCGACTTGCGACGGCGCGGGCAGCTTTGAGGCGTCAACATCGATGACGGTCGCGTACGGAACGCACAGCTCTTCGCGGTGAGCAAATGCCTCGGCGTAGATCTCTTTCGCGAGCGCCAGGCCGTCGCCTCCGGCCTCGGCGAGTCCGATCAGTTCTTCGAGCCAGGTGGTGCCGGCAGTCTTGACGTGAATGCCGGCATCGAAGTCGCGGAGGGCGCGGTTAATCGGGGCGTAGATGGAGAACTTGTCGCTGCCGGAGTGCAGGCTGAGCTTCAGGGTCGGCGGCAGGCCGTACATCTCGATGGCGCGGGCGATGACGGCGATGTCGGCGCGGAACTCGGCTTCGAACTTGGCGACGTCGCCGACGTAGTCCACTCCTTTATTAAAGCGCCCGGTGAACTTCGGCGCGATCGTCTGGACCGGCACGCCTTCGTCGGAGAGCGCGGCGAGGATGATGAGTAACTCGGCCGGCGTCTGCGGCGAGTCGGTCTCGTCCATCGAGACTTCGGTGATGAATGGCGTCGAGCCTTTCTTCTCGAGGATGTGGCGATAGGTCTTTCCGGCTTCGCGCACGGCGAACAGGAACTTGTGGACGGCGGCTTCGGCGGCTTGCCCGGGGATCGTCAGCGGGCCGTTGCCGGTGCCGGTCAAGCGGATGGGATGGAGCAGTTCGGGATGCCGCTGGATGAAGGCCACGGTGTCGGTCTGCGAGACCGGCTTGCCGATCGCGTCGGCAACGTCGATGGTGAAGAAGTCGCTGGCGGCGAGGAAGTTGTCGACGGTGTTCAGGTTCACGTGATCGGCGTCGATATGGAAACCACTCTTCCATCCCGCTTTCTGGACGGCTGCTTCCGCAGCAGCGCGAACCGACTCGGGACGCGACCCGATGATCGTGTGCTCGCGGTTGGACTTGTTCCAGACGGGGGTAATGCGGACGCCGGCGTCGAGCGCGAGCTGGCAGGCGCGGAGCTGCGCCTCGGCTTCATGGGCAAACCGGTCGCCCATGCCGAGCGAGTACTTGCCGAGTTGAAGGGCCGGAGCCTTGGAGGTGGGGCTGGAGGTTAGAGTGCTGGCCATGGTGTCCTGTGTGCCAAACGCTGAACTCTGGTTTTAGCCGGTGGGACGGGTTGGCAGTGATCGACCGCGTTCATCCCATTTCCGCGGCGCCGGCGCCCGAAAATCCGCGCCGGTCAGACGCTTCCATTAACCGCCACCGGCTTGGACCGCGTCAATACGAAAAGAATTAAAGCCGGCGTTTAGCGCGACTAAACGGTGAGCAACGGCTCGGGAGCTGCGGTTCGGAGATCCGCGAATCGGTAAATTTCAAGGATTGAATCCCTGCCGATCGCTTGTCTCCGCACCCGCACTTGGATTAGGCTTTGCGCGCTGAACGCCGGCGACCATGCCGGCGTCGCGCCGCAGTTTGCGGCACTACTCCCGATGGTCCTTGTGGGTAAGGATCGTGTGCCGAGCGGCTGAAGTTAAATGGGGTTAAACGTTACGTTTAGAAACTTAAGATTGACTGCATCTTTGCAGCGCCGTAACGTTCGCCTCCGCTTTAGGGAATCGTCCCCGCCAACCACGAACGTCACAGAAGGAAAAAATTGAACGGGGGTAAAGATGAAGACTCTCTGCCGGGTATCCCTGCTGTTGCTCCTTGTATCTCTGATTCCACTCACAGCGCTGGCCCAAGGTTTGGGAAGCGTCGTCGGGACGGTCACGGACCCTTCTGGCGCCGTTGTTCCTGGCGCACAGGTGAAAGCCACGGAAGCGGGCACCGGTCTTTCGCGCACGGCGGCCACCGACGCGCAGGGCTACTACGTCATCTCGGCACTGCGTCCGGCTGACTACGTGGTCACGATCGAGGCGAGAGGCTTTCGCACGACGAGCCTGAAGGCCGTCACCCTGTTGGCGAACCAGACGCTGACCTTGAACACGAAACTGGAAGTCGGCTCGGCCACGGAAGTCATCGATGTGACCGAGAGTGCGAGCCAGGTCGACACCACGACCGGCACCATCAAGCAGGTGATCGAATACACGCGCGTCCTGGACCTGCCTCTCAACGGCCGTAACGCGGCGGAACTGACGCTGACGGTGCCCGGGGCGGTCAACGATCCAAACAACGGCGGCGCCGACCAGGGCACGACCAAGACGTTTCCTGGCGCCGTGACGTACTCGATCAACGGATCGCGCCAGAACCAGACGAGCTACCAGCTCGACGGCGGCAATTTCGTCGACGAGTACTCGAACACCAACCAGCCGTTCCCGTTTCCCGACGCGCTGCAGGAGTTCAGCGTGCAGACGAGCAACTACGGCGCCGAGTACGGGCAGAACGCGGGCGGCGTGGTGAACGTCGTGACCAAGTCGGGCACCGATAGTTTCCATGGCGACGTGTTCGAGTTTGTGCGCAACGCGGTATTCAACGCGCGCGCATGGGACGCCAACTTTGCCGCGAAGGACCACGGCCGCGATCAGCTCAAGCGCAACCAGTTCGGCGGCGTCATCGGCGGCCCGATCATCAAGGGCAAGACCTTCTTCTTCGCCGGATACCAGGGCACGCGCATCCGCAACCTCGGCAATCCGACGACTGCGACCGTATTGACGGCGGCGCAGCGGGCGAGCGCGACCGATCCCGCGATCAAGAATCTGCTGAAGTACATCCCGACGGGCGATCCGGGCGCGTTCGATTCCGCCGGGCAGCCGCGCGTCACTTACGCCAGGCCGCAGCGCGACAACTTCAACGAAGTGCTGGGCCGCGTCGATCACTCCATCAGCAACGCCGATCGCCTGACGTTCCGGTTCGATTACAACCGCTTCCATCGCGATCCGGTGTTCGATCCGAGCAACATCCTGACCTACGCCGACGGCACCAACTTCATCATCAACCAGAATTACCTGCTGCACGAGACGCACATCTTCTCGTCGAACCTGCTGAACGATTTCCGCTTCAGTTACGCGCACGAGGCATCGGACCGCGGGCCTTCCCCGGACGTGCCGAGCGTCGCCGACCTGGGCGTGAACATCTTTCAGCCGGATTTCGGCAAAGCGATCCAGAGCATCAGCATCTCCGGCGTGAGCGGCTTCAGCTTTGGCGACAATCCGCACGCCACGTTCAAGCGCAACAACTTCAGCTGGAGCGACGACGTAAGCTGGCTGCGGGGACGCCACAACTTCAAGTTTGGCGGCGTTCTCGAATTGAGCCGGGTGGACATCACCAACCCGGGATTCTTCGGGTATGGAACGTTCGGTTTCTCGAGCATTACCAACTTCCTGAAGGGCCAGCTCAACACCTTCCAGCAGGGCGCCGGCGAATTCAAGAACAACCGCAATACGTTCACCGGGCTCTACATCTCCGACAACTTCCACGCCTCGCAGCGCCTGACGATCACCGCCGGGCTGCGCTGGGAGCCGTTCATGGCGTGGAACGAAGTGAAGAACCGCACCGAGGTCTTCCGCATCGAGCAGGCCATCCCGACCGGCACCCGGTCGCAGGTCTATACCGGCGCACCTCCGGGGCTGTTCTTTGTGGGCGACCAGGGCGTACCCAAGCGCGGCGTGGAGTCGAATCTGTTGAACTTCGCTCCGCGAGTCGGATTTGCCTATGACGTGTTTGGCGACTCCAAGACCAGCCTGCGCGGCGGCGCCGGCATGTTCTATGACTCGCGCATCACGGGACTGGCGAACAACCGCGTGGTCGACCTGACGCCGTTCAGCCCGCAGGTGGGACAGATCACCTTCGGTTTGGACTCGAAGGGCGTCGCCAACCTCGGGCCGTTCAGCGATCCGTACTGCCAGAAAAGCACGGGCTGCGCGCCGCTGAATAACCCGTTCCCGGTCTCCTTCCCGGTGGCATCGAACTTCGTGTTCCCGACCCCGGTCCAGGTCGTTGGATACGACCCACACCAGAAACTCCAGACGCCCGTGATGTACGGCTGGAACCTCGGGCTGGAACACGAGTGGGCAGGAAACATCTTGAGCCGCATCGCGTACGTGGGATCGCACGGCAGCCACATCAAGGAGTCGATGCAACTGAACCCGGCGCAGCCGAGCGCCACGGTGAAGTTCAGCGACGCGGTGCGCCGACTGAATGTGCCGTTCGCCAGCACGTTCCCCAAGGGGCTGTATGGAGCGGTCTGGCAGGCTGCGTACGACATCAACTCGAACTACAACTCGCTGCAAGCCAGCCTGGAAAAGCGCGCGTCGAAGGGCCTGACCGTGCAGCTCAGCTATACCTGGGCGAAGAGCATGGACGACCTGCCTTTGGGCGCCAACGTGAGCGAGATCGGATCCGACACGGCGTCGTCGCGCCCGTGGGACGACCCGTTGCGGCACGCTTTCGATTACGGGCCGTCGGAGTTTGACCGCACGCACCGGCTGGTCGGTTCGTACGTCTACAAGATACCGACGCCTTCCGGCTGGAACTCGTTCCTGCGGCAGGTGATCGGAGGCTGGTCGGCGAGCGGCAACTTCTCCTTCCAGACCGGACGCGCCCTGACGGTGATGTCAGGAAACTCGGCCGGCAGCGATTCCTCCGGTACGGGCCTCGCCAACGATCACGCCGTGTACGTTGGCGGTCCGGTATACGGCGGGGGCCAGTGCGGAGCGACGCCGCATTGCGTAGATTGGCTGAACAACTCTTCGCCACATCCTTGCCCGGCAAACCTGGGAACCGGCACCCAGAAGGGTGTGTTCTGTCAGGGGCCATTGCTCGGAACGTTCGGCAACACGAGCAAGGGCTTCATCCGCGGGCCGCACTTCGTGAATTGGGACATGGGCCTGTTGAAGAGCTTCAAGTTTACGGAGCGCTGGAGCATGCAGTTCCGCGCCGAGTACTTCAACGTCTTCAACCACACGAACCTGAACGATCCGGCGGGCAGCGACGGACGCGCCAACGTGAACTCGAGCACCTTCGGGCAGATCACGGGCTCGGGCTCGCCGCGCATCGGGCAGTTGGCTTTGAAGTTGATCTTCTAGGCCACATCCTCTAATCTAGCGCCGGTCACGGGCAGCGTATCCGTGACCGGCGTTGTTCTCTGTGGAATCAGCCGCGCGTCCCACCTTCCCGATTGCGCGCGGAGCCGGCAGCCAGAGACCCCTTTGTTGCCATTGACATCGGGCGATTGGGGTGACAATCTCGCTGACCAATTAATCCTTGGACAGGACCGCTCCACGATGAGCGGCGGAGGCTTCCATGAGTAAGCCGGGGTATCGTTTCGTAGTGTTTGTGTGTCTTGCCTTCTGCGTCGCGATGTTGGTCCCCACATCCCTGCGAGCGCAAGCGGTTAACGCAACCGTGGTCGGTACCGTGACCGACGCGTCGGGCGCCGTCGTCGCCAATGCGACCGTCACCGCTCGCGAGGTCTCGACGAGCGTTGCTCGAACCACGACGACGAATGCCAGCGGGAATTATGTGTTCCCGAACCTGTCGCCGGGCGGCTATGAAGTAACGGTCGAGGCGCAGGGTTTCAAGAAAGCAACCCGTACCGACACGCGAGTGGAAGTGAATAGTACGGTTCGCGCCGACTTCACGCTTGAGCCGGGCGCCGTGTCGCAAACCGTCGAAGTCACGGGCGCTGCTCCGATCCTCCAGACCGAACGCGCCGACATCGTCCAGAAGGTCGAAATGATCCAACTGGCGCAACTTCCGGTTGGCGGAGCGGTGCGCAACTTCCAGGGACTGCTCGCGCTGGTACCGGGCACTGTGCGTCCGCACCGCGATCACTCCGAGTTCTTCAACGCACAAGACAGTCTTTCGACCGAGGTGAACGGCCAGTCGCGTGAGTTCAACCAACTCATGATCGAAGGCGTGAACGACGACGAGCGCACCGGCCTGCTCCAGGTCTACATTCCGCCGACCGAAGCCATCGAGACGGTGGACGTCAGCACCAGCAACTACACCGCCGAATTCGGACGCGCTGCCGGCGCCGTGACCAACGTGATCCTCAAGTCCGGGACCAACAATTTCCACGGTTCGCTCTATGAGTACAACCGCGTGAGCGCGCTCCAGGCGCGGCCGTGGAGCAACCGTCCGCCGTCGCCGCTGGCCCGCACCACCTATAACTATTACGGTGGCAGCATCGGCGGTCCCATCATCAAGAACAAGACGTTCTTCTTCTTCGACATCCTGCACATCAGTGACGTGCGCGGGCAGTTCAATCTGTTCACGGTTCCGACCGATGCGTTCCGCGCCGGGGATCTGACGGCGGGCGGCAGCCCGATCTACAACCCATTCACAGGCAATTCCGACGGTGTCGGCCGTGCGCAATTCCAATGCGATGCTGCTGGAAATCCGCTTCCGGTGGACTCGACGGGTAAGCAGGCCACTGGCACAGCCTGCGCGAAGATTCCCGCGGGCCTGATCAGTCCGATCGCGCAAAAGATCATCGCACTGGTGCCCCACGCGCAGTCCACAGCCCTGACCAATAACCTGCAGCTCAATACAAACCTGCGCAAGAACCCGACCTCGTTCGACTTCAAACTCGACCACAACTGGACCGAGAAGGATCGCCTGGCTTTCCGCTTCAGCCGCGCCGTGCAGAAGGTCTTCCAGTCGCCGGCGTTCGGCACTGCCGGCGGCCCGGCCAACGGCGGGTTCCAAGGCACCGGCACACAAAACGAGGAGAGCGGCGCCATCAATTACACCCGCATCTTCTCGCCGACGCTCGTCATGGAAACACGGGCGGGCATCAACCACTATCGCAACATCGCGCAACAGTCCGACTACGGGACCGATGCTTCCGCAAAGCTCGGAATCCCGGGTATCAATTTGGACAGCGGGTTTACCAGCGGCATCGTGAACATCGACGTGCAGGGCGGTATCTCCAGCCCGATGGTCGGCTTTTCCGCCTCGCAGCCGTGGGATCGCGGCGAGGTTATGCTGAACCTGACCAACACGTGGACCAAGATCCACGGCAACCACACGTTCAAGTGGGGCGCCGACATTCGGCGTCTGCGCGACGAACTCGTGCAGGGCCAGACGTTCTCCCCGCGCGGCCGCTTCCAGTTCGGAACGGGCACGACATCCATTACGGGATCGAAAACCAGTATCGCGAACAACGTGGCTGCGTTCCTGATCGACATGCCGACATCGGTGGGCCGCGATATCGCGCCCATCTCCGGCTCCTGGCGCGAGACCGAGATGTTCTTCTTCGGCCAGGATACCTGGCATGCGACAAACAAACTGACGATTGACGCCGGGCTGCGTTGGGAGTTCTATCGCCCGCCGACGCCGAGCCGCGCCGGCCGCTGGTCCGATTACGACTACACCCGCAACGTCCTCGTTCAGGCTGGTATTGAAGGCAATCCCATGGACCTGGGGCGTAAGTTCTACAAGACGAACTTTGCGCCGCGGCTGGGAATGGCCTACCGCGCCAACGATAAGACCGTTTTCCGCGGAGCGTTCGGCATCAGCTACGCTCCGTTCACGAACAATCAGTACGCTTTCAACTACCCCCTGCGCTCCAACCAGGGTTCCAGCACCAACACATCGAACGCTCTGCCATTCCTGCAAGGCGTACAAGTCCGGATGGTGACCGGAATCCCGGCGGCTCCTGCGATCGCAACGCTACCGGGCGGCCTCGTGACGCCACGTCCAGCAGAGGACTACAACGTCATCGACAAGCGCTTCCACCAGCCCTACGTGGAGTCGTTTAACTTCTCCGTGCAGCGGGTGCTGCCATGGAATTTTGTCCTCGATACGGCCTATGTCGGCAACCTCGGCAGGAAGATTCCAGTGGCGTACGATTTGAACGCCATCTGCGCCGTTCGAATGGCTAACGACGCTACGGCTTGCGCCAACCACGTCAGTCCGGCGGTCAATCCAACGACCGGGGCGACGCTGCCGACGTGCCAGTTCCGCCTGCTGTGCAATCAGTTGCCGAACTCCACCTCGGCTGCCGATCCTGCGTTTGGCGCCTTCGGACGTACCGGCGCCGCCAGTTTCCTGTTCAAGCCTACGACCTCGAACTACAACTCGTTGCAGGTGAAGTTGGATCGCAAGTTCACCAACGGGCTGCTGCTGAAGACGGCGTACACCTGGGGCAAGGAACTGGCCTACCGCTCGGATGCCGGTTCAGATGACGGAAGGGGCGACAATTTCGGCTATCTGGATTTCGGGCGTAACTATTCCGTGATGAGCCGCAATCGGCTGCACACGTTCGTGGAGAGCTTCGTCTACGATCTGCCCTTCGGCAAAGGCAGACACTGGATGCAGTCAGGGCCGGCTGCATGGATCGTCGGCAACTGGACGATCGGCGGCATTCTCACTCGCATGAGCGGGACGCCGCTACACTTCAGCGCCAACGGCAACTCGCTGAATGCCGGCGGCACGGGGCAGGAACCGATCCAGATCGCGCCGTTCCGCCGCCTCGGTAACATCTCGCCGCTCAGCGGTGGTTTCTGGTTTGACACAACGTCTTTCTGCCCGGTTTCGATCACTCCGCAAGCGACGCTGGCAAACGGCGTGGCTGTCAATCCAGCTTGCACGGGAGCACTGGGTTTCAACTTCACCAACGCCGCCGCAGGCAGGCTGGGCAACATGAGCCGCTACGCGTTCACCGGACCGGGCTTCTTCAACCTCGACGCTTCGGTTTCGAGGAAGTTCCCCATCCGCGAGCGCATGGGCCTGGAGTTCCGCATGGAGGCGTTCAGCCTGACAAACACGCCGCAGTTCAGCAACCCGAGCGTCGACATCACCAGCTCGAACTTCGGCAAGGTGACCGGCGTGGACGGCGGCAACCGCATCCTGGAGATGAGCGCCCGGTTTACGTTCTAGGACAGCCACTCCCGGGGAGGACGGCAAGCGCCGTCCTCCCCTTTTTCTTCTTCTCTCATAGTGGTACTGTGCTCGGATACGGAGGCGGCATTCATTCCATGAAATCTCAGACAACGCGTCGTCAGTTCTTAGGCGGTGTATGCGCGACAGCAGCGGCTGCGAGCTTTTCTGGAGTCGCGCTGGGAAGCGTTTTCCAGGAATCAAAGGCAGCTCAAACTGTGGCCAAGCTGAAATCTCCATTCCATGTCGCGGTGATCTCCGACGAAATCTCCCAGGACTTGGAGCATGCTCTGCAGATCATGTCGCAGGAATGGGGCCTGCAATGGGTCGAAATCCGCGGAGCGTGGAGCAAGAACATTCTCAAGTTCGACGACAGCGACATCGCGAAGACAAAGGCGCTGCTCGACAAGTACCAGATGAAGGTCACCGATATTGCCAGCCCGCTGTTCAAGGTGGACTGGCCGGGGGCTCCGCTGTCGAAGCACGCCGAAGGCCCGCGCGACAAGTTCGGCGACAACAGCGTGTTCAAGCAGCAGGACGACATCCTGGCGCGCTCGATGGAACTGTGTAAGCAACTCGGAACGAACCGGATTCGCTGCTTCGACTTCTGGCGACTGGACGATCCGGCTCCCTACCGCAAGGCCATGGACGACAAGCTGCGCGAAGCCGCCGAGAAGGCCGCGAAACAAAACATCATTCTCGTTCTGGAAAACGAGATGTCGTGCAACAGCGGCACCGGC
>Ga0310810_10006554_pt1 | contig 13165 bp, 12 predicted proteins | sample NCmetagenome_FD_207641 | JGI IMG/M metagenome (GOLD analysis project Ga0310810, IMG submission 207641) | Soil microbial communities from experimental microcosm in Duke University, North Carolina, United States - NC | ecosystem: Engineered > Artificial ecosystem > Soil microcosm > Unclassified ... | reverse complement strand
CCCCGCTTCTCGCCGCGGCGCGGCACCACGAGCCGCACACGATGCTCCGCGCGGTCGGTCAGCCAGGCCTCGATGGTCTCCACATCGGCGGGATTCAGTTCGAAAGGGAGATGGATTTCCGGCGGCGCCGGCCGCTCGGCGTAGAACTGCTCGAGGGCGGCCTGAAGAACCTCGTTCTCGGCCTGACCGCCGTCTTCCATCTTCCGCCTTCCGTCTTCCGCCTTTTGCGCGGTGGCCAATTCCACCCGTTCCACCACTTTCCCGCCGCGGACCTGGAACACCTCCACGATCGCGCCCGCGGGGCCGGCTTTGATGCCGAACGCGTCGCGATCGCCGAGCGCCGTGCCGGCCATCTTCTGCTGCCGCTGCTGCAGCGTCTCGATCGTCCGGAGCGCGTCGCGGAGCTGCGCGGCCTGCTCGAAGCGCTCGGCAGCCGCCGCTTCCGTCATGCGGGCCCGCAAGCGGGCGATCAACTCCTCGTTGCGGCCTTCGAGGAACAGCCGGGTGTGCTGCACCGCCGACGCGTACTGCTCTTCGCTGCAGATTTCGCGCACGCACGGCGCGATGCAGCGGCGGATGTCGTATTCCAGGCAGGGGCGCGCGCGCTCGCCGGTGATGACTTCATTGCAGGAACGGATCCCGAACAGCCGGTGCGTCAGCGACATCGTGCGGCGTCCGAGCTTGGCCGGCATGAACGGCCCGGCGTAGTAGTGATCGTCCTTTTCGACGCTGCGCGCGATCAGCACGCGGGGAAACGCCTCTCCGGTCGTCAACTGCAGGTACGGATAGTTCTTGTCGTCACGCAGCAGGATGTTGTATCTCGGCGCGCGCTGCTTGATGAGGTGGTTTTCGAGCGCCAGCGCCTCGACGACCGAATCGGTGACGATGAATTCGAGCCGAGCGGCCTCGTCCAGCAGCGCGTCGATGCGCGGGCTCATGCCCTGCGCGCCCAGATAGCTGCGGACGCGGTCGCGCAGCACCCTCGCCTTGCCCACGTACAACGTGTCCCCCGCCTCGTTGAAATAAAGGTAGACGCCGGGCTGTTCCGGCAGGCGGGCTATCCTTCCCTTGAGGTCTTGGATCGGCATGGACTACACTGGGCGTTTTCGCAGCGGCTCGAACCTTAAATTATAGCAGCGACATGACCTTTACCGGGCTCATCGGGAAGATCTGCATGTTCCCGCTGCGCGCTATCATCCGCGCGTGCGTGGCGCTGCGGATTCATCCCAACATCCTCACCTTCGTCGGCGTCCTGATCAACGGCTGGGCTGCCCTCCACCTGGCCCGCGGTGAATTCATCACCGCCGGGCTCATCATGATCGCCGCCAACATCTTCGACTTCATCGACGGCAAGGTCGCCACCGAGACCGGCCTGATCAGCAAGTTCGGCGGCTTCTGGGACTCGGTCATCGACCGCGTCTCCGACATCCTGCTGTTTATCGGTCTGATCTTTCTCTACACGAAGCTGGGACGCGCCGACTACGTCATGGTAGCGTCGTTCGCGATGATGTTCGCACTGATGACCAGCTATACGCGCGCGCGCGCCGAATCGTTGATCCAGAAGTGCAAGGTGGGCTTCATGGAACGGCCCGAGCGGATCGTGCTGTTCTGGATCGGCGCCTTCACCAATCGTATGGCGGGCGTGCTGTGGGTAATCCTCGTCCTGTCGGTCTTCTCCGTCGCCGACCGCGTCATCCTCACCTACCGTGTGCTGGAGCGCGGCACCGAAGACCGGCCCAAGGCGATCACGCGCTCGCCGCTGCCGATCCGCATGCTGTGGAACGGCTTCTTCTGGACGTTCGAGCGCGCCACCTGGCAGTACGACGTGATGGTGATCGTCATCCTCGCGTTCGTCTGGCTGACGCCGCCGGACTGGATCGGCGATCCGATGGCGCACGGCGACGGCCCGCTCGGCTGGCTGCTCACGCACATCCGGACTCGCTAGACGTCGTCCCGCTCGTCGTGGAGGCCGAGATCGAACGTTTTCCCCGTGAAGTGAATGTCGTGCGCGGCGATCTTGTCGCGCAGGACCCGCCGCGCCTCGCCGTAGTAGGGCTGCGGCACGCTCAGGCGGCGCGCGAAGCTGCGCCAGCGGTGCAGCAGCACCAGCGTGATCGGATTCCCCTCGCGCCAGGTCAGTCCGCCCACGCGCGAGTACGGCATGAACCCCGTGTCCGTCCAGATGCCGTCCTCGTAGAAGCCTCGACCGATCTTGAGACTGGCAGGCAGCGCGTACACGTAGTACACGAGCATCATCGTCTCGCCGAACACGAACTTGGGATGCAGGCGCAGGACCGCGATCTTGTAGACGATCAGGACGCCCAGGAGCGCACCGACCCAGAGGAACAGCCGATAGAGCGGCGGCCGCGCGGGCGGCCACGTGAGCAGCGCCGACGAGCGCAGCCGCGTGAAGCGGAAATACTGAAAGAAGATCCTGACGTTGACGACGAGGAAGCCGGCGCCGAGGACCAACAGGAAGCCGGACAGCAGCGCTGGACTGACCTCAACCATCAATCGACAATCCGTCGATCATCAATCGACAATCGACAATCCCACTCGCCAATCTGCAACCGCCAATCGTCAATCCGTTACTGCCCCAGTCGCGGATCGAAACAGTGGCGGCAGCGCGCCTCGTAGGTACCCTGCGCGCCCACGAGCACCCGCTCGCTGCTGGCGACGAGGCGCTGCGTATGATTCGCCGGGGCGCCGCAGACCATGCAGATCGCGAGCGTCTTCGTGATGTATTCCGCAATCGCGAGCAACTGCGGCATCGGCTCGAACGGCTTCCCCAGATAGTCCTGGTCCAGCCCGGCGACGATGACGCGCTTGCCCTGATCTGCGAGCGTCGTGCACACGGCGGGCAGCTCGGGATCGAAGAACTGCCCTTCGTCGATCCCCACGACCTCCGTCTCCGGCGCGACGCGGTCGAGCAGCTCGCGCGAGGACGAGACGCTCTCGGCCTGGATCTGCATCGCGCTGTGCGACGTGATGTGGTCTTCGCTGTAGCGGTTGTCGATGCGGGGCTTGAAGATCTGCACCTTGCGTTTGGCGATCTGCGCCCGGCGCAGCCGCCGGATCAGCTCCTCGCTCTTCCCGCTGAACATGCTCCCGGCGACCACTTCGATCCAACCGGCGCCGGCTCGATGGGCCACATCCATCTTAGATCCGGGGGCTTCGCCCCCGGTCCCCCCACACGTTCGCTCGCGGGGATCCCGACCCCGCTCCGCTCGCGTGGCTCACGTGCTGCGCTCGTTCGCGTCGCGTCTGATCGAGAGTCACAGCTTCTTCTGATACTCGCCGGTCTCGGTGCTGACGCGAATGGAGTCGCCGACGTTGACGTGCGGCGGCACCTGCACGACGAGGCCCGTCTCGAGCGTCGCGGGCTTCACCTGCGCGCTCGCCGTCGCCCGGTTGATGCCCGGCACGGTCTCGACGACCTTGAGATCGACGGTGATCGGGAGCTCGATTCCCACCGGCTCGTCGCCGTAGAACTCCACCATGATCGTCGCGTCGGGGATGATGTAGTTGGCGTTGTCGCCGAGTACTTCCCGGTCGATGTGGATCTGCTCGTACGTGTTGGTATCCATGAAATGGAACGAGTCGCCGTCGCGGTAGAGATACTGCATCTGCCGCTCGTCGAGAATCGCGCGCTCGACGTCCTCCTCGGCGCGGAACTTATTGTCCCCCTGGACGCCCGTCCGGATGTTGCGCATCTTCGCCTGCACGAAGCCGCGCTTGTTGCCGGGGGTGAAATGCTGCAGGTCGAGGACCCGGAACAGGCCGTTCTCGAGCTTGATCAGCATGCCTTTCTTCAGCCGTGTTGCCTGGATGGATGCCATAGGTTCCAAGGATCGCGGGTTACAGGAAACCTAAAGACTAGCATGGGTCGCGGGCGACAGTGCTACGATCCCTTCATGGCCTGCGATCCCCTCCGCGACCTGCGCGCGTGGCAGGAGCGGCTCGAGCGGCTCGCCACGCACCACGGTTCCGCCTGGGCGCCCCCGATCGACGTGTACGAGACCGACGATCGCTACGTGATCGCCGCGGAGCTGCCCGGGCTGTCGCGCGAGCAGATCGACCTGGCCGTGCAGGACAACCGGCTGACGATTCGCGGCACGCGGCCGGGCGGGGTGCCGGAGAACGCGACGCGCCATTACCATCAGCTCGAGCGCGGCCACGGCTCGTTTCTGCGCGCGTTCGAATTCGCCGAGCCGATCGAGCAGGACGGCATCACCGCGGACCTGCGGGACGGCGTCCTGACGGTCACGCTTCCGAAACGCGCCGCGCCGCCGCGGAGAATCGACGTTCAATAGGCGGAGTGCCCATGATTCGACGTACGTTGCTTGCCGTGATTTTCGTGGCCTCCGGCTTCGTCGCCGGCATCGTGCTCACCGGGCGGATGCGGACGGCGGAGGAGGCCGCGGCGGCGCCGAAGGCGCAGCCGGCGCCGGCGGCGCCCGCGATGCCGGCGGGGCTGCCCGATCTGTCCGGCGTCGCCGCCCGCGCGATCCCGAGCGTGATGAATATCACCTCGCTGCAGATCGTCCGGCAGCAGAATTCCCCCTTCGCCTCTGATCCGCTGTTCCGGTATTTCTTCGGCGACCGCGACGACATGTTCGGGCCTCGCAACCGCATCTCGCAAAGCCTCGGCTCGGGCGTCGTCGTCTCCCGCGACGGCTACATCCTGACGAACAACCACGTCGTCGGCGACGCGCGCGCGACGGTGTCGGTGGTGATGTCCGACAAGCGCGAGATACAGGCGAAGATCGTCGGCGTCGACGAGTTCACCGACATTGCGCTGCTGAAGATCGACGCGCCGGGCCTGCCGGTGCTGCCGTGGGGCGATTCCTCGAAGCTCAAGGTCGCCGAATGGGTCCTCGCGATCGGCAACCCGTTTCAGTTGAACCAGACCGTCACGCTCGGGATCGTCAGCGCCCTGGGGCGCACGCTGGGAGGGAACCTGGCGACGTACGAGGATTTCATCCAGACCGACGCGGCCATCAATCCGGGCAATTCCGGCGGCGCCCTGGTGAACGCGCGGGGCGAGCTGGTCGGCATCAATACCGCGATCTTCAGCGAGACCGGCGGGTACCAGGGCATCGGCTTCGCGGTCCCGAGCAATCTGGCCCGGCACGTCATGGACGACCTCCTGAAGTACGGCGAGGTGCAGCGCGGCACGATTCCCGGCGTGATGGTGACGTCGATGACGACGCAGATGGCGGCAGAGCTCGGAGCGCCCAACACGCGGGGCGCGCTCATCAACCAGATGACGCGCTCCTCGGACGCGTTTGCCGCGGGCCTTCGTCCCGGCGATATCGTGATCAGCTTCAACGGACGGCCGGTCGAGGACGCCTCCGCCTTCATGCGGATGCTGGCCGACTCCAAGGTCGGAACGGCCGCCAAGCTGGAGATTCTGAGGGAGAGCCGGCGCCTCGAGGTGACGGTACCGATCACGCGGTCGCGCAGCACGCGCGTCGTCCGATGATCTCTTCACCGGAGATCAGGAGAAGCTGTTTCTTCAGAATCTGTTTTCTCCGACTAGTCTCCTGAACTCCTGATCTGCTGTGTAGGGAACCTGCGCGGCCCCGAGACCGCGGCGCTGTCTTGTGCGGTCACGCGCCATTCCTGCTCGACGCCGACGGTGATCCCGATGCGCCGGCTCCAGGCGAGTGGCCGCGCGGGACCACCCTGGTCTTCGATGCGGAGCGGACCGCCCGTCAGGTCGAGGCCATTCTGCCGGAGGCTGATGCCGAGCGCCTTCGTGAGATTGCCGGGGCCGCGACAGAGATCGTCCGCGGCGAGCTCGGATGGACGCCTGCCCGTTCCCGCGGCGCGGTGCCGCCGCATGAGCGGCACACCGTCTTTCGCTTCCAGCGCGCGTATCAGCACCGCGCCGGGCCAGCCTTCCGCTTCCGTGACCGCGTTCACCAGATAGTGGATGCCGTAATTCAGATAGACGTACGCGATTCCCGGTGGACCGTAGAGGGGAGCGTTGCGCGCGGTGGGGCCCGGCGCCGCGTGGCACGCGGGATCGCTTTCGCCGATGTAGGCTTCGGCCTCCACGATGACGCCCGACGCGAGGCCGCCGCGCGTCTCGTGGACCAGGACCTTGCCGATGAGATCGGACGCAACCTGCAGCGTGGGACGGTTGTAGAAACTGCGCCGCAGAATCACGTCAAGGCTGGCGCGCAGCGGCCTCAATCCGGGCGATCGCGCGGCGCGCCGCAGCGGCGACCGCGGCGTTCTGATCCTTCGCGGCGCTCTGGAGCGGCGCGATGGCCGAGCTGTCGCCGATCGCGCCGAGGACGTTCGCGATGGCTTCGCGCATGTCGGGGTCCGCCTCCTGGAGTCGAGGCAGCAGGAAGCTGGCGACGGGAGGGCCGAGCTCGACAAGATACTCTTCCCCCTGCTCCATGACCTTCGGCGACGCCATCAGATCGGCGACACGTCCCGCATAATTGCGTCCGAGCTTCTGCAGCGCGAACGCGGAAGCGAGGCGGACCATCGGCGATTCGTCGGTCGTGGCGTTCCGTTCGAGTGCCTCGATCGACGCGGCGTCGCCCGCCCGGCCGAGCCCCTCGGTGGCCGCCCGGCGCAGGAAGGGATCCTTGTCAGCCAGCCGCTCCTTGAAGACGGGAATGCTGGCGGCCGAGCCGATCCGGCCCAGCGCCTCGAGCGCCGCCCATGCGCCCTCGCCCTTCTTGTAGTACGTGAGCTGCTCGGTGAGGGCGCCAATCGCGCGCGCCTCGCGAATCGCTCCGAGCGCGCGCATGGCGGAATATCGCACGTCGGCCTGCGAATCGTTGATCGCCTTGATGAGCGCGTCTCCCGCTTCGGCGATCTTGAGCCGGCCGATGACGCGCGCGGCTCCGCTGCGGATCGCCGGGTCGTAATGATCCAGCGCCTTGATCAACCGCTGCGTCTGATCCGGCGCCAGCGGGGCCTTCCCGACAATCCCGGCGGCGTAGATCGCGTCGAGCCGCACGCTGGCGTTCTCGTCGTCCACCGCCTGCAGCAGCGACGAGATCAACTCCGGCGGCGCGGCGCGCGGCGACACGACCAGCGGACCCAGATCGAAGGCCGCCGCCGCGAACGCCGGATCCCGCTTCTCCACGACGAAGCCGACCATGCGTTTCGGCTTCACGTCTTGATCGAGAAAGAACGAGAGCTCCGCCGCTATCGCCTCGAGCTGGACCTCGTCGAGCGGATCCAGGACCAGCGCCGCCATCGGACCGATCGCCTCGGGATATTTCGCGTCGCGCAGCAGCCGCACGGCGCTGAGGCGCACCTTCGGATCCGGATTCCGCAGGTTGCGGACGACGTCGTCGAAACGGAGCTGTTGCTGCGCTGATACAGACGGCGCCAGACAGGCCGCAACGAGTACAAATGCTTTCACAATACTCATCATCGATCTCGTGGATCTCGGGGGGAACGACTCAGATTCTACCAGACGTCTTGCGTGAGACGAGCCCACGGCTGCGGGGCACGAAGTCCACAAAGGGCCGTCGGGCCGCCTCAGTCGAGTTGGGATCTAGTTGGCGTAGGCATTCGACCGCCCCGTCGCGAGCACCTCGCGCAGATAGCGGCCCGTGTGCGACACGGGAACCTGTCCGACCTGCTCCGGCGTGCCGGTCGCCACGACGTAGCCCCCCTCGTCGCCGCCTTCGGGACCGAGGTCGACGATCCAGTCGGCCGTTTTGATGACGTCGAGATTGTGCTCGATGACCAGCAGGCTGTGGCCGGCCTGCAGCAGCTTGCGGAAGGCCGCGAGCAGTTTCGCAATGTCGTCGAAGTGCAGCCCCGTCGTCGGCTCGTCGAGAATGTAGAGCACCCGATCGCCGGTCTGCGTCGACAGATGTGCGGCGATCTTGATCCGCTGCGCTTCGCCTCCCGAGAGCGTCGTCGCGGGCTGGCCGAGGCGCAGGTAGCCGAGCCCGATCTCGTCCAGGACCTGGAGCCGGCGCAGGACCTTCGGCGACGTGCTGAAGAAGGTCAGCGCTTCGCGCACCGTCATATCGAGCACCTGATCGACGCCTCGTCCCCGGTATTTGACCTCGAGCACGGTCGGCTTGAACCGCTTGCTCTCGCAGACCTCGCACGGCACGAACACGTCGGCGAGGAACTGCATCTCGACCTTGACCTCGCCTTCGCCCTCGCACGCCTCGCAGCGCCCGCCCGGGACGTTGAACGAGAAATGGCTCGCCGTCAGCCCGCGCGTCTTGGCGTCCTTGGTCGACGCGAACAGCTCCCGGATGGGATCGAACGCCTTCAGATAGGTGACCGGATTCGATCGCGGCGTGCGCCCGATGGGTGCCTGGTCGACGAGGACCACGTCGCTGACGAACTCCGCGCCCTCGAGCTTGCGATGGCTGCCGACGCGGCGGTCCCAGTCGCCTTTCGATCGCTTGAGAGCGGCGTAGAGGACGTCGTGCACGAACGTGCTCTTGCCCGACCCACTGACACCGGTGACGCACGTGAGCATCCCGAGCGGGATCTCGATGTCGACGTCCTTGAGGTTGTGTTCCGACGCCCCCAGGACGCGCAGCCGTTGATTGGACGGCCGGCGGCGTGTCGGCGGCACCGGGATGGCCAGCTCGTCGCGCAGGTATTTCGCGGTCAGCGATCGCGGCTCGTGCAGCAATCCGTCGAGCGAGCCCGAGAAGATGACGCGCCCGCCCTGCTCTCCGGCGCCGAGGCCCATGTCGACGACCACGTCGGCGACGCGAATCATGTCCGCATCGTGCTCCACCACGAGGACGGTGTTGCCCTGGTCGCGCAACTGGCGAAGGATGGCGATCAGCCGATCGTTGTCGCGGGAATGGAGGCCGATCGACGGCTCGTCGAGGACGTACAGCGTGTCGACGAGCGCGGAGCCGAGCGACGTCGCGAGATTGATGCGCTGCGATTCGCCGCCGGACAGCGTCGACGACAGGCGATCGAGCGTCAGATAGTCGAGGCCCACGTCGCGCAGGAACCCGAGCCGCTTGAGAATCTCGCGCAGCACCTTGTCGGCGACCGTGGCGTCCTTCTCGGACAGGACGAGCGTCTGGAAGAACTGCTGGGCGTCGCGCACCGTCAGTCCGCACACGGCGTCGATCGTGCGGTCGCCCACCCGCACGTCGCGCGCTTCCCGCCGCAGCCGCGCGCCCGCGCACTCGGGGCACGTCAGGTACCCGCGATAGCGGCTCAGGAAGACCCGGACGTGGACCTTGTACTTCTTCCGTTCGAGCCAGCGGAAGAAGCCCTTCACGCCTTCCCACCCCGCGCCGTCGCCGTCGATGACGAAACGCTTCTCCTCGTCCGTCAGCTCGCTCCAGGGCGCGTCCAGACGCACGCGCTTCTTCGCGGCGCGCTTCAATTCCGCGAGCTGCGCGCGATAATGCGGCTTGCTCCACGGCTCGATCGCGTTCTGCTGGATCGACTTCGACGGGTCGGGCACGACCAGATCCATGTCGAGCTCGATGATGTTGCCGAAGCCGTGGCAGAGCGGGCACGCGCCGAACGGATTGTTGAAGGAGAAGAGCCGCGGCTGCGGAACCTCGTACTGCAGGTTGCACTCGCGGCACTCGAACCGCTCGGAAAACCTGTAACTTCCGCCTTCAGGTGGAAGCCCCGTTTCAGGCGGAACGTCCGCGTTGATGGCGAACGCGGCGCCGCCGCCTTCCGCATAGGCGGTCTCGATCGAGTCCGTCAGGCGCACGCGCACGTCCGGATCGATCTTCACGCGATCGACGATGACCTGGAGCTGCAAACGATCCCTCAGCGTCGCCGCGTCGACCTCTTCGATCGCCACCGTCCGGCCGTCGAGGTACAAGCGGCCGAAACCCTTGCGGCGCAGCGCGGCGAGCGTCTCCGCGACCGGATCCACCAGGTCCGGCAGCACCGGCTGGGGGGCGGCGGCTTCCGGCTCGACGCCTTCCCCGTGGGCGTCCTCCTCATCCGGCTCCGGCTCCGAGGCGGCCGCCAGCGGTGTCGTCGTGACGATCGGCATGTCGAAGCCGATGAGAAGCCGTGTGCCTTCCGGCAGCGCGCTGAGGCGGCTCGCGACGACCTCCGCCGTCTCGCGGATCACTTCCTTCCCGCACGACCGGCAGTAGGTGCGGCCGACGCGCGCGTAGAGGAGCCGCAGATAATCGTGGATCTCGGTCGTCGTCCCGACGGTCGAACGCGGATTACGGATGCTGTTCTTCTGGCGGATGGCAATCGCCGGGCAGATCCCCTCGATGCTGTCGACGTCCGGCTTCTCCATGCGCTCCAGGAACTGCCGGGCGTACGCAGACAACGATTCGACGTAGCGGCGCTGCCCCTCGGCGTAGATCGTGTCGAAGGCGAGCGACGACTTGCCCGAGCCGCTCACGCCCGTCATCACGATGAGCGAGCGCGGGGGGAGCGTCACGTCGACGTTCTTGAGGTTGTGGGTGCGCGCGCCGCGAACGACGATTTGACCCCGGGTCTGTGTGGCTGCCATCAAGGTGGAGAATTTCGTCGGAACCGGAACAGTCCATGGTAGCGCGGCCGTGCTGGCCGTTCAACCTCGGCAGGCCCAAACCGTGCTATTTTGTAGGGCCGCCAGGCATCCCTGGCGGGGTCCGCATCCCGCGCGGAGGGACCTTTTCGAGAGGGAGTTGTGTCAGTCCGCCTGTTTATCGGCAACCTGCCTTACTCGGCGACGGAGGCAGAGTTGCGCGAGCATCTGTCGAGCGTCGGCGCACCTACGTCAGTCGTGCTTCCCGTCGACCGGGAGACGGGCCGCCCGCGCGGCTTCGCGTTCGTGGATTACGCCGATCGCGCGGTCGCGGAAGAAGCGATCAAGCGATTCGATCAGCAGCCATTCAAGGGACGCGGTCTTGCGGTGAGCGAAGCGCGTCCGCGTGAAGAACGCGGACCCGGCGGTCCGCGCCCCGGCGGGTTTGGCGGACCGCGCCCGGGCGGTCCGGGCGGCGGCTTTGCGAGGCCCGGCGGCGGGCCCAGCGGCTACGCGCCCCGTCCCGGTGGCTTCGGCGGTCCGCGCCCCGGCGGTCCTTCCGACGCAGGCGGCGGCAGCCGCAATCGCAACTTCGGTCCCGACGCGCCTCCGAAACACAAACGGAAGCCGATGAAGGAGCGAGACAAGCCGAAGGGGCCGATCAAGCAGCGGCCGGTCTCGAGCCTCTACGACGCGGACGAAGACTGGCGCTCGCTCGACGCGCCGGCCGACGAACCCGACATCGACAACATCGCCACGCACAAGGACGTCGAGGAACAGGACGAAGAATGAGCACGCACGTGAAGGTGCTCGGCGTGCTCTACATCGCGTTGAGCGCGTTCGGACTGCTCGCCGCGCTCTTCCTGGGACTGGCCTTCGGCGCCGCGAGCGGGATCGTCGGCGTCAACGCGGACGCAAAGGATGCCGCGATCGCATTGCCGATCATTGGCATCGCCGGGACGATGCTGGTCATCTTCCTCATCGCGCTCGCGGTGCCGGGACTGATCGCGGGCATCGGCCTGCTGAAGCTCCGCCCCTGGGCCCGCATCCTCGCCATCGTCGTCTCCGTGATCAACCTGATCCACATTCCGTTCGGCACGATCGTCGGCATCTACGGCCTCTGGGTCCTATTCAACAAGGACACGGAACGGCTTTTCGCCGGCGGCGCCTCCGCCGCCGTCTGAAGTCGCCGCCAGAGATCCCTTCGACCCCAATCAACAAACGGATGCGCTTTGCGATCGTCGTGATCCTCGCGGCGTCGACGGCGTGTGTGGGAAACCGCCCGCGCGCGTCTGCCGTCGCCACACCGGCATGCCTTGCGCGCGGCGGGACCGGCGTGCGCTGGATCCGAACCGCTCCTGCCCGCGAGACGGCGTCGCTCGATCGATGGTGCCGGGCAGTCGGTCCGCCCGCCCGTATCGACGCCCCGCCGGCGCCGGAACGGTTCACCGATCTCCTCGCGGTGGTCTCGTGGAACGTTCACGTGGGCGCCGGGGACATCGATGCGCTCGTGGCCGATCTGCGATCGAACCGCATTACCGCCGGGCGGCGGCCCTCGGGGTTCGTCCTGCTGCTGCAGGAGGCGTATCGAGACGGTACCGACGTGCCGGCGCAGCCGGGAAGCGACGCCCGGTGGGCCTCCGCACAGCCCGGCGGCCGAGCCGCGAATCGACGGGACGAGATCGTCGCGGCGGCCAGGCGGCTCCAACTCAACGCCGTCTACGTGCCGTCGATGCGAAACGGCGCTCCTGCGACCCGCGAAGACCGGGGGAACGCCATCCTGTCTACGCTGCCCTTGTCCGACGTGACGGCGATTGAGCTGCCTCTCGAGCGCCAGCGTCGCGTCGCAATCCTGGCGACAGTCACGCTGAGGACTTCTGCAGGCGCGTCCATGCCGGTCGATCTGGTGACCACGCATTTCACGAACATGGTGATGCACCATGCGTGGCTCTTCTCGGAACCCGGGCGCGACCGCCAGGCGCGCGCGCTCGCCCGCGCGCTCCCCCACGAGGACGTACTCGTCGTCGGCGGCGACTTCAACACGTGGTTCGGATTCCACGACGCGGCGTATCGCGATCTTGCGAAGGGACTGCAGGAGGCGGACCAGATCGATCGGCGGCCGACGTTCGGGCGGATGCGGCTCGATCACGTGCTGTTTCGTCTGCCTGCGGGCTGGCACGCCACGGTTGCGCGGGCGGCGAGCCGGTATGGATCCGATCACTACCCGCTCGTGGCGCTGATCGAAGCGCGCTGATACGATCCCGGACGGCATGTCCCATCCGAGGCGAATGGTCGCTGTACTGGCGATCGCGCTCGTGCTGCTGCCGCTCGCGGCCTCGGCTCCGCTCTTCGATCCAGACGAAGGCCTGCACGCCGCGATCGCGCAGGAGATGGTTCGCACCGGCGACTACGTGACTCCGCGGTTTCTCGGCGAACCGTTTCTCGACAAGCCGATTCTCTTCTTCTGGGCCGAGGCGCTGTCGCTGCGCATCTTCGGGATGCACGAAGCCGGCGTCCGTCTTCCCCCGCTCCTCTTCGGCCTGCTGGGCACGATCGGCGTCGTGCTCTTGGGCCGCGCGCTCTTCGACGAATCCACAGGTCTCTGCGCCGGGATCGCTTACGCGACGATGGCGCTGCCGCTCGCCGTGAGCGAGATGGCCATTCATGACGTGGGTCTGGTCCCGTTCATGTGCCTCGCCG
>Ga0310810_10006553_pt1 | contig 13165 bp, 15 predicted proteins | sample NCmetagenome_FD_207641 | JGI IMG/M metagenome (GOLD analysis project Ga0310810, IMG submission 207641) | Soil microbial communities from experimental microcosm in Duke University, North Carolina, United States - NC | ecosystem: Engineered > Artificial ecosystem > Soil microcosm > Unclassified ... | reverse complement strand
CGAGCGAATCCTGCTTGATGCAACCGCCGTGGTTCCAGCGCCGGACTATCTGACGGACGTCGAGGCTGCGACCCTTCCATGTGCGGCGCTGACCGCGTGGCACGCCCTCACCCGCGCCGGATCGTTAAGAACGGATTCGACAGTCCTTGTGGAAGGTACCGGCGGCGTATCGCTTTTCGCCCTTCAGATCGCCATTTCAGCGGGTGCGAAGGTCATCGCGACTTCCAGTACGGAGGCCAAACTCGATCGCTTGCGTGAGTTGGGTGCGGCTGCGACGGTCAACTATCAGAAACGATCCAGCTGGGGTGCGGAAGTCGTAAATCTGACAGACGGCCAAGGCGTCGATCACGCCATTGACATAGGCGGCGCAACCACTCTTGAACAATCCATATCGTCTGTGTCGATGGAGGGTGTCGTGAGCATCGTAGGCCTCGTCGGCGGATTGAGGACGGAGATCAACCTGGCTGAGATCTTTCAGAAGAACTTGCGGCTCGACGGAATCGAGACGGGATCTCGGTCGATGTTGGAAGACCTTGTTCGCTGGTTTGACATCAAACGGCTCCATCCCATCATCGATAGAACCTTTCCATTTCAGGATTCAAATGCGGCCTTCCTGCACCTTAAGGCGGGCGGACACATCGGCAAAGTCTGCGTGGTGATGTAGCTGTCCGAGTTGACGTCTGAACAACATGCGAGAGCGGAGCGGAGGTATCATGAACAGATCAGTGTGTAGAGTGATGGTGCGTGTCGCCGGCGCGGCGGTGCTCGGGATGATCGCAACGTTAGCCGGCGCACAGACCGGCGAAGTGAAACCGGCGCAGTCCCCGGCGACGCAGATCAGCGAAATTCCTGACAAGTTTGTCATGCCCGAGCCGCAGAAGGATTACGTCAAGCGCATCGAAATGATCCGGATGCGAGATGGCGTGAGGCTCTACACCGTCATCATTATCCCGAAAGGTGCCAAAGAGGCCCCGATCGTCCTGACACGCACCCCGAACGGCGCCGGGAGATACGTCTCGAATGGTAATCCGTCTATGGAGGCGCTACTGCCGAAGGCCGACATCGAATTCGCCCGCGCCGGCTATATCCGCGTGTATCAGGACATTCGCGGCAAATACGGTTCCGAGGGCGCTTTCGAGCTGACACGCGCACCACGCGGACCGCTGAACGCAACCGACACCGACGAGACAACGGATGCCTGGGATACCATCGACTGGCTGGTCAAGAACGTCGCGCAGTCCAACGGCAAGGTCGGCATGATCGGCACATCCTCCGACGGCTTCACGGTAGCCATGGCGCTTCTCGATCCGCACCCGGCGCTCAAGGCCGCCGTGCCTGAAAGTCCGAAGGTCGACAATTGGATGGGAGATGATTGGTATCATTACGGTGCCTTTCGTCAGCCATATCTGGACTTCTATGCCAACATGACCGGGTTCCGCGGCGCCGGCCCGCAGGAGGTTCCCCGCGCAGCCTACGATGATTACGAGGTGTTCCTGAACGCCGGCTCGCCGGGTGCGTTTGCGCTCGCCAACGGCTTCGATCAGCTCGGTTGGTGGAAAAAGATGGTGGCACATCCCGCCTACGATGCATTCTGGCAGGAGCACGCACTGGACCGGCAACTGGCTGCGCACCCCTCTGAAGTACCGACGCTGTGGGTGCAGGATTTGTGGAACCAGGAAACCATGTGGGGAGCGACTCACGCGTGGCTGGCGCTCAAATCGGTCGGACACGAATCGAACAACTGGTTCGTGCTCGGCCCGTGGTCCGCCTTTCAGGAGGGTGGTCGCTCCGGCGGCTGGAACCTCGGGGTATTTAAGTGGCACGGAGATACCGCCGAAGAATTCCGGCACACCATGTTAATGCCGTTCTTCAATCAATATCTGAGGAACGGCCCGCCGGCAAATCTCGCGCGGGCCACGATCTACAGTCCCGCGGAAAAACGCTGGCAACGCTTCGACACGTGGCCGAGCGCCTGCGAACGCGGTTGCAAGTACCCGTTAACAGCGCTTTACCTGCAGGGCGATTTCAAACTCTCGTTCAAACCACCGACGGGCTCGCGCGACGGTGATTCCTACGTGTCCGATCCTTCGAAGCCAGTTCCCTACTGGCCGCGACCGGTGAATGTCGATGATGATGACTCCTGGCGCACCTGGCTGGTACGCGATCAGCGCTTTGTAGATGGGCGCCCGGACGTGCTGACTTATGTAACTGAACCGTTGTCGGCTCCGCTGAAGATCGAGGGAGCGCCAATCGCAGACCTTGTCGCGACCACCACCGGCACGGATGAGGACTTCGTGGTCAAGTTGATCGACGTCTATCCACCGCAATATCCGCTGCAACCTGAGCTCGGTGGCTATGAACTGCCGATCGGTATCGACATTTTCCGCGGCCGCTATCGAACAAGCTTCGAGCATCCGTCACCGATACCGGCGAACAAAGCGCAGCGTTATCGCTTCACGCTACCGAATCAGAACTATGTGTTCCTGCCCGGCCACCGCATCATGGTACAGATCCAGTCAACGCTATTTCCGCTCTATGACCGCAATCCGCAGACCTTCGTCGAAAATCCACTGTTTCCGAAACCGGAGGACTTCCGAAAAGCGACGATTACATTACTGCGGTCGGCGGATGCGGCGAGCGCCGTGTGGCTGCCCGTCGTGCCCTACGTCAACAGCGGGAGTTTCTAAAAGCGGTCGAGGTCGCGAAGGCGTGCTCAGGCTTGATCTTGTCGCGAATCGTGGCTCCGCTTATTTCAAGTTTGCTCTACGGAGTTAGACCCCCTGATCATGACTATCGCGACTTTGAATTCCGCAAGAGCGTGACAACAATGAGTATCGCGACCATAGACCCCGCCACTGGTAAGACTGTTCGCACATTCGAGGCGTTCTCAGCCGCACGTGTGAACGAGTCGCTTAATCGGGCTGTAGCTGCTTACCAACAGCACCGGGCGGACGACCAGAAGCGGAAGCGGAACTCCGCCTCCTAGTCTGGAAGCCTGATGGTCAGGGTGTAGGGATGGTGAGCTCCGGTTAATAACTCCAGTGTGGTGCAGAATGAACGATTTGATCTCCTCATCTGTCTGATGGAACACCGCCACCACTGGAATTGAACTGCCACGGCCCGGCTGGCCACCCAGGCTAGGACATCGCTGATGATTTCGCTCCCCTATGACTTTGATACCGCTACGATCTGGCATCGGATCGTCCAGATAGCGCTCGGCGTTCTCGCGCTAATCGCCATCCTCGCCGCGGTGTCCCTTCTGGTCGGAAAGACCGTCGCGGCCCTGCAGCTGACCTTGGTCCTCGCCATCGCGTTGTTCTTCGCGTTCAAGCTGCGAGGGATCGCGTCGTTCGGTGCCACCGGCACGATCACAGCAACAGAAGTCATTGCCCGACCCGTGAGCGTTTACGGCATTCCGATGCGCGTGCCGACGGGCTGCTTTCCGATCGCCGAGTTTCGCGCGATCCGGCTCGTGCGGCGACTCGCGAGTTCCCGCGCGGGCCCTGTCACCGATATTGGGGATGTCTATCTGGTTGGCCGCGAGAGCGCGCGGGATATCCAGGTATTTTCGGGTGCGGCGGACAAGGCGAAGGCGGCGGCGTCAGATTTCTGCACCCTCCTCCATTTGGAATACGTCGAAGGCGCCCCACCGGGAACGACGCGAATCGATCTGAAGCTGGGCGCCTGACCGGCGATGTGTCCTGAGGGGTTTCTTGTCGATGAGTTTCCGGATCGCGAGCAAGACAATTCGCATACGTGGCCGCGCTAACCGATTAACGCTCGGGTTGAGTGGGTGACTTGTAGACATAGGCTTCGGTTAGCGCGGCTCCACGCACGCGGTTTCATGCTGCATTCGTGGAAAGTAGGGTGGGACGACGGTCAGGTTGACGGCCTCGCGCCAGGTGATCCACAGGTCGCGCAGGAACGCCTTCTCCATTCTGCGCAGCGCGGAAAGGTGGCAACGCTTGGGAGTCCATCCTGGTCGAGAGACGGCAAGCCGGGCGCGCGCCGCGTCGTAGAAAGAGCGGTAGTCACTGCGGCAGCGTAGCATCGACACGCCGATCAGATAGCATGAGATGCGTGCCTGGGCGTCGTAGCTGCCGCGTCCGCCAAGCGCACTTCGACGCGGAGCAACGCGCGTAGGCTGCTTGCTCACTATCGCAACGAAATCGCCTGAGCACTCCCGCCGTCCATCGCGCACGCGGTGCGTGCCTGGCGTCTCGTATCCAAGCGGATACGCGACTTCGAGATTGCACTTCAAGCACCGGTATGCCACGCCCGGAATTGTCCCGAGTCCACAGTACGCCCAGAACGCGGATGGCGTCTCAGCGCGAGTGACATCCAGCCGCGACAGCAGCCGAGCGGAGAGCAGGTGACCGACTCCCTTGATGTTCGACAGCCACGGCCATGCGGGATGGCCCTCGATTGACTCGCGCAGCGCGGCAGCGGCGGCGGCTTCGTCGTCCAGGGAGCGCGCGTAGGCCCGCTCCAGGAGACGGGGTGCGCCCGCAGTCTCGCCTTTTCCAATCGCCCTGAGAAGCGGATCGGCGTCGTCGACGCACGTGACCAGCTGGGAAAACGATCTCCCTTGAAGGATTGCGCGCAGGCGCTCGCCATGCGCAATCCGCGATGCCTGCGCCTCTTCGTACAGCTGATAGAGCAGGCGGAGCTCCGATGAGGAGTGCGTTCTATAATCCGAGTGAGATTCTTCGAGCGAAATCGCCATGCGACGGCAGTTTGGGTCACGTTGCAACGGATCATATTCTGTGGACGAATGGATAAGGCAGTTCTTCACTTGCGTCAAATGCACTCTCTTCACTACCTTCTTGCCTGACCAGCAACTGGGCGCTGGCGCATGCTCGATGAGATTCGGACGTTCGTCGCCATGGCCGAGACAGGTTCGTTACAGCGCGCAGCCGAACGGCTGTTCTTGACTCCTTCGGCAGTCACACGGCGGATCCATCGCCTCGAGGGGGTATTGAAGACGCGTCTGCTCGATCGTCGCGCGAAACCGGGGCGCATCAGCATTTCGTCACGACTCGATAGTATCCAAAGCTCATTAGAGTTCTCCGATAGAGTAGTTCGCTCAGTGTCTTTTCACGTTACGTCTGGCATCGCCCTGGGAGGCGCCAGTTTGAATTCCAGCCCGTTCATGATCAGCGATCGGCGTGCGAGTTCACTTTCGTGCAACTACTTCTACGACGCCTGGCGTCATCATCCACGCACCGTCATTCCATGAATCTTTGATGCTGCGTCTCATCCTGTGGGCGGCGTCAGAGTCCACATCGCCGAGTTTGACGAGCCGTTCGATACCGGCGGCCGCGAACGCAGTCGGCCAGTGCCATCGGTGGTGACGCGGATTTACCAGGTAGGTCATCGTTCGCGTGTGCTCAATCGTCAATCCGAGGCGCTCGAGCCAGGGAATTAGACTCAGGCCGACATTCGGCTCGCCTCCTCGCGCTCGCCAACTCGCCATGACGGCCGTGACGAATTCCTCATACGCGGCGTCTTGCGGCACGAGCTTCCACGTTTCGTATGCGAAGTACTCGTGAACGACGATCCGTCCGCCAACACGCAGCGTTCCGACAACGCCAGACAATACGCGGTACGGATTCGGTACGAACGCGAGTACCCAGCGAAGCCAAGCGGCGTCGGCATGAACGCCGTCGAAGTCGAACGTCTCGAGGTCCTCAGCGCGGGTCGTCACGTTGGTGACGCCGCGCGCTACACACTGCGCGCCGAGATATTGGAGGAAACGATGCGACTGATCGATCGCTACGACACGACCGTCCGGGCCAACAAGCGTCGCAAGGTCGAGCGTCGCAAATCCGGGTCCGCACCCCACATCGAGGATGGTGTCACCAGGCCGGAAGGCGGCTCGCTGCCACGCGGTGGCCGCGTCAGCACGCCAAGCACCGTGCTGGAGCTCAAGGCGAGCAATTTCGTTATCGCCTGTGCCAAGGACGTATTCACGTTCGTTGACCTTAGTCATGAGTTTCCGATCCCAGACCGACGAAGAAGCGTGGCGTGCGCACACCTGCTAAGGAGCCAAAGATCGCGGGCTTGCCTGAGGCAAGCTATCCGATTCTTGCGCTCAAATTTGCGCATCACGGGTGGTTCACAGGCACAGACGATATTGACGGCAAGAAATGGAAGGCCGAGTTTCCCAGTCGGTTACATCCTACGTCCGCTGTTCGTCCGCAGACCGCCGGAGCGTGCGGCGTCGGCCGGCCACCTCGCCGAGTCTCAGACCTCGCTGACAAAGCTTACAGGTCCCTGCAGCAGTTCCGTGGATGTCGTCGCGCACATCCGCCTTGGGTTGGCCAGCCCCCTTCAGGGAGGCTTGGATGTCGAGAGGAGCTGCTCCGTCCGTGATTGCTACATTAATCCGACGAAAGTGGACAGCCACGGGCTTCGCAATGATGGGCCGTGCGCGGTGGACGGGCTTGTTTACCGGGGAATTTGACCGCAAGAATCGGATAGCTAGATCCGTTGCACGCTCCTAGCGTTCGCGAATGCAAGACTATCCGACCTAGGCGGGCGAGATACGCTAAGGGGATGCAAATTTGAAAATCCTGATCACGGGTACGAGTGGGCACCTCGGAGAAGCTTTGGTTCGAAGTCTTCAGGACACGGCCCATGAACTGGTCGGCCTGGACAGAGTGGCGTCGCCGTACACGAATAGAGTGGGATCTGTCACGGACCGGACGCTCGTGAAACGTTGCGTGCGGAGTGTGGATGCTGTGATTCACACGGCGACGCTGCACAAGCCTCACATGGCTACCCATGCGCGACAGGACTTCGTTGACACGAACGTGAGTGGCACGCTGAACCTTCTGGAGGAGTCTGCGGCAGCTGGTGTCTCGGCCTTCGCATACACCAGCACCACCAGCGTCTTTGGTCGGGCGCTGACCCCGCCTCCAGGGGCTCCCGCGGTGTGGGTGACCGAGGACCTGCGACCATTGCCGAAGAACATCTATGGGGTTACGAAGTCCACAGCCGAGGACCTATGCGAGGTAATGCACGACCGTTACGGCCTCCCATGCCTCATCTTGCGAACCTCGCGGTTTTTCCCGGAGATGGATGACGACGCCAGCCTCCGACTGAATTACGATGACGGCAATATCAAAGCGAATGAATACCTCTATCGCCGGGTGGACTTGCAAGATGTCGTGGATGCCCATTTGCTCGCCGTTGAGAAGGCCCCGCTGATCGGCTTCGGGAGATACATTATCAGTGCGACGACGCCCTTCACACGCGACGATGCAACCGACTTGCGTGGGAACGCACCCCGCGTGGTGGGTCAGCGAGTGCCGGAATACACTGAGGAGTACGCGCGTCGAGGTTGGACGATGTTTCCCGAGATCGCGCGAATCTACGTGAACGACCTGGCTCAGCGGGAACTTGGCTGGCTGCCGAAGTATGACTTCCGTCGGATGATCGCGTCCCTAAGGAATGGAGATGATCCCTCGAGCCCGCTGTCGCGTGCGGTCGGGTCAAAGGGGTATCATGATCGCCGCTTCGCTGAGGGTCCGTACCCTGTTGCGTGAACGTGACGTTCCTGAATTCATTAAGACACTTCTCATGAGTGCAGAGAAGAAACAGACTCTGTCCGGGCGTGGTTAGCCAGCGCCGGATATATCGGGAATTCCCGGATCTTTACGAGCATCTGGTTCGGGCGGAGGACGCAGACCAGAATCTTGCGGCAGCCTTTCATTCGTTGCTTCCGTCTGGTTTCGTAACCGTGTTGGATATCGGTGCCGGCACGGGGCGGATTGGGCGGGTGCTCGCAGCATCGCTCAGCCGCGACGCGTTGTGCGTCGCCATCGACGTTGAGGAATCGATGCTCACACATGGACGTCGTCTGCGCGAATCGATGTCAATGGTCGAGGGGACGCTCATCTGGGCGCCAGTTGTCGGGGACGCTCGAGCCCTCCCGGTACCGCGGGCGGTTTTTGACGTGGCCATTGCTGGATGGGTATTGGGCCATATCTGCGAATGGAATCCAGGTTCCTGGAGGCGCGAGATCGCGTTGGCGGTCGAGCAGGCTTGCACAGCAGTCAGGGCGGGCGGGCTCGTTACAATTGTTGACACGCTCGGCTCAGCGGTGGAATCCGCAGCCGCGCCGTCTCCTCTGTTGGCCGACTTTCACGACTGGCTTGAACAAAACGCGTTCAGCAAAATCGTGATCGAGACGGACTACGTCTTTGGATCGATCCGGGAAGCAATTCACCTCTTGGGATTTTTCTTTGGCCCCGACTGCGGGGAGAAGGTCCGGCGCAGTAACAATCGACGCGTGCGTGAATTCACTGGCGTTTGGTGGAGAAGACAATGATACGCGGTACGAGTCCGTTTTCATCCTCCTGCCGTAAGAGAGGAGTAAGATGAGCGAGCCCTATGTGCATGGGCACGACCGCGGGAGAACAAACGCTTGCAGGATCAGGCCGAAACGCTTGTCGACTTCCTGCACTCCGACACCTCATACTCGTCTGGTAACTTGGTTCTCGAAGCGGGTGTGGAGGCGAGGCCGAGACTGTCACCCTAGCATACCTAGTATAACGGAGCCCGTGCGCGATTCACGGCGGTTGACGTCTCCGCGAACTCGGTCGCGGAAGCCAGCGGACGTAATACGACGACTTCACGATCGGACGTGGTTTCTTTCAAGCACGCCCTAACTTCCGATCTATTCCACTCGGTAGAAGCGAAAATGGCCCCGACCGCGAAATTGCAGTTGGGGCCATCGCTTATTTCAGCATCATTGAGAGCGCAGAGCGAATGCAAGCCAGGCTGGGACAATGGACGACTGTGACTCGGTAGCGAACCTCGGGAAAAGAGTTATCCCAGAGCGATCCCACTCGGTTTCGCTCTCGCAGAACTGCGCACAACGGCGAACCCGAACTTCCCGTTCTGATTCTTCCACTCACTCTGAACTGGGATCGCTTCCATTGTGTCCCAATGCTCCGCGATCTTCCCGTTCTCTACGCGGAATAAGTCATAGAACGAAGTGGCGTGTCCGCCGAACCGCCCCTCGGCCACGACGAGAACGAAGTTGCCTTCGCCGAGCACGGTGTGGATGCGGTCGAATTCGATCTTGATCCCAGCCTTCGCCATCGCTTCGAGCGCAGCGCCAAGCCCTGACAGACCGTTGCCGATCTGCGGGTTGTGCTGGATCAACGAATCACCATCGAAGTATCCGGCCAGCTTTTCCATCCGGCCATGGACAAAAATGTCGTCTACAAACCGCCTTACAAGAGCCTTGTTGGCTTCCGTTTTTTGCTTGTCGGTCGCGTGAGTCTGCCCGTCAATCATCGTGTTGCCGCTTGGGTTCGGGCCAGCCGGCTCCTGTAGGTTGTCCCAGTGCTCCACGATCTTCCCGTGTTCGAAGCGGAAGATGTCGAAGCCGATCTTGGGACCGAAGAAGTTGTAGTCGGTGTGGGCAAACACGTAATCACCATCCTCAAAAACACGAATCGTATTCACCTTGGCAGATCCCTTCGGAAGCTGTGACAGGACCTTACCGAAACCCGCGAGACCGTCCTCTGCGCCGAGGTTGTGCTGCGTGAGCTGATTCGGGTTGATGACCGCAACGGGTTCTGCAGCGCCCGTCTCGATGGCTTTGAGAAGTTCGACGACCTGTTGTTTTCTCGTAGACATTCCGTGCTCCGAGTAAGAGTAAATATGTAACTGACTTGGTATCAACGCGCGATTTAGAGTTTTCATATGGCACGCGAAGCTACGCGCATCGCTCGCCCTAACGCGCCATACATCCAATTCGATGCTGGCCTTCTGCAGTCGGAAATGCGACACCTTGAGCGACCCGCCGCGACGTGATTCCGCGGGGACTCAGCTGGCTTTCCGCAGTTCCGGCGCACGCTGGGGTTCGAACTGTGCGTCGAGCGGGGGATTGGCGAAGCCAGAGATGAAGTTCGAGATGGTCTTGTATCCGACGTTGGCCACGACCTCGAGTGCTTGAGCCTTGGTGAACCCCGCGCCCAGGAATTCGTCGAGCGCCTCGGTCCCGACGAACCCACGCTCGCGAACCACGGCGCGGGCGAAGTTCGTGAGGGCGCGGAGTCGCGGATCTGCGAGCGTGGCCTCGCCCCGCGCGCCGGCTAAAGCCTGGGCATCGGCGTGGGACATCGAGGCGAGAGTGGAATGGGCGGCGACGCAATAGCCGCAACCGTTCTCGCTGCTGATGGCCGTGAGGAGGAGTTGACGCTCGGCGGCGCCAAACGTGCCGCGCGCAAGGACGGCCTCGATGCCGACATAGCCGTTCAGCGCCTCCGGTGACTCGGCCATGGTAGCGAAGAGGTTGGGAATGAAACCGAGTCCCTTCTCGATGGCCGCAAGGGTGGCCTTGGAGCCTTCGGGAGCGGAGCCAACGGTGTGAAGCGCGTAGGGTGACATGGTCAGAGTCTCCGGATGATGAGTGAGCAAGCCATAGAAGCCAGAAGGAGTATAGTTGACCGGTCGTCTAGTAGCAAGCCCATTCCCTTAAACCGGATGCGTTGTCATACGCCCAACCCTGGGTTATGTTACAAGACGATTGGTCAAGATACTTTACCCTGTCCCGTCCAGATATGCGCGACACTACTACCAAGGACCGGCTGATCGGGAGCGCCGCGCAGGTGCTGCACCAGCGCAGCTATGGCTCCGTCGGCGTCGATGAGCTCTGCGAGCGCGCGGGGGTGCGCAAAGGCAGCTTCTATCACTTCTTCAATTCCAAGCGCGACCTTGCGCTCGCCGTCCTCGAGGCGCAGTGGGATGGCTTCGAACGGCAGGCGCTGCGCCCCGCTCGCGAGGCCGAACGGCCGCTCGACCGCATCACCATGGTCTTCGAATATGCGGTCACCACGCTCGAACGCGCCCGTAAGAACACGGGGTGTGTCTTAGGGTGTCCGTTCGGAAACCTTGCTGTGGAGCTCAGCAACATCGAGCCCGATATCCGCGCGAAGATCGTCGAGATCTTCGCGCGCCTTGCGCGGTTCTTCGAGGACGCGCTCGCCGCGGCCGTCGTGGCCGGCGACATCGGCGAGATCGACGTCACGCGCGCGGCATCGGCGCTCGTGGCGTACTATGAAGGGGTCATTCTCCTCGGGAAGACGTCCGGGGAGACACAGGTTATGCGGGCGCTCGCGCCGGGGGCGCTGTTACTCACCGCGTTGGGCGGGGATGGGCGAAACACCAACGCGCGAATGGCCACGCGTCCGCGTGTTCGCCGTAGTGGGCAAGCTCCACGCAAGGCTTGAGGTCAATACTGTGCGCCGTTGCCGCCTGGTCGTGTGTGTTCGTACCGGGCGTGAGAGCCACCCGTATCGACGGGATCAACGCGCTCCACGCCGAGTACGCTGATATTCTGTTCCTCCAGCCGAACGGCTGTACGTGCTGCGCTTGCCACGAACAGCGTCTTCAGTCTGATGCGCCGTGGTCTGCAATTGTGCGACGAGCGCTCACTCAATGCCCGCCTCTACCCGAGCCCAGTGTCTTTTCACGTTACGTCTGGCATCGCCCTGATCGCCGCGGATAAGCTCCTGGTATCGTGGGGCAACCGCGCTTCGCACACCTTTGACCTCACCGCCGGCGAGGCGACACAGCTTATCGATGTTTGCGAAGCTGCCCTGGCAGCATTCGATGCGATGGGTGTGGGAAGCCAGTTTACAAGCTGGATGATGGCAAGGGCATCATGCAGTGTGGTTTTTGTTAGCCCTGAAGATTTCACCCAGTTCGAGACATGCTTGAAATGGCCGAGCGTGAGGGAAAGACGATAGGGACCGTGCCCAACATGATTGCCATTTCGCTCAATCGCCTTTCAGATACAGCTGGCGCCCGGGTCGTGACGCTCAGTCAGTTCACGAAGGATTGGAATGAGAGCTTCACGTTTACTTGCGTTGAACGGGCGGCTCTTGATGCCGGCGAACAAAGCGTATTTGAGATACGCTTCTCCCCTCTGCGTGAGATCGAAGGATAGGGATCCAAGCGGTTTGGCCAACCCCTCGTCGAACAGCGGTGGCAGCCAGATGTGCGACGCGTTGCGAATCGAAATCGCCTCGCCGCAAACGCGCACGAATCTCGAGCGGTATTAGGTTGCCTGTTGGATTAAGACTACGGGCATCGAGACCGAACAGCATGAGGTCTTGGAGACCGAGTCATTCTTGCTTGGGCTGACTCGAATACGGGCTGCGCCACGGGGCAACTTGTGAAAGTTGCTCGTGGTTTCGAGCAATCTGTCAACCGGTGTTAACCGTTGTAACTTAGGTTAACTTTCCGCCGAACACGTGCAGCCGTGCTATTGAGCTAAGTCCTGTCCGCGACTTCGGCGATTCGGCTTGCTTCAGACTGGCGCCAAGGAGTTGGGCTCACGCCATCGACAAGGGAGCGATGAAAGTACGATTCGTTTCGATCGCTGGCCTCGCCGTGTCGCTATTTGTGGCGCCCGTCGACGGACAGGTCGCCGATCATCCAACAAGCCCAACGATGGCGGCGATCGCCAAAGCTGTGAGCGAAGGTGACGGTTCGGCCATCCGTCGCTTTTGGGACAGCATGAAACTTCGTCCTTCGCCGCTAGTTGAGGCAATACCCGACGATTCGGCACACGTCCTCGCCACTTTCCTGTGGCGCGGGGACAGTGCTGTGAGGGACATTGTGCTCATGGCACAGCCGGACGGGATCGCGCCGCCTCGCGACCCGCGGAGTCACTTATCAGTGCTTGCAGGCACTGACATTTGGTATCGAACCTTCGTGATTCCGGCTGAGGCGGAATTCTCGTACGTACTTGCCATCAACCCACCGTCGAACGCATCCGGGAACGATCTCGCGGCGACGTTTCGTCCCGACCCACTGAATCCGCTTCGATACAAAATTCTGACAGGACCGACCCGGTCGATAGCGCGCATGCCCGGTGTGGACGCAAATCTATGGACCAGCGAGCGCCGCGTTCGAGCCGGCGTTATTCGCGAACACTCCCTTACGACTTCAATTCTCAAGACCGGGAGTTCGCGACGGATCTGGGTGTATCGATCGGCGGGCAAAATGGAAAACCATCCGAATCTCGTAATTTTCCTGGATGGTGCCACGTACGTAAACGCGGTACCGACCACGCGAATCCTGGACAATCTGTTTGCCAGCGGGCGCATCGGCTCGACGATCGCGGTGTTTGTAGCGGACG
>Ga0310810_10006552_pt1 | contig 13166 bp, 11 predicted proteins | sample NCmetagenome_FD_207641 | JGI IMG/M metagenome (GOLD analysis project Ga0310810, IMG submission 207641) | Soil microbial communities from experimental microcosm in Duke University, North Carolina, United States - NC | ecosystem: Engineered > Artificial ecosystem > Soil microcosm > Unclassified ... | reverse complement strand
AGGCGGCCACTTCCTTGGCCATCTGGCGGGCGTGATCCTCGTAGTGCCAGCTGTCGTAGGGGGTGTCGAAGACGACGGCGATGCGCATGCCGCTCCGGGGTCGAGGGAAAACGACCCCAAACTTGGCCGGGTCCGGTTGGGAGCGGGAGGGGCGGGGGCGCCCCGGCGGTCAGGGAGCGCCGAAGTGGATGAAGCGGTAGCGGATGAGGTCGCTGCTGGAGGTAATCGTGGTGTCGGTCACCTGCTCCCCGGTCTCCGGGTCGGTCAGGAGCTGCACCTGGAACTGGTAGCCCTCCGCCACCAGGACGTCTCCGGTGGGCGAGATGGCGGGCCGCCGGTAGAGTCGGCTGGCGTCCGGGATCGGGGTATCGCTGTGGTCGGCCAGATCCACGAGGTGCAGGATGCCACCGAGGTCGAACTGGACGGGGCCCAGGTCCGGGTCGGCGTCCTCGCTGACCACGCCACCCACGATCGCGGCGATCCGGGTGCCGGCGGCATCGAGGTCGCGCGCGACCCCGGCGGCCCCGAAGTCGTGCGCCACGGTCACCTCGCCCGAGGCCAGGTTGCGGCGGTAGATCCGGCTGTCGCCGGCGAGGGTGTAGAGGACCACGGCCCCGTCGGCGATCGTGGCCAGTCCGGTGGCCCGGACGGTGCCGGGCAGGGCCGCCGGTACGCCAGACGCGAGGTCGAGCAGCTCGACCCCGAGGCTCGTGATCGTGGTCTCCGGAGGAAAGCAGGCGAAATGGCACTGCTGGCGCACCTTGAACGTCTGCCCCAGGTAGGCGAGACGATCGCCTTCCACCCAGTGGAGCCGGCCGGCCCAATTCACCAGCCCCGCGCCACGGTGGTAAGGCAGGTGAAGGGCTTCGGTGGCGTCGTTCGGGTCGGTCCCGGGCGCCACCCGGATCCCGGTATGCTCGGGGTTGAAGTTGGTGAGACTGGTCGCGCTGGCCAGAAAGGCGGTCCGGCCATCGGGGCCGGGTCCCGTCGCGTAGATCGCGTCACTCCGGCGGTACCCCTCCGGCACGTCGCACCACTGTTCCGACTGGCGGTCGCTGCCGGCCGGGATCAGGCCGAGACAGACATCCCGGTCCTGCCGAGCAGGGTCGGAAATCGAATACAGGAGCCCGCTTCCGTCGGCGCTCCAGGCCGGTTGCAGGTCGCCCCCCGGGTTGGCCGTCAGGCGGGTGGGGGGGCCGGGATCGAACGGCTGTTCGGTGCCGGTGTCCGGGTTGGTAAACGGCTCGGAATGGCCGCAGCCGAGCAGCAGAAGCAGGGTTAGGAGCCGCGGCCGGGGTGCCATGCGTGGTTCCTGAGGTTTCGGGGCTGGATTGGGCTGGAGACGCCCGGAACCGCCCCCAACGACACACCTTGCACCACTGGTGGACTGTCCCGCTCGGCTGCATTATCTACCCATCTTCCCCCAAACTCATCCCGGCGCCGCCGGTGATCGGACCCAGGAGGTGACCATGGAGTTCACTGCCCGGGAGGCCAGGCTCAAGCCCGAATTCGCCGACCGCTACCCCCAGGTCGAGGCCGGCGTCTGGGTCCCAGCGGCGGAGCTCGGGGCCCAGGTCCTCCTCTGGCAGGTCCAGCAGCAGGGGACGGCGGCCCTGGCGACCCGGATCCTGGACGAGCGGCACTTCGAGTTCCGGGGAGGCTGGTATCGGGGAGACTCCACGGAGCTACGGACCCGCGCGAGCGATCCGGCGTTCAACGGGCCGGTATGAAGAAGAAGCGCCCGGGCACTGGAGCGCCCGGGCGCGGTTGAGCAGGAGAGCAGGTAGCACGTCCCGCCGATTTCCCATCCCTCGATAGATCCGACGTTCCGCAACGAAATCCGCGCGAGCGGAAATCCATCGCACGACGAGCGAATGGGCGTCGCGGTTTCGTGCCGTAACAATCCCGAAATTGCGTGCGGGTCACGGTGACGTTCGCGTCATCTCGCGTGTCTAAGCCCAGTGACCATGCACCGACACCGCCGCCACCATTGCACGCCGCTGGCTGCCGCGATGTTGCTGTCCGCACCACTTGCCGGGTGCGCCGACGGCACGTCCGCGCCACCCGCGCCCGCAGCCATCCGTCCGAGCGAAGGCGCCAATCAGGCGGCGCCGGCCGGTCGCCCACTGCCCGCTCCCATCGTCGCCGAGGTGGTGGACGAGTCGGGCGCACCGATTCCGGGAGTGCGGGTCGACTGGAGCGCGGAGGGCGATGGCCGGCTCTTTCCTTCCAACACCGTCACCGACGCCGATGGAAAGGTGAGCGCGCGCTGGGTGCTTGGCGCCCAGGCCGGGCCCAACCGCGCGTCGGTCGGGACTCACGGACTGGAGCCCGCCACCTTCATCGCCCTGGGGGAGTCGGTCGATGACGTCCCCATCGGCACCGTGCGGGCGATCCATCCACCGAGCTACGAAAGCTCGGGCCAGATGGTCCATCCCGACTATGTCCGGACTCCGGGCGCAGGGTTCCAGTATCCCGACCACCTCGCGATCACCCCGTACCCGTACGGCGATCCCGACTTCGAGAACCCGTCCGTCTTCGTGGCCGAGGGCCGCCCGGATCGGTGGGGGCTGGAGCAGGGGGTGGTCAATCCAGTCGCCCGCCCGAGCTCGGGGTATCTCTCCGATCCCGACATCCTGTACGACCCCTCGGCGAGCGAGCTGCGCCTCTACTACCGGCAGGCCGACCGCGACAACGTCATCCTGCTCACCCGGTCGACCGACGGGGTGCACTGGAGCGCGCCGGTCGAGGTGCTCCGCCGTCCCAGCCACGAGGTGGTGTCTCCGGCCGTGGTGCGGCGTGGGCCGACGGAGTGGCTGATGTGGTCGGTGAATTCCGGCCGCTCGGGCTGCGGCGCCGAGGCCACGACCGTGGAGCTGCGCCGCTCGACCGACGGTGTGGCCTGGTCGTCCGCCGAGCCGGTGACGCTGGAGCAGGACGGACTCTTCCCCTGGCACCTCGATGTGCAGTGGATTCCATCGCGCCAGGAGTATTGGGCGGTGTTCAACAGCAAGCTGCCGCAGACCTGCACCACCCCGGTGGTGTCCATCGCCACCAGCACCGATGGGGTGACCTGGCGGGTGGCGGACAAGCCGGTGATCACCAAGGGCCGGGTTCCCGAGCTGCAGGACATCGTGTACCGCACGACGATGGCCTACGACCCGGACCTCGACGTCATCACCTTCTGGTACTCCGGGGCCCGCTACGAGGGTGGAAAGTACGTCTGGGGCGCCGCGGTCGAGCGGCGTCTCCGGGCAGAGGTCTTCGCGCCGGCGGCGGGCCTCCGGCTGGAGGCGAAGGTGTACACGCCGGCGCCGGCGCCGCTGGAGGTGTGGCCGTAGACGGTCGGACAGTCGGACGGTCGGACAGTCGGACAGACAGGCGGTGAGTGCGAATGCCGGAGTATCCGCACTCCTCGGTATGCCCGCGTCCCCGTGTGCCGGCGTACTGTCCGCCTGTCCGCCTGTCCGCCTGTCCGCCTGCCCGTCCGCCCGCCTGTCCGTCCGCCCGCCCGTGCCCCCGTCCGCCTCCCTGCTGTACATTCCCCCGATGACCTCCCGACCCGACCGCGCCGCCGTCGATCCGGCCGCGCTCCCGGCCGCCCAGGCCATCGAAGACGCGTCCCGCATCACGGTCGAGCTGATGGACGAGCTCGGGCGCGTGATCGTGGGGCAGCGCGCCATGCTCGAGCGTCTCCTGATCGGTCTGCTGGCCGACGGGCACGTCCTCCTCGAAGGTGTGCCGGGCCTGGCCAAGACGCTCGCGGTCCGCACCCTCGCGGGGACCATCTCCGCCGGCTTCCACCGGATTCAGTTCACGCCCGACCTGCTGCCGGCGGACCTGATCGGCACCCAGATCTACAACCAGCGCAGCGGCGACTTCACCGTCCAGCAGGGGCCGATCTTCACCAACCTCCTGCTGGCCGACGAGATCAACCGCGCGCCCGCCAAGGTGCAGAGCGCGCTGCTCGAGGCGATGCAGGAGAAGCAGGTGACGATCGGGGGTCAGACCTTCCCGCTCCCCGAGCTGTTCCTGGTGCTCGCCACCCAGAACCCCATCGAGCACGAGGGCACCTATCCCCTGCCCGAGGCGCAGGTGGACCGGTTCATGTTCAAGCTGGTGGTCACCTACCCGGAGCGGCGGGACGAGCGCGAGGTGCTCGACCGGATGACGCTCGCCGACGAGCCCACGGCGCGGCGGATTCTGGATCCCGAGCGAATCCTTCACGCCAGGCGCCTGGTGCACGAAGTCTACGCCGACGACCGGATCAAGGAATACGTGCTCGACCTGATCGCGGCCACGCGGAACCCCGCGGTGGCGGGAGCGCCGGAGCTGGCCCCGCTGATCGAGTACGGCGCCTCCCCCCGGGCGGCCATCTTCCTGCTGCGGGCGGCCAAGGCGCACGCCTTCCTGCACGGCCGGGCCTACGTGCACCCAGACGACGTGAAGGCACTCGGCCTCGACGTGCTCCGGCACCGGGTGATCCTCACCTATCGGGCCGACGCGGAGGGTAAGGATCCCGACGCGGTGGTGCGCCGCATCCTCGAGGCGGTAGCGGTGCCATGACGCCGGAGGAGGTGACGCACGAGGTCCGGCGGCTGGAGATCACCACCCGCCACCTGGTGCGCGACATCATGGCGGGGGAATACTCCAGCGCCTTCCGCGGCCGCGGGGTCGAGTTCGCCGAGGTGCGCGAGTATCAGCCCGGCGACGACATCCGCACCATCGACTGGAACGTCACCGCCCGGCTCGGCTCCGCCTACGTCAAGCGCTTCCTCGAGGAGCGCGAGCTCACCATCCTCTTCCTGGCCGACGTAAGCGCGTCGGGCGGGTTCGGCACCCGCCGGCGCACCAAGGGCGAGCTGGCGATCGAGGTGGCGGCCGTCCTGGCCCTGGCCGCGGCCCGCAACAACGACCGGGTCGGCGTCGCCTTCGCCACCGACCGGATCGAGCACTACGTCGCGCCTGCCAAGGGCCGCCGCCAGGCGCTCCGGGTCATCAGCGATCTCCTCTCCTATCAGCCCGACACAGCCGGGACCGATCTGACCCGCGCCCTCACCGAGCTGGAGCCGGTGCTGCGCCGGCGGGCGGTCATCTTCTTGCTCTCCGATTTCCTGGCCGCCGGATACGGTCCCGCGCTCGCCCGGCTGGCCCGGCGCCACGACGTGATCGGAGTCCAGGTGGCCGATCCGCGCGAGCGGGAGCTGCCGGACGTGGGGCTGGTGACCCTGTGGGACCCCGAGACGGGCGCCTGGCGGATCGTGAATACCGGTGACGCTCTGGTTCGCCGGCGGTTTCGGGACCGCGCGGAGACGTGGGACCGCGAGCTCATCGGGACCTTCTCCGAAAGTGGCGCCGATCTCCTGCGGCTGGAGACCGGCGAGCCCTATGCCGACGCGCTGATCGCGTTCTTCCGCCGGCGGGAGCGGATGTTGTGGCGCTGAAACCCATCGTCTACGCCGTGCTCCCGCTGCTGCTCTGGGCCGGGCGCTCCGCCGCCGGACAGAGCCTCACCGACATCCGCAGCTTCGAGGTCACCGCCGTACCGGCCAAGGCCACCGTGGGCGACTCGATCGTGCTCACCTTCCGGCTGCATCTGAACGAGCGCGACCTGCTGACCGACACGGTGCCGTCCCCCGCCGACGAGCTGCCGCCGGGGGTCCGGGTGCTGTCGGTCGAGCGGCTGCAGCGCGGGGCCGATCGCGCGTTCACCGGGCGGGCCGTCATCGCGCTCTACCGGATCGGGGTGCTCGACCTGCCCGAGTTCGGTGTGCCCTGGGTGCAGGTGGTCACCGGGCACCGGGGCCTGGCCAGGACCGCGCCCGCGACGGTGGAGATCGTGCCGGTGCTCGCCGCCGGCAACCCGACGCTGCGCGACATCAGGGAGCCGGAGCCACCCCGGGGGCCGGGACCCCTGGCGCTGACCGCGCTGGGCGCCGCGGGGGCCGTCGTACTCGCCGGCCTGCTCCTTCGCCGGCGTCCGCGAGCACGCACCGCGGTCGTCACTGAAATGCCGGCCGCTGTGCCGTCGGCCCCTCGGGGGCCGTGGGAAGAGGCCCTGGCCCGGCTGGAGCGGATCGCCGGCGAGCGGCCGGAGGGCAGGGAAGCCGTGGCGGCATGGTACGCCTCGGTGACGGACGTGCTGCGGGAGTATCTGGAAGAGGCCGAGGGGCTGCCCGCGCGGGAGCGCACCAGCTCGGAGCTGCTCTGGGCCTTGCCGCCCCGCCTCGCCGAGGGCGGGCTCCGGCGCCGGCTGCAGGAGACGCTCTGGCGGGCGGACCTGGTGAAGTTCGCCCGGGCGCGCCCGGGTCCGGACGACGCGGCCGACTACCTGGCCGGCGTGCGCGAGCTGTTGACCCGTTGGCACCAGGCCGAGCCCTCGGCGGTGGGAGCGACGGATGCGATTCGCTGATCCGGTCTGGCTGCTGCTGCTGGTGGTGCCGCTCGCCCTGGGCGTGGCGATGCTGAGGAGCCGGCGCGCGCCGCCCACGCTCCGGATCGGCTTTCCCGCACTCGGCTTCCTCGATGACGCGCCGGCCAGTCGCTGGGCGCAGTGGCGGCGGCTGCCCGACGCGCTCCGGCTGCTCGCATTGGTGCTGCTGATCGGCGCTCTGGCGCGGCCGCAGGTGCCGCACGAGGTTCGGCAGGTCCGCAGCAAAGCGCGCAACATCATGCTCGCGCTCGACATCTCCAGCAGCATGAAGGCGACCGATTTCAAGCCCGGCAATCGGCTGGAGGTGGCGCGCGCGGTGCTGGCGGAGTTCGCGCGCCGCCGGCGGGGCGACCTGATGGGCCTGGTGATCTTCGCCGGCCGCTCCTTTCTGCAGGCTCCGCTCACCCCCGACACCGACCTCCTCGGTGAGATGCTCGGCCGGGTGGACATCGGCCAGCTCCCCGACGGCACCGCGATCGGGACCGCGCTCGCGCTGGCGCTGAGCCAGCTCAAGGACCTACCCAATCGCGCCAGCGCGATCGTGCTCATCACCGACGGGGCCAACAACACCGGCACACCGACGCCCTTCGTCGCGGCCGAGGCTGCGCACGCGGTCGGAGTGCGGATCCACACTATCGGCGTGAGCGCGCCCGACAGCACGGGCTTCAACGACGGCTTCGTGTGGCGCCAGGGCCGTACGCCGGATCGGCTCACCAGCTCGGACGAACGGGTGCTGCGGCGCATCGCGGACCGGAGCGGCGGCAAGTACTATCGCGCGACCGATCCCCAGGCGCTCACCCGGATCATGGAGGAGCTGGATCCGCTCGAGCGTGAGGATGTGCAGATCAGCGAGACCCGCGACTACCGCGAGCTCTACGTCTGGCTGCTGCTCCCCGGGATTCTGCTGCTCGCGGCGGATCTGCTGCTCCGCGCGACCCGCTTGCGGACGCTGCCGTGAGGATCCGATGAGCTTCGCCCTGGAGTGGGTGCTCCCGCTCGCCGCCGCGCTCGTCGGGGTGGCCGCGTGGCTCGCCCTCCGGGCCGAGCGGCGGCGGCGCGAAGCCCTGGCGCGCTTCGGCGATCCGACGGTCCTCGGTCGCGGCTCGGCCCTGCCGTCGGCACGTGGCGCGGCGGGACTCTGGGCGCTCCGGCTTGGTGCGCTGGCACGTCCGCAGCTGGGGGAACGGAATGCCGACCTGGTCCGGACCGGCCGCGACGTGCTGGTGCTGCTCGACCTCTCGCGCTCGATGCTGGTGACCGACGCGGGCGGCACCCGTCTCGCCGCGGCCAAGCGGATCGCCTGGGACCTCGCCGAACGGGCGCCGGGCGACCGGGTGGGGCTGGTGGTCTTCGGGGGCAGCGCGTTCCTGCAGCTTCCGCTGACCTCCGACCGGGGCGCCCTGCGGCTCTTCCTCGACCAGGCGTCGCCGGACGACCTGGGCGACCCGGCCACCGACCTGTCGGCGGCGCTTATCACCGCCGTGCGCACCTTCGAGCACGAGGGTGACGAGGGGCGGAGGGCGGTCCTGGTGCTGAGCGACGGCGAGAGCGGCGAGGGCGACATGGACGATGCCGCCGGCGAGCTCCGGCGCCAGGGCCTGCCGGTCTTCGCCGTGGGTGTCGGAACTGCCGCCGGCGGGCCGGTGCCGGCGGACAGCTCGGAGGCACCGGAGAAGTTCCACCGGAACCATATCGGGCAGATCGTCGTCTCCCGCCTGGAGGAGGGCGACCTGCAGCGGTCGGCCCGGACGAGCGGCGGCGCGTTCGCGCATTGGGACAGGGCGAACGAGATGCACCGGCTCGAGGCCGGCCTCGACGCGGTGCGGCCTCGCGTGCTGTCCGCGCGGAAGGCGTCGGAGCGGGCCGACCGATTCCAGTGGCCGCTGGCGGTGGCGGTGATGCTGCTGATGTGGGCGGAGGTGATGGGGCGGCGGGGCGTGGCGGCGCGGGGGCGCAGGGGCGCAGGGGCGCAGGGGCGCGTTGTCGAGGCGGGGCCGAACGGGTTGAGTGCGGCAGCACCGTTGCTCGCCATCGTGGTCGGCTCATCGCTGCTCGTCTCCTGCTCGGCTGCCAACCGCGGCGAGCGGCTCTACCACCAGGGCAAGTACGGCGAGGCCTACGGCGTCTTCCATGCGGCGCAGAGTGGCGACACGTCGGCGCGGCTCGCGTTCGACGCGGGCAGCGCACTGTATCGCCTCGAGCGCTACGACGAGGCCGCGGAGCAGTTCCGCTCGGCCGCTCGCGACGCCGCTCTCCGGCAGCGCAGCCTCTTCAACCTCGGCAACTCGATGGTCCGCGCCGCGGAAGAGAGGCCCGGGACCCCCGACCCGCTCTACCGGGCCGCCGAGGCGTTCGAGGGCGCGCTGCGACTCGATCCGGGGGACCAGGACGCCAAGTGGAATCTCGAGATCGCGCTGCGCCGCCTGGGCGACGACCGCACCAGCGGCGGCTCGTCGGGTCGTGGGCGCAATGCCGACTACGGGCAGGGCAACATGAACGTGCCCGGCTACGAGGGGAATCCGGATGCGGCGGTCGGGGCGATGGCCGGCGGCGGCTTCGGCTCGGCCGAAGGCGAGTCGGTGGAGGAGTTGACCCCCGAGGAGGCCCGGCGCCTCCTCGAAGCGGTGCAGCGGCAGCAGCTTACCAGCCACGAAGGGCGCCGGAACAAGCAATCCAACAAGGGCGATCGCGACTGGTGAGCCCGACGGCTCTTGCGCCTCCCGCGGGATCTGGCTAACGTGGGCTAGGACAACTGAAGCTCGTGGTCATTTGCGGCGTATTGCAGCCACGTTAAACAAATGCTAAAAAGCCTCGCGTCCCGCGTGTCTTTTTGGCACCGGGCGCTTTTTCATTGGGCCGGTGCCGCGGGCGGGCCGAGGCGGGAGAACCAGCGCATGACGACCCTCCTCGCGCCCGAGCTCGATCGGGCACTCCGGGCGTTGCCCCAGGCCTGCCGGCTGTGCGGCACGCGGTACCCTGCCGCCCCCGAGGCGGTGTGCGGCGAGTGTCTCGGCCCGCTCGAGCCGAGCTACGATCCAGACCGCCCCCTCCCCGACGCCGACACGATCTCGGCCCGACCGCAGACCCTCTGGCGTTACCGCGAGTGGCTGCCGTTCGAGGGCGAGCCGGCGCTCTCGCTGGACACCGGCTTCACGCCCCTGGTGGAGTCGCCCGCGCTGGCCCGCGCCCTTGGCGTGGCGCGGCTCTGGCTCAAGAACGACGCCGTCTCCCATCCTTCGCTCTCGTTCAAGGACCGGGTGGTCGCCTCCGCGCTCAATGCGGCCCGCGCGCTCGGCCTGGACACGGTCGGCTGTGCCTCTACCGGCAATCTCGCCAACGCGGTCGCCGCACAGGCTGCTCGGGCCGGACTCCCCGCCTGGATCTTCATTCCCCACGATCTCGAGCTGGGCAAGGTGGTGGGCACGGCGGTGTTCGGCCCCCGGCTGGTCCGGGTGCGCGGCACATACGACGACGTGAACCGACTCTGCGCCCAGGCGGCCGATCGCTACGGCTGGGGCCTGGTCAACATCAACCTGCGCGGGTACTACGGCGAGGGCTCCAAGACCGTCGCGTTCGAGATCTGCGAGCAGCTCGGCTGGCGCACCCCGACGGCAGTGGTGGCGCCGATGGCTGGCGGCTCGCTGCTCACCAAGCTCGATAAGGGGTTCGCCGAGTTCGCGCGGGCGGGACTCGTGTCGGGGCCCGCGCCCCGGCTCTTCGGTGCCCAGGCCGACGGGTGTGCCCCCATCGTACGGCTGGTGGAGTCCGGCGGCGACCAGCTGGAGCCGGTGCAGCCGAACACGATCGCGCGCTCCATCGCCATCGGCAATCCGGCCGACGGGCGCTTCGCCGCCGAGGCGATCCGCCGGACTGGCGGCTGGGTGGCCGGCGTCCCCGACCCCGAGATCGTCGCCGGCATCCGGCTGCTGGCCCAGACCTCGGGGATCTTCACCGAGACGGCGGGTGGTGCGACCGTGGCCGGCGCGCTGGCGCTGGCCCGTGCTGGCCGGCTCCGCCCCGAGGACGAGGTGGTCCTCTGCATCACCGGCAACGGACTCAAGACCGTCGAGGCGCTCCAGGGCGCACTGCCCGAGTCGCCCGTTATCGCTCCCCGACTCCGCGAACTGGAGGCATTGCATGGCCGTGACCTTTAGCCTGCCCACCGTCCTCGCCCGTCTGGCCGACGGACAGTCCACCATCGAGGCGGAAGGCACCACCCTCGGCGACGTCGTCGCCCAGATCGCCGACCGGTTTCCGGCCCTCGCGCCCCGGCTGCGCGATCCGGACGGCGGGCCGTATCCGTTCGTGACCTTTTATCTCAACGATGAGGACATCCGGTTTCAAAACGGGTTCTCAACGCCGGTGGCGGCCGGGGATGAGATTACCGTCGTGGCGGCTATTGCGGGGGGATGACCTGCGGGAATAGTCGGTGCGGCCGTTCACCACGAAGGCACGAAGGACTCGAAGGACTCCAAGGTCGGCCGGGCAGACGTCTCATGCCGCGCTCGAGGGGTTCAAACAGGATTTTTGTGGGTGCGTTCCGGGGCCCCAACGCTCAGGTGATGCACTGAAGCTGGCCCAGCGCACCCACAAAGCTTCCTAGCGGAGCCATTCCCACGCGGCATGAAGCGGTGTTGGGAAATGGCAAGGAGTTCTTCGTGTCCTTCGATCCTTCGTGGTGAACGGCCGCACGATCCCACCACGCACGACGATCTCAGTACTGCTCGATGAGCGTCTTAGCGATCGTCTCCAAGCCGCGCTGCCACCAGGGGCGCTTCGACCAGTCCTCCAGCCGCACCTCCCGTGATCGCTCGATGTCCCGCTCCACCCCCTCGGTGATCGAGCGTGCCACCTCGCGGTCGGCGAGGCCGAGGACGTTCTCCTCGTTCAGCTCCATGCTGCGCTCGTCCATGTTGGCGCTGCCAACGACGGACCAGGCATCGTCCACCACGACCGTCTTGGCGTGCATCATGGAGGGCTGATACTCGAAGATGCGAACGCCCGCCTCCAGCAGCTCCTGGTAGTAGCTCTTCCCCGCAAGCTGCACCGGAATGGCGTCGGTGTGATTGCCCGGCACCACGATCCGGACGTCCACCCCGGCGCGCGCCCGTTCCTTCACGGCGTCACGGAGATGCGGGTCGGGGATGAAGTAGGAGTTGGAGATCCACAGCCGCTCGCGCGCGTTGGTGAAGCTGAGCCAGAAGAGCAGCCGGATCGGCTGCATCGCGTCGGAGGGGGAGCTCACCACGCTCACGCCGCAGGGGCCCTCGCCACGGTCGTGGACCGGATAGAACCGGGGCCCCGCGATGGCCTCGCCGCAGCAGTAGATCCAGTTGGTGGCGAAGGCGGACTGCACGCCGTTGACCATCGGCCCGGTCACTCTGACCATGCTGTCGCGCCACTCGTGCGGAGTGCGGGTATCCCCGACCCACTTCTTCGAGATCGCGGCACCGCCGGTGAAGCCGATCCGGCCGTCGATCACGATGGCCCGCCGGTGGGTGCGTCGGTAGATCCGCACCAGATTGCGCACCGCGAGCGGACGGAACCGCTGGAGCTTCACGCCGGCGGCCTCGAGCTCCTGCCGGTGGCGGCGCTTGAGCCGCCAGGAACCGAACCCGTCGAGCAGCATGCGCACCTCGACCCCGGCCCGCGCCCGCTCCATCAGCACATCCATGAACTGCCGGCCGATCTCGTCCGGCTCGTAGATGTAGACCTCGAAGTTGATGCTGTCCCGGGCATTCCTGAGGGCCTCGAGCATGGCCGGGTAGAACTGGTCCCCGTTCTGCAGCACGGTCGCCGTGCCGCCGCGCAGCAGCGGCACGTTGAGCATGCCCGCCACGCCTTCGACGAAGGTGTCCGAGCCGGGCGGCTCGTCGAGCCCGAGCGTGTAGGGCGGCTCCGGCCAGTCGGGGAGGAAGAGCGCGCCGATGACCGCGATGAACGACACCGCGCCCACGAGGACGAGGGCCAGGACCCACCAAGACAGATCGCAGCCGAGCACGGCGCCCACGGCGTCACTCCGGGTTGAGGTCGATGCGTCCCAGCAGCGGATGGTGATCCGATCCGAAGACCAGGGGCCCCCGGTCGGATGGATCCTGATCCAGCCTTTCGATCTGCGCGCGGCGCACCGCGCCGGCCCGGTCGCGAAGGAGGATGTAGTCCAGCACCAGCCGGGGCAGGGCGTGGTAGGTGTGGCGCCACCGGGGGAAGCCGGGCGGCATACCGAAGCGGAGGCCCGCCTCGGTCAGCAGCCGCCAGCTTCGCTCGGCCCGGCCTCGGCCCAAGTTGAGGTCGGCGCCCAGGATGAGCGGGTCGTCCCCCTCGAGTGCGGCGAGCAGGTGCGCCGTCTGCGCCGCCCGGCCCGCCGCACCGAGCCACTTGTAGCCCGGTGGGCCGCGGGGATCGAGATGCCCGCTCACCACGCGGAGTCGGCGCCCGCCCAGGCGCACCGTCGCCGCGAGCGCCACCCGGCGCTGGAGCACCATCGGCAGCTCGATCGCGGTGGTATCCTCGAGCGGGAGCGGCGAGAGGATCGCGTTGCCCCGGTCGCTGCGCTCGGCCGCGTTCCGCATCGAGGGGACGTAGCGGAGGTTCCAGCCCAGGCGGGTCGCGAGGTCGGCGACGTCCGCGCGGGGGCGGGTGCGGCTCATGATCTCCCGGGGCTGAAAGCCGTTGCTGCGCTCGGGCACCGTCGCGTCGCTGCGATAGGCCTCCTGCAGCAGTACGACCAGCG
>Ga0310810_10006551_pt1 | contig 13166 bp, 9 predicted proteins | sample NCmetagenome_FD_207641 | JGI IMG/M metagenome (GOLD analysis project Ga0310810, IMG submission 207641) | Soil microbial communities from experimental microcosm in Duke University, North Carolina, United States - NC | ecosystem: Engineered > Artificial ecosystem > Soil microcosm > Unclassified ... | reverse complement strand
CGACGAAACACATCAGCATCGCGTGATCGATCGGACGACTGAGGTACATCGTCTGTGCACCGAAGGTGTCGCCGTGCGACGCGGTTGCGGCGTTGCCAATCAGGATGGTGGGCGTGACCGGGTTGCGCCCGCGGCTTTCCATCAGCAGCCGACGGTGAGAAACGTCGGCGATGAGGAGGGCGTGGGGAAGAAGCGTCTCGTTCGCTGCGGCTTGTGCGGTGGAGCGAGGCACCGGTTCGAAGCCGTCCGCCCGAAGCCAGGCGGCGATCGCCGCCGCCTCTGTGGCGTTCGGCAGCGAAACGATCACCCGGGGACGTTGGACCACGCGAAGGAGAAGTGCAGCGCGTGTGCCACGCAATGGCCTTGTCCTTCTCCGGACTTTTCGTGGTTTCTCGGGCAGTCGGCGGCAACCGACACACGGAACTGCAACGGCGGGGAGAGAACCGTAATCTCGAGCTGCCGTATTCCGCGACGCTCAGCGGCGCGCGAGCACGCGTCTTGAATAAGGCTCCACTGCCGTGCGCACGCGTGCTGTTCAGGTACTGTGCCCCCGAGAGCTGAGAGACGACCACTGGATCGCCTGGGCCAACCTGCAGGCCATTGCCCCGCACTTCGACAGCGCCTTCTACGCACCTGACCTGGCCTGGCTGGTCTCGACCGTCCGCGACGACGTCGAGGTCGCGGTGATGAGCGACGCCGGTGAGCCCGTCGGCTTCTTCCCATTTTTGCGATCGCCTGCCGGAATGGCTCGGCCGGTTGCCGGCCGGCTGACCGAGTTTCAGGGCCCGATCACTCGGCCCGGGCTCGAGTGGGATCTCGCGGACTTGATTGAGAGGCTTCAGCTTCAGGCGTGGTACTTCGACCATCTTCCACCGGCGCAGCTTGGCTATGTGGCTCACAGGTGGAGCACGATCGACTCGCCATATGCCGATCTGACGAGAGGATTCGAGGCGTACGACGCCGAGTTGCGTCAGCGTGGCCAGACGATCGCGCAGGTGCGCCGCAAGGAGCGCAAGCTCGCGCGTGAAGTGGGTCCCGTGCGGTTCGAGATGCACACGCTCGATCAACGCGCGTTCGACTTCCTCCTCACCTGGAAGAGCGATCAGTACGAACGAACCCATCGACTGCAGATCTTCAACTATCCCTGGACGGTGCGCCTGCTCGATGCCGTCCGTTGCCATCGAAGCGATCGATTCCGGGGTGTGCTGTCGGCGCTCTACGCCGGGGACGAGTTGGCCGCCGTGCACCTCGGTATCCGCACGAGCCAGGTACTGCACGTCTGGTTTCCCACCTACACGCGAAGACTGGAGCAATATTCGACCGGGTTGATTCTGCTGTTGCATCTCGCTGAACGGGCTGCGGCTGATGGAATCCGTCGGATGGACTTCGGTACCGGCGACGAACGCTACAAGCAGCAGTTCAAGTCAGGGGACATCCCGCTGCTCGTCGGTGGCGTGGACTTCCGGATGGGCTGCGCGAGCGTCCGCCGCGGCTGGCACTCCGTCAACCAGTGGGTTCGGCGAAGCCCCTATCGGGAGTACCTCGAGATTCCCATCAACGCGACACGCCGGTATCGGCAGCGGCTCGCGTTCCGTTAAGCCATCCTCGACTTATCTTCGAGCCAGATCTCAGGCGAGCTCGAGGCTCGCCTCTACATGTCGCAGGCATTCTGTTGTCTCGGCGGTAGACTGCGGTTGAGGCATATCGATGACGACGTACATCGCGCTGCTTCGGGCAGTGAACCTCGGGCCGCACAACAAAGTCGGAATGGCGGACCTGCGGGCGCTTCTGACTTCACTTGGCATGCAAGGCGTACAGACGCTCTTGCAAAGTGGTAACGCGGTCTTTCAAAGCGACGCACGGACGGCGGCGCAGCTCGAGCGTCTGATCGAAGGGGCGGCGGCCACGCAACTCCGCCTTGAGACGGTTGTCATGGTCCGCTCACATAGGGACTGGAAGGGGATTATCGCGAGCAATCCGTTTCCCACAGAGGCGAAGGAGGACCCCAGTCACCTCCTCGTCCTGCCGCTGAAGGAGTCGCCTGCCCGCGGAGCGGCGGGAGCGCTGCAAGACGCGATCAGTGGGCGCGAAGTCGTGCGCGTAGACGGACGCTGCGCCTACGTCGTGTATCCCGATGGCATCGGTCGATCGAAGCTCACGAGCGCACTGATCGAGAAGAAACTGGGTACGCGAGGGACCGGTCGGAACTGGAATACGGTACTGAAGCTTGATGCGCTCGCGGACTCGATGCCCTGACCGCGTGGTAGATTAAGCCTCTTGTGGCTCTGACAAGAATCCGACATGGCGGCGCAGCGCAGAATTGATCTCGTCCTCGACTCAGTCAAGCGACTGCTGCGCATAGGTGCGACCGCCAACCTCCTGAATCTTCTTCAGAAGCAGCATCCTGCCGACCTCGCGCAGGTCTTCAGCGAGTTACAGGACAAGGAACGCGAGGCCGCGTTCACCGTGCTGGCCGATCGAAACGGCCGCCTCGCCATGGAAGCGGTCTCCGAGCTCGGTCCGGAGAACGGTGCGACGCTGCTGGCTACGCGTCCGGCCGAAGAGATCGCCAAGCTGGCGCAGGACATCCCGTCCGACGACGCCGCCGCCCTGATCGACCATCTCCCCGAGGAACTGTCGGCGGCTGTTCTCCATTTGATGCGACCGAAGGAATCGACGGTCGTCGAGAACCTGCTCGAATACGCCGAGCGGACGGCCGGCCGCATCATGAACCCGAATGTCTTCGCGCTGAGCGAAGACATCACGGTCGGCGAAGCCATCACCGAGATTCAAAGCAGCCGTGACGTCGAGATGGTCTTCTATCTCTACGTCGTGGACGAACGCCGTCACCTGGTGGGCGTGGTGTCATTGCGACGCCTGCTGCTGGTGTCGCCCGAGACGCCGCTCAAACGCATCATGACGGCGGATCTGATCAGCGCCCGCGCTGACATGGACCAGGAGGAGGTCGCGCGGCAGGTCGCTGCCTACAACCTGTTGGCGATTCCGGTCGTCGATGCCGAGAACAAGCTGGTCGGGATCATCACCGTCGACGACGTGATCGACGTCATCAAGGACGAGGCGACCGAGGACATCTATCGGCTCGCCGGTGTGGCGGGTGACGAGCGCGCATTCACGCCGGCGAAGGAGTCGTTTCGAAAGCGGTTGCCCTGGCTCGGCATCAACCTGCTGACGGCGTTTCTCGCGGCTGCGGTCGTCGGACTCTTCGAGGGCACGATCGATCTGTTTCCGGTCCTCGCCGTCTTCATGCCGATCGTGGCGGGCATGGGCGGGAACGCCGGGACGCAGACGCTGACGGTGGTCGTGCGCGGCATCGCCCTCGGCGAGCTGACGTGGAGCAATTCACGCAAGGCGCTTCTGAAAGAAGTGGTCGTCGGACTCGGGAACGGTATCGTGCTGGGGGCGGCCGCGGCTCTGATCGTCTGGCTGGTTCGCGGGAACCCCACGCTTGGGCTGGTGCTGGGAATGGCGATGATCATCAACATGTTCGTTGCGGCTGCTGCGGGCACGCTGGTCCCGCTCGGATTGCGTGCAGCCAGCATCGACCCCGCGCTGGCGTCGTCGGTCTTCATCACGACGATGACCGATATGTTCGGCTTCTTCTCATTTCTGGGGCTGGCGACCGTCTTCGCGCGGTACTTGGTGTGAGACGACATAAAATAGTGCGTATTCGTGCCGCTCTACACCGCCGAGGCGCTGGTTCTCCGGACGTACAAGCTCGGTGAAGCCGACAGGATTGTTGTCTTCCTGACGCGGGATCGGGGCAAGAAGCGCGGTGTCGCCAAGGGCGCCCGCCGGCCGCGATCGTCGTTTACCGGTGCGCTGGAGCCGATGACCGAGGTCAGGGTTGCCTACTTCGAGAAGGAGCGGCGGGAGCTGGTTGGTCTGAACTACGCGGAGACATATCGGTCGCCCCTGACGCTCGCCAATCAGGACGCGCTCGGATATGTCAGCTACTTCGCCGAACTGCTCGACGAGTGGGCGCAGGAAGCGGACGCCGACGATCGGCTGTACCGGTTGGGGGCATCGATGCTCGATGCCCTTGCGGCCGGAGCGCCGGTCGAACCGCTGGCCCGGTACTTCGAGTACTGGCTCCTGCGGCTGCAAGGTGTGTATCCCGAATCGCACGCGGGTTTGTCGGATGCGGCTGTAGCATTTCTGGTTGGGTCGCGTACGGTGCCGCCGCATCAGGTGGCGTCGGTGCCGATTGAGCCGCGAGCGTTGAGGGAACTGGAGAACGTGCATCGAGCGCTGATCTCGCTGCACCTGGAGAAAACGTTGAAGTCGGACCGAGTGCTTCGCGACCTTCGTCGTCACGCCTGAACGGATTGAGCGTGACGTTTCAAGATCTCATTCTCAAGCTGTCTGCGTTCTGGGCGTCTCATGGGTGCCTGTTGCAGCAACCGCTCGACCTCGAAGTCGGGGCCGGGACGTCGCATCCCGAGACGTTGTTTCGCGTGCTGGGGCCCAAGCCCTGGAGCGTGGCCTACGTCCAGCCATCACGTCGTCCGGACGATGGGCGGTTCGGGCAGAACCCGAATCGACTGTTCAAACACCATCAGTACCAGGTGATTCTCAAGCCGTCGCCCGACGAGGTCCAGCAGTTGTATCTCGATAGCCTGGAGTCGTGCGGCATCAACCCGCGGCAGCACGACATCCGCTTTGAGGAAGACAACTGGGAGTCGCCGACGCTCGGCGCCTGGGGCATCGGCTGGCAGGTCCTGCTCGACGGCCTCGAAATCACGCAGTTCACCTACTTCCAGCAGGTCGGCGGAATGGACCTCTCGCCGATCTCCTGCGAGATCACCTACGGGCTCGAGCGCATCGCGATGTTCCTCCAGCGCGTCGACAACGTCTTCGACCTGGAGTGGGGCGGTGGCGTCAAGTACGCGGAGGTGCGGCTGCGGGAAGAGATCGAGCAGTCGAAGTACGCCTTCGGCCAGGTCGACATGCCGCTCGAGGAGTTTGCCGCCGTGCATCGCGACCTCTTCGATCGAAACTTCGCGTTTGCCGAGAAGCTGCTGGCGTCGAACCTCGTGTGGCCGGCGCTCGAGTACTGCTTGAAGTGCTCGCACCTGTTCAACATTCTCGATTCGAGCGGAAGCATCGGCGTGACCGAACGGACGGCTTACATCCTGCGAGTGCGCCAGCTGGCGATCAAAATCGCGAAGGCGTACGTCGGACCTGAAGAGGCGAACGTGCAGGAGGGGCTGTGACGGGACTGGACCGCGAGCTCCTCATCGAGATCGGGTGCGAGGAGATTCCAGCAAGCTGGCTGCCCGGCCTGACGACTCAACTCGGGCGACATCTCGATGCGCGCCTGAAGGAATTCAGGTTGACGGGCGAAGGGGCCGCCGAGACCTACAGCACGCCGCGACGCCTCACGGCGCGAGTGGCAAAACTCTCCGAGCGTCAGACCGACTTCGAGGAACTGGTCACCGGTCCACCGGTTTCGGCCGCGTTCAAGCCGGACGGCCAACCCACCCCGGCTGCGACCGGGTTCGCGAAGAAGTACGGCGTTGAAGTGGACGCGCTCGAACGTCAGGAGACACCGAAGGGCACGTACCTCGCCTATCGCGTTCGTCAGCGCGGGAAGGCGACCGTCGACGTCCTTGCTGATCTCATGACGGGTTTGCTTCGTGACATGACGTTCCCGAAGCAGATGCGGTGGGACGCGTACCTCGAGGACGGCAAGGGTGATTTTCCCTTCGGCCGCCCGATTCGATGGCTCGTGCTGCTGTATGGCGGCCGTGTCGTGCCGTTCGTCATTCGCCGCACGGAGCTGGCGCAGGGGCCGACGGTTCAGGACATTCGATCCGGCCCCAACACCTACGGGCATCGTTTCCTGACGACGAGCGGACGTGCCGGGCGGGCGATCAAGGTCAAGACGTTCGACGACTACCAGGCGAGACTGCTCGAGAACTTTGTCATCCTGGATCGTGCAGAGCGCGAGCAGCGGATCCGTCGCGAGCTCGAGACGCATGCCCGCAAGCTCGGTGCGCGGGTCAGCGGCCTCGTCGCGTCGCAATCGGCACTGCTTCAGGAAGTACCGGACCTCGTCGAGTACCCCTCCGTCGTGGCGGGTCACATCCCGGTCGAGTTCCTCAAGCTGCCCGAGGAAGTGCTGACGACCACGATGATTCACCATCAGCACTATTTCCCCGTGGTGGATGAAGAGGGGCACCTGAAACCGGCGTTCCTGGCCGTCATCAACATGCAGGCGGAGCGTCCCGAGATCATCGCGCGCAACTCGGAGCGCGTGCTGACGGCGAGGCTTCGAGACGCGCGCTTCTTCTGGGACGAAGATCGCAAGGCGACGCTCGAATCACGCATCGGCCGGCTCGCGACGATCCTTTTCCACAAGAAACTCGGAAGCTATCGCGAGAAGGCCGATCGGATAGCGGCGCTGGCGGCATGGCTTGCCGAAGAAGCCTTCGGTCGCCCTGACGCCGCGGCAAACGCTGAACGTGCGGCGCGGCTCTGCAAGGCGGACCTCGCGACCGACATGGTTCGGGAGCTCACCGAGCTGCAGGGCACGATGGGCGGCATCTACGCGCGCGAAGAAGGGCTGCCGGAAGAGATCTGGAAAGCGATCTACTACCACTACCTGCCGGTTGGCGTTGAAGCAGACGCGCCACCGACGCGGCAGCAACTGGGCGCGGCTGCGGTCACGTGGGCCGCGGTCTCGCTCGCCGACAAGCTCGATTCAGTCGTCGGCATGTTCTGGGCAGGAGAGCGCCCGACCGGTTCGCGCGATCCGCTCGGCCTTCGGCGTCAGGCGCAGGGGGCGGTAAAGATCCTCGTCGACCTGCCCGATCTCGCCGGCCTCGAGAATCGGCTTCCGCTGGGACGCCTGCTCGAGCAGGCGGCGCTGCCGTTCCGCGGCTATGGCGATTCGGAAGCAGCCCTCTTGTCGTTCATGGGTGACCGGCTGTCTTATCTGCTCGAGCAGCGAGGCTTCAACATCCGCAGCGTGCGCGCGGTCACACATACGGGACCAGCCGCGTTGAGCCCGCTCGAGACGCTTCGCAAACTCGAAGCGCTTGCGCAGATGTCGGGCTCGGAATCGTTGCTCGGTGTGGCGACGCTGCTCAAGCGCGTGAAGAACATCTCGAAGGGTGTGCCGGCGCCCGCTGCGTTGGACGCGACACTGCTGACGGAACCAGCCGAACAGGCGCTCGTGTCGGCATTGCAGGCCGGCGCGACGGGTATCCGCGCGGCGGCGTCGCGCGGTGATTATCGCGACGCGTTCACCGGCATTGCGGCGCTGCAGCCGCCGGTCGCGAAGTTTTTCGATGACGTGCTCGTGATGGCCGAGGACGAGCGCGTGCGGGCGGCACGGCTCGGGCTCGTCGCTGCACTGCGCGGACTGATCCTGGACATTGCAGACATTTCCGAGATTGTGACGGAGTAGAAGGGGAGAGCGAGTTCGAATGGCGAAGAAGACCGCGAAAAAGACTGCTGCGCGAAGACCCGCACGTACCAAGGCTGCGACGAAGACGAAGACAACGTCTGGCAAGTACGTCTACCAGTTCGGGAAGAAGACGGACGGCAACGGAACGATGAAGCCGCTGCTCGGTGGCAAGGGAGCCAACCTCGCCGAGATGTGCCGCATCGGGTTGCCGGTGCCGCCTGGCTTCACCATCACGACCGAGGTGTGCACGTATTACTACGACCACAAGCGCACCTATCCCTCCACGTTGCAGGGTCAGATGAAGGCTGGCATTGCGGCCATCGAGAGCCAGACGAAGAAGACGTTCGGCGACCTCAAGAACCCGCTGCTGGTGTCAGTTCGGTCCGGCGCGCGCGATTCGATGCCCGGCATGATGGACACCATCCTCAACCTCGGTCTCAACGACCAGACGGTCGAGGCGCTCGCGAAGAAGACGGGCAACCCGCGCTTCGCCTGGGACTGCTATCGCCGCTTCGTGCAGATGTATGGCGACGTCGTGCTCGGCGTCCAGAAGCGTCCGGACGAGGACCACGAGCCGTTCGAGACGGTGATTGAGACGCTGAAGCACGAGCGCTACCACAAGGACTTTGAGGACACGAAGCTCTCAGTCGAGGATCTGCAGGAGCTCGTTGTCCGGTTCAAGGCGCTCGTGAAGGAGCGCGTTGGCAAGAACTTCCCGGCCTCGCCGTGGGAGCAGTTGATGGGTGCGGTTGGCGCCGTGTTCGGCTCCTGGATGAACGACCGCGCGATCGTGTACCGCCGTAAGTACAACATCCCGACTGAGTGGGGCACCGCCGTCAACGTGCAGGCGATGGTCTACGGCAACACGGGCGACGACTCCGGCTCGGGCGTGGCGTTCACGCGCAACCCGGCCAATGGCGTGAAAGAGTTCTACGGTGAGTTCCTCATCAACGCGCAGGGCGAGGACGTCGTCGCCGGCGTGCGGACACCGGAGCCGGTGTCCGAGTTGAAGAAGCAGATGCCGAAGGCGTATCACGAGCTCGAGCGCATTCGTCAGACGCTGGAGCGTCACTTCAAGGACGTGCAGGACTTCGAGTTCACGATCGAAGACGGCGTCGTCTACATGCTGCAGACGAGGAACGGCAAGCGCACGGCGATGGCGGCGCTGAAGTTCTCGATGGACATGCAGAAGGAGAAGCTGATCGACTGGAAGACGGCGGTGATGCGCAATCCCGCCGACCAGCTCGAACAGCTGCTCGCTCCTGTGTTCGACATCGCCGAAGTCGCGAAAGCGAAGGCGATCGCGACCGGACTGCCCGCTGGTCCGGGCGCCGCGTCGGGACGTATCTACCTGAATGCCGATCGCGCCGTGACCGCGGCCGAGAAAGGCGAGCAGGTGCTGCTCGTGCGCGTCGAGACTTCGCCCGAAGATCTGCGCGGCATGATCGCGGCGGAAGGCATCCTCACGGCGCGCGGCGGCGTGTCGTCGCATGCCGCGCTCGTTGCGCGTCAGATGGGCAAGGTCTGTGTCTGCGGTGCGGCCGCCGTGGAAGTCGACTATCAGGGCCGCAGCGTCACGGTCGATGGGCAGTCGTTCAAGGAAGGCGACTGGATGTCGATCGATGGCACCGCCGGAAAGGTCTACGCCGGCAAGGTCAAGACTGCGCCGTCGGAGATCGTGGCCGGTCTCATCAACGGCGACGAGGCCGCGAAGAGGACCGAGAAGTTCAAGAGCTTCCAGCAGCTGATGAAGTGGTGCGACCAGGCGTCGCGGATGGACGTGCGCACCAACGCCGACACACCGGAGCAGACACAAAACGCCATTGCGTTCGGCGCGGTCGGCATTGGTCTCTGCCGTACCGAGCACATGTTCTTCGAAGGCGACCGCATCGATGCCATGCGCGAGATGATCCTCGCCGAGACGCTCGAGGAGCGAAAGGCGGCCCTGTCGAAGCTGCTGCCCTACCAGCGCGACGACTTTGCCGGCATCTTCCGCGCGCTCAAGGGCTACCCGGCGACGATCCGGTTCCTCGACCCGCCGCTGCACGAGTTCCTGCCGCACACCCCTGAGCAGCAGAAGGACCTGTCGAAGAAGATCGGCATTTCAGTGGAGAGGATCCACTCGCGCGTCGAACAGCTGCACGAGTTCAACCCGATGCTCGGTTTCCGCGGCTGCCGCCTCGGGATTGGCTACCCCGAGATTTCGGCGATGCAAGCACGCGCGGTCTTCGAAGCCGCCGCGATCGTGCAGAAGGAAGGGATCAAGGTTCAGCCCGAGATCATGATTCCGCTCGTGGGGTTCAAGAAGGAGCTCGACCTGCAGATCGAGGTCGTGCATCAGGCCGCGCGCGAGGTACAGGCCGAGCAGAAGGTGAAGTTGAAATATCTGGTCGGCACGATGATCGAGATCCCGCGCGGTGCGCTCACAGCGGACGAGATCGCGCAGTCGGCGGAGTTCTTCAGCTTCGGCACGAACGACCTGACACAGACTGGTCTCGGCATGTCACGGGACGACTCGGGTTCGTTCATCCCGACGTATCAGGAGCTCGAGATCATGAAGACGAACCCGTTTGCCACGCTCGATCAGACCGGTGTCGGCCAGCTCGTCGACATCGCGGTCGTGAAGGGCCGTCAAACGCGGCCGGACATCAAGCTGGGCATCTGCGGTGAGCACGGTGGCGATCCCTCGTCGATTCACTTCTTCGAGAAGGTAGGGCTCAACTACGTGAGCTGCTCGCCGTATCGTGTGCCGGTTGCGAGACTGGCAGCGGCGCAGGCGGCACTCTCGTCGAAAGCGGGGAATTGATCGCCGTCTACGTGCACGAGGGCGGCGCCACGAGAGTCGTGGACCAGGTCGAGCCAGGGTGGCTCGACCCGTCCTCCCCGGTCAAACTCTGGGTCGATCTTCCAGAACCGTCCGACAGTGACTTCGCCCTGCTCACCGACCTCTTTCATTTTCATCCGCTCTCGATCGAGGATGCGCGCAGCGCACTCCAGTTCCCGAAGGTCGAGGCCTATCCGCAGTACCTCTATCTCGTGCTGCACGGGATCGACAACAAGGAGGGGTCGCGCGGTTTCTCGACCCGTGACATCGACTTCTTCATCGGGCGCAACTACCTCGTCACGGTGCACGACGGGACATCGCGCAGTATCAAGCGCCTTCGCGACGCGTGTAGAGAGTACGACCATCTACTGTCCGAGGGACCCGTGGCGCTCGTCCACCGCATCGTCGATTCGATGGTCGACAACTACCGCCCGGTGACGGAGGGACTCGAAGAACGGATCGAAACGCTCGAGGAACGGGCGCTCGCGGGACGGACGCAGTTGGTGGCGCAGGTGATGAAGCTCAAGCGCGAGCTCGCGCAGATGCGCCGCGTCCTGATCCCGCAGCGCGACGCCATCGGACGCCTCGCGCGTCGCGAGTTCCCGACGATCTCCGACGAGATGGCCTTTCGCTTCCGCGACGTCTACGACCACGTCGTGCGGCTCGCGGATGAAGTCATCCTCTTCCAGGACCGGATGACCGGTGTGCTCGAAGTGAATCTGGCGAGCGTCTCGAACCGGCTGAATCAGATCATGAAGGTCTTGACAGTGATGTCCACGATCTTCCTGCCTCTGACGGTGCTCACCGGGATGTGGGGGATGAACATCGATCTTCCGCATCTCCCGGGCGGCGCCGGCGCGCAGTTCTGGTGGATCAGCGGCATCATGTTCGTCGTCAGTCTCGCGATGCTTGCCGTCTTCCGTCTCAACAAATGGATCTAGATCAACACCCAATTTCCAACTCCCAACTCCCAAGGGCCTGAATGGGGAAGATCCAGCGACTTCCAGACGACCTTGCGAATCAGATCGCCGCCGGTGAAGTGGTCGAACGGCCGGCGTCTGTCATCAAGGAGCTCGTTGAGAACTCGCTCGATGCCGGCGCCCGTCGCATTGCCATCACCGTCGAGTTCGGCGGCAAGAAACTGATTCGCGTCGAGGACGATGGCGAGGGGATGGAGCCGGAGGATGCCCGGCTGGCGATCGAGCGGCATGCCACGAGCAAAATTCGCCGGTCGGACGACCTCGCGCGTATCGCAACGCTCGGCTTTCGCGGTGAAGCGCTGCCCAGCATCGCCTCGGTCTCGCACTTCGTGCTCCGCTCGCGCGCGCGCGGGGCGGCGTCCGGCACGGAGGTTCGCGTCAACGGCGGCATGATCGCATCGGTGATGGAAGCCGGGATGCCAGAGGGGACGTCGATCGAAGTCGCCGATGTCTTCTACAACCTGCCGGCGCGCCGCAAGTTCCTGAAGTCTGATGGCGCCGAGTCCGCCCAGGTCTCGCGCATCGTCACACAGCTCGCGCTCTGCTACCCGGAAGTGGGGTTCACCCTCACGAGCTCTGGGCGCAAAGTGTTGCAGGTTCCCCCTGTCGCGTCCCTTCGTGAGCGTCTCTATCAGCTCTACGGAGACCGCACCGACCTGGTGGACGTGAAACGTCAGACCGGCGACGTGAGTCTCATTGGATACATCGCCGCGCTGGCCGAGCAGGGGCCGACACGCGGGCCGCAGAATGTCTTCATCAACCGGCGTATCGTCAAGGACCGGACGATCGCGCACGCCATCATCGACGCCTACAGCGTTGCGTCGATCAAGGAACGCAGCCCCGAGGTGCATCTCTTCATCGAGATGCCTCCCGACACGGTGGACGTCAACGTGCACCCGACGAAGGCGGAAGTCCGGTTCCGCGATCAGTCGTTCATTCACGAACTGGTGCGTCGTGCGCTCGGCGACGCGCTCGGTCGAGGCCCCGCGCCTGAACTACAGCTCGTCGCGGCCGGGTCGGGCGAGGCACAGCCGTCAACGCTGCCGCTCCCGACGTCGTACTCCGCCGTATTTCCCAGCCGATGGACGGTCGGGGCCACTGCACCGACGCGCGACGCAGACTTCGCACCGACAAGCGTGAGTGGGTTTGCACCAACCCGCGAAGGTACGGTCGCACCGACAAGCGTCAGCGGGATCGCACCCGGCATCAAACCCTTGATGCCTCTGGGTCAGTTCAGAGACACGTTCATCATCGCGGTGGACGAAGACGGCATCGCGATCATCGATCAGCACGTCGCCCACGAGCGCATCCTGTTCGAGCGCATCACCGAGCGGCTGACGAGTGGCCAGCTGGAAAGCCAGCGATTGCTTGAACCGATGCTTGTCGAGATGTCGGCTGCGGGACGTCAGGCACTGGTCGGCCACGCGGCGGAGCTCAATCGCCTCGGCTTTGAGCTCGAGGAATTCGGTGGCGGTTCGCTGCGCGTCTCGGCATTTCCCGTACTCCTGACTCGCGAGGACTGCGACATCGCGTTGCGCGCACTCGCCGAGGACCTAGAAGGCCTCGATCGAGGATCGAAGATCGAAGACGCGATCAAGCGCATTGCCGCGACGATGGCGTGCCACGCAGCCGTCAAGGCGAACTATCCGCTGACGATGGAGAAGATGGCGCACATCCTCGAGGAACTGTGGCGTACGGCGTACTCGACGATCTGCCCGCATGGGCGGCCGGTGATGTTGCGGCTGACGCGCCGCGAGGTCGAGAAGAATTTCCAACGGATCTGAGTTGGGGTCAGACCCCTTCACATAATTGCTCGAGGCTCTTCCGATGATCAGACCGCGTACGTCGCTCTACTTGATTCTCTGGCTCGCGATCTTGGCATCCTCTGTCGTGCTCGCGCAGCAGCCGGCGCCCCCGGGACTCCCGCCGC